>MTLD01003181.1_pt2 | contig 20933 bp, 23 predicted proteins | sample 1982471 | NCBI WGS metagenome assembly MTLD01 (sample SAMN05712604, study PRJNA340218) | biofilm metagenome | isolation source: sample SPM anode biofilm adapted to -50 mV | place: USA | collected 2012-02-03 | reverse complement strand
CGCCCCTTTCCTTCCCCGCGTCAAAGCCGCCCCCGACGTCGTAGCTCTGACACCCGCGTCCCCTCCGGCGCGCTCGCCCTTTCCGGGTTCCATCCCCTACGTTTCACTCCCGTATCCCGCAGTCCACGGGGAAATGCGCTCCCTGCGTCGCGTGCGCCGCACCGGCAGCCCGGAGCAGCGGCGCACCGGTCAAAAAGTTGACCCGGTTGCGGCCGCCGCATAGGGGCCCCTCATTCCCCGGTACATCACGATACATCGAGATGTGGTGCAAGACGCCGTAACATAAGGGTTTGCAAGGCGTTCCGCCGGTGCCGCCCCGAGCCCGTACCGTCATAACAGGCGCGGCTTCGCGGATCTGGCATCTCGGTTGCAAGGGTGTTCAAACCGAATACACCAGCTCTCGCTGTTTAAAAGGAGAACCCAGCATGGCCGAACCGGCAAAGGCCCCAGAGACCCCCGAAAAGAACAACAAGAAGCTCTTCATCATCATCGGCGCAGTTGTGGCAGTCCTCGCCATCGGCGGGGCGGCCGCCTTTTTCATGGGAGGGGGCAAGAAAGAGAAAGCTCCCGAAGGCGCAAAGGTCGAGGCGAAGGCGGAAGGTGGGGAGCATGGAGCGCCGGCCAAGGAAGGGGGCGAGGGGGGGGCTGCCATGGGCGGCACCATCTATCCCCTGGAGCCCTTCATCGTCAACATCTACGACGGCCAGGAACTGCGCTACCTGAAGATCAAGGTGGAGTTCGAGATGGCCAACCCCCAGGCCAAGGCCGAACTCGACGCGAAGCTCGCACCGCTTCGGGACGCCATCCTCATCCTCCTGACCACCAAGACCATGCAGGAGATCCAGGACCTGCAGGGTAAAAACCAGCTGCGCGAACAGATCTTAGCCGCCGTTTCCAAGGTGGTGCCACCCAGCAAGATAACCAAGGTCTATTTCACCGACTTCGTCGTGCAGTAGAGGTGCTCCCGATGGAAAAGATCCTCACCAAGGAAGAGATCGACGCCCTCGTGGCGGCCGTGTTCAGCGGGACCCTGGTCCTCGAGCGCGAGCTCCACTCGGAAAAGACCGCGCGGGTTCGCCGCACCGAATACGTGGTGCAGTAAAAGGTGCCATCGATGGAAAAACTCCTCACCAAGGAAGAGATTGACGCCCTCGTGGCGGCCGTTTTCGACGGGACCCTGGTCCCGGAGAACGAGCTCGCCAAGGAAGGGCCTCAGGCGGAGCAGTTCGACCTGCTCGACATCGAGGCTCATCGCGCCATCCCGAACCTTGACATCGTCTACGACGGTTTCATCCGCTACAACCGGGTCACCATGTCGAACCGGCTCGGGCGGATGGTGGACATCAAGAAGGAGGAGGCGGTCCCCTACAAGTTCGGGGATTTCCTGAGCGTGCTTCCTTCCCCGGTCTGTATGGCGATCTACAAGATGGACCCCCTGAAGGGTGCCGCCCTCATCGCCTTCGACAGCACCCTGGTCTTCACCATCGTGGACAGCATCCTGGGCGGTTCCGGCGTTACGTCGGGGCAGGGGATGAACCGCCTGTTCACCTCGATCGAACTCCGCCTCGTCGAGAAGATCGTCAAGGATGCGCTGGCCGACCTGGAGCGCGCCTGGGCGCCGCTTTGCCCGGCGAGCATGAACCTCCTGCGCCTGGAGATGAACCCGCGCCTGGTGAACATCGTCCCCCCCGAATACCAGGTGGTCACCATGAGCATGAAGATCCAGATCGAGGAGACGGTGGGGAACATGATCCTCGCCATCCCGTTCCTGACCATCGAGCCGATCCGCGACAAGTTAAAGCGCGGGGTGCAGATGGACATGATGGTGGTGGACCCGCTCTGGTCCTACCGCCTCTCGGAGGAACTCATGGGGGCGCCGATGGACATCTCGGTCGAGATGGGTGGGGCGACCATATCGCTCGCCGACCTTACCGGCCTTACGGCGGGTGACGTGGTCATGCTCGACACAAGCGGCAAGGACGAGCTCGTGGTGAAGGTGGGCGGGACCAAGAAGTTTATGGGAATTGCCGGGGTAAGCGGCGGCAACAAGGCGGTACAGATCACGCGTGCCCTGACTGGAGGTGAAGATTGAGCGAAAAACTCGCTTTGGACGAACAGAAGGAAGCCCCGCAGATGAAGAACCTGGACTTCATCATGGATATCCCGCTGCAGCTTACCGTCGAGCTCGGGCGCACCAAGCTCCTCGTGCGGGACGTCCTGCAGTTGAACCAGGGGTCGGTGGTGGAGCTCACGAAGCTTGCCGGCGAACCGCTGGACGTCTTCGTGAACTCGAAGCTCGTGGCGCGCGGCGAGGCGGTGGTGGTGAACGACAAGTTCGGCATCCGGCTCCTCGACATCGTGAGCCCCAACGAAAGGGTGGACAAGGTGTTATGAGAACGCTTGCCGCAGTGACCGCAGCGCTTTTGGTCCTTCCGGGGGCGGCACACGCCGAAGGGGGACCCGACCTGGTCGGGAGCCTGGCCCAGATGGCGGGCTCGCTCATGCTCGTGATCGGGATCATCCTGATCCTCTATTACCTCGCCGGACGCCTGATGAAGATGCCGCAGGGTAACCGGGCCGGCTACATCCGGGTGGTGGAGACGAAGCACCTGGCACCTAAGAAGTCGCTCATGCTGGTGGAGGTGGCGGGAGAGTACCTGCTCCTCAGTAACAGCGGCGAGGGGGTGACCCTCATCAAGCAGGTGGAGATGCTGGAGGAGATCGAGGTGGTCCCCGAAGGCGTCGGCGGGCTGGTCGTACCGGACCGGCTCAAGGACAAGCTGGCGGCGCTCAAGGGTGTGTTCCCGCGCAGGGAGGCGCCGCTCGCGCAGTTAAGGAAAACCGGTGGATGTGCGTGAAAGCTGACAAGATCCTCGGGGTCGTTCTTCTGGCGGCCCTCTCCCTCGTTCTGGTCGCGACTGCGGGCGCCGAGCCCCTCTCCCTCCCCACGGTAAGCGTCGGGGTCGGCAAGGTGAGCAAGCCGGGCGACGTCTCGGTGGTGCTGCAGATCTTCTTCATGATGACGGTCATCACGCTGGCGCCAAGCCTTTTGATGATGACCACCTCCTTCACCCGCATCGTCGTGGTGCTCTCTTTTCTCCGTTCGGCGCTCGGGACGCAGCAGGCCCCCTCGAACCAGATCATCGTCGGGCTGTCGCTGTTTCTCACCTTCTTCGTGATGGCGCCGGTCTGGCAGCAGGTGAACACCCAGGCGCTGCAGCCCTACAAGGCGAACACGATCACCCAGGAGGAGGCGCTGAAGCGCGGCGTGGCCCCCTTGCGGAAATTCATGCTCTCCCAGGTGCGCGAGAAGGACCTGGCGCTCTTCATAAACCTCTCCAAGCTCCCGAGGCCGCGCAACGCAGACGACATCCCGACCATGACGCTGATCCCGGCCTACATGGTGAGCGAGCTTAAGACCGCGTTCCAGATCGGGTTCCTCATCTTCATCCCGTTCCTCGTGCTGGACATGGTGGTCGCCTCGGTGCTCATGTCGATGGGTATGATGATGCTGCCGCCGGTGATGATCTCGCTCCCCTTCAAGATCCTCCTCTTCGTGCTGGTGGACGGCTGGGGGCTCGTCATCGGGTCGCTGGTGAAGAGCTTCGGATAAGGAGTTAGTAATGACCCCGGAAATGGTAGTGCAACTCGGCAGGCGGAGCTTCGAGGCGGTGATCCTCCTCTCGGCGCCGCTTCTCATCTGCGCCCTCGTGGTGGGCCTTCTCGTCAGCATCTTCCAGGCGGTCACCTCGATCAACGAGGCGACGCTCGCCTTCGCGCCCAAGATCATCGCCGTCATGGTCGCCATGGTCATCTTCTTCCCCTGGATGATGATGTACATGAGCGACTTCACGCGCGAGATCTACGGCATGATCGCCAACATGAGGCACTAGGTGTGTTCGGCTCCCTCCCCCTAAGCACCCTCGCCGACCTGATCCCCTTCGGCCTGGTCCTGGCACGGGTGTCGGGGCTCTTCATGGCGATCCCGATCTTCGGCGCCCGCGTGGTGCCCAACCGGATCAAGGCGGTGCTCATCTTCGCCCTGACCCTGCTCATCTTCCCGATCATCCGGCCGCAGGCGATGACCGCGGCAAACGACTCCATCTCCCTCATCCTCCTCGTGGTGCAGGAAGCGCTCATCGGGCTCACCCTCGGGGCGATCTCGCAGTTCGTCTTCGCCGCGGTGGAACTCTGCGGCCAGATGGTGGGGACCCAGATGGGGATCTCCATCGCCGCCCAGTTCGACCCGACCACCCAGAACAACGTCCCGACCATGGCGATCTTCCAGGGCGCGCTCGCCACCCTCATCTTCCTCTCCCTCGGTGTGCACCACTTCTTCATAAGGGCGATGGTGGAGAGCTACCAGGTGATCCCGCTCGGGGCCTGGCATGTGAGCGGGGGGCTTTTGAAGTTCCTGACCCAGACGAGCACCGGGGTCTTCGTCATCGCGGTGAAGCTCGCGGCGCCGGTCTCGGTGGCCCTTTTGGCGACGACCGTGGCGCTCGGCATCGTGGCCAGGAGCTTCCCCGCCATGAACGTCTTCATGGTGAGCATGCCGCTGAACATCGGGATCGGTTTCCTCCTCCTCGGCATCTCCCTCCCCATCTTCCTCAGGGTGCTGCAGGGAAGCTTCGCCAACTTCACGGACCAGATGCGCACGCTCTTCAGGCTCTTAGCCTAAGGCCCTCCCATGTCCGACGACAAACACTCCAAAACAGAGAAACCGACAAGCAAGAAGGTCTCGGACGCGAAGAGCAAGGGACAGGTCGCGCGCAGCCGCGAGATGACCTCGGCCTTTACCCTCATCGCGGCCATGATCGGCCTCTACGCGAGCTCGGGGCTCATCCTGAAAACGCTGCAGGGGACCATGAGGGACATCTTCGGGGGGCTCGCCACCATCGAGGTGACCCCGGGCGGGGTGCATCACCTGATGGTGAAGGAGTTCGGCAACCTGGCCATCATGGTCGCCCCGTTCATGCTGATCTGCCTGATCGCGGGGATGGCGGTGGAGATAAGCCAGGGTGGGATCAACCTGAGCTCGGAGAAGCTGAAGTTCGACCTGGGGCGCCTGAACCCGGTGCAGGGGGTGTCGAGGCTCTTCAACAAGGACTCGGTCTTCGAGGTGGCCAAGTCCTTCATGAAGATGGCGATCGTGGGGTACATGGCCTACAAGATCCTCGCCGAGGAGATGGAGGGGATCGTCTTCCTGGTGGACCAGGACCTGCAGGGGATCCTGCAGTTCATCGGGCATCTTGCCTTCAAGATCGTGCTCCACACCTGCGGCGTGCTGATCCTCCTCGCGGTCCTCGACCTCGCCTTCGTGAAGTGGCGCTTCATCGAGAACCTGAAGATGACCAAGCAGGAGGTGAAGGACGAGCACAAGAACACGGAGGGGGACCCGGCCATCAAGGGAAAGCAGCGCCAGAAGGCCTTCCAGATGGCGCGCCGCCGCATGCGCCAGATCGTGCCGACCGCGGACGTCGTGGTCACCAACCCGACGCACTACGCCGTGGCGCTCAAGTACGACCGCTTCAAGATGTCCGCCCCGATGGTTATCTTCAAGGGTGTCGACGAGATGGCGCTGCAGATCAAGATCGTGGCGCGGGAGAACGGGGTGACCCTGGTGGAAAACCGCTTCCTCGCCCGCGAACTGCACGCCCAGGTGGACGAGGGGAACGAGATCCCGGAGGGGCTCTACGCCGCGGTCGCCGAGATCCTGGCCTACGTCTACAGCCTGAAGAAGAGGTGAGGCGGGCGCCTCACCCCCACAGGATTAGCCCCAAAGGATCAGACCCGGGTCGTACACGGTCCCCAGTTCCGGATGCCGCGGCATGACCCTCAACAGAAAACCGTGCCGCCCGCAGAAGCGGCACTCCAGCTCGCCGCCGAAGTGACCGGCCCGTTCCGGGTCTGGGGCGGGGGCAAGCGGCACCACTTCCCCTCCCACGATCGATCCCATCGAATCGAGCACGCCGAAGTACACCTCGACCGCGATCTCGGAGAGCGGCACCTCGCCCGGGGTGATCTGCACCGAGATGGGGACCCGCTCCCCTACGGTCACCTCCCGCGCGCAGGTAGCCTCCACCGCCACGATGGAAAGCCCGCCCCAGACGCCGTGCAGCCGCTCCTTCCAGCGCGCGAGCTCGACCGCAAGCCTCAGGTCGTCCCGGTTCAGCCGTTCCCAATGCTCGAAGGCGGGAAGGTAGCAGCGACGGGCGTATTCCTGCACCATGCGGTGCGTGGAGAACACCGGGCAGAGGGTCTCCATCGATGTTTTCATGAACGCGGTCCAGCCGCGCGGCACGCCGTCGCTCCCCCGGTTGTAGAAAAGCGGCACGATCTCCTTCTCCAGAAGGTCGTAGATGGCCCGGCTCTCCACCTCGTTCTGGTAGGCGAGGTCGTCGTAGACCTCCCCCCTGCCGATGGCCCAGCCGTTGTTCCCGCGGTACCCCTCGCACCACCAGCCGTCCAGGATGCTCATGTTGAGCCCGCCGTTGAAGGCCGCCTTCATGCCGCTCGTGCCGCTCGCCTCAAGCGGTCTAAGCGGCGTGTTCAGCCAGACGTCCACCCCCTGCACGAGGCGCCGGGCCACCGAGATGTCGTAGTCCTCGAGGAAGAGGATGCGGCGCCGGAACTTCTCCTGCTGGGAGAGCTGCACGATCTGCCGGATGAGCTCTTTCCCCTGGTGGTCGGCGGGGTGCGCCTTGCCGGCGAAGACGATCTGCACCGGGCGCTCCGGGTGGTTCAGGATCCGCTCCAGGCGCTCCTTGTCGTGCAGAAGGAGCGTGCCGCGCTTGTAGGTCGCGAAGCGGCGCGCGAACCCGACGGTGAGGATCTCCGGGTCGAGCACGTCGAGGGCGCGGTCGATCTCCTTGGTGCTCGCGTCGAGTTTTTTGAGCTGGGTCTTGAGCGAATTCCTGGCGTAATCCACGAGGCGCTCGGTGCCGCGGCGGTGCGTGCGCCAAAGCTCGGCGTCCGGGATGCGCGAGACCTTGCGCCAGAGGGCGTCGTCGCTCTGCTCGATCCAGCGGGTCCCGAGGTAGCGGGTCAAAAGGCCGCTCATCTCCTCGGAGAGCCAGCTCTTCTGGTGCACGCCGTTCGTCACGTAGGTGAGGGGGAGTTGCTCTTCGGGGAGATCGGGCCAGACGTCGGCCCACATGCGGCGCGAGACCATGCCGTGCAGCTCGCTCACGCCGTTTGAGTGCCCCGAAAGCTTCATGGCGAGGACCGCCATGCAGAAGTTTTCGTTGTTCCTGCCGTGGTTCTGCATCCCGAGGGCCAGGAACTGCTCCCGGGAGAGGCCCAGGCGGCGGTAGTACTGCCCAAGGAAGCGCTCGAGCAGCTCGGGGGGGAAGTGGTCGATGCCCGCCTCGACCGGCGTGTGGGTGGTGAAGACGTTGCCGCCGCGCACCGCCTCCATCGCCTCGCCGAAGGTGAGCGAACGCTCCTCCATCAGGAGTCGGATGCGCTCCAGTGCGAGGAAGGCGGCGTGCCCCTCGTTCATGTGGCAGACGTTGGGCTCCACCCCCAGAAGGCGCAGCGCCCGGACCCCGCCGATGCCGAGCAGGATCTCCTGGCGGATGCGCATCTCCTGGTCGCCTCCGTAAAGGCGCGTCGTGATCTCCCGGTCCGCGGGGGCGTTCTCTTCCAGGTTGGTGTCGAGCAGAAACAGGCGCACCCGGCCCACTATGACGCGCCAGATCTGCACCCGCACCGTGCGTCCCGGGTACTCGATCTCAAAGGCGAGCGGGTTGCCGTCCGCGTCGCGCTCGAGGGCGAGGGGAAGGTTGTAGAAGTCGTTCTCGGGGTAGATCTCCTGCTGCCACCCCTCGAGGTTCAGGTACTGGCGGAAGTACCCCTGACGGTAGAGGAGCCCGACCCCGACGAGCGGGAGCCCCAAGTCGCTCGCGGATTTGAGGTGATCTCCGGCGAGGATGCCAAGCCCCCCCGAGTAGATCGGGAGCGACTCGTGCAGCCCGAACTCCATGGAGAAGTAGGCGATACGGGCGCGCGGGTTGCCGTGCCGCTCGTACCAGGTGCGCGTGGCGAGGTACTCGTTGAGCCTCTCCTCCACGTGGGAGAGGTGCGACATGAACCCCTCGTCCAGCATCAGGCTCTCGTAGGTCGCCTGCTGGAGGGAGCCGAGCATCTCGAGCGGGTTGTGACGCGTGGTGCGCCAAAGCTCCGGGTCGAGCCGTTTGAAGAGGCCGATCGCCTCCGGCTCCCAGGTCCACCAGAGGTTGTATGCGATCCGTTGCAGCCCGGTGAGCTCCTTGGGGAGCGAGGGGACAACGGTGAAGCGGTGCAGCGTCGAGAAGAGGTTCATACCGCCTCCTCGCTACTTACTCCGGCCTCCCGATACCGAACTTCTCCAGCCGGTATTGTAGCGTCTTGTAGCTCATGCCAAGAAGTGGTGCCGCTTTTGCGATGACCCAGTCGGCCCGTTCCATGGCCTTCGTGATCAGGTCGCGCTCCAGGTTGTCGATGGATATCCCCTCGGCGGGGAAATCGAAGGGTAGCGACCCCGCCGGAGTCGCCTCGTTGTGCACCTCGGCCGGCAGGTCCTCGGGCTGGATGTAATCGCTTTCCGCCATGAGGACGCCGCGCTCGATCACCGACTCGAGCTGGCGCACGTTGCCGGGCCAGTTGTAGTCTAGCAGGATCTTGAGCGCCGGCTTGCCGATCCCCTTCACCGGGATACCCGAGGCCGCGCTGTACTTCTTCAGGAAGAAGTGCGCGAGGGTCACGATGTCGTTTCCCCGCTCGCGCAGGGGGGGGAGGGTGATGCGGATTACGTTCAGACGGTAGAAGAGGTCCTCGCGGAAGTTGCCGCGCTTGGTTTCCTGCTCGAGGTCCTTGTTGGTGGCCGAGATGATCCTCACATCGACCGGGATGTTCACCTTGCCGCCGACCCTGCGGATCTCCTTCTCCTGGATGGCGCGCAAAAGCTTCGCCTGCATGGCGACGTTCATCTCGCCGATCTCGTCCAGGAATACCGTGCCCCCCTCGGCCGCCTCGAAGATGCCGATCTCCCGGCTCCCGGCGCCGGTAAAGGACCCCTTTTCGTGCCCGAAGAGCTCGCTCTCCATGAGCGCGTCGGGGATGGCGGCGCAGTTGATGGCGAAGAACGCCTTGTCCTTCCTGGGGCTGCCGTCGTGGATCGCCCGCGCCACCAGTTCCTTGCCGGTTCCTGATTCGCCGTAGATGAGGACCGTGGTGGAGGTGGGGGCGATCTTGTGGATGACGCGGGCCACCTCCATCATCTTCGGATGCTCCCCGATCATGTTGGTAAGGGGCCTCGTCTCGGCGAGCTTTTTCTGCAGCACCCGGTTTTCCTTCAGGAGCATGATGCGCTCGAAGGCGCGCTGCACGGTGAGGATCAGGTTCTCGCGTTCGAGGGGCTTCTCCAGGTAGTCGAAGGCCCCCTTCTTCATAGCCTCCACCGCCGAATCGATGGTGCCGTGGGCGGTCATCATCACCACGCATTGGGCAGGGTTTTCCGTGAGCACCCGCTCCATGAGCTCCATCCCGGTCATCCCCTGCATCTTGAGGTCGGTAAGCAGGAGGTCGTACTCCGCGCGCCCCAACTCCTGCAGCGCCTCTTCCGCGCTCGGGACGGTGCAGAGGCGGTACCCCGCCTTGGTGAGGATGGCGCTCAGGATGTCCCGCTGCCCTTTCTCGTCGTCTACTACCAGGATGCTGCCGCTCATTACCACTCCTGTCTCGTTCATGTCTTGATTGATGCCGGCGGCCTAGGCCTGCGCCGCAGCTTCCCGCGTTTCCTGCCTCTGCTGCGCAGCGCCGGGCGCCGGAAGGAGCACGGTGAAGGTGGTCCCCTCTCCCTTGCGGCTAGCCACCGAGATGCTGCCGCCGTGCTCCTTTATGATGCGCTCGGTGATGGCGAGACCAAGACCAATGCCTGCCTCGCGCGTGGTGAAGTAGGGCTGGAAGACCTTCTCCAGGTCCTGCTCCTCGATCCCGGTCCCCTGGTCGCTGAAGGTGAGGCGGAAAACGCCATTGTCGGCGTCGAGCGCCGCCCCAACCGTTATGGCGCCCCCTTCGGGCATCGCCTGGGTACTGTTGCTTAAGAAGTTGCAGAGGCAGTTGCGCATCAGCTCCGGGTCGATTTGCAGCGGGGGAAGGTCCGCCGGGATCTCGCGCACCACGGTGATGTTGCGCTCGACGAGCCGGTCCTGCATGATCTGCATCGCCTTGCTGACGAGGTCGTTGTAGCTCACCTGCTGCAGCTTCAGCTTGAGCGGCCGTCCGTAGTTCATGAAGTTGAGGACCATGTAGTTCGCCTTGCGGACCTCTTCCTTGATGTTGTCCGCGATCGAGGTAAGCTCGCCCCCCTTGTCGCGGCAGGTCGGCAGCAGCTCGCTCTTCAAATGGTCGATGGCGAGGCTTATGTAGTTCAGCGGGTTGCGGATCTCGTGGGCGATGCCGGCGGCCAGCTGCCCCACCTTCGAGAGGTGTTCCGCCTCGTAGAGCCTTTTTTCCAGCTGCTCCTTTTCCTTCAGCTTCTCAACCATCTCGTTCAGGTTCGCGGCAAGCTCGCCGATCTCGTCGCCGCTTCCCGCCTCGAAGGTGACGCTCAGGTCCCCGGCGGAGACTTCCTTGACGCTGGTGGCCAGGCGACGGATCGGGCTCGTGTAGCGGCGCGCCAGGAAGATGATGAGGATCATACCGGCCATGAATACGAGCACCGTTGCGGAGAGGCGCCGGACGAAGTTCGCGTGCTGGATGTCGCGGATGTTGTCCAAAAGGAGGTTGATCTGCACGTAGCCTAACTGCTCGTCCCCGACGATGACCGGCACGACGAGGTCGTAGGGCTTGAGTGATCCCCCCCCGCCGCCGCGGCGCGAGGCCTTGAGACCCTTCTCGAGTTTCTTGATCTCGCGTTTCTTGCCGACCTGGGCCGGGTCGGAGGAGTTGATGATCTCCCCCTCGTTGTTGATGATGTTGATCTCGTTGATCCCTTTGTTCTTGGCGTGGCTTAGGTAATCGGAGAGACGGGAGGATTCCTCCTCAGAGGTCAGGTCCTCCACGCTCAGCTGAATCGCCTTGGAGACCACCGTGGAGCTCTCCTGGATCTCCTGCACCAGGTCGTTCTGGCTGAACTGGTTCAGGAGGAAGAGTACCAGCGTGGCGACTACCAGCATGGTGAGCATGATCATCACCAGCTTTGTATTAAGTTTCATAACACCCTTTCCGGACGGTGAGTTTTCACTAAGCTCCGAAGTATACTGCAGCGCCTCCCCCCAGACAAGAGCGATCTCTTGCGGACGCCGGCGTACTTCCGTTAATTGGCTTCCATTAGCGTAGACTTGCTGCTAAGATGCCGGTCGTTGATATTCATGACCAGAGGCGGGGTGGAGGGTCGGGAACATGAGTTACATCGTCGACAGGATTTCGAACAACCTCAGGATCGACCCGGACGCGGGGGGGCAGGAACATCGGCGCAAGCGGGAAAAGCCGGGCCACAAGGCGGACCAGGCGGACAGCGTAAGCATCTCCGACGAGGCGAAAAAGCTGCTGCAGGAGGCCGAGGTGGAGGAAACTCCCGAGGCTTAGCTGGTGAAGAGGGCCTTGTCTTCGCCGAAGGCCTTGTCGAAGGTCTCCAGCATCTCCTCGGCCTTCTCCTCGCTTATGTTCAGCAACTGGCCTGCCTTCGAGCCGGCGAGATCCACATCTTCCCGCGGCTCTCTGATGCCGATGCCGAGCTTGAGGCAGAACTGGTCCGCAAGCGAGGTGACCGCGGTGAGGTTCACCACCGCCGGGTCGTCCAGTTCGGTGAAGTCAAGGTTGTGGTGCTGCAGTATGGCGCTGGTCAGTATCTCAGGGAAGTTCCACTTCTTTATCACGTATGCCCCCACCTCGTCGTGGGTGAAGGGGTAGATCCCGCGTTCCGCCTGCCCGAAGGTGATCCCCTCGTTGTAACAGTGCTGCATGACCTCCTGGAACTTATCGCGGTCCAGGGTGTTCATGATGATCTTGCCGATGTCGTGGAAGAGGCCGGCCAGAAAAGCCTCCTCCTCGTTGGCGGCACGGGTGCGGTTAGCGATGATCCTCGCGGCGAGCCCGGCGGCGAAGGAATGCTCCCAGAGCATCTTCTCGGTGAGCCCGTACGGCTTGTACACCTGCTTGACCGAGGCGGCTACGACGAGGCTGCGCAAGGTGCTGAAGCCCAGGATGACGATGGCGCTGGATAACGTCTGGATCTGGCGGCGGCAGCCGTAGAAGGAGGAGTTGGATATCTTGAGGACGCGGGCCGCCACGGCCGGGTCAGAGGAAACGATCTTGGCCAGTTCTTCCGCCGTTGCCGTGTCGCTTTCGATGAGTTCCATGACTTTGATGGCGACGATGGGGATGGTGGGGAGGTCCGCTGCGGTCATGATCGCAGTTTCGAGTTCTTTGTTCATGCCTTGAGATCCTTGCGTGGGCTGGGACGGCGGGTTTCGGTCAGGTTCCAAAATATACCAAATTATTAGCTTTAAGCAAGCGGGGATTTAATGATTGAAAGGGGGGGCGACGCAGTCTATACTGCGGCGAAAAAACAGGACAGGTCGGTACATTGATCGTAAAGACGACGGAGTTTATTAAAAGTGCAACAAGGCCCGCCCACTACCCCGAGGGGAACCTCCCCGAGATAGCCTTCGCCGGCCGCTCCAACGTGGGGAAGTCTTCGCTGGTGAACGTGCTGGTGAACCGCAAGAACCTGGTGCGCACGAGTTCCACCCCGGGGCGTACCCAGCTCATCAACTTCTTCCAGGTAAACGACGACTTCATGCTGGTCGACCTCCCGGGTTACGGCTACGCCAAGGTGCCGCTCGCGGTGAAGAAGGACTGGCGCCCGATGATGGAGACCTACCTCGCCAAAAGGGAGAACCTGCGCGGCGTGGTGCTCATCCTGGATATCCGCCGGGTCCCGACCGAGGACGACCTGCAGATGCTCGCCTGGCTCAGGGCCTATTCCGTCGCCCCCATCCTCGTGGTCACCAAGTGCGACAAGCTCTCCAAGAACGAGCGCGCGCGGCAGACCGCGGTGATCGTGGAGAAGCTCGGCGTGGCGAAGGGGGATCTCACCTTCTTCTCCGCGCTGAACAAGGAGGGACGCGATGCGGTCTGGGCTCGCATCGACGCCCTTTTGGCGCCTGAGGACGCCGAAACCGGCGAAATCGCGCCGGAAGCCGAGCCGGTTATTGATTGACAACAAGCGGCGCCTCTGTTAGTAAACATGGCGCTGTAGGAAAATCGAGACGTTCGTCCTGGTGCCCCGAGTGGGGTTAAAAGGGAAGAGGGTGTGAATCCCTCGCTGTCCCGCAACTGTGAACGGAGATGAAAGCCGCAACAACGCCACTGATCGTATCGGGAAGGCGCGGCGAGTAAGACGACCCGTGAGTCAGGAAACCTGCCAGGATAGAAGCTTACTGCAACCTCCGTGGCAGAGGGGCTAAAGCCGGAATCGCGCCCGCAGTGCGATTTTTGACCCGCCTTCCGTCCATGGAAGGGGGGTTTTTTTATGTCCAAAGTGGTCCTGGTCACCGGCGGTGCGAGAAGCGGCAAGAGCCGGTTCGCCGAAGGGCTCGCCGAGAGCTACGCCCCCTTGCGCGGCTATCTCGCCACCGGCGAGGCGGGGGACGCCGAGATGGCCGAGCGCATCGAGCGGCATAGGGGCCGACGCGGGCCCGAGTGGCAGACCGTCGAGGAGCCCGTCGGGGTGGAGGCAGCGATCCGCGCCCACGAGCACCGCTTCAACGTGATGCTTATGGACTGCGTCACCCTCTGGGTCACGAACCTCCTCTTCCGCTGCGAGGGTGGCGCGCAGGAGGCCCTGGCTCAGGTGAAGAGCTTTGCCGGAAGCTTCCCCTATTTAAATACACCACTCATCATCGTCACCAACGAGGTCGGCATGGGGATCGTCCCGGAGCACCCGCTCTCGCGGACCTTCCGGGACCTGGCGGGTGAGGCGAACGAGATCATAGCCGCGGCGGCCGACGAGGTGTACGTCACCATTTCCGGGCTGCCGCTCAGGCTCAAATGAAAGTTGCGATGACGCACAAGGAGGCAGGCATGACACTTCTGGAGGCCACCCTGGCCAAAATTCAGCCCGTGGACGAGGCGCTTCTCGCCAAGGCCCAGGCCAAGCTCGACAACAAGACCAAGCCGCAAGGCTCACTCGGCCGACTCGAGGAGGTGGCGCGCCGTTTCGCCGCCATCACCGAGGACCTTTCCCCCGATACGGCGAAGAAGGTGATCTTCACCTTCGCGGGCGACCACGGCATCGTCGAGGAAGGGGTCTCCCTCTTCCCGAAAGAGGTCACGCCGCAGATGGTGCTCAACTTCCTGCGCGGCGGCGCCGGGGTGAACGTGCTTGCGCGCCACTCGGGCGCGGAGGTGCGCGTGGTGGACGTCGGCGTCGACTACGACTTCGAACCCGCCCCCGGGCTCATCATCCGGAAGGTGGCTAAGGGAACGCGCAATTTCGCGAAGGGCCCCGCCATGACCACCGAGGAGGCGATCGCCGCCATCGAGGTCGGCATCGCACTCGCCGAGGAGGCGAAGAAGGAAGGGGTCGCCATGGTCGGTACCGGCGAGATGGGAATCGGCAACACGAGCCCCTCCTCCGCCATCATCGCCGCCATCGCCGGCTGCACCGTCCGCGAAGTAACGCACCGCGGGACCGGCATCGGCGACGAGGCGCTAGAAAACAAGATCCGGGCGATCCAGGCCGGTCTCGACCTGAACCGCCCCGACCCGCAGGATCCGCTCGACGTCCTCACCAAGGTGGGGGGGCTGGAGATTGCCGGGATCGCCGGGCTCGTGCTCGGCGCCGCCGCGAACCGCATGCCGGTCGTCGTGGACGGCTTCATCTCCACCGCCGGCGCGCTCATCGCGTCGGAGATGCACCCCTCGGTGCGCGACTACATCTTCACCGCGCACACCTCCGTCGAGATCGGGCACCAGATGATGATGGAGCGGATCGGGGTCAAGCCGCTTCTCGACCTGCAGTTCCGTCTCGGCGAGGGAACCGGTGCGGCGCTCGCCATGGGGCTCATCGAGGCGGGGGTCAAGGTGCTAAAGGAAATGGCTACCTTCGATGAAGCCGGAGTGACCAGGTAGCGGCAGGAGGATCGATGCGTCTCTTCATCATCGCCTTCCAGTTCCTCACCATCGTGCCGCTGCCGGTGACGGTGCGCTGCGAGGAGGAGGACCTGGGGCGCTCCATGGCCTTCTTCCCGCTGGTGGGACTTGCGGTCGGCGCCCTCATGGCGGGGGCGGACTTCCTGCTCGCGCCGCTTCTGCCACGCCCGGTGGGCGACCTCGTGCTCGTCGCCCTTTTGAGTATCGTGACCGGGGCGCTGCACCTGGACGGACTCTCCGACGTCTGCGACGGGCTGGCGGCGCGCGGCCCGAGGGAGCGCTTCCTCGAGATCATGAAGGATTCGCGCGTCGGTGCGGTGGGCGCGGTCGGCCTCGTGCTGGGGCTCATGCTCAAGTACCAGGCGCTCCTGGCTCTCCCCCTGGAGCACAAGCACGCGGCGCTCCTCTTCTTCCCGATGGCGGCGCGCTTCGCCCAGGTGCAGATGACGGTCGGCTCTAAGCGGGCCCGCAAGGACGGCCTCGGGCACGCCTTCGTCGGGGGGGCAGGGGCATTGCAGCTCGTCCTGGCCGGTGCCTGCACCGTGGCGGTCGCAGCTCTCCTTCTGGGGCTTTCGGGCCTCGTCACCCTGCTCCTTTTGTTCGTGCTCACCTTAGGCGTCAAGGGGTGGGCGCACCGCAGGCTCGGCGGCGTCACCGGTGACGTGATCGGCTGCGCGAGCGAGCTGAACGAGATTTTCTCCCTGATCTTCCTGCTGGCCCTCCTCGGGCGGCTTGGGTAGTCCGGGACAAAGGAAGTGACCATGGAAAGAACACGCATACACCTGATCCGTCACGGCGAGGTAGAGCGCTCCCACTGCTACAACGGGCACTTCGACGTCCGCCTCACCCCGCGCGGCGAAGAGATGTACCACCAGATGAAGCCGCGCCTCGACCCGGACCGGATCACCGCACTCTACACGAGCGACCTCTACCGCACCGTGCGTGGCGGCGAGATCCTCGGGCCGTACCTCGGCGTGGCCCCGGTGAAGGTCCCCGCCCTGCGCGAGTTGAACTGCGGCGTGTGGGAAGGGCTATCGGTGGCCCAGATCCAGGAGCAGCGCCCGGACGAGTGGGCGGCGAGGATGGCGGACCTCGAGCACTTCTGCGCCCCCGGAGGAGAGAGCCTGGGCGAGCTCGCGGCCCGCGTGCTGCCGGCCCTGAACGAGATAGTGGAGCGGCACCGCGGCGAGGACGTGCTCGTCGTGGCGCACGGCGGGGTGAACCGCATCGTGCTCCTGGACGCGATAAAGGCGCCCCTGGGGTCCTTCTTCAGCATCGACCAGCAGTACTGCGCCATGAACATCATCGACTACTGGGCCGACGGCAACACCGTGGTGCAGCTGGTCAACGGGTGACGGGGCGGCTTTTATGAAACGATTCGTCATCGCGGCACCGCACAGCGGCTCGGGGAAGACCACGGTCACCCTAGGCATCATGGCCCTCTTGAGGCGGCGCGGGCTCAACGTCGCCCCCTTCAAGGTGGGGCCGGACTTCATCGACCCCGGCTACCACCGGCTGGTGACCGGTACCGCCTCGGTGAACCTGGACGGCTGGATGTGTCCCCCGGGCTTCGTCCGCGATACCTTCGCCCGCCACGCGGCCGGCGCCGACGTCGCCGTGATCGAGGGGGTGATGGGGCTCTTCGACGGCATCGACGGCGTGTCCGAGTCCGGGAGTACGGCGCAGGTGGCGAAGCTCCTTGCGGCGCCGGTCGTGCTCGTCGTGGACGCCCGAAGCCAGGCCCGCAGCGCCGCGGCATTAGTGCACGGCTTCGCGAGTTTCGATCCCGGCGTCAAGGTTGCCGGGGTCATCTTCAACAACGTGGCGAGCGCGAACCATGAGGCGATCCTGCGGGAGGCCGTGGCGGCTTCCCTGCCGCACGTCGCCGTGTTGGGCTGCCTTCCGAAGGACCCCGCGCTCGGCATTCCTTCGCGGCACCTCGGGCTGACAACGGTGGAGGAGAACCCGCTCTCGGACGAATTCCTCCACCATCTGGCCGGGGTCATGAAGCGGCACCTCGACCTGGAGCGCCTGCTCGACGCGGCGCAGGTGGATTTTGCGGTACAGGACGGCGGAATCTGCGCCGGGGGCGACGAGGGCTTCAGTCCGGTGCGCATCGCGGTCGCACGTGACGCCGCCTTCTGTTTCGCCTATCCGGACAACCTGCGTCTTCTCGAGGAGGCGGGTGCCGAGCTTTGCTACTTCTCGCCCCTTGCCGACGCGGCGCTCCCCGAGGGTGTCGACGGCATCTACCTACCCGGGGGGTATCCCGAGCTTTTCGCAGCGCGGCTCGCGGAGAATGTAGCGATGCGGCAGGCGATCCTGAACGCGGTGGAGCAGGATATGCCGGTGTACGCCGAGTGCGGCGGCTTCATCTACCTGACCGGCGCGGTGGCCGCCGACGGGGGGAGCCACGCCATGGTGGGGATCTTCCCGGTGCTGACCCGCATGCTGCCGCGCAGGAAGGCGCTCGGCTACCGCGAGGTGGAGCTTCTGGCCGACGGGATCGTAGGGGAAAGGGGTGCCGTCGCCCGCGGGCACGAATTTCATTATTCAGAGATGGAGGAGGTGCCGCAGCGCTTCGAGCGGCTCTACCGCGTCAGCAGGAAGGGGATCGACCTCGGCTTCGAGGGGTACCGCTACCGCAACTGCCTCGCCTCCTACATCCATTTACATTTCGGCAGCGCGCCGGGTATCGCACGGGACTTCGTGGGGCACTGCAGGGCATACCGGACCAGGAGTCTTCCATGAAAACGCAGATCGAATCGGCGCGCGCGGGCATCGTCACCGCGCAGATGGCGCAGGTGGCATGTGACGAGAACGTGACGCCGGAGTACGTCCGGGAAAAAGTGGCTCTGGGGCAGATCGTCATCCCCTGGAACCACGTCAGGAAGCCGAAGGTGGCAGGCATAGGCACCGGGCTCAGGACCAAGGTGAACGCCTCCATCGGCACCTCCTCCGACATCATCGATTACGAGGCCGAGGTGAGAAAGGCGCGTGTTGCGCAGCAATCCGGCGCCGACACCCTCATGGAGCTCTCCGTAGGGGGAGACCTCGACCGGGTGCGCCGCGAGGTGATCGCCGCAGTCGACCTGCCGGTCGGCAACGTGCCGCTGTACCAGGCCTTCTGTGAGGCGGCGCGCAAGTACGGCGACCCGAACAAGCTCGACGAGGAGATGCTCTTCGAGATCATCGAGCGCCAGTGCGCCGACGGCATGGCCTTCATGGCGGTGCACTGCGGCATCAACCTCTACACCCTGGAGCGGCTGAGGAAGCAGGGGTACCGCTACGGCGGCCTGGTCTCCAAGGGGGGCGTCAGCATGGCCGCCTGGATGCTCGCCAACAACCGCGAAAACCCGCTCTACGAGAAGTTCGACCGCGTGGTAGAGATCCTGAAACGCTACGACACCGTCCTCTCGCTGGGCAACGGCCTCAGGGCGGGTGCGATCCACGACTCGAGCGACCGCGCCCAGATCCAGGAACTCTTGATCAACTGCGAGCTCGCCGAGCTCGGGCGCGACATGGGGTGCCAGATGCTCGTGGAAGGCCCCGGCCACGTGCCGCTCGATGAGGTCGAAGGGAACATAAAGCTGCAGAAAAGGATGAGCGGCGGCGCACCGTACTACATGCTGGGTCCGATCTCCACCGACGTCGCCCCCGGTTTCGACCACATCACCGCCGCCATCGGGGCAGCCCAGTCCTCGCGCTTCGGTGCCGACCTGATCTGCTACATTACGCCTGCCGAGCACCTCGCCCTCCCCAACGAGGAGGACGTGAAGATGGGGGTGAAGGCGGCCAAGATCGCGGCCTACATCGGCGACATGAACAAGTACCCGGAGAAGGGGAGGGAGCGCGACAAGGAGATGAGCAAGGCGCGCCGTGACCTGAACTGGCAGCGCCAGTTCGAGCTCGCCCTTTTCCCCGAGGACGCGGCCGAGATAAGAAAGAGCCGCGTTCCCGAGGACGAGCAGACCTGCACCATGTGCGGCGACTTTTGCGCCTCCCGCGGCGCCGGGAAGATCTTCGCCGCCGACCTGCGCGGAGACAAGATTTGATGCGTGACACTGCACGTCGCGGAAATGATGGCATCCTCCCCCACCCCCCTTCCCCCTCCTGCAAGGGGAGGGGGAAGGCCGGGATACGTGTGCTTATGGTGGGGGGGATCTCCCTGGCGATGGCCACCCCTGCCTTCGCGATGCACATCTCGGAGGGGATTCTCCCGTTTTCGTGGGCGCTTGTCTGGTACCTTGTGCTGGTACCGTTCCTCGCGCTGGGCGCGAGGCGGCTGAACGCCCTGGCGCACGAGGACCTTTCGCTCAAGCCGCTGGTGGGGCTTTTGACCGCCGTCGTCTTCATCATCTCCTGCATGCCGATCCCGGTCCCCACCGCGGGGACCTGCTCGCACCCGTGCGGGACCGGCGTGTCGGCGATCCTGGTCGGGCCCCTGGTCAGCGTGGTCGTTGCCGCGGTGTCGCTGTTGATCCAGGCGCTCTTTCTCGCCCACGGCGGTCTGTCCACCCTGGGCGCCAACACCCTTTCCATGGGAGTGATCGGCTCCTTCGCCGCCTGGCTCACCTTCCGGGCCCTGCGCCGCATGGGTGCGAGCCTCGGCGTGGCCGGTTTCTTCGCCGGGATCGTTGCCGACTGGGCCACCTACACGGCGACTTCATTGTTTCTCGCCCTGGGTATCCGCGGGGATGCGCCGCTCTGGCCGCTCTTTGGTAAGGTCGTGGTAGCCTTCCTTCCCACCCAGCTTCCCTTGGGCATCCTCGAAGGGGTGATCACCGCCGGTATGGTGACGCTTCTCTACCGCAAGCGGCCGGACCTGCTGGTCAGGATGAGGGTGATCACCGAAAAGGAGGGCTCCGTCAATGCGTGACCGGAAACAGTGGAAAAAATCGCTCCGCTCTGCGATGATGCTCCCCGCGCTTTTGCTCGCCCTCTCCTGCGTCCCTTCCGTTTCCCATGCCTGGGACGGGGTCGACGAGGCCGTGGTGGAGAAAGTCGCCAAGGAGCATGGCCGGGAGGCGAAACCGCCCTTTCTCGATCTCTCCGGCGACCTGCTGCTGTTCGCCTTTCTCATGGCGGGAGCGGTGGGGGGCTTCGTGGCGGGATATTACTGGCGCGACCTGACGGCCCAAAAGCCGAGGAAAGATGATGCATCATCACTTAAGCACACATAGCTTTCATTCAGCCAATGCCCTGGTGCGGGTCGACGCCCGGGTGAAGCTGCTGAGCGCGCTCGCCTTGCTGGTCATGGTGATCACCTCGCAGGGGGCGGCGTTCCCGCTCGTCGTTGCCGCCGCGGGCCTCTTCTTCTGCCTGCGTCTCGGGACGCCTGTGCGCCTGCTGGCGCTGCGCTTTTCAGAACCGCTTTTCATCGCGGTCGTCGTGCTGCTGCTTAAAACCTTCTTCTCCGGCAATGCTCCCCTTTTCAGCTTCGGCCTTCTGGGCTATGAACTGGTGGCGCACCGCGACGGCCTAGATGCCGGGCTCCTCATCGCGGGGCGCATCCTGGGAGGGGTCACCCTGCTGGGGGTGGTCGGATTCTCTACGCCTTTCACCGAACTGATGGCCGCCCTTTCCTGGATGAGGGTGCCCCAGGTGCTCGTCGACGTGGCGCTCTTCGCGTGGCGCTACCTCTTCCTGCTTCTGGAGGACGCCCAGGTGGTTTACCACGCCCAGAAAAACCGGCTCGGCTACGTCGGCTGCCGGCGTGCCCTTGCTTCCTTCGGCACCCTCGCCGGGGTGATGGTGATCAAGGCGTTCGACAACAGCCAGAGCATCAC
>MTLD01002358.1_pt2 | contig 20950 bp, 20 predicted proteins | sample 1982471 | NCBI WGS metagenome assembly MTLD01 (sample SAMN05712604, study PRJNA340218) | biofilm metagenome | isolation source: sample SPM anode biofilm adapted to -50 mV | place: USA | collected 2012-02-03 | reverse complement strand
CGCGGCCGCTTCCCCCGCCGCGCCGCTTGGTCTGCAAAACATCGGCCCCGCGGCGGACCGGCTCCTCGCCGGGCTGCCTCGCGACGGCGCGGCTGGCGATGGAAGACAGCCGGCGACGGCCGCGGCGATCGTCGCGAGCCCGCTGGCGGCCGAAAGGCTCATCGCCGCGGCTTCCAAGGCGGGAGCCAGCCTGCCTCCCCTCGTCGTACCTTTCGCTTCAGGCTTCGGACTCACCGGAGAGGCGGTCCGCGAGGTGCGGTACGGCTACGCGGCGGCATACGCCGCGATGGGCCGCCGGGCGGCCGCCGCGGTGAAAAAGCTCGCCGCAAAAAATGATGGGCGCGCGGCCTGCGGCATCGTTTTTCAGGAAAACTTCATGCGAGGCGGCGACGCGCTCGCCGCCTTTTCCTCGGCCTTTTCGTCGGCCTGCGGAAAGACCCCCATCGTCGTCGCCCTCGATGCTGAAACGGCCGTCGACCAGACGGGGGCCGCGAAGGCCGCGGTCGCCGAACTTTTGGGCGAATCGGGGGCGCCGGCGAGGCCCCCGGTCGGAGTGCTCGTCCTGGCCATCGACAACGCGTCGGTGGCGGACGAGGCTGCCAAAAAGGCGAAGGGTATCGAAGTGCTGGCCGACGCGAGCTCCTGGGGCGACCATTCGCCCGACGCGCGGCTCTATCGCGCCGCGATCAGGGGAGACGAGCCGGGCTTGGCCAGGGCGGCCGAAGGACTCGCGCGGCGCCTCGCCTCCGGGCGCGACGCGGCGGCGTCGACGGCGGTGCCGCTCCGGTTCGGCGCTATTTTCCCGCGAATATTCTGAGCGCGTTGGCGTGGGCCGCCGCGGCGAGTTCCTCGAGCGGCATGCCCCTGATTTCCGCGGCCGCCGCCATCGTCCTGCCCAGATCGAGGGAGGTCGAGGGTTCGCCGCGCCGCGGCATCGGGTTCATATAGGGCGAATCCGTTTCAAAGAGTATCCTATCCAGCGGCGCGGCGGCGAGCGCCTCCCGCAGTCCTTCCGATTTTCGATAGGTGATATTCCCCGCGAACGAAAGGCAACAGCCGCACTCGAGGAAAGCCTCAGCTTCCCGGGCGCCGTACCCGAAGCAATGGATGACGACCGCGGTCTTGCCCGCGGCGCCGCGGGCCACCGCGAGGGTATCGGCGAACGCGTCCCTCGAATGGACGAGGAGAGGCAGCCCCGCCGAGGCCGCCATCGCCGCCTGGGCTTCGAAAAGCCCGATCTGGGCGCTTTCCGGCGCTTCCATGTGGTGGTAATCGAGCCCGCACTCGCCCAGGGCGAAGCAGCGCGGCGACTTCAGATCCGCGGCGAGCGCCGCCAGGGCGGCCGCGGGATCGCCGAGCGATTCGCGCCCGGGCCAGAGGCCCGCGGCGAAGCGGACGAAGGGATGGGCGCCGAAACCAGCGAGGCGCGGGGCGAGGTCGCCGGGATTCACCCCGATGTCGACGATGAAAGGCGCCGCGCGGCCGCGGCCACGGCCGCTTTCACCCTCGCCGGCGCGGTCGCACCCAGCGGCGGCCCCCGCCTCGGCGTAGCGCCCGAGCATGGCCTCAGCGGCCATCATGCCAAGCCGCTCCGCCACGAGGGCGAGGTGGGCGTGGGTATCGGTAAAGACGCCCGGGACTTCGCGTTCAGCCAAGGGAGGCTTCGCCGGAGGCCGGGCGAACCGTCGAGAAGGAGAGCGCGCCGCCGTCGGCTTTCACCGTCACGGCGTCGCCCTCCGCCACCTGGCCCGACAGGATGGCCTTGGCGAGGGGATTCTCCAGCATGGACTGGATGGCGCGCTTCAGGGGCCTCGCGCCGAAGCGGCGGTCGTAGCCCTCGGCGGCGATCAAGTCCCTCGCCTCGGGCGTTATCGTCATCGTTATGGAGCGTCCGGCCAGCCGCGAAATCAGCTCGGCGAGCCTGAGGTCGGCGATGGAGCGGATCATCGCCTCGGAGAGCCGCTCGAAAAGCACGATCTCGTCGATGCGGTTGAGGAATTCGGGCTTGAACTGAGTCTTAAGGAGGGCGTCCACGTCCTTCTTTATCTCCGCCATGTCCTCGGCGTCCAGGATGAGGTCGGAGCCCAGGTTGCTCGTCATGATGATGATGGTGTTGCGGAAGTCCACCACCCTGCCCTGCCCGTCGGTCAGCCGGCCATCGTCGAGCGTCTGAAGCAGGACGTTGAAGACTTCGGGATGGGCTTTCTCGACCTCGTCGAAGAGGACGACCGAGTAGGGCCGCCTGCGCACCGCTTCCGTGAGCTGGCCGCCCTCCTCGTAGCCCACATAGCCGGGGGGAGCGCCGATCAGCCTGGACACGGCGTGCTTTTCCATGTACTCGCTCATGTCGATGCGCGTGAGCGCCTTTTCGTCGTTGAAGAGGAACTCGGCCAGTGCCTTGGCCAGCTCGGTCTTGCCGACGCCGGTGGGGCCGAGGAAGAGGAAGGATCCCAGGGGCCTGCGCGGGTCCGAGAGCCCCGCCCTGTTCCGGCGGATGGCGTCGGCCACGGCTTTCAACGCCGCGTCCTGGCCGATCACCCGCTCGCGGAGCTTTTGCTCGAGATCCACGTATTTCTGCGATTCGGCGGAGAGCATCTTGGAAACGGGAATGCCCGTCCAGGCCGACACCACGCGTGCGATGTCCTCCTCGGACACTTCCTCGCGCAGGAGACGGCGATCGTCCGAGCCCGACTTGATATCAGCGGTGAGGGCGTCCAGCTTCTTCTGCGCCTCGAGGAGCTTCCCGTACTTTATCTCCGAAGCCGCGGCGAGATTGCCCTCGCGCACTTTCCGGTCGGCTTCCAGCTTGAGGGATTCAATCTCCTGCTTCATGGCGCGGATGTCCGCGATCTTCTTCTTCTCTCCGTCCCAGCGCAGGCGCATGGCGTCGCGCTTCTCGGTCAGCTCGGCGATCTCGCGCTCCAGCTTCGTCCGGCGCTCGATCGAGGCCTGGTCGGTCTCCTTCTTGAGCGCCTGGGCCTCCATGGCGAGCTGGGTGAGCTTGCGCTCGATCACGTCCAGCTCGGTGGGCTGGCTCTCGATCTCCATCTTGAGGCGGCTGGCGGCCTCGTCCACGAGGTCGATGGCCTTGTCGGGGAGGAAGCGGCTCGTGATGTAGCGGTCGGACAAGGTGGCCGCGGCGATGAGGGCGTCGTCCCTTATGCGCACGCCGTGGTGCACCTCGTAGCGCTCCTTGAGGCCGCGCAGGATGGCGATGGTCGACTCCACGCTGGGGGCCGCGCAGTAGACCGGCTGGAAGCGCCGCTCCAGGGCCGCGTCCTTCTCGATGTGCTTGCGGTACTCGTCCAGCGTGGTGGCGCCGATCGCCCTTAGCTCGCCGCGCGCCAGCGCGGGTTTGAGGAGGTTGGAGGCGTCCATCGAACCCTCGGCCGCGCCGGCGCCCACGAGGGTGTGGAGCTCGTCGATGAAGAGGATGATCTGGCCTTCGGATTTCTGAATCTCCTCGATGACGGCTTTGAGGCGCTCCTCGAATTCGCCGCGGAACTTGGCGCCGGCGACGAGGGAGCCCAGGTCGAGGGCGAGGAGCTTTTTGTCGCGGAGGCTGTCGGGCACGTCGCCGGAGACGATGCGCCGGGCCAAGCCTTCGACGATGGCCGTCTTGCCCACGCCGGGCTCGCCGATGATGACGGGATTGTTCTTGGTGCGGCGGGAGAGCACCTGCATGACGCGCCTGATCTCCTCGTCGCGCCCGATCACCGGGTCGAGCTTGTCGGCGCGGGCCAGGGCGGTGAGGTCGCGGCAGTAACGCTCGAGGACGCGGTATTTCTCCTCGGCCTCCTGGTCGGTCACGCGGCGGTTGCCCCGCACGGCGACGAGGGCGGAGAGGACGCGGTCCTTGGTGACCCCCTGGGTCTTGAGCAACGAGGCGGCAGGGCCTTCGCCCGCCAGGATGCCGAGGAGGATGTGCTCGGCGGCGACGAATTCGTCCTTGAGGGCGGCCGCCTCCGACTCGGCCTTGGCCAGCGCCTTGGAGGCGGCGGGCGAAAGGTAGAGTTGGGCGGCCTCGCCGTATGCCTTGGGCAGTTTGGCGACGAGGGCTTCGGCGCCCTTTTCGATCGCGGCCTTGTCGGCGCCGATGCGGTCGAAGATGGCGGGGGCTACGCCTTCCTCCTGCGTGAGGAGGGCGTACAGGAGGTGTTCCGGTTCAATGTTCGGGTTGTCGCGGGTCTGCGCCAGCGCGGAAGCGTCCCGAACGGCTTCCTGCGCCTTGAGCGTGAATTTTTCGTAGTTCATTTGATTGTTCCTGATATAAAGATAACGAGGCGGAAGGCCTTGCGGCAATACGCCCGAGGATCTTCCTGAACCTTGGCGCGCAAGGTATATTTATCTCATGTCAAGCGAATTCAAGGCAGTGATCCTGCATGGTTTCAAGGATGAGGAAGCGATCGCCATAATGAGGGCGGTCAAGGCCCTGGGCCTCGGAGCGCCCGCCCCGGCATTCGCCGTGACGACGCCCACGAGCAGGGAATGGAAGGTCGACTATCTCCTCGAGCATCTCGCCGAGGAGCACGCCATGGCCCGCGGGCCTGGCGGAATCACTCCGGATCGAAGTCGGGAATCTTAGACTTAAGCGCCTTGACGAAGTCCTCGCCCGAGGCGCCTCGCTTCAGCGCGATGAAAACCACGTTGTCGCGGCCGGATATCGTTCCGAGCACGTCTTCCATGCCCATGTTGTCGATGGCCATGGCGACGGTGTCGGAGTGGCCCGAGAAGGTGCGCACCACGACGAGCCCCTCGTTCCAGTCCACGGAGACATAGCCGCGCAGGAAGTCCTGGATGTAGTGCTTTTCCGATTCCTTGCGCTCCTCGTCCGAGGGCACCGTATAGTAATAGCCCGAGTGGCCATCGGCCACCTTGCCGACCTTGAGGTACTTGAGGTCCCGCGAGAGGGTCGCCTGGGTGACGGAATAGCCTGATTCGGAGAGCAGCTGGAGCAGGGTTTCCTGCGAATCTATGCGATGCGCCTTGATCAGGGATTTCACTACCTTGAGGCGCTCGAGCCTTTCTTTCATGATGTTGTTCTCTCCATCGCGCCTGAGTGGCGGCGCCCTGCCATTATTGCATATTTTTCCATTTCCCTCAAGGCGAAATCCGCAGCGCGGCGCTACTCCAAGGCCCCCTTCCAACCGAAGCGCTTCTGCAGGCGATTGAGCATGAGGTCCCAGTTCGCGTTGTGGTCGAAGAATTCGGCGGCCGCGCGGTAGCCCGAATCGAAGAGCTTGGCGTACTTCTCGTCGCCGGGGGCGAGGTCGAAGTCGGTGGAGGGAATGCCCTCGTCGCTGATGAAGATGGTGCGGCCCTTGTTTTTTTCGCCGTAGAGCACGAGCCTCTCTTGCACCAGAAGGAGGCTTTCGAAGAGCGCGCTGATATAGTCGACCATCCCCTTCACTTCCTTGTACTCGGTCGCGTCCGGCGAGGAGTAGAGGAAGAGCCCGAGGGTCTCGGGATTCATGCCGCGATCGAGGCGCCTGCAGTATTTCTGGTCGTCGAAAACGCTCAATGGATAGTTCAGCATGACGCCGCCGTCGGCGTAGATCTGGGGGCGCGGCGTCCCAGGATACTGGTAGGGAACCGCCTCGAAAAAGAGGGGAATGGACATCGAAATGCGGACGGCGAGCGCGACTTCCATGTCGGGCGTCGTTTCGGCGGAGAAAAGCCTGCTCGTCCGGTTCGATATGTCCGTGCCGGTGACGTACAGGCCGAAGAAGGGCCGCCCTCCCTTGTGGATCGACGGATCGGCGAAATCCGCGAAGGTGAAGATCTTCTTGTCCACGGAGAATCTTGAGGCTATCGCTTCCCTGAGCCAATTGTAGAAGTAATCGCTCGAGTACCAGCCCTTGTCCTGGACGAGGCGCAGCGTGCACTGCAGGTTCTTGACGATCCCGAGGGACTGGGATTTCTGCCAGAGCTGGGCGGCGCGCGCGAGGGCGGAACCGCCTTCGCCTTGCGATCCTTTCGCCCTCGGCTCGCCCTGCTCGTTCTGTTCGCCTTCCGACGGCACCTTTCGATAATCGAGGCTGTCAGCGATGCGTTTGATCTCGGAAAAGCCCTCGGGGTTGAGGGCGAGGACCAGGGCGGTGATGGCGCCCGCCGAGGTTCCGGCGACCCGTTCCAGCGACCGGGTGAGCCCGTTCTCGTAGAGATATTTCAGGGCGCCGACATAGGCGATGCCGCGCACGCCGCCGCCTTTGAAGACGAGATTCTTGTAGGAAGGCATAGTCGCTCCTTGGCCGGGGCTCAAGGTCCAGCCGCCGCCGATTTTACCACCAAGAGGAACCGCGGGCCACTATTCCCGCGCCGGCTGATACCGAAAGCGCCGGCCTCCCGCGGGCGGGGCGGCCGGAAGGTGTTGCACAGACGCGCCGAAAGGTTATAGCGTAATGCCATGAACCACGATTGGCGCGAAGCGATGCGGCAAAGGACCACGGCGCTGCCCGCGAAAGAAGACCAAGCCCTCCTGGCAAAACTCGAGGCCGCCTCGGCCCTGCCCTTCGCGGCGACGGCGTATTGGCTCGGGCTCGCCAAGGAAGATTTCCGCGCCTGCGGAAGAGATGAGCGAGGAGTGCCCCTCGACCCCATCCTCGCCCAGGCGCTGCCCTCGCCCGCGGAGCTGGAGCGGACTCCCCTCGAGCTGTCCGATCCGCTGAACGAAAAAATCCACTCGCCCCTGCCGAGGCTCGTGCACCAGTATCGGTCGCGCATTCTTCTCAGGGCCACGGGGGAATGCCCCGTCTACTGCAGGCACTGCTTCAGGCGCTCGCTGCTCCCGCACGAACGGGGGTTCATGGACGAGGGCGAGCAGGAAAAGGCCCGCGACTACCTGGCCGCCCACCCCGAGGTGCGCGAAGTCCTGGTCTCGGGCGGCGACCCCTTGAGCGCCTCGACGGCGAGACTGGAAAGCCTCTTCGCGCATTTGCGCGCCGGCCGGCCGGGCATACTCCTCAGGCTCTGCACGCGGGCTCCCGTCACCCTCCCCGACCGGGTGGACGGCGAGCTCGTCGCCATGCTCGCGCGCTACAAGCCGCTCAGGGTGGTCATCCAGGCCAACCACCCCGCCGAACTCTCGCCGCTCTTCGCGGAGAGGATCGGCGCCTTGATCGACGCGGGCATTCCGGTGCGCAGCCAGTCGGTCCTCCTGCGCGGCGTCAACGACTCGGCCGACACGCTCGAGGCTCTCTTCTCGGGCCTGGTGAGGCTCGGCGTCGATCCATACTACCTCTTCCAGGGCGACATGGCGGCGGGCACGGCGCATTTCCGCGTCCCCCTTTCGCGCGGGCTCGCGATCTACGAGGAGCTGCGCGGGCGGCTCTCCGGCCTGGAGATTCCGCGCTACGCCGTGGACGCCCCGGACGGCGCCGGCAAGGTCTATCTGCCAGAGAGCGTGGTCGGCCTCAAGGATGGCTTCTGGCAGCTGCGTGGGCCAGACGGCATGATCCACCCTTATCCCGAAGAGGCATAAAAAAGAAGCCCCGCGGCGCGCCGCGGGGCTTTTCTGCACGATGTCCAATCGCCGGATATTGCCGGCGCCGCTCTTCTTTTTTCAGTTCACCTTCAGGATGGTCCCGTCGCGGCAATACTCGTAGAGTTCCGCATCATCGGCGCGATCGCCGCTCGTGACCACGACGAAGGTGCTCGCCGCGGGATGATATGGATTCTCGTCGATCCAGGTGCCGCTGTTTAGGTAATACTTCCCTTCGACGTTCGCCAGCTTCCTGAGCATGGGATTATGGGTGTGCCCAAATACGACCACGTCCACGTTCTGATTCGCGTTCTCGAGATACTGCCTTTTCGCCTGCTTGAAGAAATATTCGCTGTCCAGCGCGCCGGCCACGCTCTCGGCGAAGGAAGCCTTCACCGCCACGAGGTTGTTCTCCTGGATCTTGTCCCATTCGCGCTGGTAGTTCTTGAACAGCGTCGGCGCGCTGATGGTGCCGTCGGCCTGGACGACGGGATAGACGTCCTTGAGGGAGTATTTCCCGTTGTATCCATTGAACTTTATATCAACCACGCGATCCTCGAACCGTTCGAAGGGCGTGATCCGGTTCATCTCGCCCGACCAAATCCTGTAGTAGAGATAGGCGCCATACTGGTCGGGATCGGTCTGGGGATTCGGAGCCTTGTCGATCTCCGGATAATCCTTCTTGATCATCGGCTTGCCCTGCAGAACCCAGCTCGCGGCGATCCTCGCGTAGAAATAGCCCGGAGGAAGGATGGAGGGAGCATCGCCGGTGATATCCTTGTTGGAGACGCTGTCGGGCGCCGAATAGACATCGTATCTATGCCCATGCTCGATCACGATCTCGCCGCGGACGCCCGTCACATACTTTCCCATTCCGCGGGCATCCCTGGCTTGGTTGATCCCGGGAAGGGCCTGAGCCAGGACGTCGCCCTCCAGCGTCATGTCGTGATTGCCGGGCACGTAGGTCAGCTTGACGCCTTTCCCGATCAGGGCGTTGAGCTCATCGAACACCGCTTGATTGTTTTTCACCACGTGCCAATAGAATTTGCCTGAATCGCTGTAGGCGGGATAGGTCAGCGGCAGATACCATTCATCGAGAAAATCACCCGCGATGACCAGCTCGCCGATGTCCGCCGTATTTTCCACGCGTTTCAGGAATTCGATGAACACTGCGCGGTTCTTGAGGTTTTCGGAGTACTTGTCCAGCACCCCCAGGTGGATGTCGCTGACGACGACCACCTTATTCTTTTTCGCGTTTGAGACTTGCCACAAAGGCGTTGCGCCTAAAGAGGCGGAGCTTTTCGTCGCCGTCGGCTGATCAAGCCCGAAGGCTTGCAGCGCGATCAGGCTCATCATCAAGAGAATCAGCGATTTTTTCATCATTCTTCCTCTATCGGAACGTCACTCCCACTCGATCGTCGCGGGCGGCTTGGATGAAATATCGTAGGCCACGCGCCCTACCGCGGGCACCCTGTTCGTTATCGCCGAGGAGATCGCGATGAGGTCCTTCGGCTCGAAGGGATAGACGTCGGCGGTCATGCCATCCTCGCTGGCCACGGCGCGCAGGGCCACCACGTAGCCGTACTTGCGCTCGTCGCCAGCCACGCCCACCGACCTTATCGGCAAAAGGACGCAGAAAGCCTGCCAGATCTTGTCGTAGAGGCCGCGCTCGCGCAGCTCCGCGATGTAGACGGCGTCGGCGTCGCGCAGAATGTCGCACTTTTCCTTGGTCACGTCGCCGAGAATGCGCACGCCCAGCCCCGGCCCCGGGAAGGGGTGGCGGCCGACGACGCGCTCGGGAAGGCCGAGGAGGCGGCCCAGTGCGCGCACCTCGTCCTTGTAGAGGCGGTCCAGCGGCTCGATCACCAGGCCGGCCTCGCGCTTCTTCTCGACCAGCGGGCTCCGCACGTTGTGGTGGCTTTTGATCACCTGGGCTTTCTTGCCGACGCCCTTTCCCGATTCGATGAGGTCGGTGTAGAGCGTGCCCTGGACGAGGAAGGCGTCGGGAATGCCGAGGCGCGCCACTTCCCTCTCCTGGATCGTAATGAAGAGGTCGCCGATGATCTTGCGCTTCTTCTCGGGATCGGCCTCGCCGGCCAGCGCGCCGAGGAATTCCGCCTCGGCGTCCACCATGTGGAGGTGGGTGGCGCCGAGCTGCGAGAGGTTTTTCATCACCTCGTCGCTCTCCGCCTTGCGCATGAGGCCCGTATCGATATAGAGGAGGTAGACCAGCCTGGGGTCGAGGATCTTGAGGAGGAAGGCGCCCGCGACGGTGGAGTCGACACCGCCCGAGATGAGGAGGAGGCAGGGACGAGCGCCCACCTTGGCCCTGATGCGTTCCGCCTCGCGCTCGAGATAGGCTTGCATGGACCAGCCCTTGCGCGCGCCGCAGACGCCCAGGACGTAGTTCTCCAGGATGCGCGTGCCGAATTCGCAGTGGCTCACTTCGGGATGGAACTGGACGCCCCATTGGGGGAGGGTCTCGTGGGCCAGGGCGGCGGGAATGCCACCTTCCGACTCGGCGATCACCTTCCAGCCGGGCGCCGGCGAGGCGATGGAATCGCCGTGGCTCATCCAGCTGGAGAATTCGCGGTTGACACCCGCGAAAAGGGGGCTGGCGGCGCCAGAGTCCAGCAGGGCGACCGGCTTGCGGCCGTACTCGCGCTCGGGCAAGCGTTTCACGGCGCCGCCCTGGTCCAGGGTCATGCGCTGGATGCCGTAGCAGACGCCGAGCACGGGAAGCCCGCAGGAAAACACCGACGGATGGGGCGCGGGGGCGCCCGGCTCGTAGGCGCTGAAGGGCGATCCCGAGAGGATGATGCCGACGCAGTCGGCGAGCGCCGCGGCGTCCAGGGCGGACTCGCCCGGCAGGATCTCGGAATAAACACCGATCTCGCGCACGCGGCGCCCGATCAGCTGGGTGTACTGGCTTCCGTAGTCGAGTATCAGGATCTTATCCACGGGCTCTCCCTTATGATGGTCTGCTTTCGGTCTGATCCGACCGAGATGATCGAAACGGGGGTCTCGGTGTAGGCTTCGATGAACTGCACGTACTCGCGGGCGCGCAGGGGGAGCTCCTCCCAGCTGAGGCACTGGTCGATGTGCTCGCTCCAGCCGGGGAACTTCTTGAGCACGGGGGTGGCCTCTTCAAGATCGGCGATGGAGGCGGGGAAATCCTCGACCAGCTTTCCGCGGATCTTGTAGGCCACGCAGGCCTCGAACTCGGGCAAGGTGTCGTAGACGTCCAGGTGGGTCAGCACGAGCCTGTCCAGTGAATTGACGATGCAAGCATAGCGAAGGGCCACGAGGTCGAGGTAGCCGCAGCGGCGGGGCCTGCCCGTCGTAACGCCGTACTCGTTGCCCGTGGTGCGGATGTAGTTGGAAAGCGATCCGGGCGAATCGTCGGCGAACTCCGTCGGGAAGGGGCCGTTGCCCACCCTGGTGGTGTAGGCCTTGAAGACGCCCAGGATCCTGTCGATGTTCCGCGGCCCGATGCCGCCCTGAGCCGCCGCGCCGGCCGCGCAGGACATGCCCGAGGAGACGAAAGGATAAGATCCCGTGTCGATGTCGAGCAAGGCGCCCTGCGCGCCCTCGAAGAGAGTCCACTTGTTCTTGTGGTGGTGGAGATAGGAGCTCGTGTTGACCGACATCGGCAGGAGCTGATCGCGCCATTTCGCAAGGAAGGCCCTATCCTCGTCGGTGATGTTGCAGAGCCTCTCCTCGTCGTCGATGTCGGCCAGCCTGATGCCGTCGCGCGAGGCTTTCATCGAATAGGCGATGCCGATGCCCCTGCCCGTCGTGCCTATGGGCTTCTTGCGCTGGCTGTCGATCTGCTTATCCATTTCCTTGTAGCGCGGCAGGACGATGTGGGCCCGGTCCGAGATGAGGACCCTGCCCTCCCAGTCGATGCCTTTTTCCTTCAGCGAGGCAAGCTCGCCGAAGAGCGCCTCGGGGTCGATCACCATGCCCGAGCCGAGGATGACGATCTTGTCCGAATAGAGGATGCCGGAGGGGATGAGATGGAGCGCGTACCTCGTGCCCGAAAGGACGATGGTATGCCCCGCGTTGGCGCCGCCCGAGAACCGCACGACCACGCCCGCCTCGTGGGCGAGATAGTCGACGATTTTCCCTTTTCCCTCATCACCCCACTGGGCGCCGATGATCACTACGTTCATTCTCCGCTCCTGTGTCGTCCGGACCGCTTTCTGCGCCCCGGTAATTTGCGTCGCTACGGTGGAACATCGCGTGGTCAGCGCTTGCGCGCGAACACGCGGTAGTTGATTTCCGGAAAGAGGTTGTTCTTCTTCTCGAGCGAGGTGAGCCATTCCGTGTCCACGGTGTTGGCGCAGAGCATCTCGTAGATGCGCGTGAAGTTGCCCACCGCTTCCTCGATCTGATGCCTGGCGAAGGAGCTCGATTGTCCCGAGCGCAGGAGGAGGGGCCAATCAGAGGACATCGTGAGGAGGGCTTCCCTCGCCCCCTGGTTCAGGATCCGCTCGCGGAGGCCCGACTCGTTGGGGAAGCGTTCGGCGAGCTCCATCATGCGCTCGATGGACTGATGGCTGTGGCGGTGGACCCAGTCGTTGGAGCCATCGAGCCAGACCTCGGCATAGCCGCCCTCGCCCCAGGAGGAGAATTCGGGTTCTGAGACGGGGTTCTCGGGGTAGGCGCGGTCGTACTCGCCCAGGGTGACGAACTCGGGATCGTCGTCGTCGCGCTTGCGGGCGGCGGCGCGGAAGAGGGCCTCGAGGAACTGCGGTCCCTCGAACCACCAGTGGCCGAAGAGCTCGGCGTCGTAGGGGCAGACGATGAGGGGCTTGCGCTCCTTCATCCAGAACGAGGCAGCCCGCGCGGCAGCCTTGCGCTCGGCCAGGAACTGATGGGCGTGCTCGATCACCTTGGCGCCCGCCGCTCCCGGCTCGTAGGGGCGCTTCTGGTCGGTATGGCCGGTCACCGACCAATACTTGAAGCCCGTAAAGCCGCGCTCGATGCCCTCGCCGAGGAAAGCCCCGACATAGGACGGGTCGAGGTCGTAGCCGATGTCGCGGTAGAAATCGCGGTAGACCGGGTCGGCGGGATAGCCTTCCGTCTCCGACCAGACCGCCTTGGTGGCGCCCGCGTCGCGGATGAAAATCGTCAGCCCCGAGGGTCCGCTGACCGGCGTGAACGAGCCATAGAAAGGCGTGGGCTGGCCGAGGAGGGCGCCGCGCGTGGTGACGATCGTATAGCGGAGATTGTAGTCGTGGAGGAGCTTGTCCAGCCCCGGATAGAAGCCGAACTGCGGGAGCCAGAACCCTTGCGGGTTCTTGCCGAAGACCGAGCGGTGCATGACGATGGCCGTCTCGACCTGGGCGTGCACCGCCTGGGGCGCGTCCTGGTAGAGGGGCAGGAAGGCGTGCGTCGCTCCCGAGGTCAAAACCTCGATGCGGCCCTTTTTATAGAAATAATCGAAACCCGCGAGGATGTTGCGGGTGTAGAGGTTCTCGAAATCGTCCTTGTTCTTCTGGTAGAGCCCCTGATAAAGCATGACGATCGGCGAGAACACTTGGTCGGAACCCACCCGGCGCCGCTCGCTCTCGGCCAGCTCGAGCTGGAGATCGAGATATTTCGAGTACCGGTCGCAGAGCAGCTTGTCGGAAAGCATGGCGAGGAGCGTCGGCGATATGGCGATGCTCAGCTTGAAGGGAACGGCGTCGGCTTCGAGCTTCCTGAAAAGCCGCAGCAGGGGTAGGTAGGTTTCGGAAATCGCCTCGAAAAGCCACCGCTCCTCGAAAAAAGGCTCGAATTCGGGCTTCCTGACGAAGGGAAGATGCGCGTTGAGCACGAGTGCGAGGCAGGGCTTTTTCATCTTCGCTTATTCTCCGTCCGCCGCGAGGATTCGATTCGGATTTTCCTCGCGCGGTTCCGTAAGGTGCAATCCTTCTATGCCGGAAAGGATCAGCAGGCTTTTCGTGATCTGGGGAAGCTGAGCCCTGCGCATGTAGTAGATGGGCATCCGCACTTCGTTCGACCTGGCCAGCGCCTTGATCTTGTCGCCCTTGTGCACGCAGAGGTCCACCCTGTACATGGATCCGGGCTGCGGCACGTTGATGTACCATTTCCAGTCGTCGAGGGAAATGCCGATGTCGAAAAAGTCCTTTTTGTGCTCGCTCTGCGGGTCGAGCTCGCTCACGCGGAGAAAGAGCCCCGCTTCGGAATCCTCCTCGAGGAGGGGGGAGCGCTTCTGCTCGGCGATATCCCAATAGGCGTAGATCCAGGACGGATCGCGCGGCAGGGCGCGGATCATGGTCTCGTTGTAGCGCTCGGGGATCGAGACCCGCTCCGACGAGGGACGGGGAACGAAAGTGCCGCCGGAGAGCTTCTTTTCCTCGACATGGCCGGTGCCGTCGTGGCTGAACACGCGGTCCCGGTCCTCGTCCTCGAACGCGGAGATTATCTCCTCGACGATGAAGACGCGATCCAAGCCTTCGGGAATATATATGCCGATACGTTCAGCGAGAAGGAGGAGTTCCTTGTCGGAGAGCATGGAGAGCTTTTCCGGGTTCACGCCCTTATAGTGAAAAATGCAGGCAGACTTGTCAAGTATTGCCGGAAGCCGTCCGCGGGCCGGCCTAGGCGTTCGATGCCGCCGCGTCTTCCTGGTTTTCGGCACCGCCGGAGGCCGCCGGATCGGGTCTTTTTCCCGAAGAGCGCCTTCGTCGCCTTGTCTTGTGCGGCTTCTGCAGGGGCGATTGGCCCGTGGCGCGCACGATCATGAAGACCGCGGCCTCAAGCTCGACGCGCGGAGGGTTCATGGGCTGGATGAAGGATCGAGCGGAGGCGAGCGCCTGGCGGAAAGTTTCGTTGTAGTCCTCCGCTTCGGCGCTCTCGTGTCGAATCCAGGATCTTATAAAGTAGGAAAGCACCACCGAGAGCTTCTGCTTGCCCTTGTTGCCCTCGGTCGAGGATTCCCCCGCTTCCTGGAGATCGGCGTCGCTCACGTCCACCTTGAGGGCGTCGAGTTCCTTGAGGTCGGCGAAAAGAGCCTTCGAATAGCTCAAATCGCTCTGAATCCGCGCCCAGACCTGCGGCACGAAATACTGGAGGAGGCGATAGTCGCAGAGGCAGCGCAGAATCGGCTCCGCCTTGCCCGAAGCGAGGATCTTGAAGAATTCCTCGGTCATGCGCGAGGAACTCACCTCGGCCAGGAGCTTCGAATCGCGCTTGATGGCCCGCCTGAGCATGAAAGGCACGGTGAAGCCGGCGGTGGCGCCGTACTTGACGCCGCGCACGATGCGGACCGGATCTTCGGCGAAGATCCGGTCCAGGGGGATGATCGGCTTGATGCGCTTGGCTTTTATATCCTTGAAGCCGCCGACGAAATCGACGAGGCTGCCGTCGGTGGGATCGAGGTAGAGGGCGTTGAAGGTGAAGTCGCGGCGCTGGACATCCTCGTCCATAGTGCCGAACTCGTTGCCGACCGATCCGAACTTGTTGGAGCGGAAGGTGCTCACTTCGTAGATCGTGCCGCCCGCCATGATGTGGACGAGGCGGAAGCGCTTGCCGATGATTCTGGCGTTGCGGAAAAGCTTCTTTATCTTGGTGGGGACGGCGTCCGTCACGAGGTCGAAATCCTTGGGAGTGTCGCCCTGCAGGAGATCGCGCACCGCGCCGCCCACGATGTAGCCCTGGTGGCCCGCGCTTTTCAGCCGCTCGATGATCCGCACCGCGTCCGGGTCGATCATGGCCTTTGAAATGCCATGTTCCTTTTCCGTATAGATCAGCGCCTGTTCGACGAGTTTTCCTTTCTTGTCTCTACGGTAACGGATGAACACGAAGAAGCCTCACTCGCTTGCGACAGCAATGAAAATGCGGGTTCCCCCATGGAACCGCCGGGCACAGCCCCCGGATTATGCAGTCAACGCGCTCATTTATGCAAGATGGCGCGAAAACCAGTCGGCGACGTCGGAGAGGACCTCGTCCTTGTTCAGCTCGTTGATGCTCTCATGGCGGCCGCCCTCGTAGCATTTCGACTCGAAATCAACCAGGCCGAGCGCCTTGAAAGTCGCGGCGAGGGTTTCGAAGCCCTTGCGCATGCCGATGACGGGATCATTCGATCCGCAGAAGAGGTAGATCGGCAGGCTGGTCGGGATGCTCTCGAGGAAGCCCTCGGCGTAGACTTTGCGCACGCCGTGGATCAAGTCGCCGTAGAAACCGTAGCTGCAGGTGAAGTTGCATTTGGGGTCGGCGATGTAGGCTTCGACCACGGAACTGTCGCGGGTGAGCCAGTCGCAGCCGGTCTTGGCGCCGGGCACGGTCTTGGCGTAGCCGCCGAAGGTCATGTCGCGCGGCAGCTTTCCGGGAGCGTGGGCGCCTTTGAGCGCGATGCCGATCTTCACGACCAGCCCGCCGGCATAGTCCATGAAGGGAGCCGGCTTTTCGGGAGGAGCCGAAAGCACCACGCCGTCCAGATACTTGCCGCAGATTCCGCAGAGCGCCATGCCGAGCAGGGCGCCGAACGAGTGTCCGAAATAATAAAGCGGCAGCCCGCCCTGCTCCTTGGCGGCGAAGTCGCCGAGTTCGGAGAGATCCTCAACGACGCGTTCGAAGCCGTTGGCGTCCGCGAGGTAGCCGCGGTTCGCGCCCTCGTCGGTATCGCCATGGCCGCGGAGATCGGGGAGGTAGACCGCGAGACCGATCGAGGCGAGCTTTTTGGCCACCTCAAGGAAGCGAGTGCCGTAGTCGTTCATGCCATGGCCGACGAGGACGACGCCTTTGGGAGGTGCCGGAGGCAGGACAGTCTGGTAGGCGATCTTCTTGCCGTCCGAGGCTTCGAACCACAACCCTTTTTCTGTCATCGCAATCCCTCCATAGGCGCTCGAGTCCCCGCGGCCGATCTCCGGCCGCGCCGCTGCATCCCCGTTTCCATATATTATATATTATCGACTAATTCGCTTGGCAATGAAAGGGATTCCGTCCGGTGCTGGCCTAAGGACTGGCCGGAGCGGTATACTGGCGGCCGAGCGCGCGGCAAACGCGCCGCTCTCGTGGGGAAGCATCTGAAAACAGTCATATCGCGCAGCAGCGAAGAAACCTTCGCCTTGGGAAAACGCATTGGGGGAAGAGCGCCATCGGGCGCCGTCGTCGCCTTCAGGGGCGGCCTGGGCGCGGGCAAGACCGTGCTCAGCAAGGGAATCGCGGCCGGCCTCGGCATCGAGGAGGAGGTCACTTCCCCGACCTACACCATCATCTCAGAATATCGAGGCAGGCTCGTCCTCTACCACATCGACGCCTATCGGCTGGGCGGCGAAGCCGACTTCGCCGAGATCGGCGGCTACGAGCTTCTGGGCAGCCCCGGCAGCCTCTGCCTGATCGAGTGGAGCGAGCGGCTTCCCGCCATGGCGGACGCGGCGGTCATCGATATCCAGGTGGGCGAGGACGGCTCGCGCCGAATAAGCCTCGCGGGCTCCTGGCTGGAGGAACTAGCGCCATGAACATTCTCGTTTTCGACACGTCGACCGACATGCTCGCCGTGGGCGCCGCCAAGGAAGGCGGGGCGCTGCGCTTCAAGGCCGAACGCGGCTTCCGCCATTCGGAAACGCTCCTGCCCACGATCGAGGCCTGCCTCAAAGACGCGGGGCTCGCCCTGGGGGAGCTGGACCTCATCGCTTGCGCCAAGGGGCCTGGCTCATTCATGGGCCTGCGGATCGGGCTGGCCGCCGCCAAGGGGCTTTCCCTGGCGCTCGGCGTCCCCTGGGTAGGCGTCCCGACCCTCGACTGCATGGCCTACGGCCGCGGCGCAAACGGCGCCGGCGGCGTCGTGGTGCCCGTGCTTGACGCGCGCAAGAACCGCCTCTACGCGGCGATCTACCGCGCCGGGGCGCGCCAAGGCGAGTATCTGGACATTTCGATCGAAGGGCTTTTGCAGGCGGTCGAGGGCGAGACTGAAGCGACCTTCGTGGGAGCGGACGCCGATCTCCTCCAGGACTACGCTTTGGAGCGTCCCGGTTTCCGCGTCGAGGGCGACGATCCGGAACTTCGCATGCGGGGCCTGGCCGATATCGCCCAGCGGCTGTTCGCCGAAAACGGCGCCGCCGCCGAGGACGAGGGACCGCTTTACCTGCGCGAGCCCGAGATAGGCTAAAGCTTTTTTAAGTAGACGCGCCTGCGCTTGTGCTGGCGTTTGGCATAGCTCTTCCAAAGTCCCTGGATGGCGATGTTGGTCTCCAGCTCAGGGTTAGTCTCCGAATATTTGATCCCGTTCTCGATCGCGCTTTGGTTCAGGGCCGTCATCAGGATGGCGATGGTGCCGCGCGCCAAGTACTCCTTGCGGACCGCCACGAGGAGCATGTCGATGGTCGCTGGGTGTTTGAGCGCCCAGAGCAGCCGGGCCCACCCGGTGGGGAAGAGCCTTCCCCTGCACTTGTAGAGGGCGTCGGAAAGGCTCGGCACCGTGATGGCGAAGCCGGCGAGCTTGTCCTGCTCGTCCACCATCACCTTGGTGAAGCGAGGGTCGACGAATCCGAGGTACTGGCCGATATACGCTTTGACCTGCTTCTCCGACAACGGCGTGGTTCCGTAGAGCTGGGCGTAGCCCTCGTCGAGCAGCTCGAATATCTGGTCCGCGTACTTGGTCAAAAGTTCCTTCTTGTTCTTCCATTCGATGACGCGGACGCCCGAGCGCTTGGCCAGGATCTCGTTCACGCGGAGCACCTTCTCGGGGATGGCCTCGGGCGTCTCGACCAGGAATTCAACCCAGTCGATGTCCTTGGCGTAGCCCAGGCGCTCCATGTACTGCGAATAATAAGGATGGTTGTAAATCGTGGCGAAGGTGGCGCGCTCGTTGAAGCCTTCGACCAGCATCCCCTCGCGGTCGAGGTCGGTGAAGCCCAGGGGGCCGTGGACGCCCTCCATGCCCTTGGAAGCGGCCCAGTCCTCCACTGTCTTCACCAACGCCTCGGCCACGGCGAAGTCCTCGATGAAGTCGATCCAGCCGAAGCGGGCGTACTTGTTGCCCCATTTCTCGATATAGCGGCGGTTGACGATGCCCGCGATGCGGCCGACCATGACGCCGTCCTTCCACGCGGTCCAGTATTCCGCCTCGCAGAACTCGAAGGCGGGGTTCTTGTCCTTGCCCAGCGTATTCAAATCGTCGAAAACGGGCGCGGGAACCCAATTCGGATTGTTCCCGTAGATGGTCTCGGGGAACGTGATAAAGGCGCGCAGTTCGCGCTTCGTCGCCACTTTCCTAATTTCGATGCTCATCGGCTCCGCTCCTCGCGTCCCGCAGCTCTATCGAGTTCGGACTGCCATTCAAAGATGAAGTGCTCATACGCGGCGATGGTCGCGGACGAGACGATATCGCCAAGTTCGCCCCTGCCCAGCCAGTCGTTCCCCTCGAGGATATACTGGTGTTCGAGGTCCTGCCTGGCGTCGGCGATCGTGTACGAGGGATCGACCCTCCGCCTGTTCTCAAGACCCGAGAGGGTGCCCTCGAAGGTCGCTTCCCTCTTCTGCTCCCGCCAATCCGTGGAAGACATGCGCGCTCCCAATTATGCGATAGGGACCGCCGCGCGCTTTCCAGCCCTCGCGGGCCGAGTGCGGCGCCCCTCCCCGGTTCAACGCGGAAGTATAGCGGCGCACTTCCATGATGTAAAGCGACAAAGCGGCGAGGCCTTGACTAAGTCCGCGGCGACCGGGTATAAACTCCTTCGTCCTTGGCGAGGTAGCTCAGTTGGCAGAGCAAGCGGCTCATATCCGCTGGGTCGTGGGTTCAATCCCCTCCCTCGCTACCTAATTAGAAGCCCCTCGTCCGAGGGGCTTTTTTTATCGCCTCGACACTTCCTCCCGCGAGCGCCGCGCCCCGGATTATCCCGGCGCGCGCGGCGTCAAAAGGAGAGTCCCGCCCCGGGGACTCCGGAGCGGGACTCTATTTACAGCGTGAAACTAGAAGAATCACTTCGCGGCGTTCAATCCCGCGATACGGCCGAAGGTGAAGATATCGGCGATCGCGTTTCCGCCCAGGCGGTTGCCGGCGTGTATGCCGCCCGTGACTTCTCCCGCCGCCCAGAGGCCGGGAATCGGATTGCCTTTGTTGTCAATGACGCGGGCTTCGGTATCGATAAGCACGCCGCCCATCGTGTGATGGAGCGAAGCCTTGCGGGGGCTGATCGCGAGGCCCAGTTCAGGATCGGCGTCGACGGCGGCGAGATCGATCGCTCCCGCGATGACGCCCTTGCCGAATTCCGTATCCTTCTGGTCGGCGACGAACTTATTGTACTTCTCGATGGTGGCGCGAAGCGCGGCTTCGCTGATCGCGGGCGCGCAGCCAGCCGCGGGCTTCGCGGTGGCGGCGGCGAGTTCTGCCACCGTGTTTCCCCACCAGATATCGCCGCTTTCGACCATGGACGCCACGCTCTTGTAGGGAACGCCCTTGAGCATAACTTCCGGCTTGTTGACCGCGCCGCGCCCGGCATAGATGATATAGAAGATTCCGCGGTCCAGCTTAAGCGAAGCCTTGGCGAGAACATCGCGCTCGGCGTATTCGTCGACGAAACGATTCCCCTTGCCGTCGATCCAGATCTGCTCGGCGGCGTCGCCCCATATTCCATCTGTCATCGTGCCCTTGGTGGGCGAGGACGAGGGCATCATCTGGGCAACTTCCATGCCAAAGAGCGAAGCGTTGAGCTTTTCCGCCATCACGATGCCGTCGCCGGTGTTCGTGCCCATGTTGGTCGAAAGCGTGGTGTCGGAAAGATCCTTACCCCAATACTTGTCGTACTTCTTGACCATTGCGGGGTTGGCGCAATAACCGCCCGATGCGAGGACGACGCCCTTTGCCGCGTTGATGGTGATCTGCGTGCCGTCGGACTGCACGGCCTTCGCTCCGACCACTTTGCCGTTAGCGTCGGCGAGCAGTTCGGTCCCCCGGGTCTCGGTATAGATTTTCACACCGAATTCGATCGCTTTCTTCTCAAGCTGCGGAATTCGTTCGGCGCCCGACATGAAGCTGTGCGTCCGCGGCCACATGGCGCCGAGAACTGTGGAAAGCCCCGTCGCGCCGCCATATCTCGATGTCGAACCATACTGCGCCTTGAGACCGAGGCTATCCATCCACTTTAGGCTCTCGAGGGCGCTCTCGGCCAGCTTTCTGGCGAGCTCGATCCTGGGGGCGATCCAGCTGCCGTCGTCCATTTTCCTGAGGCCGCCGGTGTAGATATGCCACATGTGGAGAGAAATGGCGTCGAAGCCAGGCATGTCGACGCCGAGCGTCTTGTTCTGATTGGCCGCGTAGAAAGCCATGATGTCGGTTTTCAGCTGTCCGAGAACCGGCTTCCATTCGGGGTAGCGGTCGAACATCAGGGCGGGATCCGCCGGGTCGAGCGCGAGGTAGGAATCCATAGAGGATTTTTGCGCCTTCGTAAGCTTCATCGTCGCCTGGGCTTCAGGGTCGACGGCATTATACGCGGCGCCCGCCATCATGGTGTTCCC
>MTLD01000429.1_pt2 | contig 20961 bp, 19 predicted proteins | sample 1982471 | NCBI WGS metagenome assembly MTLD01 (sample SAMN05712604, study PRJNA340218) | biofilm metagenome | isolation source: sample SPM anode biofilm adapted to -50 mV | place: USA | collected 2012-02-03 | reverse complement strand
CGTTTCAGGATCGCGGCGATGTGGGTAAGCCCTTGACGGGCAAATTCAGCTTCCATGTGGCTGGTGCTCCTGTAGCCAGTCTTCCTTCAGGCTGGCGAAAAAACTGCCGGGTGGGTACTCTTTCGTCGGGTCAAAGGCGTCCGGCGGCGGGGCGCGCTTTTTGCCGTTGCCCTTGAGGATGCCGCGAACGTAGGCCATGGTCATGACGCCCTGTTCCGCTGCGCGTTTGAATGCTTCGCGAATGGCTTCAGCAGAGAAGTCCTGCGCGATCTCCAGCGCGATTCCTGCGCATCCTCCCGGCAGGTTGGTTTCGAAGAATTCGGAATGAACAAAACGAATATCCGTCATCGTCATCTTCCCGGGTGCGTCGGGAGGCGGCTCTATCGGTGGCATCTCCTCAGAAGATGATGACGAAGATACTTCTCCTTTTCCTATCTCCTGTTCCTTCTCCTTCTCCTTGTTGGCAGAACCCTGCTCCAAGGGTTTGTGGAACCGTTCCGGCAACGGTTGTCCGAAGCGCTCTGCCAGAGGATAAAGCTTTTGGATAATCAGGTATTTAAGCTGACATTCCGGAAGTAATTCCAGAGCATCGCAAGCGCCTTTGAGCTGGTTGGGATTCTCGATTTTGTTGTAATCGAGGAAATGGGGGAGCCATACCAGCTTGGCCCTTTCGTCAACCATCAGGCACCCTGCTGCCAACAGTTCTTGAAACGGTTGGGTCAACCGTTCCGGCGTCCAGTTGAGATCATCGGCCAGGGTAATGCACGACGCCCGCATGGCCCCCAGCATGGTCAGATTGGGATGGGTCAGAAGCGTGAAGAATAGCAGCTTGGCATCATCGGAAAAGTAGGGGAACTTGTCGTCATTCCATATGTAGGGGTTGATCTTTCTAAAGCGCGCCATGGCAAACTCCGGCATTGTTGTAAAGCTCCTCCCCTTTCAAGGGGGAGGCTGGGTGGGGGATGGGGGTATCCGCGTGGGCACGAGTTCTCGGCATGTGCCGGAAAAAGTCCCCCTTTGGAAAAGGGGGATTCAGGGGGATTTTATTGCGGTTGCCAACGTCGATAAATCCCCCCCAGCCCCCCTTTTTCAAAGGGGGGAGTTGTACTACTTGAATAGTACGACGGATACAACAAGTCGGCCACCCTGCGATTTTGTTCATGTTACAAGGCACTACGTAAAATTAAGCCAGCAATACCACTTTACGTAATTACCCATCAATGTCAATATTTATTTCCGTTATAGTGTAAATTGATTCACAATTAAGCTTCTTGCAAAAGTCCGTTTTTTGTCATTAACAGACACCCCCTGCAGCCCCCGACATTAATCACACGCAGAAAGCAGCATCGGCCCCGTTTCTTTTTTCAAAGATCCACTCGCAATAGGAATCGCCGCGATGCATCTGCTTCCCATGACGCATGACGACCACCGGGTTCAGGGTTTTCACAAAATGCTGCCAGAACACCGCGTCGCAATCCGTCAGCACATCATTGGTTATGCCGGATTCATCCATCCGGTTCTTCCATGGACACCCAATGATCTTCATGACTACCCTGTCATCGCCTGCGCACTGTTCCTCGATCTTGTACTCCGGCCCCATGGCGCACATGCAGAATGCTGCGCCGGCCTGAGCCACCTGCCTCGCCGTTTCGCGTGGCAGTCCCATTGATTTCGCGCCCTCGGCGCATCCCTGCCCGAGCATCGCCCATATCTCCCGGACCGTTTCCGCATACTTCGCCTTCCCCAAAACAGTATAGAGCGCGTTAAGGTGTGCCGACAACGCCCCTGTCAACCCTTGCGTTGCCATAGCCCACTTTGATTCCGCAGGTACATGATCGACCGTGAATTCCATGCGTCCCCCCTTATTAAACATTTTTTATACCATAACGCCCTCCATAGCGAACAGCAAGATATAAAAACCGGAAGACACTATTTTCACGTTCGCGGACTATAATGACGCTTGAGCCAACGACTCAAGCCGTCCAGGCCCGGGAAAAGTACCCGCTCGTTCACATTCGCCTGGTCGAGTTTGTCGCGGATTTCCCATTTCAAGGCAGCAGGGATAACTATCTTGCGCGCCAGCGAAGGGTGCATTTGCAGCCAATCGTCAAGCACCATGCTGGGATCGGACATGACCGAGCAGAAGGCGAACTGGTTGACGATCCTGTCGTCGATCGAAGGCGGCTCAAAAAAGATAGCAACTTTATCGCCTTCAAGCGCATCAAGGTCAGCCAGGGAATTAATGGATTCGGACAGCAATTGCAGAGTCATGACATTCGCGCCTTCGCGCTCCAGCTTGTCACGCAGGCATTGCGGCAACAGCTCATGCGCCTTGACATAGTTGACCGCCCAGATGACGCCGTCCACATCAAATCTGTCAATCGAAGCCGTGGCAAAGTGCATGGCGATAAACGGCGAATAGGTCCAGTCGAGAATCCGCGTCGGCAGGCCGAAGTGCTGCGCAACCGAAAGCCAGTGCCAGAGCGAGTCGCGCTCGAACACGCTGCGATGGGCGTATTTCCTGAAATTTCGCAGCAAATGCCGCTCAAGCTCGACATAATTCCCTCCAAGCCTGATCAGAGTCGTTTCGAGGCGATACGCCGCGTTCGAAAGCCCCCGGAAAGCATACCGGGACCGGAATCGGCCTATGGATTCATTCCATGAATGGGCAAAAAGCTCGCTTTGAAGTTCATCCCACGAATGTACCGTAAGTACTTCCACTGATATACCGCTCCTTCCGTCGAATTGTTCCGATCAAACCCGGTCGTGATGCACGTGAAAGCTGAGGGTTGCGCCGGTTACGGTGCTGAGGCCGGTGTAGAGGAATATGACCAGCCAGACGCCTTGGAGAAACAGGATTTGCGGCGGACTCCAGATGCTTGCCAAACCGAGCGCCAACTGCGGTGCGGCAACCGTTTCCGCAGGGAACAAAACTGCGGTTGTGACGGAATAGACAACCGCGATGATTCCCATGATCTGGTAGGCGGAGATGTTCCCCTCACCCCGGTAATCGGCCCTGAGCGTTTCAGATAACGAACGCCAGACCTGGGTGACGATAATGGCAAGCAGGAACGCGGCGTAAAAGTGGCTTGCCAGAAACAGGCCGATGGCAACCAAACCGCAGAGGGTATAGAGCACCGAGGTGACCGCCTGGATCGGAATGACCTCCGTGTCTTCCAGGCCACCGGCATAGGCGATTTTCTTGGTGCTGCCGGAAAAGATGAAGCAGCGGCCCTCGAAAAGCCGCCTGAGCCAGCCGGGACAGGCGGAGAGCGGTTTGCCATAACAGCAGCCGAAGCTGATGCATGCCAGACGGCCAAGCCCCTCGCCAAAGCTGTAGGCAATGGCCATGGCCGCGCAGGCCGCCATGGCGGGAATATGGAACGACCACGTCACGCCGACGGTTCGGTTAAGCAGCGCGACAAAAACCGGCGCGACAAGGATGCCGACAAACACCGCTCCCCCTACGGTAAAGGTATGGGCTTTTTTCTCCACGACGAGCGCCACCAGCCGCGACGCCGGTACGCAGCAGCTAAGCAGCGCAATCACCAGCAGCAACGAACCGCCGGTGGAGACGCCGACAGATCCCATCAACACAAGAAAAACCGCCACCGCCACCAGGTAAGCATTGGCGGTCAGAAGACCATACCAGGTGAGATTCGTCCCCCGCCACCCATGTTCACCGGTTTTGGCAGACGGAAGCGCCGCAAGGATCTGCCACTTTTCCTGAGGCAGCACACGGAAGCCCCACCAAAAGTAAAGGCACAAAAGGAGTGTTGCGGAACTGAGAGTTATTGTTTCGAGCATGTATGCACCTCTCGCATTAAATTATGACTAATCATATTGCAACGATATTGCGACATTATTAACCCCATCCCCCTCCCAGCCTCCCCCTTGAAAGGGGAGGAGTTTTAAATTCCCTCCCCTTCAAGGGGAGGGTTAGGGTGGGGATGGGGTGAAGACTCATCAAACCGCACGTTCACAATAAATCCGTGCCCACCCTACGAAAAAACACCAGTTTTACGCCGTGCGATCAACGACCTTACCTTAAGATCGGTCTCCACCAGCGGCCTGCCAAAACCGTGGGAAAAGCGGCTTGACACCCCCGATCGGCGCATGTTTTCAAGCAGATCGTTGCTGAATTCGATGCTGCCCGGCTGAAAGACGAGAATGTCGGTGCTGCTCCCCGGCCGGTAAAGGCTCTTGGGTTGTCCCTTTTCCAGGAACATGCCGCTCTCCACCAGGCGGGGCGCTTCGTATCCCCGGCTGCTGTAGGCCTGCACGATATCGCCGATCATGAGCGCCACCACTTCGATCATCGCCACCAGGCCGACGCCGGTGCCGCGCGGCACATCCGTGTCAATGATGGTCACCACCCGCCGGTTCTTGGAATAGGGGGTCGCCATGCTCACCACGGCCGATGGATTGCAGGAATGGTAATCGCCGTCGATAGTATATATATCCACCACCTGCCCCGACACCGGCACGTGGTTGTAATGATACTTGTCCGGTGTCAGGCGGAAAACGGCGAAATCCCCCCCGTCAAAAGCCCTCAGCCAGTCGGATTTGCTCTGTCCCAGCAGCTCCTCGAACACGAAGAACTTCTCTTTTAGAAACAGCATGGACGTTTCCCGGAACGAGCCGATCACTACCCGCGCATCGGCAGGCGACACCACGGCATCCGGTTCCGAAGGCATGGGGCGGCATTCTTCATAGCGGATTTTCCGCTCGAAAATCTTGCGCGGCGTATCCAGTAGTTCAGGAGGTTCCCGGAGTTCGGACGTATCGACCCCGTACTCTGGCAGTAGCGTCCGGCGCGACAGTACCGGGCGGTCGAAATTGACCATGCCCAGGATATGGGAAGACCAACTGCTGGTGAGGAGCTTGAAAAAACCGGCGCTGTTCTCCCGGACTCCGTGATAGAGGAGTCTGATCATCTTGTCGGCCAGCAACTGCTCCGTCACGACATGGCCGCTATCCCGCTCGATGTATTGGTGTTGCATCATCCTCATAACTCCTTGCTTCATCAGCCATTTGTTTTCCATCGCGATACACGGTCAGCAGCATCAGGTTCACGACCCGCTGCAATGTGGTGATATCGGCCTGGTCGTTCAACAGATCATCTCTCACCTTGTCCAGAAACTCCGCGCTCCCCTCCCCTTCAAGCGTGAAGCGCAGCGCCGCGCGCAGGGCATCGTCCGCACAATTCTCTTCCCGGTCGAGCGATCGGCAGGCATCACTCACAAAACCATAGGCTTCCTGCATATGGCGCTGCCGCAGAGTCGTGCGATAATACTGTTCTGCCCCACTGTTGAAGTCGCGAGCTTTGACCTTCAGGGGCGAAGAGGCGTTCATGCCGCCAAGAATGCCGCTCCCGAGACGCCCGGCAGCGGAGTGGTGTTCCGGATCGCCCAAGCGACGCTCAAGATCGTTGAGGGTTTCGTGCATATTCAGCAATTCCACCAGATCAGCAGCATCCTCGCGGATCAACCGCACCAGCGCCCAGCGGTATTCACGGTTGTAAACCCGCAGATAACCGGGATAGCGGTGACTGGAACGGACGCTTCTGACCTTGCGGAGGATCTTTTGCAGAAACAGGTTGGTGGTGTCCTTGCGGACAAAGAAGGTTGGTATGCCGATGGCTGTACCGAAGAAGATCTGCCTGCGCTCGCTTTCCAGTGACGGCGTGTCCGGGATATAGCGATGATCGATCCCCATGGCCATGTATTTGTAGGCCAAGGCAGTGACCAGGGTTTGCAGATCAGCCGCCCGCCCCATATCCTCGTCAAAACTCTCGAACAGACTATAATACCTGCCCTCAAAGCCGGAAAAACCCATCTTGTCAAATTCGCGCATCTTATAGAGCAGGTAGACAGACATCTGCTCGTCGAATACGCCCATATCAGCCAGATCCTTGCGCAGCCGGTCGCAATTGCCCGCAACTCCGTCGAGTGCCGGGCTGCGATCCGTGGAAAGCAGGCAGGCGAGGTAGTCCACCAGCCGGTAGTCGGGCACGAAATCCCCGCGCAGCCTGAACAGCGTACTGAGCAGCCGGTCCAGTTTTTCCGGGCCAAAGGGGGTCAGCGACCGCCCCAAAATGGAAAGGTCGGCCTTCTTGCGCCAGCGTCGCCAGATCATCCTGAGATGGGTGTAGTCAAGTTCATGGGGCAGGAACCCCAGAGCTTTCTCAGGATGAAAATCGGTAAACGCCAGCCGGTAGGGAGCGGCGGTGTAGGTTCCCACGAACAACGGCAGAAAATGCTCGGTGATTTTGATGGCCATATCAGCCAGATGCTTTTCGTGATGGGCGTTGAAACCGCTCCCGCTGTCGCTCATTGCCTGCGTCAGCCGCCTGCTGCCGATGCTGATGTGGGTGCCGTTGTTGGCCAGGCTGATGTTTGACAGATTGGGCAGCACCACCAGATTATTGAGGATGATTCCCGAATCGCGCAGCTTGGCCACCGCGTTGAGCTGACTACGGGAAAGCACTTGATGGCAGAGCTGCATATAGCGGTGTTTTGCCTCTCCCCTATCCCACCCCGAAAGGCAGGGACTCATGAACAGCTCACGGTAAAAGGAATCGGAAACATGCTCGTTCAGTTCCTTCTGCCTGACCGGAGGATGGGGGGCGAAATAGGTCATGGCTGTCTGGCCGTGCTCATGGAGGCCAAAGGCTTGATTGGCGTACATCACCAGAAACTGCGTCATCAGGAAGCGGATGCCGGTCTCCCTGGCAATGGCCTTGCCCATGCCGGTGGCCGGATGCAGCGAAACCACATTGAACGAGAAGGTCTCCGGCGAGGTATTGTCATTCAGATAGTGGTCCATCAGGCGGATGCCGGTCTGCTTGATCGCCACGGGAAGCATGGACTGGCTGCCGATCAGGTCGGCCAGGGCCAGCTTGATCAGGTAGCTGACCGGCAAACGGAGCATTTCCCGGCCGGAATCGTCGTGAAAGCTGAAACGGTGCGCATCGCTTCTCCGGCCCGCACCGGGATCACTCTTGTCGGCCAGAAGATCGCGCTCGAACACAACTTCGGCATAGCTTGAAAGACGATTGCGGGGAAAGCGGACCCAACTGTTCTCCCAAACCCCGGACTGGCTATCGCTCAAAAAACGCTCAAGATCGGCAATGGCCTTCCGTGGTGTTTCACCGGCTTGCGCATGGCGCGCCATATTATTGAAATAATTGGATTGCTCAATAACCAGCGGCAGATCCACATGCTCTCGTGAACCAGCTACCACGGCCTGAAGCTCGCTCTCCGATCCTGCGCTCACGTCACCAAGCGAAAACGGCAAGGTAGCGGTAATACTTTCCACGGAATCAAAACAGACACCGGCCCGCTCCAACAAACGGCGAACGCTTTCCGGCCTTTTGTTCGCATCTTCGCCACGGCCCCTTCCAACAGCGCTTAAAACAATCTGTTTACGGCTTGACATGAATTCCTCGTTTCAAAAGTATGGGGCAAAAATCCAGCCGCATCCGGCATCAATTCCAGCCCATGCGCCACAACCAGCGAAGGAAAGAGACAATGCCGGAAATGGGGACAACGATGAAAAATCTGGGAAATGGACTGCGGAGAGCAATCAAAGAGAGGGACTGAATATGCGTTACGAATCATCATGTATCAGCATACTAGCGCATGCGTATGACGGTAATATCTCCGTGGTGTAAAAGTATTGTTACGTTTTGGGGCTAGATTAATCGGCGAGACGCGCCACCATGCCGTTGACAGAAACAAGGCTAATGTGCAATAAACGGGGCTGAATTCAATTTAAGTTTTGTGTTTTAATGAATACTGAAGAGGGGCCAGTGAATTCACTCAGGTGGAGATGGAGAAGTGTATCAAGACCGCCCTCGTCAGCAGACTGCTGATGGAGGCGGTCTTTGTGTTTTTGCATTAACTGCTCCGCGTGAGCACGATGAATCTGTGCCCACGCGGATAACTTCAAGTGGCATTTTAGACTGTCTGTGGTACTGAAAAAGTTCATGCAATAGAAAAAAATTTGACACAAAGGTGGACATAGAGATGTCCGTAATCACTAAAGCTGCAAAGGCTCCTATCGGCATAATCGCATTCCTAGGTATGCTGTTCCTTTCTACTATACGCGGGCTATTCATTATTGTCTCGGAAGTCATAAAACGAATAATTCCTGCAAAAATCAAGGGGTGGGCTACTCCCCTAGCCTGGATCATCACAATCTCACTCATCATTTTTCAATCATATGCCCAAAAGCATAGGTTCTTTGCCAGCAAGACATTTATAACCATTACTAGTCTTTTGACACTTATCGGAATGGCGGCAACAATCAAAGAGGCCCTCGATTCGGCTTGGGGCTTGGACAGAAGAACAGACGGTAGGATGAACACGGACTCATCGTGCCCACGCGGATAACGGCGTTGCTGATAAACGGCGGGCAATTAAACCTGCCAATCTTTCTATTGATTTCACGTAATTTCAAAATGGTGATTTGTCGATGTCACACTATCGACGCGATAAAACGATTGGAACGACCTGGTTCTTTACGGTCGTAACCTTTCACCGGCAACCGGTTCTGTGTGATGACGCCGTTCGCACTGCGCTTCGCACTGCCATTGAACGTACCCGGTTGGATTGGCCTTTCACAATTGACGCCTGGATATTATTGCCCGATCACCTGCATTGCATCTGGACACTTCCCAATGACGACGCGGATTTTTCCACCCGCTGGAACTTGATCAAACGGTACACAAGCAAAGAGTTAAAGGACACCTACAAGCGACCTGAATGGATGAGCAAATCCAGAACATCGCACCGGGAGCTGACATTCTGGCAACGCCGGTTCTGGGAGCACCGCATACGTGATGACCGTGATTATGAACAACATGTCGATTACGTCCATTATAACCCCGTAAAACATGGCCTTGCGATCAAACCGGTAGATTGGAAATATTCGAGTTTTCATCGCCATGTCAGCGACGGAGTTTATCCGCCCGATTGGGGAAGTAATGCGGATATGCATTTTCAGGACACTGTAGGGATGGAATGAAAGCAGAGGACTCGAGATTCATTGCATCTTGCTGTTACGGTTGCTCCGGTGATAATTGCTCCGCTGCTCCGCGTGGGCACGATGAATCAGTGCCCACCCTACGTTCTGCTGACGAGAGCGGCCTAAAATGGTAGGGTGGGCACGGCCTTACCGTGCCCACGCGGATAACGGCATTGCTGGCAAACAAAAATCAAACCGCGCCGAGAGCTTCGTCGCTGTTAAATAAAGGAGATTGAGAATGAAATTGCACATCACAATTCTGCTGCTGATTATCCTGGTGTGTTCGGGATGCGCAAAGAAAGAATTGGGAATATCGGCATATTCCCCAGCGAATATGGCACCCGGTGTAGCTGCCGAACAAAACGCCTCTTCAGAGATGAGGCCAGACAGATTATTAATATGGCGCGCAAACATGGGGATTGACGTTGGCGATATCAAGGAAGCAATCAACAAGGCAACCACCATTGCCGAGCAGTGCGGCGGATATGTGGAATGGAAGTCCGAAACCATTGAACATTCCGCTCAGGTTCGCCTGCGAATCCCGGTCAAAAAATTCAAGAATACTATCAGTTCTCTTGATGAACTGGGTACCGTTACCTCCAAAAATGTTACCGGAGAAGATGTTACCGAAAAATATATAGATGTGCAGGCCAGACTAAAGAACAAGTATGCCTTACGAGATAGACTGAAGCTACTTCTTGACAAAGCTGTTACTGTCAAGGACATCCTTGAAATAGAAGGAGAGCTTAACAGGGTTCAGAGTGATATTGACTCAATGGAAGGAATCATTAAATCTCTGAAAGGTCAGGCGGATTTTTCCACTATTGACTTGAGTTTTAAAAAGAAAAAAATATTAGGACCCCTTGGATACGTGTTCAATGGTCTCTGGTGGGGCGTGAAAAAACTGTTTGTAATAACAGATTGAAATTTCAGGAGATCAAAGTCATGTTTTCGAAAAAACTCTTGCTTCCGCTTTGCCTTGCACTATCGGCGCACGTTGCCTGGGCAAGTTCCGACTTCTCCTGCGAGACAAGCTGGACGTTGAAACAGGCCTATTACAACCCTTGCAGCAATTTGCCCACGCTATCCCCAAGCAATGATACGCGGGTTAATTTACAACTGCTCCTGGTCGATAACGGATTTGCAACTTTAGAGGCGAAACCGGTCAATAAGGAAGCTGCCGAGGCGGGCTATGGCAAGGTCCCTTTCACCCTGGAGACTTTTCAGAGATATGCTTTGGCACCCCAAGACAAGGCGGATGGCTCGAACAATGAAGGAGAGTCCGGCGTTTTTGAAAGAACAAGCCGTTGCAACAGCAGTGAATCCGGCAAGGCTGATTTTATCGAGGCCGTTAATGGAAGCAAGGAATTATCAAAAACCGAACAAAAGCTGCTGACCGAAGAGCGGCAAAAGCTGACCCCCGATTGTGCTGACGCGCCGGCTGCCACCACACCCAAGAAAAGCAACGGCGTCGTCAAAAATGCTAAAAGATCGACGACATATAAACTATTCAAGCACTATCTCACTGGGGCTGCCGCCTTTTACGATGGGAGCTATGAGGAAGCAGCCGCCACCTTTTCCACATTAATCAACAGCAATCACCCTTGGATAAAAGAAGCATCGCGCTACATGCTGGGGCGAACCCAACTTAACATTGCGCAGCAAAGCGCTTTTGATGCGGATGGTTATCCCACACGGGAGAAGACCGACCAAAAGGCGTTGCGGGCTTCAGAAGAAAAGTTCAATGACTATCTAAAAAAGTATCCCAATGGCCGTTACGCTGCATCGGCCAGAGGTCTGCTGCGCCGTGTCTATTGGATGTCGGGACAGACGCAAAAGCTTGCTGATGAATATGAGTGGCAAATGAATAACCCCAAATCCCCTCTTCACAATGTGTCATTGGAGGCTTTAATTCAGGAAGCCGACCAAAAACTGCTTTTCGGGGCTGACCCCAAACAGATAAAAAATCCGCTCTTGCTGGCAACCATTGATTTATCTTTGATGCGCAATGTTGAACATACGGAATTAAAGCAAATCAGCTTTCCCGATCTGCAGAAGCAACAACCGTTATTTGCCGGTCACAAGGCGCTGTATGACTATGTGCTGGCCGCACATCGCTTTTTTGTCCAAAAAGATGCGGCAACCGTCTTAAAGTCTTTGCCTGACGCCATTCCCCCCAAAATGACCTACCTGGACTTCAGCCGCCTTATCTTGCGCGGCCTGGCCCTTGAAGCGACAAAGGATCACCTCGGCGCACGCAAGCTGTGGATGACCCTGCTGGAAAAATCCAAGGAGCCTCTTCAGGCCGAAATGCTGCAACTGGCCCTGGCGCTCAACTACGAGCATACGAATGAGCCGGAACTGGTTTTCAAAGCGGACTCGCCCATTACCGAGCCGGATATCCGCGCCATTATTTTGCGGAACGACGCATCCGCGGACACCCTTCGACAGGTGATCAAAGCAAAAAAAACGCCGCTCCAGGAACGTCAAACCGCATTGCACACGTTGCTTTATAAAGATTTGCTTCAGGGACACTATCAAAGCTACGTTCAGGATTACCGGTTCTTACCCAAAGCTGCGGCAAAAAAAACGCCTTCTCCTGATACGAATACCAACGCAAAGCCGCCACTCGAGCTTTTCGCCTGGTCGGGCAAACAAGCCGAAGATGTTTATCCCAATTGCCCTTCTACCCTCGACATAGCCAAAATACTGGCAAAAGACGCACAAGATCCATTCGGGTTGATTTGTCTGGGAGATTTTGTCAATGCCAATGATCTCTTCTCCGGCTATCGTTCCAGTGCCTCTTCGGACAAAAAAGCATTCGACGACTACGGTGCCGAACTGGGTTCAGCCCCATCCCATTTTCCCGGAGAATCGTTCTCCAGGGGCGAAGCCTATAAGGCCATCATCGACAGCCCGGACGTTGCGCCCGACATGAAAGCCTATGCCTTATACCGTTCCATAAAGTGTTACGCCACCTCGGGATCCAACCATTGCGGCGGCGAGGATGTGGAGAAACCGGTCAGAAAATCCTGGTTCCAGACATTGAAGAAACACTACGCAAATACCCAGTGGGCGAAATCGCTCAAATATTACTGGTAGTCTCCGTGCGGCACCTCATTGCCATTACGCTGACGACGCTCTTTCTCGCCCTCCCACAATCACGGCCCGCACATGCCGCTGTTGTCAAGGCGGATGACTATTCATCATTCTGGATATGGGGAGGAGTCACCTCTCAACCTGTTTTGTCCCAAGCCCGAAGTCTTTATATTTTGCAGGGCGAGGTTGTTGAAAAAGTACGGCACAACACCTCCACCACAAAGGTGATCGCACAAGGGATGCCGGTTGCCCGCCTCAGGAAGGGCAAGGTCTGGCTGGTATATCGGGCCACGACGCTGCACTGGACGCCCGGCACCACCCAGGCGATCATTTCGCAGTTGAAACTCTGGCAACTTTCCGGTAATCCCATTGTGGGCCTTCAGATTGATTTCGACGCCAAAACCAAGTATTTGCGAGAGTATGTCGTGTTTTTGAAGCGATTGCGCGCCAGCCTGCCGCCAGACTATCGGCTCGGAATCACCGGACTGTTGGATTGGAGCGCCACTGGCGATATCAACGCACTCAACCAGTTGCACAACGTTGTGGACGAAGTAATCGTTCAGACCTATCAGGGACGGAAGACCATCAGCAACTACCAGGCGTATCTTCCGGCGCTTAAACGCTTGACGCTGCCTTTCAAAATCGGGCTGGTTCAAAACGGCGAATGGCAGGCGCCCGACTATGTGAAGTCGAACCCCTGGTTTCAGGGGTATGTGGTGTTTTTGCAGAATCAACCGCCGCACCTGTATGCCCGGTCAGCCAACAGCGATTAATTACATCGTTATTGCAACATTCCTTACCCCATCCCCCTCCCAACCTCCCCCCTTGAAAGGGGAGGAGCCTTACATTCCCTCACCTTCAAGGGGAGGGTTAGGGTGGGGTGAAGGACTAATCTAACAAAGTAGAATTAACGTAGAAGCACAGAACCAAGGAGAACCACAATGTCCACACGCCAGCATTTCTCAGTTGCTCCCTGGCCCACCACACTCAAGGTAATATCCGGACTCAGCACGATCCTTCTCGTGGTTCTCGGGACTGTTGCGTACAATAAAGCCCTTCCTTTTCCCGGATTTGCCCATACCTTTGGCCTGGGTATCGCCTTTGTCTTTCCCGCCATCCTGGTCTGCAGCATCCTTTTCATGGTTACCGGCTATGCGGTGGAGGGAAACATGCTCCATGTGGAGCGCCTTTTGTGGTCCACCTCCATTTCGCTGGAGGGACTGAACAAAGCATGGCAGGATCCCACGATCTGCAAAGGCTCGATCAGAATCTTCGGCAACGGCGGGCTTTACTCTTTTACCGGCATCTACCACAACAAAGCGCTGGGAAGATTCCGGCTATTCGCCACGGACCTGAGCAAGGCCACGGTTCTTGTTCTTCCGCAGCGCACCATTGTTGTCACTCCCATAGCGCCCCAAATCTTTATCGACTATCTGCATCACCGGTTCCCTACGCTGGAGTCAAGCAAGGAACAAGGAAAAAACGACACGGCCACATAAAGGAATACAAAGATGAAACGAATCGTATTGTGCATTGTAATGGTTGTATTTTTTGCCTCATGGGCATCAGCGGAATCCTCCGTATGGAAGGCGCAAAAAGGCAGTTCCGTCATATACCTGGGCGGAACCTGTCATATCCTGCGCGAGTCGGATTATCCGCTGCCGCCTGAATTCGACACAGCGTACAAAGCTTCCGACATCGTGGTGCTCGAGGCCGACCTGGGCAAACTCCAGGACCCGGCAACACAAAAGCTGATGCTCGCAAAAACCATGTATACCGACGGAAGCACTATCGACAAGCACTTGTCAGCCCGGACATACAACGAGCTTCGCACATATTGCGAGGCCAACAATATCCCGTTGATGGCGTTAAGCAAGCTCAAGCCGTCAATGTTCATGATAACGCTGACGTTCATGGAATTCATAAAAATGGGAGCTACCGAACAGGGTGTCGATCAGTTTTTCTACAATCAGGCAAAAAAGGACAAGAAACCGGTGGAAGGACTGGAAACGGTTGACGAGCAGATCGACTACATCACCTCCATGGGGAATGGCAATGAGGATGAATTTGTCACGTATTCCATCAAGGATTTAAAGACCGTCAAGCAGCAATTCAATGCTCTTGCGGAGGCATGGCGCAAGGGTGATGCCCAAAAGCTGGACCAACTGTTGGTTGAAGAACTTAAAACAAAGCAGCCAAAGCTTTACAAGAAGCTGATCACTGACCGCAACCGGAATTGGCTGCCTCTGATCGACGCATACCAAAAGTCGCCCCGGACAGAATTCATCCTGGTGGGTGTCGGCCACCTGGTGGGGCCGGACGGGGTTGTCGAGGCTCTCAAAAAGAGGGGATACAAGGTCGAAAAATTATATTAATTTTATGCAGTTATCCGCCTGGACACGGTGAATCCGTGCCCAGGCTACCATTCTTATCAATCGCATTACCAGCTTACCCCCATCCCCACCCTAACCCTCCCCTTGAAGGGGAGGGAATTGTAAAGCTCCTCCCCTTCAAAAAGTGGGAATTATAAAACTCCTCCCCCTTCAAGGGGGAGGCTGGGAGGGGGATGGGGTGAGCAATCACCGCACTTCAAGTTAATCTGACCCAGTAAAATCAATGTCAGCAACGATCAGAACCTGCCGCCCGAGCCTTAATGACGGCTTCCACCTCTTCAAGCGTAACCGTACAGGTAGCTACCAGAACACCGCTTGCAGGAATTTGCGCTTGCCTTACCATTTGGGCACTCCGTTTTCGGCTTTTGATTCCAGCCATTCGCCAAATTTCTCTGCCATATCCTTATTGTATTTGTTCAGCGTGGATGTGGTGCCTCCCTTATACCATCCGGTATTTTCGGACTCTTCATTCGTGGATATAACCTGGCCTTTGCTGTTCACAAGCCTGCCTGAAACCCTCATCTCAAAACCACCGCCAATATAAATGAGCGTCAGAAACCTGAAACCTCTCAGCATCGGAATTCCGACCTTGATCAGGTTGTATCTGCTTTGGAATACAAGCTCGTCGTCAGCCCCGGTTGCCACTGTCGTCACCTTTTCGAACAATTGCTTGTTTTCCACATATTCCTTAACCGTCTGTACATACTCTTTTACCATGTGCTCCTTGGCGCTCTGCAGTTGCTCCATTTCACCGTCAGGGGCGTCGTCTATTACGGCGCCATCGAAAGAAATGTCCTGAATAACCAATGTCTTGTACCCAAGTTTGTACGGCGTGGCAAAAGCGGTGCTTGCGAATAAAACAACCGACAGCAAAATCATTACATACTTCATGTTCTCTCCTAAGCAGTTATTGTTTCGGACGAATATTTTGATGCCTTGGCTGAAGATGAGCGTTAATCGGACAAAAAAAACCACGCCTCTCGTGCATCAACCGAAAGCGTGGTTCCCATTGCCAAAAAATATCTTCGCTCACTTCGGCAACCCCTCTATCCTCACACAAGGATGGTAGCTTTGCGACACACGGTTACCCGTGCTGTGCCTATTACGGTGATTTGTACATATCTGAAACGATTGCAATTAATACCAGACAATATTACCGATATCAAACATTTTAATAATGAGTAGATTCAGGCCTGCTTTGCCGTTATCCGCATAGGCACGGTGAGGCCGTGCCCACCCTGTCACTACGCACAACGCCCCGGCCAATGTGACCGGGGCGTTGTGCGTTTCTGATAGTTATTCGCAGCAAAAACAGCCGCTTGAGCCTGCTTTACTTGTCAGCGCCACTCTTGCGGGCAATGATATAGATCACCTCATACGTTGCCGGAACCATCCCGTTCCGCTGAAAACGGGAGCGATAGATGGCGGCCATGTCAGTGAGCAATCCCCGCCATCCCAGGCCGCCGCCTGAGTCAGTGCGGGCGGGCGTGGTTGCACCGATTCCCTTGATGGAACGCAGCAAGGCGGGAACATCGGGGTGATAGTCCATTTCCGTTTCAGTGGCAACCACAGCCTGACTGAAACCCAGGCTGTCCAGTACCGGGCGAACATCGGCGATTCCCTTGAAACGCTGCAACCGGCCGCTCCGGTTGTCATTGTCCCGTGAACGGCTCGCCAGCGCCTCGCGGTAGCATTCCTGCAACTCCCATAATGTTTTTCCACCGAAAAAGGCAGCGCAAAACAGTCCTCCCGGCGTCAAAACCCTGAGGCATTCCTGAAAGCTGTTGTCCAACCGTTGCACCCATTGAAATGTGGAAGAGGAAACAACCAGATCAAAGCTGGCATCTCCAAAGGGAAGACATTCGGCGTCGCCATTGACCAGCATGGCTGCCGGGCCGAGCCTGGTTGCGGAGCGGAGCGCCATGTTGAAAGCCAGATCAAGTCCGCAAAGCTGTGTATGGGGATAAAGCTTGTACAGCGAACTCAGCATGCCTCCGGTACCGCAGCCGATGTCCAGGGTTCGTTGCGGGGCTTGGGAACAGTGCGTTTTCACCAACCGGCTCAGGTTGGTCACAACCCGCTTCTGGACAACCGCATGCTGATCATACTCTCCGGCCTGGCGGTGAAAGCCCCTGCCGATCCTTTTTCTATCTTCTCCCCTGTTCAAAACTCCTCCTGCTGAAGCTACTCATTGCGTCATTGAATTCATTGCATTGCGTCAAAAAGGGCACGTGTCCGCAGCCGTTGAAGGCAACATGGCTGCTCGCTGTAATGTGCCGGGCCATATAGGCGGAAGCACCCGGAAGACAGATACGATCCTGGTCGCCATGCAGTATCAGCGTCGGCAGATCAATGGCGGGCAGCACCCCGCGCATGTCGGCCTCTTCCAGAGCCTTGAGTGCCTGGACCGCCACCTGCTTGTCAGGCAGGGGGATCGCCCCCAGAATCTGACGGATACGCTCATCCTGCTCATGAATGCCGCGTTCCCCATCAGCAAACATGTCTGCCATAAAGCCTTGCAGCGCCTTGACCGGATTGCGGCGCACCTTAACCCCCATTCCGGCGATCTCGACCGTACCCAAGCCGTAGGGAAAGTCATCGGCAGCGACAAAGCGCGGCGTTCCGGAAATCAGCACCAATCCGCATAACCGCTCCCGGAGTCCGGCATAGGCCAGCAGAGCGACCTGTGCTCCCAGCGACCAGCCCGCCAGCACTGCATCATGCAAATCCAGGTGTTGGAAAAGCTCAACAACATCCGCGCTGAAACCGGCAAAATCATGACCGTCCGAAGCGGCCTCCGATTGGCCATGGCCGCGCAAATCAGGCGCTATCACCCTGAAGGTACGGCCCAGTGTCTCGAATTGGAAGCGCCACACCGCCGATGACATACACCAGCCGTGCAGCAGCACGAGCAGCGGCCCTTCCCCGTGATCCTCGTACCACAAGCGTCTGCCGCTCTTCAGGTTACACCAGGGCATCTAGATGATTTCCAGGCGTTTGCCGACCGTTATAATCCGCTCGGCTGCTGCGCTCAGATCTTCTTTCGAATGGGTTGCCATGACCGTGCACCGCAATCGGCAGGCTCCGGCAGGAACGGTCGGCGGACGAATACCCTGTACAAAAAAACCTTCTGCCAGCAACTGTTCGGAAAACCGCATGGTCGGCTCGGCCTCGCCGGTCAGAATCGGTACGATCTGGGTGCTGCTGTCGACCAGCGGAAGGCCCGCATCGCGAAGCAGTCCCCGGAAAAGGGTGATATTGTCGCCAAGCTGTTTTCTAAGAACATCCCCCTCAGCAGACTGGACCAGCTTCAATGCCGCAATTGTCGCCGCCAAAACCGCCGGCGGCAGCGACGTGGAAAAGATGAAACTGCGCGCCCGGTTGACCAACAGATCGCGGAGTTCACGGGACAGGGCGGCATAAGCGCCAAAGCTGCCCAGCGCCTTGCCGAAGGTTCCCACGTGAATGTCGATATCCGACAACACGCCGAGCAGTTCGGCGCTGCCCCTCCCCTGATCGCCCAAAACGCCGCAACCATGGGCGTCGTCAACCATCAGCAGAGCATCATGGCAGGATTTGAGTTCCGCAAGCCCGGCAAGAGGCGCCAGATCGCCGTCCATGCTGAAAACGCCGTCGGTAACAATCAGGCACCGTCCGGTTCCGCGCTTCTTTTCCAGGAGAGTTGCCAGCGCCGCAATGTCGTTGTGGGGATACCGAATCAGCTTGGCGCCGGAAAGGAGTGCGCCGTCAATGATGCTGGCGTGATTGAGACGGTCCGAAAATATAACGTCGCCGCGCCCCACCAAGGCAGAAATAACGCCGGTGTTCGCGGCATAGCCGCTATTGAAAACCAGGGCGGCCTCGGTGCGCTTGAATCCCGCCACCTCAGCCTCCAGCATTTCATGCAGTTCCATATTCCCGGAAACAAGGCGCGAAGCCCCGCTGGAGGTGCCGAAAAGCTCGGCAGCCTTGACAGCCGCCTCGGTAAGAGCGGGATGTTCCGCCAGTCCCAGATAATTATTGGAGCAGAGCAGCACCACCTCGCGGCCATCCAGGGTAATCCGCGCCGATTGGCGTCCCTGAATCAAACGCGTCGAGCGAAAAAGCCCCTTGCCCCGAATCTGCTCCAGCTCGTCCTGTATTGAAAGATGCATAACCACTCCATTAGTCAACCAACAGCAAAACAAAAGTTGACAATACCGGCAAATAAAAACGATGACAATAAAAAAATGATGGCTATTAACGTCAATCTTCAGCCAGTTCCTTCTCCCTGAGGGAGAAGGTGGCCGAAGGCCGGATGAGGGGGAAATAGCAGCAGTATCCGCGTGGGCACAATAAAGCCGTGCCCACCCTACCATCTCTGATTTGTTGCCATGGAAAGTCCCCCTTTGAAAAAGGGGGATTTAGGGGGATTTGCAGCGGGTGCCAAGCATAACAATTGTTGCCAGCGCCCTCAAATCCCCCCCGCCCCCCCTTTTTCAAAGGGGGGAGTGTAAGACTCCTCCCCCTTCAAGGGGGAGGTTGGGAGGGGGATGGGGTGATGAATGCTGCGATATCCTTGCAAAGTGACAAAGTTATCCGCGTGGGCACAATGAAACCGTGCTCACCCTACGAAAAAACGGGCAATCGCTCCCTCACCTTGACGGGAGGGGGTTGGGGGGGGTGAAGGTGCAACATGCTGATATCATGGCAGCTTCCCCCCTACCCTAACCCTTCCCCGCCAGGGGGAAGGGAACATTTTTGGCTTTTACAAGAAGCTCAAATGATAAAAACGTCTATTCTTCCAGCTTGTGCAATTTATAATCCAGGCTGTCGATAAGCGCCAGATAAGAGGCGTCGATGATATTGTCCGAAACACCCACCGTGCCCCAACGGCTGTGCTTGTCGCCCGATTCGATCAAGACGCGCGTGGATGAGGCGGTCCCCTGACCGGCGGAAAGGACGCGCACCTTGTAATCCAGCAACTTGACCTCTTTCAGCTTGGGATAAAACTTTTCCAGCGCCTTGCGAATGGCGTTATCCAAGGCATTGACCGGCCCGCTTCCTTCGGCAGCGGTATGCTCGATCTTGCCCCCCACCTTGACCTTGATGGTGGCTTCCGCTGTTGGTTGTTGATCCTCGCCGCGCTTTTCATCAAGGACGCGGAATCCAATAATTTGGAAGTATTTACGGTGACTTCCCAATGCCTTCTTCATCAATAACTCGAAGGACGCATCGGCGCCTTCGAACTGGTAGCCGCGGTTTTCCATCTCCTTGATATTGTCCAGAATCTCAAGGGTAACCGGATCTTTGCTGTCCAGATTGATATTGAATTCCTTGGCCTTGGCCAGAATATTCGACCGGCCGGAAAGGTCGGAAATCAACACGCGGGTCTGATTGCCCACCAGCTCGGGACGCATGTGCTCGTATGTTTCAGGGTGGCGTTCGATGGCGCTGACATGCACCCCGCCCTTGTGAGCAAAAGCCGAGCTGCCGACAAAAGCCTGGCGTTTATACGGGGAGAGATTTGCCAGTTCATACACAAAGCGGGATACAGCCCGAAGTTGGCGGAGTTGCTCGGCTGTAATGCTTTCACGATTCATCTTCAGTTGCAGGGACGGAATAATCGAGCAAAGGTTGGCGTTTCCGCAACGTTCGCCAAAGCCGTTGATGGTCCCCTGCACCTGAACAATGCCCAGATCAACCGCCTGAAGGGCATTGGCCACGGCACATTCGGAGTCGTTGTGGCTATGGATGCCGAGCGGCGTATGTACCCTGGCCTGAACCGCTTTTATGATATCGGCAATTTCAAACGGCAGGGTTCCGCCGTTCGTGTCGCACAGGATGATGCAATCCACCTTGGCTTCTTCGGCAGCCAGGAGGGTTTTGATGGCATACTCGGGGTTTGCCTTGTAACCATCGAAAAAATGCTCGGCATCGTAAAACACCTCGCCGGAATGTTTTTTCAGATACTCCAGCGAATCAAAGATCAGCTCAAGGTTTTCTTCCAGCGAAATGCGCAAGGCTTCACGAACATGAAAGTCCCATGACTTGCCGAAAATGGTAATAACATCCGGCTCTGCGGCCAGCAGGGTTTTGATATTATTATCTTTATCCGGCGTGACCTTGGCGCGGCGCGTGGAACCGAAGGCGGCGATTTTGGCCTGGTTCAGTTTTTCCTTTTTGATCTCCTTGAAAAAGGCCACATCCTTGGGATTGCTTCCCGGCCAGCCCCCCTCGATATACTGAATCCCCAACTCATCGAGTTTGTGGGCAATCCTGATTTTGTCATCAAGCAGAAAGGAGATATCCTCTGCCTGGGTGCCGTCGCGCAGAGTAGTATCGTATAGTTTTACCAGACTCACATTACCTCCGGATCTCCCGGTTAAAATGTTCGGGAGAACGAATAAATAGAGGCTCTTGCAAAAGTTCCCTCCCCCCTGGCGGGGGAGGGTCAGGG
>MTLD01004315.1_pt1 | contig 20978 bp, 21 predicted proteins | sample 1982471 | NCBI WGS metagenome assembly MTLD01 (sample SAMN05712604, study PRJNA340218) | biofilm metagenome | isolation source: sample SPM anode biofilm adapted to -50 mV | place: USA | collected 2012-02-03 | reverse complement strand
AGGGTCCTCGAGCAGCGCTACGAGGGACCCGCCGCTGTCGTCCGCTTCGAGTGCCCCCCGGAAGCCTCGGAGGCCCTGGAGGCCGCCTGGCGCGAGCGCAGCCGGGGCGGCCGCATCGACTGGGCCTGACCACTCGCCGATCCCGGCCCCCCGTTCGCCGATCCCCGCTCGTCCGGGGGCTCCCTGCCCCGTAGCTTGGTCACAGCGGAGAGGAATCCATGGTCCATGCCGGTTGGTTTCTCGACAGCCCCTGGTGGTGGGTCGCGCTTTGGCTGCCCACCCTCGGATTCGCCCTGCCCTTCGGTTCTCCCAGGAAGGATCGCAAGCCATGAACGACAGGAACCGCTCCCACGTCTTCACGCCCAAGCTCGTCTTCGGCCTCGCCCTGATCGCCCTGGGCCTGCTTCTCACCCTCGATCAGCTCGGCTGGCCCGGCGCCTGGGGCCTCTTCCGGTTCTGGCCGGTGGTCCCGGCGGTGTTCGGCCTGGCCCGGCTCCGCCAGCGCGGGTGGGCCCATCTCGGGGGCCATGCCTGGCTGGCCTTCGCCCTGGTGGGCCTGGCCGCCCAGTGGGGCCGGGAGGATCTCATCGATCGCTGGTGGCCCGTCCTGGTGGTCTGGGGCGGCGCCGTCCTCACCCTCCGCGCCCTCATGCCCCCCGCCCCGAAGCCCGCCGATTCCTGTGATGCTGGAAACGGCCCCGCCGAGAGGAAGCCATGATCCCCGACACCGAACCCAAGGCCCCGAGCCCCTTCAGCCCCAAGCTGGTGCTGGGCGTGGCCATCATCGTGGCCGGCCTGCTCCTCACCCTGGACAACCTCGGTCTGGTGGAGGCCCACCTCATCTTCAAGCTGTGGCCGCTCGTGCTCGTGGCCCTCGGCGTTGCGAAGCTCCGGCAGGAGGGCTCCGCCGGCTCCGGCGGCACCGGCGCCTGGGTGCTCATCTTCGTGGGCGCCTTCATCCTCCTGGCCAACTTCGGCCGCGTCCATCTGACCGACGCCCTGGGGCCCCTCCTCATCGTTGCCCTGGGCATCTTCCTCGTGGTGAAGGCTCTGAAGCAGTCCCGGGGCGTCCCCCCCGAGCTCGAGAAGTCGGATGATTTCCTGCAGGGCACGGCCATCTTCGGGGCCTTCAAGCGGCGGGTGCTCACCCAGAGCCTCCGGGGGGGCGAGTTGACGGCCATCTTCGGCGGGTTCGAGGTGGATCTCCGCCATGCCGCGATCGCCGAGAACCAGGCCCGCGTGGACGTCTTCGTGCTCTTCGGTGGCGGGGAGATCCGCGTGCCCGAGGGCTGGGAGGTCGCCAACCGCGCCACATCGATCATGGGCAGCGTGGGGGACAACACCTACCACGGCGGCGAGGCCCAGGCCGGGCGTCCGCGTCTCGTGCTGACCGGGCTCACCCTTTTCGGGGGCGTCGAGGTGAAATCCTGATGCATCCCCTCCTGGCCAACCGTGCGCGTCTGGGGGCCTACCTCCTGGGGTGGGCCCCCCTCGTGGCGCTCATGGCCGTCCTGGGCGCGAGCCAAGGCTGGTCCTGGGTGGAAGCCGCCAGCCTGTCGCTGGCCTTGGGCCTCTTCGGAGCCTTCCTCTTCCTCACGGCCTGGTACCTCTGCCGGGCCCTGCCCCTGGATTCGAAGGGCGTCCTCCGCGCCCACGCGCCGGCCTGGCTCATCGCCGCCATGGTCATGGGCGGCCTGTGGACCGGCTTCGCGCGGTTCCTCGCCTGGGCCCTGGGCCTCCTGCCGGGGCTGCACCAGCTGCCCGCGCGCATCGGCCCGGCCACGCCCGTCCTGGCCGTCATGGGCATGCTGCTCTACCTGGCGGTGCTGACGCTGCACTACCTGCTGGCCGCGGTGGAGCGCTCCCGCGAATCGGAACGGGTCGAGCAGGAGCTGCGCGTGCTGGCCCGGGATGCCGAACTGAAGGCCCTCCGCGCCCAGCTGAACCCCCACTTCCTGTTCAACAGCCTGAACTCCATCAGTGCCCTCACCACCCAGGATCCGGCCCGCGCCCGGGAGATGTGCGTGCTGCTCTCCGACTTCCTCCGCAAGAGCCTCCGGCTGGGCGAGCGTCCCTCCGTGCGGCTCTCCGAGGAGCTGGACCTGCTCAGGAACTACCTGGCCATTGAACAGATCCGCTTCGGATCGCGACTGGCCGTGGCCTGGGAGGTGGCCCCAGAGGCCGAGCAGGCCGACGTGCCGACCCTGCTCCTGCAGCCGCTGGTGGAGAACGCCATCAAGCACGGCATCGCCCAGCTGCCCGAGGGCGGGACCATCCGCCTGCGGGCCGCCCTGGCCGATGGCCGGGTGGAACTGCGGGTGGAGAATCCGGTGGACCCTGATGCGCCGGAGCCCCAGGGCCTCGGCATGGGCCTGCGCCAGGTGAAGCAGCGCCTCCAGGGCCGCTTCGGCACCCAGGCCTGGGTGGAGGCCGGCCTGAGGGACGGCCAGCATCGCGTGGACCTTCGATTTCCCGTGGAGCTCCCATGAAAGCCCTGATCGTGGACGACGAGGACCTGGCCCGCGCCGTGGTGCGCGAGCACCTGGCGGCCCACCCGGACGTGGAAGTGGTGGCGGAATGCGCCAACGGCTTCGAGGCCGTGAAGGCCGCCGCCCAGCACCAGCCGGATCTGGTGTTCCTGGACATCCAGATGCCGAAGCTGGACGGCTTCGAGGTGCTGGAGCTGCTGGAAGCTGACGGCCGGCGCCCTGCCGTGGTCTTCGTCACAGCCTACGACCAGCACGCCCTCCGGGCCTTCGAGGCCCAGGCTGTGGACTACCTGCTCAAACCCTTCTCGAAGGAGCGCTTCGAGGCGGCCCTGGCCAAGGCCCGGGCCGTCCAGGGCAGCCGCCCGCCTGCGACCCAGCTGGCCGCCGCCAGCCGCCAGGGCCGCCCCCTGGAGCGCATCGTGGTGAAGGACGGTCCCAAGGTCACCGTGATCCCCCTCGACCGCCTGGACTGGGTGCAGGCCCAGGACGACTACGTCCTGCTCCGCACGGAGGGCAAGAACCTCCTGAAGCAGCAGACCCTGGCCAGCCTGGAGGCCCAGCTGGATCCGGCGCGCTTCATCCGCATCCACCGCAGCTTCATCCTGAACCTGGACCGCCTGGTCCGGGTGGAGCAGGACGCGAAGGAACACCGGGAGGCCGTGCTCCGCGACGGCCCCCGCCTGCCCGTCAGCCGCGCGGGCTACCAGAGGTTGCGCGAACTCTGGGAGGAGACCTGAGCCAAGGTGGTCTAGCCAGATTTTAAATAATGGATCTTTTCGGGGATCCATCTAGGCCGGAACCTGGGACCTCGGCCGAGTGCCAGATCCCGAGGAGCCCCCATGTCCGGCATCCCCCCCACCCCTCTCCTCGACACCTCCCGGATGGGCTGGGTGCCGCTCGCGCCGGGCCTGTCCTTCAAGCCCCTGGCCTACTTCCCCGACCTCAGCGGGTGGCAACTGCTGCTGCGGCTGGAGCCCGGCACGAAGATCCCCCGCCACCGCCACACCGGCGAGGTGCATGCCTTCAACCTCTCCGGATCCCGGCGGCTCGACTCGGGTGAGGTGGTGGGACCTGGAACGTACGTCCACGATGCCGCCGGGAACGTGGACAGCTGGGAGGCCTTCGGGGACGAGCCCTGCGTGATCCACATCGAGGTGAACGGCCGGAACGAATACCTCGATGCGGAAGATCGGGTGATCCGCGTCGCCGATGCCCGGGGATCCCGGCAGGACTACCTCGACTGGTGTGAGGCCGAAGGTGTCGAGCCCCATCCCGGCCTGGTCGGGAGGGTCTGAGGTGGCCGCCCCGACCCTGGATCTCTGGAGTGCCCGGGGAACCCGGCTGGCCCTCGGCGCCGCCTTCCTCTCCGCCGTGGCCTCGCGCTTCGGACTGTGGCAGGGCCATCCGGGCCTGGGCCGGTTCGGCGGGTTCATCGACTACACCGCAGAGGTGAACGCCTTCCTCCCCCGGGCCTTCGCCCCCTGCCTGGCCTGGGCTGCGACCGCGGCGGAAACCAGCCTGGGCCTGGCCCTGGTCACCGGCTTCCGCCTCCGGGAGGCCGCCCTGGGGAGCGCCCTGCTCCTGATCCTGTTCGGGACGGCCATGGCCCTCTCCCAGGGGATCAAGTCCCCCCTGGACTACTCCGTGTTCTCCGCCGCGGGCGGCGCCCTCCTGCTCTGGCGGCACCAGGTCCGAGAGCAGCCAGCTCTGGATCGCGCGAAGGCCAGGGGTTGAGAGTGCCGGTCCCGCTCAGGCCCGTCACCTGCAGCTCAGCCCGTCAAGGGAGCCCCGCTCCCAGCAGGACCTCCTCTTCGAGATGGGCGTCGTGGAGGGACAGCAGATGGAGGGTCCACCCCAGGACCGCCAGAATCGAGCAGCGGTTGCGGGCCCCGGGGGTCCCCCGCAGGATCATGCGGCCCAGGACCAGTCCGGCGGGAGGCGTATGGACCACCAGCTCCGGCAGGGTCTGGAGTTGGACCACCGTCCGGTCCGAGGCATCGATGAACGCCGTCCCCTGCTCGTGGGGAAGGTGGGTCCAGCGGAATTCCGCCCCATCCTTGAAGGTCAGCCTGCCCCGCCCGAAAGCATGGGGTTTGAATTCCGCGAGGTCGGTGTGCGAGCCCTCCTCCCGCAGCGTGATGTGCTGGGCGAAGTTCCCCACCCGTTTCAGGGTCCAGTGGCCCTCCGCGGTCTCCACCGTGGCCAGAGTCTCCGCATCCGACCAGGCGAGGGTCGCGAAGACCTCCCCGCCCGCCGTCAGATCAAATCCCCCAGGGGTCTCCGAGGCCCTCCACTCGAGGACGTCGTTCTGAAGTTCTGCCAGTGCCCGCATGCCTGCTCCCCTTTCTCGCGGGGGAAAGCTCCGCGCACTGTAAATGTAGGTTCGCAGGCCCTCCTGGTCAGGGCCTCAGAGATGCCCCTTGAGGCGGCAGGGATGGGATTCGCACCGGCCGCAGCAGTGGATGCACCCCGGGGTCGCCCGGACCACGATGGGCGAGGAGGCCGGGGCGAACTTCCGGGCCGGGCCGGGGGCGGGGTCCGGACCACGACCCTCCCGGCCGCGGCCCGCGGCCTTCGGACCCTTGCGCCGGGCCGGGGCTAGGCTCCGGACCATCAGGCTTCAGGGCGCTTGAAGCTCTTGGCCACCTTCTGCATGAGCAGGGGATCGCCCTCGATCTGGATCTTGCCGGACATGAAGGCCTCCTGCGCATTGAGCTTGCCGGTGCTCATGGCGACGAAGTCCTCCGCCTTGGCCTTGAGCGTGGTGTCGCAGGGCTTCATCAGCCGCGGGAACACCAGGCAGGCGCCGTTGCGGATGAACAATGTGTAGCCCATGTCCTCCAGCTGGTAGCCCACAGCCGCCTCCAGGTCCCCGGCCTTCTCGGGCAGGAACCGTTCGGGCATGGATTCCAGAAGGGCCTCGGCGGGATTGAGGGCGGTCTGGAAGTGGGCCGTGTAGGCCGCCACGCGGCTCACATCGCCCTTCACGGTGATCTGGCCGCCCAGCAGGGCCGCCACCAGGTTCAGCTTGCCGGCATTGAGGGCCGCGAAATCTGCGTCGGAGATGCCCAGCGCATCGCCCTCGGCCTCGCCAGGGCGGATCGCGAGCCCCTCCGGGCTGAAGTCCAGTCGGTAGGGTGCGCCGTCCACCTTCAGCTCGAGGGTGCCCTTGGCGCCTCCGGTGTAGCGCTTCGTGAGCGTGGCCAGGGCCTTCCCGCCGGGCGTCTCCGGGAAGGTGATCTCGGGCTCGGCCGCCCAGGCCTTCCAGGCGTTGCGGAGCACCGCCATGTCGCCCCCGAAGCGGATCTGGCCGCCCAGCAGGGCCGGCCCGGGATCGGAGAGCCCGCATACCATGGCGCGCACGGCGGACTCGTCGCCGGCCACCTCGGCGCCCTCGCCGAAGCTCTCGGATCCCACCGTCACCTTGATCCCACCGCCGGCCAGGGCCAGCCGCGCCGGCACCAGGTCCTTCAGGGCCTTCACGGGGCCTGCCTGCACCTGCGGCTTCTTGAAGAACTTGGGGAACTTCTGGAGGAGCCCCAGGTCGCCCGTGCCCTTCAGCTTTCCAGTCATGAAGGCCTGCATGGGATCGAGCTTGCCCTCGTTCAGGGCGATCCAGTCCTCCGCGGCGATGACCACGGTGGAGGTGGCGTCGGCCTTCGGCTCCCGCTTGAGGGAGAAGGCCCCATTCTCGATGGCGCAGGTGTAGTCGCCCCCGCCCTCGCCGGTCACCTGGTAGTAGACCGAGACCGAGAGGCCCTGGGCCTTCTCGGGCAGGAAGAGCTCGGGCATGAGCGAGAAGATGCCGTCCACCGTCAGGGCCATGATCCACCTCGGAATGTTGGAATCGAGGATGGCCGGGCCTCCAACCCCGGCGCAACGGCTACCAGGGGTCAACCTGGCAGCCGCTTCCAGGGGCCCCGTGGGGCGGCCGGCGGCCTAGCGGAGATCCTGGGCGAGGAGCTTCAGCCCTTTCCGGCTCGTGCTGATCTCCAGCGGGCCCGGCTGCTCGGAGGCTCCATCCTGGCGCCACTGCACGAGGTACCGCGATCCGAACACCTGGATGGCCTGCCCGAACTGATTCTCCACGCCCGGACTCAGGGGGAAGGCGAAGCCGCCGGTGGCAGGCGCGATCGCCCCGACCGTGCCCATCACGTTCTGGCCGGCCCCGGCCACGGAGTAGAGGGTGAGCCCCGCCGCGATGGCCTTGGCCTTCAGCTCGTTCTGGACCAGGGTCATCTCCCCCGCAGCGTAGGTGGCGGATTCTGCGGGGCCTCCCGCATCCCCTGTCTGCCGCTTGAAGTTCTGGAACATGGCCCGCTTCACGCCGGGATGGGACATGTCGTCGGATTCGCAGCGGGAGAAGACGATGACGTGCTTCTGCCCCTCCACCGGCCCCAGCAGCGCGAAGAGCGACTCCAGGGCGCTGGCGTCCCGCCGGATGCTGGCGATCTGCTGCCGGACGAACATCGGGTCATTGAAATTCAGCCGACCGAGGACGCTGACCCCGCGCTGTTCGTTCGTTCCCCCGGCCCATCCGGGGGCACCGGAGCGGTACCGGGCCAGCAGGGCCAGCAGGGCATCCTGCCCCTGGGCATCATCGGCCGTGTCCGAGAAGGAGGCCTGGAATCCCGCCCCCTGGAGCGTCTCCTTCGGAGATCCCGTCAGGGTCTCGGGCAACAGCCCCGGGATCCTGGCCAGGGTCTCGGCCCAGAGGCTGCGCCGGGTCGAGAATCCGGGCATGAGCGATTCCAGGGAATCCTTGCCGCGGGCCACGATGAACACCCGGTCGCCCTGGGGGACCTTGGTGAGGAAGTCGGCCGCGGCCGTGAAGGCGATGGCCCGGTGGGCCATGTCCCGGATCGGCTCGAACACCAGCACCCAGGACTGGGCCGCATTTGCGGTGTCCGCCGGCGTCTTCACGGCCGCCAGGGGCCGGACCTTCCCCCCGGCCTTCACCTGGAATTCCGCCGGCTTGAGGTCGTTCACCACGCCGCCGGCGGCGTCCAGCGCCAGCACCCAGGCCTGGCGGGTATCCGCAGGCGCGGGTTGGCCGGCCGCCAGGGCCGTGCAAAGGGCCAATCCGATACACCAGCGATGGGACATGCCTGCCTCCTTGGCTTTTGAAGATGGATGAATCCTCATTCCACCATGTCGGCCGCCTGCCCCACAAGGCAGGCGCAGTGAATATTCCGCTGACCGGAGGGAGAGCTGACGCCACAATCGGGGCATGCGCATCGCGGCGGTGGACGTCGGGTCCAATTCCATCCACATGGTGGTGGTCGAGGCGGATCCCATGGGCGGCCAGCGGGTGCTGGCGCGGGAGAAGGCGATGGTGCGCCTGGCCCGCGGCGAGGCGAAATCCGGCGAGATCGGCCCCGAGGCCTTCCAGGCGGGCCTGGAGGCCCTCACCCAGATGGCGAAGGTCATCCAGGGCTTCGGCTGCGAGACGGTGATGGCCTGCGGCACCGCGGCCCTGCGCGACGCGAAGAACGCCCAGGCCTTCGTGCTGCAGGCGGAGCAGCTGGGCATCCCCATCCAGGTGATCTCCGGGGAGGAGGAGGCCCGCCTCATCCACCAGGCCGTGTCCCATGCCATCCCCTTCCCCCAGGAGCCCGTGGCCCTCGTGGACATCGGGGGCGGCAGCACCGAGCTCACCTGGGTACACGGAGGGCGGGTCGAGGCCAGCATCTCCCTGCCCTGGGGCCTCCAGCGCCTGGCGGACGCCGCGACCACCTCGGATCCCCCCAGCGCCCACGACCTGAAGCGGCTCCGGAGGTTCATCCGGAAGATCCTGAAGAAGGCCCGGAAGCGCCTGCCGGAGGACATCCCAGAGATCGCCCTGGCCCTGGGCACCTCCGGCACCCTGGAGGATCTGGCCCGCGGCGCCGGCGGGGGCTACCTCTGCGACCAGGCCCAGCTCCGTTCCTTCGCGCTCCGCCTCTGGCGCACCGACGCCCAGGGACGGGTGGATCGGCTGGGGGTGGATCCCAAGCGGGCCGAGGTACTCCACGTGGGGGCCATCTGGGCCCTGTCGCTCCTGGAATGGCTGGGGGCCCCACGGTTCCGCCACCTGCCCGTGGGCCTGCGCGAGGGCATGGTCTGGGAGGCCCTGAAGCACGGAGGGGCGGCCATCCCCCCTCTGGCCGACCGGCGGAAGGCCTCCATCGAACACCTGGCGGCCCGGCTGGATCCCGACCCCGGTCACAGCCGCCAGGTCATGCGCCTGGCCGACCAGCTCTTCCTGGCCCTCCAGCCCCACTTCGAGCTGGGGGACACGGAGCGCCACTGGCTCGCCTTCGCCGCGCGGCTCCACGACATCGGCTTCTCCATCTCGGAGAAGGGGCACCACAAGCACAGCGAGTACCTGGTGCGGAACGCCGCCCTGCCCGGCTTCTGGCCCGAGGAGGTGGACCTGATCTCCCAGGTCGTGCGCTACCACCGGGGCAAGACTCCTGATCCCGCCAAGCACGAAGCTTTCCGGGCCCTGGCCCCCTGGCACCGGGAGGTCGTCCGCAAGCTGGCCGCCATCCTGCGGGCCGCGGATGCCCTGGACCGCCGCCGCCGCCAGGCGGTCCACGGGCTCTCCGCGACCGTGGACGACGGGATCCTGAGGCTGTGCCTCGAGGCCGCCGGAGACGTGGAACCCGAGATCGAAGCCGTCCGGGAGAAGGGCGCCCTGCTGGGGTCGCTCCTGGACCGCCGGGTCGAAGTCACCGTAGCCTGAAGGATCCCATGACCCTGGAAGACCTCATCAACGATTGGAACGGCCCTGGCCCCGCGGGCCCGCGGGTGCCGCAGCTCAACGACGAGACGCTTCGCGACGGCCTCCAGAGCCCCTCCGTACGCGATCCCGACATCCCCGCCAAGCGGGACCTGGTCCACCGGCTGGCCCGGATGGGCGTGGACGCGGTGGACCTGGGCATGCCTGGGGCCGGGCCCAAGGCCCTCGCCGCCGTGAAGGCCCTCATGGTGGAGATCCGGGACCACCGCCTGCCCATCTCCCCCAATGCGGCCGTCCGCACCCTGGAGGCGGACCTGGCCCAGGTGGCGGAGATCCAGCAGCGGGTGGGACTCCCTCTGGAGGCCGGCGCCTTCCTGGGCTCAAGCCCCATCCGCATGGACGTGGAGGGCTGGGACCTGGGCTTCCTCGTCACCACCGCCCGCCGGGCGGTGGCCTTCTGCCGGCGCCACCAGGTGCCGGTGATGATGGTGACCGAGGACAGCACCCGCGCCCGGCCGGAGGTGCTCCGCGCCATCTACCAGGCCGCCCTGGACGAGGGGGCCCAGTCCCTCTGCCTGTCCGACACCTGCGGGCATGCCACGCCCGACGGGGTGCGCCGCCTGGTGAAGTTCATCCAGGACGAGGTCATCCAGGGACGCTCCGTGCGCCTCGACTGGCACGGGCACAACGACCGCGGCCTGGGCGTAGCCAACGCCATCGCCGCCTTCGAGGCGGGGGTGGACCGGCTCCACGGCACCCTCCTGGGTATCGGCGAGCGCTGCGGCAACGTGGCCCTGGATCAGCTCATGATCAACCTGCACCTCATGGGCTACCCGAAGGGCGACCTCTCCGACCTGCCCGCCCTGGCTGGGCGCGTGGGCGAGCTGTGCGGCGTGGAGATCCCCGCCAACTATCCCGTGCTGGGCCGCGACGCCTTCCGCACCGGCACCGGCGTCCACGCCGCCGCCATCGTGAAGGCCCTCCACCGCGGCGACGTGGAACTGGCTGACGCCGTCTACTCCGGCGTCCCCGCCGCCCTCGTCGGCCGCCGCCAGGAGATCGAGATCGGTCCCATGGCCGGCCACAGCAATGTCGTCTACTGGCTCGAACTGAACGGCTACGATGCCATCCCGGAACGGGTGGACCGCATCCTCAAGCTCGCCAAGCAGAGCGCCCGGATCCTCAGCGAGGATGAGATCCGGAGCGCCCTCTAGGGCCCTGCGCCGGGATCGATCCGTGGAGTCCATCCTCGGCTCCCCACGATGAGCCGGGCCCGGGGCTGGGTCGTCAGGTAGGCCCAGAGCCACTCGAAGAAGACGAACACCCGGCTCCGGAAATCCACGAGCAGCATGAGATGGATGAACAACCAGGCCAGCCAGGCTGGGTAGCCGGTGAAGCTCAGGCCCCCGACGTGGGCCACGGCCTTTCCCCGGCCGAGGGTCGCCATGCTGCCTTTGTCCCGATAGCGGAAGGCCCGCCGCGGGCGCTGCGCCAGGGTCGCCTGGATGTTGGCCGCGGCGCAGGCCCCTTGCTGGATGGCCACGGGCGCGACACCCGGCAGGGGGCCGCCGGGCCCATGCTGGAAGGCGGCCAGGTCGCCCACGACGAACACCTCCGGATGCCCGGGGATGCTGAGGTCGGGCGCCACGACCACCCGTCCGATGCGATCGACCGGCACGCCAAGCCCTGCTCCGAGCGGAACGGCGGCCACGCCCGCCGCCCAGATCACGGTCCGGGTCGGGATTCGTTCCTGACCGAGCTGGACCGCCCGCGCCTCGATGGCCGTGATCGGCTGCCCGAGCCGGACTTCGACGCCGATGCGCTCCAGCCCCTGGACGGCCTTCTCGGACAGGCCCGAACCGAAGTTCGCCAGGATGGCCGGGCCCGCCTCGACGAGGATGACCCGGGCGCGGCCCGTGCGGATGCGGCGGAATTCACGCGGCAGGGAGAGCCGCGCCATCTCCGTCAGGGTTCCGGCCAGTTCCACGCCGGTCGGACCGCCCCCGACGACGACGAAGGTCAGCCACTCCCGGCGGAGTTCAGGATCCTCCTCCTGCTCGGCCCGCTCGAAGGAGGACAGGAAGCGCTGCCGGATCTCCAGCGCGTCCTCCAGGTTCTTGAGGCCGGGGGCCACCTGGCCCCAGTCATCCCGGCCGAAATAGGAACTGCAGGAGCCGGCGGCCAGGATCAGGAAGTCGTACGACAGGCGCCGGCCATCCGCCAGTTCGACGTGCCGGGCACCTGGATCGACGGCGGCGACCTCCGCCAGCACGACCTCGGCATTGCCCTGGGAGCGCAGGATGTGGCGGATGGGCGCCGCGATGTCCGCGGGAGACAGCGTGGCCGAGGCCACCTGGTAGAGAAGGGGCTGAAACAGGTGATGGTTCTGCCGGTCCACGAGTACGACCCGGACCTCGGCGCGCCGAAGGGCACGAGCGGCCCTGAGCCCTCCGAAACCGCCGCCCACGATGACGACTGTCGGTTCTGGCGCCTTCGTCGAAGCCCTTTCCGCCATCGCTCCCTAGCCCCGCATGTGGGTCACGAGGAGGTAGGACGACTCGAGGCCCTTCAGGGCGTGGGGCTGGTCGCGGTCGAAGACGACACGCTCCCCGGGGGCCATGGGGATCCAGGTCTCGCCCTTCATGACTTCGATCCGGCCCGTGAGGAGCTGGACACTGGCCGGATAGGGCGCCCGGTGGGGCGCGATCGCGACCTCCCCGGGCAGGGCCACCAGCACCACCTTGGTGCCTTGCGGCACATCGATGAGGGTCAGCGTGGCCCGCTGGGCCTCGGGCATCGGCAGGGCTTCCTGGAAGCTGGTGATGGGCATGGGGCCTCCTTCAGACGTGGGATCAGGCTGCATTCTCCGGCTCGCGACCGAAGACAAGCTTCAGGGTTGCGAGGGCGATGGGCACGGCCCCGGCCAGCAGGAAGACCATGTCGGCGACGATGCGGATCCACTCCAGGGTGTGGAAGGTGCCCCCCATGAGGAACGTCAGGCGCCGTGCGTGCCAGTATCCGTGGGAGAGCACGTCCCAGAGCTGGATGACGCCCCCCGGGAAGAGGTCGAGCACGACCATCAGGCCCAGGCCGAAGTTGAGGCCCCAGAAGCCGGTGCGGATGAGCCCTTCCGCGCGGGCCCAGGCGCGGTCGCCCTTGAGTTCCCGCAGGCAGAAAACCAGGACGGCCAGGGCCAGCATGCCGAAGACGCCGAACATCGCCGCGTGCCCGTGGTTGGCGGTGAGGGTGGTGCCGATCTCGAAGTAGGACACGATGGGCAAGTTGATGAGGAAGCCGAAGACTCCGGCCCCGACGAAGTTCCACACCCCCACGGCGATGAGGAACCGGATGGCCCACCGCTGCTTGGCCGCCAGGGGACGCCCGCAGTCCTCGCAGTTCCGGTCCTGCAGGCGGATGAAGTCCCAGGCGTCGAGCGTCAACAGGGTGAGGGGCACCACCTCCAGGGCGGAGAAACTGGCAGCCAGGCCCATGTTCAGGGTTCCCTGGCCGGTGAAATACCAGTGGTGCCCGATGCCCAGAATGCCCCCCGTCAGGTAGAGGATGGCGTCGAGGTAGATGAGCCGCGTCGCCGACTTCGCCGTGACGAGGCCCAGCTGGAAGAACATCACCGCCACCAGGACCGTGGCGAAGAGCTCGAAGAACCCCTCCACCCAGAGGTGGATGATCCAGAAGCGCCAGTTGTCGATGACCGCGAAATTGGTGCGGGGGCCGTAGAACAGCGCCGGAAGGTAGAACAGGGGGATGGCGAAGGCTGCGTAGAAGAAGAGGGAGGGCAGTTCTCCCTGATCCGTGCCCTTCATGGCCGGGCGCAGGGCCCGGAACATGAGGAAGAGCCAGAAGACCAGGCCGGCCGCCAGGAGCAGCTGCCAGAACCGGCCCAGGTCGAGGTATTCGCTGCCCTGGTGCCCGAGCCAGAACCACAGGCTGCCGAGCTTGTCCTGGATGCCCGCCATCTCCCCGAACAGGCTGCCGAAGACCACGATGGCCAGGGCGCCGAGCAGCAGGAGCACGCCGGTCCGCTGCCCCCGGGGTTCGGCGCCGCCCACCAGGGGCGCCAGGAAGAGCCCACCGCCCACCCAGGCCGTGGCGATCCAGAAGATGGCCAATTGCAGATGCCAGGTCCGGGCCAGGTTGTAGGGCAGCAGGCGGGCCAGGTCGAACCCGTAGAAGCCCCCGGGTTCCACGCGGTAGTGCGCGAGGACGCCCCCCAGGGCGGCCTGTCCCAGGAAGAGCAGGGCCACCACGGCGAAGAAGAGGCCTACGGCCCGTTGGCTGGGGGTGAGGGTCCAGGCGTGGAGCCGGCCTTCCTCCGCGTGCCTCCAGCCCGCCGCGCCCCCCCATCCCAGGTAGTCGAACTTGCCGAAGACAAAGAGGATCAGGCCCAGGCCCCCCAGCAGGGCGATGAGGCTCAGGGCGCTCCAGAGGTAGGTCGAAGCCGTGGGGGTGTTGCCCACGAGGGGCTCGTAGGGCCAGTTGTTGGTGTAGGAGTAGTCCTTCCCGGGGCGGGGCGCCACCGTGGCCCACGTGGCCCAGGCGAAGTAGTCCGCAAGGTGCGCCAGGTCCCTGTCATCTCGGATGAACTTCGCGGGCAGGCCCACGGCGGGGGTCTCCCCGGCGAAGTAGTTCCGCCACTCCTCCCGCTGGAGGCGGTAGGAGGCTTCCTCGACCGCGGAGAACCGGAGGGTGTCCGTGCCCGGGTCGTAGCGGTTCTGCTTGAGCTGGGCTTTCAGCAGGGCCCCGATCTCCAGGGACTGGCCTTCGTCCAGATCCTTGAACGCCCGGCCGTACCGCTCCATCGCCAGGGTGTCCCGCCCGATCTCGGCCAGCCGGTGGAGGTACTCGGCGGTGTAGTCCGGGCCCAGGTAGGCTCCGTGGCCCCACAGGGTCCCGTGCTCCATGAGGCCGTACTTCAGGAAGACCTCCTGGCCATCCTTGATGTCCCCGCCGGTGAAAAGCACCTGGCCCGAGGCCCCGAGAACCTGCGCCGGGATGGGGGGGGCACCGCTGTAGGTCTTCGCCGTGACCCAGATCAGCAGGCTGAACCCGAAGATCATCACGAGGATGACGGCCTGGCGCCAACGGGGCGAGAGGGGAGCAGAGTCGGGCATGGGGCTGCTCATGGCGGAATCTCCTGTTTGAACTGCTTTCAAAAAACAATCAAACAGTGCTCTCGAAGAGATCAATGATCAATCCGAAAACGCCCGAAGGCCATCGCGAGGCCGAATCCAGATCAGGCTTCGGACCCGAGCCCCGAGACCTCCCCCGCGCTCAGCCGCTGGACCCCGCTCGCGGTGGCCACCTTCAGCCGGCCATCCGGCTCCCAGCCCAGGCAGGTGCCCTGGCCGGCCTCCCAGCGAAGGGGATCCCCTTCCCCGGGCCACCTGAAGAGAGGTTGAGATTCCTGCTCCAAGTCACGCCAAAGGCTCAAGATCTGAATCGCAAGATCCGGCGCCGGGGCGATGGTCAGCTCCGGCTCCAGCTCCGCCAGACACCCGGGGGGGATGGCCCGGCCGGGGATGTCCGGCGTTGCGGTCAGGTTCACGCCCAGGCCGAGGATCAGGCGTCCCCCCACCTGCTCGCCCAGGATGCCGCCCAGCTTCACGAGCCAGCCCTCCTTCCGCGCCACGAGATCGTTCGGCCACTTCAGCCCCAGGGCCCGGCCTTCCGGATCCAGCACCCGGGCGGCGGCGGCCATGGCCCGCTGCATGACCACGCCGGGCGGCACGCCCGGGAGGGGCGGCAGGGCGGCGGAGAGCCAGAGCCCGGCCCCCGCGGCGCTCTCCCAGCGGTTGCCCTGGCGGCCCCGGCCCTCGGTCTGGCGATCCGCCAGCACGGCGCAGAAACCCAGTTCCGGGTGCCGCCTGAGGAAGGCCTGGGTGGAATCCACCGAGGCCAGCCGAATCAGGGGCAGCTCCGTCATGCGGGTCGGCGGCTGCCCTGGTTCCTCAGCCAGAGGATGCGGAGGCCGTCGAGGGTGAGGTCCGGCGAGACATGCTGGATGCGCGGGATGTGCGGGGCCATGACCCGGCCCAGGCCCCCGGTGGCCACGACCTGGGCCTGGGGGCACTCCTCCAGCAGGCGCTGCAGGATGCCGTCCACCATCCCGATGTAGCCGTAGAAGATGCCCGCCTGCATGGCCTGCACGGTGTTGCGCCCCACCAGGCGCTCCGGCTCGGCGATCTCCACGCGCGGCAGGCGGCTGGCCCGTTGGAAGAGCGCCTCGGCGCTGATCTTCACGCCGGGGGTGATGAGACCGCCCAGGTATTCCTTCTTGGCGTTCACCACATCGAAGGTGGTGGCCGTGCCGAAATCCACCACGATGAGGGGCGCCCCGTACTTCTCGATGCCCGCCACGGCGTTCACCAGGCGGTCGGCCCCCAACTCGGCCGGGTTGTCGATGAGCACCTTCACGCCGGTCTTCACGCCGGGCTCGATGTAGAAGGCGTCCACGCCGAAGTAGTTCTTCGCCAGGCTCATGAGGATGGGATGGAGCGGCGGGACCACGCAGGAGATGGCCACATGCTTGATCTGGCCGGCCTCGATGCCCTGGTGGCGCATCAGGGCCAGCGCGGAGACGCCGTACTCGTCCGCCGTGCGCTCGCGGCTGGTGGCCAGTCGCCAGGAACAGACCAGGGGCGAATCCGGTCCTTTTGACAGATCGTAGATTCCCAGCACCACATTGGTGTTGCCCACATCGACGGCCAACAGAAGACTCATGCGCACTCCGAGCCATCCAGGATCGCCTGACGCGCGCCGGGCCGCCAGCCCCTTGTGATGTCCATCCCGGTCACCTCCGGTACTCTGGGGGTTCCGTCTCTGGAGCCTCCATGCCCCGCACGATGATCGAACCCTTCCGCATCAAGTCCGTCGAGCCCATCCGCATGACCACTCCGCAGGAGCGCCTGCAGATGCTGGAGGCCGCGAAGCTGAATGTGTTCAAGCTGAGGGCGGAGGATGTGCTGCTCGATTGGCTGACGGATTCCGGCACCGGCGCCATGAGCTCGGCCCAGTGGGGCGCCATCATGGTCGGCGACGAGAGCTACGCCGGCGCCCGGAGCTTCTTCCGGCTGGAGGCCGTGCTGCAGGGCATCACCGGCATGGCCCACTTCATTCCCACCCACCAGGGCCGGGCCGCCGAGAAGGTGCTGTTCAGCGCCGTCTGCAAGCAGGGAGACCTGGTGCCCAACAACTGCCACTTCGACACCACCCGCGCCAACCTGGAGTTCAACGGGGTCGAGGCCCTGGACCTCGTGATCGTCGAAGGGCTCCAGCCCAGCCTCATCCACCCCTTCAAGGGCAACATCGACCTGGCCCGCGTCGAGGAAGTGCTGAAGAAGGACGGTCACCGCGTGCCCTTCGGCATGCTCACCGTGACCAACAACACCGGCGGCGGCCAGCCCGTCTCCATGGCCAACATTCGCGCTTACGCCCAGCTCCTCAAGAAGTACGGCAAGCCGCTCATCATGGATGTCTGCCGCTTCGCGGAAAACGCCATGTTCATCAAGCTCCGCGAGCCGGGCTACGAGAACACGCCCATCAAGGCCATCTGCCAGGAGATGTTCAGCTACGCCGACGGCTGCACCATGAGCGCCAAGAAGGACGGCATGGTGAACATTGGCGGCTTCATCATGCTGCGCAGCGACGAATGGCTGGATCCCGTCCGCAACATGCTCATCCTCACCGAGGGGTTCCCCACCTACGGCGGCCTGGCCGGGCGCGACCTGGAGGCTCTGGCCGTGGGCCTCGAGGAGGGCATGGACGAGTCCTACCTGCGCTACCGCCTCCGCACGGCCGAATACCTGGGCGAAAAGCTGGAGGCCGCGGGGGTCGGTTTCGTGAAGCCCACCGGCGGCCACGCGGTCTACATCGACGCCAAGACCGTGCTGCCGGACATGCCCGTGGAGCACTACCCGGCCTGGGCCCTCTGCAACGCCCTCTACCTCGAAGGCGGCATCCGGGGCGTGGAGATTGGCTCCGTCATGTTCGGCAAGCGGCTCGAGGACGGCACCGAAACCTACCACAGCATGGAGCTGGTGAGGCTGGCCTTCCCCCGCCGCATGTACACCCAGAGCCACTTCGACTTCGCCGCCGAGGTGATCGCCGATGTGAAGGCCAAGGCCAGGGAGATCCGCGGCGTGAAGATCGTGAAGCAGAGCAAGTACCTGCGCCACTTCACCGCCGAGATGGCCTGGGTCTGACCTTCGGCGCATCCCCCCGCGGGCGTAAGATGGGCGGACCCCCGTCCGTCAGGAGCGCCCGTGCCCCAGCCTGATCTGGAAGCTCTCTTCGCCCGCCAGCAGGCGGCCCGGTGGCGGGTGGCGGCCACCTCGGCCCGGGAGCGCAGGGCCAAGCTCCAGGCGCTTCTGGATGCCCTCATGGCCCGCCGGGCCGAGGCCCAGGCGGCCCTGGCGGCGGACTTCCGGAAATCGCCGGAGGAGGTGGACCTCACGGAACTCTACCCCGTCGTCTCGGAGATCAAGGAGGCCCTGCGCCACCTGCCCCGCTGGATGAAGCCCCGCCGGGTGCCCACCCCCATCGGCCTCTTCGGCAGCGCGGGCACCATCCGGCATGAGCCCAAGGGCCTGGCGCTCATCATCAGCCCCTGGAACTACCCCATCTACCTCGCGCTCGGCCCTCTGGTGTCGGCCCTGGCCGCGGGCAACTGCGCCATCCTCAAGCCCTCGGAGTCCACCCCCCACGCCAACGCCTTCCTGGGGGAGCTGCTGGCCGGCCTCTTTCCCGAGGATGAAGTCGCGCTGGTGGAAGGCGAGGCCGACATCGCCCAGGCCCTGCTCGCCCTGCCCTTCGACCACATCTTCTTCACGGGCAGCCCGGCCGTGGGCAAGGCCGTGATGAAAGCCGCCGCCGAGCATCTGGCCTCCGTCACCCTGGAGCTGGGCGGCAAGTCCCCGGTGCTGGTGGACGCGGACGCCGACCTGCGCATGGCCGCCCGCAAGATCGCCTGGGGCAAGGGCCTCAACGGCGGCCAGACCTGCGTGGCGCCGGATTATGTGCTGGTTCATGCCAGCGTCCACGATGCGCTGGTGACCCATCTGAAGGAGGCCTTCTCCAGCTTCTACGGCGTCGACGCCGCCGCGCGCCAGGCCAGTCCTGATCTGGCCCGCGTCATCAACGACCGGCATTTTGCGCGGCTCCAGGGCCTGTTGAATGGCTCCGCGGCCCAGGTCGCCTTCGGCGGCGAGACCGAGGCGGCCTCGCGTTACATCGGCCCGACCCTGCTGACCGGCGTGGATCCGGCCTCGCCGGTCATGCAGGAGGAGATCTTCGGCCCCCTGCTGCCGATCCTGAAGGTGAAGGACATGGACGAGGCCGTGGCCTTCGTGAACGCCCGGCCCAAGCCGCTGGCGCTCTATGTCTTCAGCGGCAGCCGCCGGACCGCGGAGGACCTCCTGGCCCGCACCACGGCCGGCGGCGGCTGCATCAACGACACGATCCTGCACTTCGCCCACACGGGTCTGCCCACCGGCGGCGTGAAAACCTCCGGCTTCGGCAAGTCCCACGGCCGCCACGGGTTCGAGGCCTTCTCCAACGCCCGGGGCATCCTGCGCCAGCGCACCCGCTTCTCGGCCATCCAGCTCATGTATCCGCCCTACACAGGCTTCGTCCGCAGGATGGTGGATCTCACCCTGAAATACTTCTAGGGGCTCACGCCGGAACGAAGCATGGGCTAAACCCGCGGCCCGGAGAACCCGTACCTTGCCGTGGGGTTCCCATGCGCCTTGCCAATGTCCTGTTCATCTCCGCCTCCATCTTCGTCAGCCTCGGCGCCCAGGTCCTGTCCCCCACGGAGGCCGGCCGCACCCTGGACGCGCCCGGCACGGTGCCCGCGCGGGTGGGCCGCCTGGTGACCCACTTGAACCGCGCCATGCCCTTTGTGGCCACGGACTACCGGAATCGCACCGTGGAGGAGATCCTGCAGCGCGGTGCCGGGAATTGCGCGGACCACGCGCGGGTGCTCCGAAGTTTGCTGGAATCCCGGGGCATCCAGGTGCGGTGGGTGCAGGAGATCAACCTTCAGGCGCCTTCAGAGCGGCGCCAGGCGAATGCCGCGGCCATGGTCCAGAAACGGGGGGCGCAGGCCAGCGTCTTCGGGCGGAGCCACAACGACCACCGCTGGCTGGAGGTATGGGATCCCCAGACAGAGTCCTGGTTTCCCGCCGATTCGAGCATCGGCGTTTCGGGAGTCGATGCCTGGATCCACCGGCGCCTGGGCTTTTCGGACCGACCGGCCGCCGTGGCCGAGATGATCGCCCCGGTGTTCGTGGAGGCCCTGACTGCGGATAAGGCGCGGGTGCCTCGCAGCTCGGCCTACCTGATCGAGGGCTTCAACCAGGCCTACGGCGGACACCTGGCGGGTCTCCCGGCGTGGCCGGCCTGGGTCGCCTCCGTGAAGGCCCTGGAGCCCCTCGCATCGGGCGCCTTCAGGTCCGAAGTGGACCTCCATGGCCAGGGCCGCCTCTTCGAGGAGCTGGCCCTGGCCTACGGCCGACTCGCGGCCGAGGCTCAGGCCCTGAACCTGGTCCCCCGCCCCTGAGACCGTTCCCGCCCTAGTGCCGTCCCACGAACTCGTCCATGCTCCGGTTCACGCCGAAAAAGGCCAGCACCGCATCGAAGAGGAAGGGCGGCAGCACCCGCACCACGGGGACGGTCATCACGAAGCGGGGCATGATCAGCCGGGCGCGGTTCCCTTCGATGGCCCCCATGATGCGGCCGACGACATAGCCGGGCTGGAGGATCGGCAGCAGCCAGGCGAAGCGGGTCTTGACGCCCTCGAACATGCCCGTGTCGATGAAGAAGGGGCACACCACGGTGGTGCGCACCGGGCTGCCCAGGCGCTTCAGTTCCATGCGCAGGGATTCGTCGAAGCCCACCGCGGCGAATTTCGAGGCCGAGTAATCCACTAGCCGCGCGGTGCCCGCCAGGCCGGCGGCGGAGGCCACGGTGACGATGTGACCCTTCCCCGTCTTCGTCATGCTGGGAAGGAAGGCGCGCACCGTCCAGAAGAGCGCCAGGGCATTCACCTGGAAGGTCCGTTCGATGGCCTCGTCGCTGCACTCCAGCAGGGGCTTGCCCGAGACGACGCCCGCGTTGTTGATGAGGATGTCCACGCCACCCCGGGTCTCCAGCACCTCTGCGCAGGTGGCCTGGATGGCCGCCCGGTCCGAAAGGTCCACCACGAAGTCCCTGGCATCCCCCTTCTCCCCTTGGATGGCCGCGCAGACCTCCGCCAGCCCCGTGGCATCCCGGTCCACCAGGCTCACGCGGGCCCCCCGCCGGGCGGCCTCCAGGGCCATGAGGCGGCCCAAGCCGCTGGCCGCACCGGTGATGAAGACATGGGCGCCGCGGAACTGCGTCATGGAAGGCCTCGGGTGGGGTGGCCCCATCCTATCAGCGCCTCAGAGGAAGAAGGTCCCCTCCAGCACTTTCACGGCGCGGCCGCCGATGGCGACCCGGTCCCCGCGCAGCTCGCAGTGGAGTTCGCCGCCCCGGGGGGAGACCTGCAGCGCCCGCAGCTTCGTGCGCCCCAGGCGCGATGCCCAGAAGGGCACGAGGGTGCTGTGGGCGCTCCCGGTGACAGGGTCCTCCGGAACCCCCACCCGCGGACCGAAGAACCGCGAGACGAAATCGGCCTCTTCCCCCGGGGCCGTGACCACCACGGCGAAGTCGTCCATCCCGGCCAGGGCCGCGAGATCGGGCTTCAGGCCCCGTACGGTGGCCTCGTC
>MTLD01000637.1_pt7 | contig 20982 bp, 14 predicted proteins | sample 1982471 | NCBI WGS metagenome assembly MTLD01 (sample SAMN05712604, study PRJNA340218) | biofilm metagenome | isolation source: sample SPM anode biofilm adapted to -50 mV | place: USA | collected 2012-02-03 | reverse complement strand
GCTGTTGTTTGAGTGGCGTCCCCAGCCGGATTTGAACCGGCGTCGCCGCCGTGAAAGGGCGGTGTCCTGGGCCGGGCTAGACGATGGGGACGGATGGTGAGCCGCGTTGGGATCGAACCAACGACCACCTGATTAAAAGTCAGGTGCTCTACCAACTGAGCTAGCGGCTCAAACAGTGCAGCGAAGCAAGAACAACCTTATAGCAAATCGATTTCTGCCAGTCAACACTTTTTATTAAAAAGTTAACCGCGCTGGAACGGGTTCCTGAGCACGATGGTCTCGTCGCGGCGCGGACCGACGGAGACCAGCACCACCGGGGCGCCGGAGAGCTGTTCCACGCGCGCCACGTAGTCGCGCGCGTTCTTCGGGAGCTCGTCCATGCATTTCGCGCCGGTGATGTCGTCGTTCCACCCCGGGAGTTCCTCGTAGATCGGGGTGCACTGTTCCATCACTTCCAGGTTCGCCGGGACCTCGGTGAGTACTTCACCCTTGTAGTTGTAAGCGGTGCAGATCTTCACCGTTTCCTGCCCGGAGAGGACGTCGAGCTTGGTGATGGCGATGCCGGAGAGTCCGTTGACCCTGACCGCGTAGCGCGCGACCAGCGCGTCGTACCAGCCGGTGCGGCGCGGGCGTCCGGTGGTGGAGCCGAACTCGCGCCCTGCCTGGCGCAGCTGCTCGCCGGTCTCGTCTTCGAGTTCGGTCGGGAAGGGGCCGCTACCCACGCGTGTGGCGTAGGCCTTGGAGATGCCGATCACCTCGTGGATCTCCCTCGGGGAGACACCGCTTCCGGTGCAGGCGCCGCCGGAGCAGGTGGAGGAGGAGGTCACGTACGGGTAGGTGCCGTGGTCGACGTCGAGCAGGGTTCCCTGGGCCCCTTCGAAGAGAAGGCTCTTGCCCGCCTTGATCTCCTGGTGCAGGATGAGCGAGGTGTCGGCCGCGTACTTCCTCAGGGTCTCGGCGTACTTCATGTACTCCTCGTAGATCTCCTCGAAGGTGAACGGCTGGTCCCCCAGAAGCTGGGTCAGGATCAGGTTCTTCTCCTCGAGCACCTCCTTAACCTTGCGGGTGAAGGTCTTCTCGTCGAGAAGGTCCATGAGCCGGATGCCGCGGCGACCGATCTTGTCCTCGTAGGCGGGGCCGATGCCGCGCCCGGTGGTCCCGATCTTCTTGGAGCCGCTCTTTTTCTCGCGGGCGATGTCGATCCTCTTGTGGTACGGCATGATGATGTGCAGCGCCTCGGAGAGGAGCAGCATCTTGTCGTCTTTGAGGTAGCCGTTGGCCTTGAGCTTGGTGATCTCCATGATGAAGACCTCCGGGTCGAGCACCACGCCGTTGCCGATCACGCAGCGCTTGCCGTCGTGCAGGATCCCGGACGGGATCAGGTGCAGGATGACCTTCTCGTCGCCTACGACCAATGTGTGGCCGGCGTTGTTCCCGCCCTGGTAGCGCACCACGTCGTCCGCGAATTCCGTGTAAATGTCGACGACCTTACCCTTGCCTTCATCGCCCCACTGGGCACCTATTACAACGACGTTAGCCATGATTCTCCCCCTGCAGATCGAATTTCGAATCGAGATCCTTGTCGAACAACTCCTCTACGCTCACGGTGATGCTTTGACGGTCCGCCACCCGCACCAGGTAAAGCTGGCCGGCCGCGCACTCGTCGGCGCCGATCACAAGCAGCAATCGGATGTTCATCTTCTTTGCGTATTCAAGCGAACTGTCGAAGTCGCGTTTGATGATATCCCTGGCGCAGGTGTAGCCGAGGCTTCTGAGCTTCTGAGCGACTTCCAGCGCCTCGCGGCGATCGTCCCTGTTGTTGAAGATCAGGAAGTCGCGGCTGCTCGACGCTTCGACCTCAGGTCTCTTGGACATGCTGGAGAGAAGGGCCAGGATGTTGAAGGCGAAGCCGGTGGCGTGCGCCGGGTAGCCGTACTTGGCGGTGAGGTCGTCGTAACGCCCGCCGCTGCAGATCGCTTCGCCGACGCCTGGGACGAAACCTTCGAAGGTGATCCCGCTGTGGTAGTCCAGTCCGCGGATCTCGCCCAGGTCGATGGTCAGATGCTCGGCGACCCCGTAGATGTCGAGGATGTCGACCACCTGGGCGAGGTTGTCCAGGGCCCGCAGCGAACGCTCGTTCCCGGCGATCTTGCGCGCCTCCTGCAGCACCTCGCGGCCGCCGTAGAGTCTCGGCAGCAGGGCGATCTCCTCCTTAACCCGGTCGGGAGCGCCTGCGGCTTCGAGGATGGTGCGCACCGCGCTGACTTCCTTCTTGCTGATCGCCTCCTGCAACTGCTTTTGCACCTCGATGGAGAGGCCGGAGGCGTCCATGATGCCGCGGTAGAACTCTACCTGCCCCAGGTCGATCTTGAAGCCTGTGAAGCCGAGGTTCTTCAGTACCTCCACCGCCATCGCGACCATTTCGGCGTCTGCTTCCGGGGAGTCCAGGCCGATCAGCTCCACGCCTGACTGGAAGATCTCCCGGCTTTTGCCCGATTGCATCTGGGCCTGCCTGAGCACGCGCCCGGAATAGTAGATGCGGTGGGGGAGGGGGAGGGAGTGCATACGCGTGGCGATGATGCGCGCCACCTGGGGCGTGATGTCGGGCGGAATGGCGAGGAGCCGTCCGGTCTGGCGGTCGTCGAAGCGGAAGGTCTTGCTCCGCAGCTCGTCGCCCATGCCCAGAGCGAGCACCTGCTCGAACTCGAGCAGCGGAGTGATCATGCGCCTGAAGCCCCAGAGCTCGAAGACTCGGTGGATGCTGTCCGCGATGAAAGTGATCTTGTCGGCAGTTTCCGGGAGGAAGTCGCTCACCCCTTTGGGGAGCGGAGCTTCAATACATGAGGGGTTAGTCACGGGGTTGTCCTAAGGTATGTCGGTACCGCTGAAGCTGGCGAAAAAACGAGAAATCGTAACAGTATGGCAGGGGGAAGTCAACGATTAATTCCCCCTGCCATACTGTCCCCTATTCTGCCCGGATGATCCTTACCAGGCTTCCGCCCTTGCCGCCCAGGCCGCTCTTCTGGGCCACCTCCAGAAGCACCATATCGCGGGTGCGCTGGTTGAAGTCGTAGTCGGCCAGGTAGTTCTGGCTTGCCTTGGTTCTCCAGACCTCCTCCAGAGAGGAGCCGTTCCAGGCGAAGGAGACCATGGAGTACCTGGAGTAGGAGCGGGCGTTGCCAAGCACGAAGAAGCCGGCGTTCTGCGGTACCAGCACCTCGCCCTTTTCGGTGACCGTGATCCGCTGGTCAATGAACCTGGTCCGGAAGGGGGTTCCCGTGCTCCTTTCGTTTTCCATGTCGCGGCGCTGGAAGTAGGTCTCGGAGCCGCCGAACTTGTCGCTGCTTCTCCAGATCTCGTCTCCGTCCCCATAGACCAGCAGGTAGCCGCTGTCGTTGAAGCAGGTGAGGTAGGATTTGCCGGACTGGTCGCGGAAGAGGTTGAAGTTGAAGATGTTGGCGAAGCGCGGCATCTTGATCGGGTTGGCAAGCTTCACGATGCCGTCGGCGAAGGTCGCCTCGTAGACGTCGCCGTAGTAGTCTTCGCCGCGCCCCATCTGCTGCGCGAAGAGCAGCTTTTTCCCGCCGTAGGGGGCAAGCGCGCGGAACATGTAGGGGAGGTCCTGGGCAACCAGTTTCATGGTGCCGTTCTGGATCGCGTAGACGCGGGAAGAAGGGGCCTCGCGATCGACGATGGTCACGAAAGCCAGCACCTTCCCCTCCTGGTCGGGGCCGATGGCGTCGATCCCCAGCAGCTTCTGGCGCTCGGGGAGCGCAGCTTGTGCCAAAAGAACCAGCTTGTCGCTTTTTTTGTAAAGGTAGAGGGCATCCTCGCCGGCGATGAGGATTTCATCGCTCCCCCACGAGGTGATCGCGCTCTTGGCGCCGGAGATGCGTTGGCTGGTCCAGCCGGGCGTCACTTCGCTGCGCAGCAGGTCAGAGGCGGGCGCCTTTATGATCTGGGAGGAAACCGGGGGCTGGATTGCGACGGGCGCTGCCGGAGTTGCGGGGAGCTGGTACTGCTTCACGATCTCCCCCTTGAGTTTGGCGGAGATCTTCCCGACCGCGGGGATCAATGCGTCGATGCTCTCCCCCTGCTCGTAAGCGGCTGCAAGCGGTTTCCCTGCGGTGCTTTTCGCGCTGGCGTCCAGGCTGAACATCTTGCCGAGTTGAGTGTAGCTTCCGTTTACAACCACGTCTGCCTCGGCGGGGGTTTCGGCGGCTACTAGGCCGTCTCCGGAGAGGCGCGAGGATATAAGGCGCTTCAATGTGGTTTTGAGGTCGGCCGAGTCGCCGCCGGAGACGGTGAAGTCGGCGACGTAGGCGCGAATATTTTCGGCAGATGCTACGAGCGGGATGAACAGCGAGCTGAGGAGAATCAGGGTGAGGGCGAATGTTTTTTTCATGATTGCTCCGCTTATTCCGGGAATTTAAAGACGCGGAATTATCGCAGAGCGGCCCGCTTTAGTCAAACGGTTTCGCGTCTGAGTCTTGTCTGAATAATGCAATGACAGATAAAAAAAGCGGGCCGCTCAGCCCGCCTTTTTTGGCACCTAAAAGTGTCTTTGATCGCTTTACTTGCCAGGTTTTTCCAGGTCTCTCAGGAGCTCTTGAGTCTCAGTCAGTTTCTGTTGCAATTTTTTCAACTCTTGAGGGGAGTAGACCTTGGTACCTTTCTGGATTTCACGGTCTAATCGCTGCATCCGTTTGTAAATATCGTCCACCTGGTCGGTGCAGTTCTTTGACGCGAGCAGGCACTCGTTTTTCTGGGACTGGGTCGGCTGTGCCGTTACCGTGGCAGCAGTTCCAACCAGCAGTACCGTCGTCAGCATAGCTATTGTTCTACGCATGATAAGCCCTCCTTATTTCATGTCTTAGAGTTGGATCAGCTGTCTGGCTTTTCCAAGGTGCGGAGAATCTCGCTGGCCTCCCTCAACTTGTCCTGAAGCTTTTTCAGCTCCTGGGGGGAGTAGACCCGGTTCCCTTTTTTGATCTCCTTGTTGAGCTTGTTCATCCTGTTCCTGATGTCGTCCACCTGGTTCATGCAGTTTTTCGAAGCGAGGAGGCATTCGTCCTTCTGGTCGGAAGTAGTCTGGGCGAAAGCTGGGACCGAAGACAGCGTGAAGAGTGTTGCTGCCAAAATCATTGCCATCTTTCTCATAAAGACTCCTTTGTAGAATAGGTTAAAAGCACCAAAGCATTAAAACACGGAAGTTTTTCTTGTCAACAGGCAAAGCAAAAAGTAGCGCAGTATGAAAGCAGCCAAGTTGCAAGTACGGACGCTGCAGTGGCTATCGCAGGCTATCGGGGGAGGCCCCTTCAATGCGAGCACGTTCCGTAGCTCACACAGGAAGTGGTAGCGTAACTGGGGATTAACCAAGCCGCAGTGCCGAACGCAGAAAAGGGCGGAGAGTAACCTCTCCGCCCTTTTCTTGGTCAGACTTTTCCCGCCTGTTGATCAGGCGTACTTTGTCTCAGTTAAAACAGGTAGCTCACCTGTACGTTGAAGAGGTACGGATCGTCCGCGTTGTTAGCACCGAAGCCGGCGAGCCTGTTGGTAGTACCGGAGAGGCCGTCGCCAAGGAAGACGTAAGCAGCTGCAACGCTGGTGCTCAGGTTGTCGTAGATTTTGTAGCCGACCTGCGCGTTGACCTCGGTACCGATGCTGCTCTTCTCGCCGCTGCGTTTTTCTGCGGCAGCCATGTAGCCGACGTTGGCGTTGTAGAAGACCTTGTTGGCGGTACCTTCGTAGCCAGCGAACACACCGTAGGAGCCGCGGCCGCCGACGGTCATGTCGTTACCCACGACGGAGGTGGAGGTGTTGATAGCCTGGTTCGGGCGGACCAGAAGCCACATGTTGGCCGGGTTGAAATAGGTCGTGCCGGGGGTGACGGTCTGGAAGGAGTCCCTGTCGCCGGTGGTGTTCTTGTCGCCGGAGAGGTAGTAGCCGGCGAAGTTGACAGCACCCGCACCGACTTTCGCTTTACCGGTTGCGCCGAAGACGTACGCCGAGATGTCGTCATTGCTGTTGAACTCGCCGAACTGGTAAGCTGCGAAAGGCTTGACCACTACGTCGCCGAATTTGAGGTCGGCGTTGAGGCCGATCATGTGCAGCAGCTCGTAGTTGTCGACGGTGGCGGAGCTGAAGGTGGCCCCGGTGTCGTTCTGGATGTTGTAGTAGGACGCACCGACGGTCATATCCTTGTTGAGGGCGAATTTGCCGTCGAGGACGATCAGGTCGGCGGTAAGGTCGCCTGCCGGCAGAGCGTCTTTAGCGGTGTTGTCGTCGAAGCGGAACCAGCCAAGCGATACGGTAAGCGGGTCGAATTTCTTGGTGGCATAAAGACCGGTCATGTCGGCGGAGAGAAAGAGGCTGCCGTAGGCGTCGGTCCAGGGCTGCATACCGACCTTGAAGTTGGTCGCGGTGGTCGTCTCGTTGAAGTCGAGGTAGATGTTCTTGGTTTCAAGGGTCAGCTGGTCGGCATCAAGGTTGCCGGAGTCGTTGCCGCTGGTCCCTTTGTAGCCTTCCTTGATGCCGCCGAAACGGGTGTCGAGCTCGAAGTGGGTGACGAGTTTCAGGTTGTCGTTGGCCTTGGCGATGTACATAAGGCGGGCGCGCTGCTCTGCAAAAAATCCGGAGTGGGCCGGGTCGCCAAGGGCTACCTTGGAGTTGCCGCCACTCAAACCGTTGGTCTGATAACCCATGAACTTGAACATCCCGTGGAACTCATTCTCCAGTGCCATTGCCGGTACGGCGGTTGCTGCGGAGAGAGCAGTGACTGCTGCAAATGCAAGCATCTTCTTTTGAAAGCTCATCGTTTACCTCCTGGGTTGGTTGTTAAAACTCGATTGAAGTTACCGCCTTGGTACAGTTATCCGAAAAAAACGGATACTCATATCTTTGCAAAAAAAGCTCTCACCTAGGTCACGGCTAATAAGCCTGACAAATTTGAGAGCTTTAATATACTACTTGAGCGGCCTGTTTGTCTTTGCAACGATATAGTCCTCCACTTCCTGAAAGAAGATCTCGCCAATCAGCCAGTACAGCCTTTCCCAATGAGCAAACCACTGTTATATAAAACTGTCGCCACTATATAATTATTCAAACAAAAGTCAATAAAAAAATCCTGACTCATGAAATTGCAGTTTCTGAATGTCTTAGTGCCTGTGGTGGCCAGCCTCACACAGTTCCGTCAGCACGCCGCCGCTGCTTTTGGGATGGATGAAGGCGATACGCGCGCCGTGGGCGCCGTTGCGGGGAACGGCGTCGATCATGCGGGTACCTTTGGCCACCAGGGAGGCAATGGCTGCCTCGATATCCTCGACCCCGTAGGCCACGTGATGCACCCCCGGCCCGTTCTTCTCAAGGAACTTGGCCACCGGGCTTTCCGGGGAGGTAGGCTCTAGCAGTTCTATCTTGGATTCGCCCACAGACAGAAAGGCGACGCGTACTAGTTGACTGGGAACTTCTTCTGTACCTGAGAAGGTCATCCCAAGGCTGTCGCGGTAAAAAGGTAAAGCTTCCTCAAGAGAAGTGACGGCAACTCCGATGTGATTTATCTTAGATAGCATTAATATTCCTTTTGTTCATCGTCGGTCATAGACTGACGGAAATAGATGATAGCCGATAAAAAATAAAGTGCAAGTAGCAGAGCTAAAGTTTAGCAAAATTGTGACATTCAGGCTTTTCCGTATGTCTTATTGTGGTTGACGAAACAGATAAAAGAGAGATCCAAGGCAGGTTCGAACTGTAGGAAAAACGGTTTAACTTCTGACGGGAGCGGTTCTCTTCGATCATGATTTTGCATCATCTCGGAAAGGAACACCGCTCCCGCCAGCGTGTCTAATTGTGTCTATTTTTCAGCTAATTGTCGTCCTGTTTAAAGAACAACGGTCTCCCTGTGGATGCCGAAGACCCCCCTCATTACGTTGGCGATCTCGCCCAGGGTGGCGTAGGTCTTCACCGCGTCGAGGATGAACGGCATCAGGTTGTCGGTTCCGCGGGCCGCCTGCTCCAGCGCCTTGAGGGATGCCTCGACCTTGGCGCTGTCGCGCCCCTCTTTCATCTTGGCAAGGGAAGCCTTCTGCTTCACCTCGACCTCGTCGGTTACCTTCAAAAGCCCTTGCGGCGCCCCCTCCTCGACGGTGAACTTGTTCACGCCGACGATGATGGTCTCGTTTTTCTCGATGGAGCGCTGGTAGGCGTAGGCGGAATCCTGGATCTCTTTCTGCTGGAATCCCCTGGAGATCGCCTCTACTGCGCCGCCCAGGGCATCGATCTTCTCGATGTAGGCAAGCGCCTGCGCCTCGATCTTGTCGGTCAGCGCCTCGACCATGAAGGAGCCGGCCAAGGGGTCGATGGAGTCGGCGACGCCGGACTCGTAGGCGATGACCTGCTGGGTGCGCAGGGCGATCCTCACCGATTCCTCGGTGGGAAGCGCCAGGGCCTCGTCGCGCGAGTTTGTGTGCAGCGACTGGGTCCCGCCGAGCACGGCGGCAAGCGCCTGCAGGGTGACGCGCATGATGTTGTTGTCGGGCTGCTGCGCGGTGAGGGTGCAGCCGGCGGTCTGGGTGTGGAAGCGCAGCATCTGCGAGCGCGGATCCTTCGCCTTGAAGCGGTCGCGCATGATGCGGCCCCACATGCGGCGGGCGGCGCGGAACTTGGCCACCTCTTCGAGCAGGTCGTTGTGCGCGTTGAAGAAGAAGGCCAGGCGCGGAGCGAACTCGTCCACGTCGAGTCCCGCCTTGACCGCCGCCTCGACGTAGGCGATGCCGTCTGCCAGGGTGAAGGCGACTTCCTGCACCGCCGAGGAACCCGCCTCACGGATGTGATAGCCGGAGATGCTGATGGTGTTCCACTTGGGGACGTTGTCCTTGCAGTAGGCGAAGATGTCGGTGATGATCCTCATCGACTCCTTCGGGGGGTAGATGTAGGTGCCGCGCGCCATGTACTCCTTGAGGATGTCGTTTTGGATGGTGCCGGAGATCTTGTCTGCGGAACCCCCCTGCTTCTCGGCCACTGCTATGTACATGGCGAGCAGGATCGATGCGGTGGAGTTGATGGTCATCGAGGTGGAGACCTTGTCCAGCGGTATGCCGTCGAAAAGGACCTCCATGTCTGCCAGGGAGTCGATGGCTACCCCGACCTTGCCCACCTCGCCGCGGCTCATCGAGGCGTCGGAGTCGTAACCCATCTGGGTGGGGAGGTCGAAGGCGATGGAGAGGCCGGTCTGGCCGGCGGAGAGCAGGTACTTGTAGCGCTCGTTCGACTCGGCCGCGTTGCCGAACCCGGCGTACTGGCGCATGGTCCAGAACCTGCCCCGGTACATGGTCGGCTGGACGCCGCGGGTGAAAGGGAACTGCCCGGGGAAGCCGAGGTTCTCCTCATACCCCGGATACTCGAACTCGGGGGCGAAGCAGCGATCCAGTTCGATGTCGGAGCTGTTACGGAAGGAGCTTTTGCGCTCCGGCGCTTTTGTCATGCTCTTCTCGACTGCTGACTGCCATGCCTGCTTTTTCTCGTCAATGCTCATGATGCTCTCCTGGCCATAAAAATGTAGTTGCGAAGCCTCGGTGTTTGGAAGACGGTTTTTGTTTGCCCGGTTGCCGGCGTTGCAAAAAATTATTTTTACCTAACCGGGTGGGGCGGCACAAAACTCAAATTAGAAAATATTTGTTTTATTTTTAGAATGATGATTTATATTTCAAAACAGATAGAATATCAAGTATTTACTGTATACACCGCTGGCGGCCGCCGTCGGCGCTGTTTTATTTTTTGCGTAAACCCTAAAATGTCGATTTGTCATACAAAACAGTTGTCATTGTGTAACATAGTGTTTTAAGACGTTTTTTCAGAATTTTTCACTTGTAAAACACGGGGGAGCCCAATATATTTTCATCAGCGAAAAAAAACAAGAGACAAGTCCTGCAAAGGCTAGAGGAGAAACAAAATGCAATGCCCCGTGTGCAAAAACGACGAACAGATCGGCATGGACCTTCGTTCCGGCAGCTTCAATGAGGACATCGTGGAATGTCCGAGCTGCGGCACTATGTGGTCCGTGAACCATGGCCAGATGGCCATTGTAAAAGACCCGCTCCAGGACAGCTTCCTGGAAGCTCTCTCCGGCGACAACATCTGTTTCGCTGCATGATTCACAAAAAAAGAAACTGACCCTGGCTGCGAGGCGGGGTCAGTAGGTGAGGCGGGGGCTCCGGATTTTATTCCGGAGCCCCTTTTTCGTCTCTCTGCCGATCGCCTGACGCGCCCTAGAGGACCGCTTTCAGGTAGTCGGAGGTGATGCTGCGCTTTTCCTTCTCGAGGGCGTTGACGTCGACCTCGACGAACTTCTCGTCAGGGGTGACCTTGAAGATCGGCTGCCCCTTGGAGACAATGGTGCCGTCGCCGGAGGTGACCAGGATCTTGTCGATGGTCCCGGAGAAGGGGGCGTACACCTTGTTGAACATCTTCATGACCTCGATGATGTAGAGCGGCTGCCCCTTCTCGAAGTGCATCCCCTCGGTTACGAAGGCGGGCATGCCGGGCGCTTCCTGGCCGTAGTACATGCCGCCGCACACGGACACGATCTCGTCCGCCTTGGTCGCCGGCGGCGGTACCAGCACCTTCTTCATCCGAGCCTGCAGCTCGGGATCGCTCAGGTACTCGGGGATGGTGATCTCCAGGTCTTCCTCCACGCGCAGGTCCCAGAACTTGGTGGTCTGCCCGATCAGGAACAGCATTCCAAGGAGCTCGAGACCTGCCTCGTAGCCGAAGTGGGCGGAACGGACCTGGTCCCAGGTCGCCTGGTCGAAGCCACCCTGCGGGGCGTCGTTCTTCAGGATCTCATGCAGGGTGAAGTACTCGTCGCGGGCCAAGCCGAACTTCTCGCGCAGGGTCCGGGAGAAGTGCAGCGCCTGCTGCAGCAGCTCGTTGTCGTGGCCCCAGATGATCTCGGCCGCGGGCTTGTGCGGGCGGTGATTCATGTGCAGGTACTCGTAGGTCTCGTTCAAGACCCCTACCGGGTTCCTGAGCCATACCACCTTCCCGTTGTCGATGCGGAAGTTCTTGGTGTTGATGGAAAGCCAGCCGGAGAGAAGGTGCGGGTCGCCCAAAAGCCGCTCGATGGGACGGATGATCAGGGTCCCCTTGCGGTCCAGAAGGCCCGACATGTTCTTCAGTTCCTTCGCCTGGCGCTCGGGCTCTCCGGCGAGGGAGTCAGTAACCATCTTGGCGTAGTGCTTCTTCATCTGCAGGAAGGCGTAGACCGGATCGATCTTGTTGGCGACTTCCTTCAGCGTCCCGACCAGGGTGAGGTAGGGGACCACGAAGCGGGTGGTCGGCTTCGCCATCACGTTCCTGCCCAGGAACCAGTTCACCAGGCCGTAGTGGAACTCGAGGTTCGTGGCAAGGTCGGAGCCGCGCAGGGTGGTTGCGCGCAGCACCTCGGACATCTTCTCGTAGCTCTCCAGGCGGTCCTCGCCTTTGGTGAGGAGCAGGGCGATGTTGGAGTCGTAGGCGCCGGCGACCTTGTACTTCATGAAGACGCCGGTGTCCGGGTTCAGCATGCTGATACCCTGGTCGTCGCGGATCTCGCCTTCGATCGGTTTGGACCAGTAGCGGATCATCCCCCCCGCGTGCGGGGAGAGGGAGGCGTCGGTGGCGTTCAGGCGCGCCTCGACGGCGGCGTTGAAGCGCACGATGCGCTCCGGCTTCGGAACCCGCTTCCTGTGGCGGGCGAGGATGGCCATCGCCTCGACCAGGCTCTCGACCATGAAGAAGTCGTTGGCATCGTCCGGGTTCACGAACTTAAGGGCGTAGCAGAGCTCGGTTACCCGGTGCTCCACCTGGATCCTCGTGTTCACCTCCATGAAGTAGTGGCGGTCGCGGTCGACAATGCACTCGAAGGTAGACGCGGAGTCGAGCCCTACCGCCTTGCCGAAGCGCTCCGATTCCTCTTCCATCCTCTTCAGCACCTTGAGGTCGCTCTCAAGGGCCTTCACCTCGGCCTTTTTGCCAGCGGCCTTGGCCTTTTCGATGGCTGCCATGAGCCCTTCCTGGGTCACGGACACCTCGAGAAGCTTCTGCTCGTGCATCTGCAGGGAGCAGTCGCGCCCGCCCAAGGCCAGGCACCAGTCGCCGTTGCCGATCAGCTGGATCTCGTTGTGCCTGGTCTGCTCGATGTTGAGCTCGACCAGGATGTTCTTGTTGTCGCCGATGCCGTTTGCCTTCACCTCGTTCAGGATCTCGCGCACAAGGCCCGGGGCCTCTGCCGCCTCCTTCTCGATGGTCTTGTCGTCGGCGTTTTTCAGGTTCAAAAGGCCCGCGCCGAGAAGACGCTGCCCCTTGCCGCCGCCGCCGCCGATCGCCTTAAGACGCACCCTGCTCTGCGGGTACTTCTTCAGCATGGCGACGCACTCGGTCTGAACCTGCGCGCAGAGCTCCTCGATGGAGAAAAGGTCGACACCCTTGTTGTAGGAGGCGTAGAGGATGTGGTCGGCCAGCTCCTCGAGGGAGAGCTTTTCGTTGTTGAGGACCTTCGGGTCGCACTCGAGTCCGTCGGACTTGACCAGCGCCAGGAGCTTCTCGCGGGTGGGGTGCTTCTTGATCAGCGTGCGTGCGGTGACGTTGTCGATCCCGGGGGTGACGGAGACGTTGACCGACAGCGCGGTCCTCTTCGCCTCATCCTTTTTCCCGGCGCCGGTCTGGGTGGCGGCGCAGGGGCCGATGAAGTTGAGCCCGGCCTGCTCGATGGCGCCTACGAACTCGTCGTCCTCGGCCATGAAGCCGTAGCCGGCGAAGATGGAGTCGTAGCCGTTGTCGAGGGCGATCCTGATGATCTGGTGGATGCGCTCGACGCGCTCCTCCTTGCTCGCGCCGCTGTAGTCGGGCACGCGGTGCACGCGCTTGGAATCGGTAAGGGTCCTAAGCTCCGGCGCCAGTGCGTTCGGGTAGACGATCGAGTCCTTCTCGGAGAGGAGGATGCCGTAGTGGGTGATCCCCATTTCCTGGTAGACGTCCATTGCCTCCTTGCGGATCGGTCCGCGGCAGACGATGAGCGGTTTGAGATCCTCGCAGGAGAAGGAGCGGACCCAGGCGGAAGGCGACAGGCTCAGGCGGCGATCCCTGTGGATCAGCGGGTTCGTGGTGTATTTTTCAGACGTGTATGCCATCGGTTTAATCTCCGTTACTTTAGATATCGCCGGCGACGGGCGCTGTCCTGCCACCCCGCAGCAGGGCTCGGCTTTCGCCCCGCCCAATCCTGCCAGCAATTCGGGCGCGATGCCCCCGGCTTGCGTAGTTCCCAGTCCCATGTCTGTAGTCGCCATTAGTGGAACTCCCTCTGCACGGACTGCATGGGGCCCGGCTTGTAATGGCGCAGGAAGAAGTTCATGTTCTCCCCGAGCACTTTCCTGAGGTCGGTCGGCATTACCAGCGAGGAGATGGAGCCAAGGGAGAGGGCCTCCTTCGGGTTCATCAGTTCCTTCTCGTAGCGGGTGTTGAGGAGCGCCTCCTCGGCCTTGAGCCAGTCGGCTGCTTCCTTCTCGGCGTCGAGTTTCGCGAGCTCAGGCTTCACGCCTGCCTCGACCCGCTCTTGGGTGCCGCGCTTGACGCGCTCGATGACCGCGTTCCTGATCTTCCTGAGCTCGTCCTTGTAGACGAACTCTTTCCCGGCCGGACCCATGACGGCGAGCCTCGTGGTGGGAAGGGCGAGGACCAGGTCGGCGCCGGTGGGGTAGTTGTTGTAGGAGGCGTAAGCGCCGCCGTAGGCGTTCCTGAGGATCAAGAGGATGCGCGGGGTCCTGATGTCGACGATGGAGTCGAGCATGGCGCGGCCGGCCTGTACGATGCCGCGCGCTTCCTGCTCGCGACCCGGGAGGAAGCCCGTGGTGTCCTCCATGAAGATCATTGGGATGTTGTAGATGTTGCAGAAGCGGTTGAAGCGGGCGATCTTGTAGGCGGCGTCGCAGTCGATCTGGCCGGAGTCTACGGCCGAGTTGTTGGCGACGAAGCCGACCACGTTTCCGCCCAGACGGCCGAATGCGGTGACGACGTTGCGGGCGCGGTCGCGCTGCATCTCGAAGTAATCGCCGTGGTCGCAGATCTGCTGGATGATGATGGAGACGTCGAACGGGGTGTTGAAGCCGGTCGGGGAGTTGAACGCCTTCTTGAGCAGCGTGTTGATCTCCCAGGTCTTCCTGTCCAAGGGATCGCTGGTCTCCTGGTGGCGCGCCATCACCGAGTTGTTGTCGGGGATGTAGTTGAGAAGCTGCAGCGCGGTCCTGAGCGCCCCAACCTCGTCCTCTACGGTGAGGTCGGCAACGCCGGACTGGCCGTGCACCTTCGGTCCGCCCAGGTCTTCCGGGGTCACGTCCTCGCCGAGCACGCTCTTGACGACGCCCGGGCCGGTGAGGCCGAAGAAGGTGTCTTTCGGTTGGATCACGAAGCTTCCCTGGCGCGGCAGGTAGGAGCCGCCACCGGCGTTGAAACCGAACATGCACATGATGGAGGGGACCACGCCGCTGATCTTTCTCAGCGCGGTGAACGCTTCGGCGTAGCCGTCAAGACCGCCAACGCCGGCGGGGACGAAGGCGCCCGCGGAGTCGTTCATGCCGATGACCGGGATACCTTTCTCGCCTGCCATGTAAAAGAGGCGGGCCAGCTTGTTGCCGTTGGTGGCGTCCATGGAGCCGGCGCGCACGGTGAAGTCGTGGCCGTACACGGCGACGTCGCGGCCGTGGATGTTGAGGATGCCTGTCACGAGCGAAGCGCCGTCCAGGTTCTTGCCCCAGTTCTGGAACAGGATATTAGGCTCCTCCTCGGTCAGGACGCGGATCCTTTCCCAGACGGTCATGCGCTTCTTGAAATGCTGTTTTTCGATCTGGTCGATGCTCACCGACTTGGTCGGGCGCTGAATCAGGTCGTAGCCTGTCTGCATCGCCTCTTCGTAGCCGCCAGTGGCGCGGGAGATCTCCCCCGGGATGTTGAACTCGACCTTCTCGCCGGCGTCGAACGGGTTTTTCAATGAGGGCTGAATAAAGGTATTAGACATTGCTGGCATCCTTCTGGTCGTTGGGATTTTGCATCTCGTGCGGGGTCACTGCGGAACTCATCTACGTCCTCCTGTTGATTGATATTAAAAAAGTGTTGTACTTTTTGAGTATCGCTAAAAATCCCCCTGCCTCAGTTAGCGAAAACGTAAGATGCGGTCCGCAGAAGGGAGCAGTTGCACGTTTTCGTGAAGCATCCCGCAAAGCCGTGACAGGCGGCGGGGGAAAGGCCCGTTGCTCCCGCGGAAACGAATACGCTTCGGTGCAGACAAGGGGACTGGCGCTTCTTCTCTGATTTTACGTGGAACGGGAGGGGGTGCTGCAGTGGAGAAAGATGTCCGGTTAGCCGAGCCGGGGGAGGATGAGCCCCAGCAGCCTCGCGCCAAGGGGTTGGTATCGTCAAACTGCATTTAATGCAGAACGAACTTGGCCTGCTGCTCTTATAGTCTCAGTAAACGAACTGTTGTTTTACTAAAAAAATGACCGTACTGTACATAAAGATTTGCTTTGCAAATGTCAATAAGAAAAAGCGTGTATACGCCCTTCGTATAGGGATTACAGGGGGTTGTGCGGCAGGGAAAAATTGCGGGAAAAAAGCGGGGGGGAGGCGGCTGACAGGGGAGCCCTGTCAGCGCCTCATTTTGCGGGCCAAAAGTTCCACGGTATGCAATACCTTCGTTTTATCTCCGGCCTGTTTCAGGCCGTCGGAGAGCTGCATGATGCAGCCGGGGCAGCCGGTGACCACGGCATCGGCGCCGGTTGCGATGATCGCGGCACTCTTGCTTGCGTTGATGTCGAGCGAGCTTTCGTAGTGGTAGACGTTGAAGGTCCCGCCCAGGCCGCAGCAGCGGTCAGCGCCTTCCATCTCCACCAGTTCCAGTCCCGGCGTCCTGTTGAGGAGCGCGCGCGGCTGTTTCGTGATGCCGGCCGTCCTGTGGTGGCAGGGGTCATGGTAGGTGATGCGCATGCCGGCGCCGGCGCCGGTCTCTTCCGGTGCGAGGCCGAGCTTCTGCAGCAAGACCGCAGCGTCCACCGTCTTGTCGGCGAGTGCCTGGAGCCGCTGTTTCAGTTCGGGGTTGCGCTTGCCCACCACCAGGGGGTAGAGCTTGTGCAGCGCGCCGCCGCAGGTGGCGCAGGCGGTCATCACGTAGTCGGCCTCATGCGCCTCCATGGCGGCGAGGTTCATCTCGGCCAGTTCGCGCACCGTGTCGAGGTCGCCGCCGGACATACCCGGAAGCCCGCAGCACTGCTGCCCCTTGGGGATGATGACGGTGCAGCCTAAGTGGCGGAACAGGGCGAGGGTCGCCTCGCCGATCTCCGTGTAGACGAAGTTGGTCATGCAGCCGACGAAGAAGACGATCCTCGGTTTACCCGGCTCCCCCTGAATCACCTCGGGGTGGCGCTTCATAAACGGCTTTTTGGCGATCTGCGGGATGTGGCGGCTCCCCCCGAGAAACGGCATGGGGAAACGGAGCCTGAGCCCGGAGGTGGCCGGGACCTTCCGGAAGAAGAGGGGGCCGAGGACTGCGGCTGCGAGGGCGCCGAAGTTCATCATCTTCCGGTTTTTGATCACCTGTCCCACCGCCTTGTGGAAGGTGGTGAGCCCGCGTCTTTGCGCCAGTGCCTCGCGTGCGGCGATCACTATCTCGTCGGTTGGTACCTGGTTCGGGCACTTCTCCACGCAGCTGCCGCACAGAAGGCACTTGGACATGGCGGAGTAGGTTCCGTCGTCCAGCGTTATGTCCCCCTTGCACAGGTGCTGCGCCAGGGCAACCTTGCCGCGGGCCGTGGCCGGCTCGCGCTGGAAGGTGCTGAAGGCGGGGCAGTGGGCGCGGCAGGCGCCGCATTTCACGCATTTCTTCATTTCTGCTGCTACCCGCTCGAGCGGGTCGATCTGCTTCTTGGTCATCTAGGTTCTCGCTTCGGCTGTTGCAATGGGCTGCATGGACCTTATGGACGGAATGGACTGGGTGGACTGCATGGACGTTGCACCCGTTGTCCATTGTCAATTGTCAATTGTCAATTGGTTTCACACCGGCAGCATCTTGCCGGGGTTGAGGATGTTCTTCGGATCGAGCGCGGCCTTGATCGCCTTCATCGCGGCAACCTGGTCGGCGGTTAGCTCCATCGGGATGTACGGCTGCTTCGCAAGCCCCACGCCGTGCTCGCCGGACATGGTCCCCCCCAGGTCGAGCGCTGCCTGGAACACTTCCTTGATCGCCTCGTGCGCCTTCTCCAACTGCCCCGGCACCTGCTTGTCGATCATGATGTTGACGTGGATGTTGCCGTCGCCTGCGTGGCCGAAGTTGACGATGGGGATGTCGTAGCGCTTCTGGATCACCTCAATGCGCCTGATGACGTCGGGAACCTTGCTCCTGGGCACCACGATGTCCTCGTTGAACTTGTCCGGGTTCACGTCCCTCAAGGAAGGTGACACCAGGCGGCGCACCCGCCACAGCTCCTCGCTCTCGGCCGCGTCCTTGGCGACCCGGAACTGCACGAGGCCCAGCGGCTCGATCAGTTTGTGGATCTGCCCCGCCTGCTTCTCGATCAGGTCGCGGTCGCCGTCCACCTCGATCAGGAGCACAGCGCGGCCGCTATCGGGTAGCCCCAGGTTGAAGCGGCGCTCCACGCAGGTGAGCGTCGCGTGGTCCATGAACTCAAGCGTTGTGGGGATGATCTTGTTCTTGATGATGGTCGAGACCGCGCGGGCGGCGCCATCGATGGAATCGAAGACGGTCAGCATTGTTTTCTTGGCGTCGGGATAGGGGAGGAGCTTGAAGATGATCTTGGTGATCACCCCGAGGGTTCCCTCCGAGCCGCAGATGAGCTTGGTGAGGTCGTAGCCGACCACCCCTTTTACAGTCTCGCCACCGGTGCGGATCACCTCTCCGGTGGGAAGGACCACTTCCAGCCCCATCACGAAATCCTTGGTCACGCCGTACTTGACGGCGCGTGGGCCGCCGGCGCACTCAGCGACGTTCCCCCCGAGGGTTGAGAACTTGAGCGAGGCGGGGTCGGGAGGGTAGAAAAGCCCCAGCTTCTCCACCGCCATCTGGAAGGTCTCGGTCACGACCCCCGGCTCGACCTCGGCCACCAGGTTGTCGGTGTCTATCCTGAGGATCCGGTTCATGCGGGTGGTGACCAGCACCACTCCCCCCCCTTTGGGGAGGGCGCCGCCGGTGAAGCCGCTGCCGGCTCCCCTGGGGAAGACGGGGAACCCTTCCTGGTTGGCGAGCTTCAGTATTCGCGATACCTCTTCGCTCCCGTCGGGATGCACCACGCAGTCGGGGAGGAACTCCATCTGGGTTGCGTCGTAGCCGTAGCAGATCAGGTCCTGAGGGGTGGCGGCGATGTTGTCGCTGCCGACGATATCGGTGAGTTGCTGCAGTATGCGTGCGTCGAGCATCTATCTTCCTTTCGCTTCGTCTTTCGAATCCATATCTATATACTTGGGCCGCAGTCAGGCCGGGCGGTACACCGGCAGCACGTTACCACCCTCGGGTATCACGTAGGCGCGATAGTTTTCGGGGAGCATCGGGAGCGCGAGGCCCAGCGCCTCTTCCAGCGTACCCGCCGGGGTCATCCCCATGGTTCTCACCTCTTCCCCGGGGAGCCGGGATACCAGCACCACCCGGAAGCGCTCCGCCTTCTCCTTCACCGACCAGGCCGTCTGTCCGTTGATCTCGTAGCGTTTTCTCAGTGCCGACTCCAGCTCGCCACAGGTGGGGTAGCCGAACCAGTTGAAGAAGGTGGCGTTGCCGTAGCCGTCGCGGCACTCGGCAAGAAGCACCATGACCCCTCCCGGCTTCAGGGCACGGCTTGCGTACTCCATCGATTTGTGCGCCTGGATCAGGTTGATGTCCTTGGGGAAGCCGCCGCAGGACACCAGCACCAGGTCGGCGAGTTCATCGACCTGCGCCGAGAAGGCGTCGGCGTAAAAACGGCACCCGGCCAGGTGGGCGTCGCGCCAGTTTCCGGCGAAGGCGGCGACGATCTTCTTGTCCGGGCCGAGCACGGTGTTCAGGATGAATTCTGGAGGACGCTTGGCGCAGGCCTCGAGCATCGCCTCGTGCACCGGGTTCCCCTCCAGGTTCCCCGTGACCGCCTTGGGGTGCCTGCCGCCTCCCTCCTCGGGGTTGAGCAGCGCGAAATGGCTTGCCATGCAGCTGCGCCGGCTGGAGACGCCGGGAAGCATGCTCTTTCTCCCGCCGCCAAAGCCGGCGAAGTAGTGAAAGGTGATGGCGCCGGTTAGGATGAGCCGGTCCGCCTCGGCGACGCGCCGGTTGATCTCGACGGGTACCCCGCGGGAGGTATCCCCCAGGTAAACCAGCGCACCCGCGTCGTCGCAGTCGTGGTCGCTGACCTTGACCCGGTCGTACACGCTGCCGACGATCTTTCTCTGCTCAGCTTCGGTCTGCTTGCGGTGTATTCCCAAGGCGATGACTATCTCTATGTCGCGGTCCCGGATTCCCGCCTGGTTCAGCCGGGACACCAGCAGGGGGAGGTAGACCTCGCTCCCGGTCGGCCTGGTGACGTCGGAGGTCACGATGACGACCTTTTCGCCTGGTCTAAAAACGGAAAGGGTCTGCTCGCAGCCGTTGATTGCTTTCTCTATCAGTTGGGACGGCGTACCCTGCGGGACGAAGGGACGAGGGCGCAGCACCGAAAGAACACGGTCGGAAAAGATCTGCAGAGGGTAAGTTTGATCGCTGCATTTAAGATCGAGCATCGAGTTATGATACATATTCGAACTTCAATGCGCAACTGTTTACGGGGCCTGGACTCTGTCAAGGACGCTGCATGACTGGCAGCAGACGAGAAATGCGGATTCCGGATGGCAGCGCAATCTCAGTCGAGCAGCTTTAGTTGGAACAATATCCGGAGAAGGAGCAGCGTTGCTATGACGTTGCTTCCCCTTTGTGACTGGCGTGAGTGTATACGCTATTGGTGGCGGCTGGTTAGACGGTTGGTGCTAACCCGTTCTAATCTTGCTGCGGTGCAGGTGATGAATTAGATTGACAAAAGGTCCTCTTTTCGATAACAATCACCCGTTTTTATGAATGGATTTGTACTGCGCAAAGGGAAGTCACGCCTTTTCGAGGCATATCTAAATAGGAGGATTTTTTTCAATGGAACAGTATGCAGTAGTCTTCGCCCTGGCATGTGCCGCGGCGGCAGTGGCCTACGGTCTTATCTCGGCCCAGTGGATCCTGGGGCTTCCCCAGGGTAACGAGCGGATGCGTCAGATCGCAGCAGCCATCCAGGAAGGGGCCGGGGCCTACATGAAGCGCCAGTACACCATCATCGCGGTGGTCGGCGTCCTCATGTTCGTCGCACTCTTCGCGACCCTCGGCTGGATGACCGCGGTCGGCTTCCTGGTCGGCGCCGTCTTCTCTGGCCTCACCGGCTTCATCGGGATGTTCGTCTCGGTTCGTGCCAACGTGAGGACCACCGAGGCTGCCAAGTCCGGCATCCACAAGGCGCTCAACGTGGCGTTCAAGGGTGGCGCGATCACCGGCATGCTGGTCGTAGGTCTCGGCCTTCTGGGCGTTGCAGGCTACTACATGGTGCTTCAGCAGATCATGCCGGGCGCTCCGGTCAAGGACGTAGTCGGCCAGCTGGTCGGCCTTGGCTTCGGCGGCTCGCTGATCTCCATCTTCGCCCGTCTGGGCGGCGGTATCTTCACCAAGGGCGCTGACGTCGGCGCCGACCTCGTGGGCAAGGTGGAAGCCGGCATTCCCGAAGACGACCCCCGCAACCCGGCCGTCATCGCCGACAACGTGGGCGACAACGTCGGCGACTGCGCCGGCATGGCCGCCGACCTCTTCGAGACCTACGCGGTAACCCTGATCGCTGCCATGCTCCTTGGCGCCATCACCTTCTCCAACTCCGCAGCGGTCAGCTACCCGCTGATCCTGGGCGGCATCTCCATCAT
>MTLD01002632.1_pt2 | contig 20985 bp, 19 predicted proteins | sample 1982471 | NCBI WGS metagenome assembly MTLD01 (sample SAMN05712604, study PRJNA340218) | biofilm metagenome | isolation source: sample SPM anode biofilm adapted to -50 mV | place: USA | collected 2012-02-03 | reverse complement strand
AGCGGCACCTCGCCGCCCACCTCTCCCGCCATGCCGCCGTCCGCAAGCCGCCGGCCTGTCCCGTCGTCTCCTAGCCGTACCCCCCGACACCCACCCTGAAAGGAGGACACCTTGGATGTCCTGGCCCTGTCGCGCCTGCAATTCGCAGTCGCCACCTACTTCCACTTCCTGTTCGTGCCCCTGACGCTGGGGCTCTCCATGCTCGTCGCCATCATGGAGACGCTGTACGTGCGCTTCGGCGACGAGGACTACAAGCGCATGACGAAGTTCTGGGGGAAGCTCTTCCTCATCAACTTCGCCGTGGGCATCGTCACCGGGCTCACGCTGGAGTTCCAGTTCGGCACGAACTGGTCCCGCTACTCGGCCTACGTGGGCGACATCTTCGGCTCGCTGCTGGCCATCGAGGCCACGGCGGCCTTCTTCCTGGAGTCCACCTTCATCGCGGTGTGGTTCTTCGGCTGGGAGAAGCTCTCGAAGAAGGCCCACGCCACCACCATCTGGCTGGTGGCCATCGCTTCCAACATCTCGGCCTTCTGGATCCTTGTGGCCAACGCCTGGATGCAGCACCCCACGGGCTTCGTCCTGCGCAACGGCCGGGCCGAGCTGGCCGACTTCGTCGCCGTCATCACCCAGAAGTTCGCCCTCCTGGAGTTCATCCACACCCTGGGCGGCGCCTACCTCACGGCCGGCTTCTTCGTGCTGGGCATCTCCGCCTGGCACCTGGTGCGCAAGCAGGAGACGGCGTTCTTCCAGAAGTCCTTCCGCGTGGCGGCGGTGTGGACGCTGGTGTTCGCGCTCTTCGAGATCGCCCAGGGCCACATGAACGCCGAGATCCTCCACAGCGCCCAGCCCACCAAGCTGGCGGCCATGGAGGCCCACTGGGAGACTGGCCGCAACGTGCCCATGAACCTGATCGCCTGGCCCGATGCCGCCCATGAGCGCAACGCCGTGCAGGGCCTTTCGGTGCCCAGCGGCCTGAGCCTGCTGGCCACCTACTCCACCGGGGGCGAGGTGAAGGGGCTGAAGGACTATCCCGCCGCCGAGCGTCCCCCCGTGCTGCCGGTCTTCCTCAGCTTCCGCGCCATGGTGGGCCTGGCCTTCCTCTTCCTGGGCGTGGGCCTCTGGGCCTTCCTCAAGCGCCACACCATCTCGGAGACCTCGCGCTTCCTGAAGGTGTTGCCCTGGCTGATCCCGCTGCCCTACCTGGCCAACGAGCTGGGCTGGACCATCGCGGAGCTGGGCCGCCAGCCCTGGATCGTCTACGGCCTCATGAAGACCACGGACGCCGTGTCGCCCCTGGCCCCGTCCCAGGTGGGCACCTCCCTGGTGGCCTTCTTCCTCGTCTACGCGCTGCTGGGCGCCGTGGACTTCTACCTGCTGTTCACGTTCGCCCGCAAGGGCCCTGAGGCCGCGCCCGCGGCGGCGAAGTAGGAGGCGACGATGCTGGAAACCATCTGGTTCGTGATCTGGGGCGTGGCCTGGGCCGTCTATTTCATGCTCGACGGCTTCGACCTGGGGCTGGGCACGCTGTTCCCCTTCCTCGCGAAGGACGAGACCGACAAGCGCATCCTCGTGAACGCCATGGGCCCTTTCTGGGACGGCAACGAGGTGTGGCTCATCACGGCGGGCGGCGTGACCTTCGCGGCCTTCCCCCGGGCCTACGCCATCATGTTCTCGGGGCTCTACACCCCGCTCATGCTGCTGCTCTTCGCGCTGATCCTGCGGGGCGTGGCCTTCGAGTTCCGGGGCAAGGTGGACAGCGCCCGCTGGCGGGCCACCTGGGACGCCTGCCTGGTGGCGGGCTCCTTCCTGCCGGCCCTGCTGCTGGGCGTGGCCTTCGCCAACATCTTCCAGGGCCTGCCCCTGGACGCGGCGGGCCTCTTCCACGGCAACCTGTTCACGCTGCTGAACCCCTACGGCCTGCTGGGCGGCGTGCTCTTCGTGCTGATCTTCGCCGTGCACGGGGCCCTGTGGCTGGCCACCCGCACCGAGGGCGAGCTGCAGGCCCGGGCCGGGCGCTTCGTCGCGGGCCTCTGGTGGGCCGAGGCCGCCGTGGCCGTGGCCTTCCTCGCCCTGACCTGGTTCAGCACGCGGCTCTGGCAGCACGTCCTGGCGAAGCCCGTCCTCCTGGCGCTGCCGCTCCTGGCGGTGGCGGGCCTGCTGCTGACCCGGGTGTTCGCGGCGAAGGGCGCCTGGTGGAAGGCCTGGTTCGCCTCCTCGGCCCTCATCCTGGGCGCCGTGCTCTTCGGCGTGGCGGGCCTCTTCCCCGACCTGCTGCCCTCCAGCCTCGACCCCGCGGCCAGCGTGACGGCCTTCAACGCCGCCTCCAGCCCGCTGACGCTGAAGATCATGCTGGGCGTGGTGCTCTGCTTCCTGCCCGTGGTGATCGGCTACCAGCTTTGGGTGTACCTGACCTTCCGGGACACCCTCACCGCCGAGAGCCTGCGCAAGGGCCCTGCGTACTGATCAAACGCTGAAACCGCGAAGGGCGCGAAGGGGCGCGAATCAGGGCCCGCCGTTCCGTTCGTGCGCCTTCGCACCCCTCGCGGTTTGCCGTTCGGGCCCCTGAGGCCACGACACCCCCTTCCCGGGGAGTGCTTCCCCGGGCCTACCCAAGGAGAACCCCATGAAATCTCTCGTCCTGCCGGTGGCCTTGGCCGCCGGGCTGCTGAGCTCTGCCCCGCTCCAGGCCCAGGAGGGCCCGTGGATGGTGCGCCTGCGCGCCGTGTCCCTCCAGCCCGCGGACAAGTCCGACGCGGCCCCGGGCATTCCCGCCGACGCCATCCACGTCAGCTCCAAGACCATTCCCGAGGTGGATTTCAGCTACTTCTTCACGAAGAACCTTGCGGCCGAGCTGGTGCTGACCGTGCCCCAGGAGCACGACGTGACCCTGGCCGGCACGAAGATCGGCACCTTCAAGGAGCTGCCGCCCACCCTCCTGGCCCAGTGGCACTTCCTCCCGGGCCAGACGGTGGATCCCTACGTGGGCCTGGGCGCGAACCTCACGCTCATCTCCGACGTGAAGCTGGCGGACGGCGCCCTGGACCTGGACAAGTCCAGCCTCGGCCCCGCCGTCCAGGTGGGCGCGGACATCCGGGTGGCGAAGCAGTGCTTCATCAACCTCGACGTGAAGTACGTGCAGATCCGCAGCGACGTGAAGGCCGGCGGCGCCAAGGTCACCACCGTGAAGGTGGACCCCATGCTCTACGGCGTGGGTGTCGGCTACCGGTTCTGAAAGAGAAAAAACAGGAACCGCGTAGGGCGCGAATGCACGCGAATCGGAATGCCGCTTTTCCATTCGCGCCCATTCGCGTCATTCGCGGTGGGTCTTTCAGGTTTTGGCGGCGATGAGGACCAGGTCCTGGGACGCGGGGCTCCAGGGTCCGCCCGTCATATCGCCGAGGAATTCCTTCGCGGTGAACCCGGCGCGGGCGAGGGCGGCCTCCAGCTCAGTCCGGCGCCAGCCGCGGAGCACCACCTCCCGCGCGGCCACCAGCTCCAGGGGCGGCTCAGCGCCGGGGCGGTAGCGCAGGGTGGCGGGCGTGAAGATCACCGTGCCGTCCGCCTGCGGGGTCATGAGGCGGAGGAAGACCGTCTCGCCGTCCTCGCCGGGGCGCAGCGTCACGGGGAAGGTGCGCTCGCCCTTGTCGAGGATGCGGTCGTAGTTCAGGAGCTGCAGCAGCACCGGCGCGCCCGGCGCCAGGCGCGAGGCCAGCCCGGCGAGGAAGCGGTCCAGCGCCGCGTCCGTGGCCAGGTGGGGCAGGGTGTTGCCCACGCAGATCGCGCCGCCGAAGTCCGGTTCCACCAGGTCCGCCAGGGCCGCGAGGTCGCCTTCCACGAAGCGGAGGGGCGGCAGGCCCCCGTCCGCGGGCGCGGCCTCCCGGGCGGCGGCGAGCTGGGAGGGGGAGGTGTCCACGCCCGTCACCCGGTGGCCGAGGGCCTGCAGGAAGCGGCTGTGCTCACCGGTGCCGCAGCCCAGGTCCAGCAGGTCCAGGGGCGCGTCCCCCAGCACCCGGCGGAAGAGCGGAGCCTCCCGCGCCAGCCGCGCGGGCCAGGCGATGAGGCCCCGGTAGTGGAGGCGGCCGTAGGGATCGGGCGTCGCGGGATCCATGTCAGCCCTTCTGGAACAGCACGATGCGGTTGCTGTTGGTGCCCTTGTCGTGGTTGTCCACGCCCCAGATGTGGGCGGTCTTGGTGAAGGCCTGGCGGTTCACGAGGATGCCGTGGGCCTTGAAGCCCGCACCCAGCCCCAGGGGCAGCACCACCTCGTCCAGGCGCAGCTTCCCGCCCCGCACCTCGCCCACCTCGAAGGCCACGAAGCCGCCGGGGCGGGTGACGCGGTGCAGTTCCGCGAAGACTGCGGCCAGGGTGTCCGACCAGGCGGCCACGGTGCGGGGCGTGCTGAGCTCCCGGCCGATGGCCTCGGCGTCCAGGCCGTTGAACCAGCAGCGCAGCCAGTTGTCGCCGGCGTAGTCCACCACATCGAGGAAGGGCGGGGAGGTGACGGTGAGCTGCACGGAACTGTCCGCCAGCGCCGGCGTGGACCGGGCATCGCCCGTGAGGAGCTTCGGGTCGGCCAGGGTCAGGTTCCGCCGCTGGGCGAGGTCCAGGCCCGCGAGGAGCTGCCGCGTCTTCTTCAGGATGAGGGCCCGCGTGTCGCGGTAGGCCGGGGCCTGGTTGCGCCGGGCGTTGAGCTGCCGCTGCTTCTCGGCGGTGACGGCCTGGTTCGGCGGCAGGGTGTAGACGGAGAAGAAGCCGGGGCTGTGGCCCGTGAGTCGGTTCGTGGCCACCATGCGGAGCCAGGCGTCCACCCCGTCGAGGGTGCCCCGGGCCTCGCGGTCCAGGCACCAGTCGCGGAGGCCGCGGATCTCGGCCTCGGTGTCCGGATGGAAGAACATGGAGAGATCCAGGCCGTCCGCCGCGCCCCGGCGGGGGATCTGGTCCAGGCGGGCGGCCACGGCCAGGGGATCGGGCGGGGCCAGGCGCGGGGCTGCGAGGATGCGGGAGAGCGGGTTCACGTCGTTGGCGGCCACGCGGCGGCCCAGGAGGGCGGCCTCGATGGCGGTGGTGCCGCGTCCGCTGAAGGGATCGTAGACGCGGTCGCCGGGTGCGGTGAGGCGCTGGATGAAGTGCCGGGGAAGCTGGGGCTTGTAGCAGGCCCGGTACGAGACCTCGTGCAGGTTGGCGGCCTGGCGCTGGCGGGCGGTCCACAGCTCGGCGGCGAGGCGCGGGAAGGCCTCCCCGCCGGCCGGCACGGCATCCCAGGCGGCCTCGGCCTCCGGCGCGGGCAGGAAGCCCGCCAGGAAGGCCTGCCGCTCCGCCTCCGCCATGCCCACCGTCATCCGCGCCTGCCCCTCGTCAAGGATCCAGGATAGCCTGCTGGACATGGCCCCCTCCCGTTCCCGGCGGCATCCCGAGCTGACGCGCCTCTACGTGGCCATGGGCTTGGTCGCCCTCATCGTGGTGACCATCCTGGGCTACAAGGCCCTCAGCGGCCGCATCTCGGACGCGGGCCTGGACGCGCCCTCCCGCTGGGGGCTCATGGCCGTGGGCGTGGCGAACGCGCTGGCCATCGGCACCCTCTTCTTCATCGTGGCCCGCAGCCTGGCCAAGCTGTACTTCGAGCGCAAGAGCGGCATCCTGGGCTCCCGGCTCCGGACGCGGATGGTGCTCACGCTCTTCATCGTGGGCATCGTGCCCAGCCTGATCCTCTTCCTGGTGGGCCGGAATTTCATCAGCAAGAACGTGGAGCGCTGGTTCAGCCCCGAGACCGAGCAGGTGATCCAGGAGGGCAAGAAGGCGGCCGACGACCTGCGCGCCGCCAGCCGGGCACGGCTGCTGTTCGGCACGGACCGGCTGCTGGCCTCGCCCTCGGACGATCCAGCCGCGATCCGGGAGGCCTCCGGCCTCGACCTGGTGGCCTTCATGGGCAGGGGGGAGGGCGGGCCGGTCCGCGCCCTGGACCTGCTGGCGGGGCCGCCGCCGCCGGAGCTCCAGCCCTTCTCCGGCGAGGTGTCCCGCCATATCCGCGAGGGCACCTGGCTGCTGCGGGCCGTGCCCCGGGGCGACGGCCTCTGGATCGTCGGCGTGTTCGTCCCCCGCGAGGTGGAGGACCGCCTCCTGGCCCTGGAGCACCGCTTCCGGGAGAGCCGCCAGATCCGCGCCGCCCGGGATCCCCTGCAGACGCTGCCGCAGAGCACCTTCCTGTTCCTGACGCTGCTCACCCTCTTCTTCGCCGTGTGGTCGGGGCTGGCCCTGGCCCGCTCCCTCTCGGAGCCCATCCGGGCCCTGGCCAAGGCCGCCCAGCGGGTGGGCGCCGGGGACCTGGACGTGCAGCTGCCGGAGCTGGGCGAGGACGAGCTGGCCTTCCTGGCCCGCACCTTCAACGCCATGACCCGCGACCTGAAGACCAACCGCGCGGCCATCGAGGCCCAGGCCGGCCGCCTGGAGCAGCAGCGGGCTTACCAGGAGCAGCTGCTGGCGGCCCTGCCCGTGGGCGTGATGAGCTGGCGGGCGGACGGGGAGCTGCGCACCTTCAACGCCGCGGCGCGGAACTGGCTCGGGCTGGAGGCCTTCGATCCCGAGGTGGGCACCTGGGCGGAGGTGATGCAGTTGCCCCGGTTGGGCCGGCTGCCGGAACTGGTGGCCCGGGTGCGGGAGACCCGCCGGGGCGCCCAGGAGGAGCTGCGCCTGGGCGGCGAGGGCGAGGGCCGGCCCGTGCGGGCCGTGCTGGAGCCCCTGCAGGGGGGCGGCGTGCTGGCGGTGCTGGAGGACCTCTCCCTGCTGGCCCAGGCCGAGAAGCGGGCCGCCTGGCAGGAGGTGGCCCGGCGCATGGCCCACGAGGTGAAGAACCCCCTCACGCCCATCCAGCTCACGGCCCAGCGCCTGCTGCGACGGGGGCGTGACGGCCGCCTGGATGCCGAGTCGGTGCAGGAGGGCGCCGAGACCATCCTGGCCGAGGTGGCCAGCCTCTCGCGGCTGGTGGACAGCTTCAGCCGCTTCGCCCGCCTGCCCGTGCCCCAGTTCGCCCCCTGCGATCCCGCCGAGCTGCTGCGCCAGGTGGCCGCGCTCTACGGGCCCAACCGCCCTGACATCCGCTGGTGCGTGGAACTGCCGGAGGCGCCCCTCAGCGCCCTCTGGGATGGCGACATGGTGAAGCGGGCCCTCATCAATCTGGTGGACAACGCCCTGGCGGCCCTGGAGGGTCGGCCCGGGGCGGTGACCCTCAGCCTCCAGGCCGAAGGCGACCGGCTCCGCTTCGACATCGCCGACGACGGGCCCGGCGTGCCCGAGGCGGACCGCGAGCGGCTCTTCGAACCCTACTTCTCCACCAAGCGGAAGGGCACGGGCCTGGGCCTGGCCATCGTCCGCCGCATCGCCCAGGACCACGGCGGCGACGCCCGCTACGAGCCCCTGGACCCCGGCAGCCGGTTCAGCCTGGTGTTGCCGAGGGGGGCGGTTGCCTAGGACCTGACGGCGGGACAGAAGAATTCACGCCCTGGGCATCCGGACATGACGCCCGCGGGGGATCCTTTCCCCACTTCCCCGAATCTGCGGGGCTAAATCAGCCAGTCCCATGGAAGGATTGTCCCGTGGGCCCTGGGTGAGGCCCGGATCAGCCCACGACTGGAAGTCCAGCAGCGCGGTGGCCGTGCGGCCCTGGCCCTGCCTGCATCGCCGGGCGGAGGTCCCGCCCACTCCCCCCTCATCCAGGAGCACCCATGAGATCCCGAACCCCCATCCCGCGGTGGATCCTCTGCACCGCCCTGCTCGGCGGCCTGGCCCTCCCGGCCCCGGCCTGGGCGGGGATGGCCCCCGGCGGGGCCAGTCACAGTCAGCCGAACGGCGATCGTCCGTCCCCGTCCCTCCAGGAACGTGAGCGCCACCAGCCCGCCCACATCACCATCCTGACGCCGCCGCAGAGCCAGACGGTGGCGCAGGGCCAGCCGGCCCTCTTCACGGTCGTGGCCGAGGGCAGGCCCAAGCACCTGCACTACCTCTGGAAGCATGACGGGGTGCGGGTGGGCCACGATGCCCCCTACCTCCGCATCCGGGCCGTCGCGCCCAGCCATGCCGGCACCTACACTGTCACCGTCTTCAACCCGACCGGGAAGGTGGTGAGCGCGCCCGCCGTCCTGACGGTGAACGTGCCGCCCACGATCACCCTCCAGCCCGTGCCGCAGACTGTGGATGTGGGCACGCCCGCGACCTTCACCGTGGCCGCCACCGCCGAGAACGGCGCCACCCTGGGCTACCAGTGGCGCAAGGCCGGCCAGCCCCTCGGCGGGGCCACCGACGCGACCTTCAGCCTCCCCGCGGCCGCCGCGGGCGATGCCGGCGCCTACGACGTGGTGGTGGCCTCCCTGCTGAACGGGACGACGGCCACGGCCACCTCCCAGGCCGCCCTCCTCAAGGTGAACCTGCCGCCCACCATCCAGGTCCAGCCCGAGACGAAGACCGTGCTGCCGCCGGACCCGGTGACCCTGGCGGTGACGGCCGTCTCCCACAACGGGACGGCCCTCTCCTACCAGTGGCAGAAGAACGGCGCCCCCCTCGACGGGGCGGTGGAGGCCACCTACACCGTGCCCTCCACGGAGTTCGCCACGAACCCGGACGCCTACACCGTGGTGGTGCGCGACGGCAACCTGACGACCGAGAGCGCCCCGGCCTATGCCCTGGCCTCCGTGCCTTCGCCCACCTATGCCGGGGATCCGGTGCCCGTGCCCAGCCGGCCGATCACCGTGCTGCCCTCCTACCACGTGGACGCCGTGAACTTCCCCAACGGCGCCTTCCGCCTGGGCTATGACGAGGCCCTGAAGGACCCCGTCTGGACCGCCTACGTGAACTTCCCGGCGAAGCTCCCCTACGCGAACTCCACTGCGGACTACACGATCGATCCCCGGCTGCAGGCGCCCCAGGTCGGCAAGAACGACTACACGGGCATCTATACCGGCGGGGCCGGCTATCCGGACAGCTACGACCGCGGCCACCAGGTGCCCCGGGCCGATGTCTCCTACCGCTACACCCCGGTGGCCGGCGGCGACGCCACGATGATGAGCAACCTGGTGCCCCAGATCTCCCAGTTCAACCAGCAGGTCTGGCAGAAGCTGGAGGACGCCATCGGCGGCACCCAGGGCGGCACGGCGAACGGCCTGACCTCCTTCAAGGGCCGGGTGTGGGTCTACACCGGCTCCGTGTTCCCCGAAGGCCACGCCTGGTGGGAGTCCCGCATCACCCCCGGCCTCCGCATCGCGATTCCCGACGCCTGCTACAAGATCGTGGTCCACGAGACGAGCCCGGGGCACCCCGAGGTGCTGGCCCTGCTCCTGCCCAACACCTGGGGCCTGACGAACAGCACCGCCACCCTGACGGGGTACGTGACCTCCGTGGCGCGGATCGAGGCCCTCACCGGCCTGGACTTCTTTCCCAACCTGACCACCGTCGCCCCCGGCCTGGACATCCCCACCTGGAAGGCCACGGTGGACGTGCGCGGCTGGCGGACGCCCTTCGAGCAGGCCACGGGCCCCAACGTCCACATGATCCAGCCCAGCTACGACACCACGGTGGACGTGGGCACGACGCTGGCCCTCGAGGGGGCGGCCACGCCGAATGGCGCCTCCGCCGCTGGCACCACCCTCGCCTCGGCCACCTGGACCTTCGGCGATGGCGCCCCGTCCAGCACGGGGACCACCTCGGCCCACACCTTCACCAGCGCGGGCTCCTTCAGCGTGTCCTTCACCGCCCAGGACAGCCTGGGCGCGAGCAACACGATCACCCGCGTGGTGCGGGTCATCCCGCCCCTGGCGAGCAACACGGCCCCGACCACGGTGCCCGCCGTGCTCCCCGGCCAGACCACCCCCAGCGGGCAGCCGGTCACCGTGAATTTCACCCTGGCCGATGACCGCACCCTCCCCGCCTTCGTGAAGGTGGCGGCCACCTCCGACAACCAGGCCCTCCTGCCGAACGCCGGCATCCAGGTCACCAACGCCTCCGGCGCCGTGTCCCTGGTGCTGACGCCCGCCGCGGGCCAGACGGGGTCGGCCACCCTCACCGTCACCCTGACGGACGGTGACGGGGCCGTGGCCACGCAGGCCTTCCTCCTCACGGTGGAGGCTGCCGCCACGAACCTGATGGCGGAAGGCTTCGAGGCCGGCACCAAGACCGCCTACGCCACGGCCACGGTGGCCTTCACCACGGGCCCCTGGATCCTGAACGACGCCCTGGTGGGCACCAGCACCGCCGATGCGAAGAACGGCCTCAAGAGCCTGCGGGTCCGCAACGGAATCGTGACCATGGGCTTCGACTGGCCCAAGGGCGCGCAGACGGTCTCCGTGCTGCATGCGAAGTACGGCACGGACGCCGCCTCCACCTGGGAGCTGTACTACTCCACAGACAGCGGCGCCACCTGGACCCTGGCGGGCCCGGCCGTCACCAGCAGCACGACGGCCCTGACGCCGGCTTCGTTCACCCTGAACCTCCCCGGCCCCATCCGGTTCGAGATCCGGAAGGTGGGCGGCACCACCACCCGCTTCAACCTGGACGACTTCCAGATCCAGGGGTACTGACGCTCCACGCAGGCAGCGGACGGAATCCGGCAGGCTTCCGTCCGCTGCCTCATTTCCGGGCGAGGGCCCGCCGCCGCAGCCAGATCCCCACCGGGCCCACGATCAGCCAGGCCAGCAGCACGATCTTGTAGAGGGGCAGCACGTCGGCTCCGTTCCGGGGCATCGCCCCGCTCCAGCCTCTCACGCCGGAGGGTATGCTGGCCGGATGGAGACCGGAGCGGGATCGGAGAGGACCTGCCTCATCGCGGGCTGCGGCTACACCGGCACGCGACTGGCGCGGCGTCTGGCGGGCCGCGGCCCGGTGCTGGCGCTCGTCCGTACCGAGGCCTCCGCCGAGCTCCTGGCCCGCGCGGGGATCCCCGCGGTACCCGCGGACTTCGACGGCGGCGCGGAGTTCCCGGTTCCCGGCGCGCTCGGGGCCGTGATCTACCTGGCCCCGCCGGCGGGACGGGACGGCGAGGATGGGCGGTTCCGGCGCTTCCTGGCGGGTCTGGGCGATGCCAGGCCCCAAGTGCTGCTCTACCTCAGCACCACGGGCGTGTACGGGGACACGGGCGGCGCCGAGGTGGACGAGGCCACGCCCCCCGCGCCCGGGGACGGCCGCGCGCGCCAGCGCCTGGATGCGGAGGGCCAGGCCCGACGCTGGGCGGAGGCTGCCGGGGCCCGCTGCGTCATCCTCCGCGTGGCGGCCATCTACGGCCCCGGCCGCCTGCCCCTGGACCGCTTGCGTCGCGGCGAGCCGGTGCTCCGGGCGGAGGACTCGGGTCCCGGCAACCGCATCCAGGTGGACGACCTGGTGGCGGCCTGCGAGGCGGCCCTTGCCCGGCCTGTGTCCGGCGTGTTCAACGTGGCCGACGGCACGCCCTGGAGCCCCGCTGAGTTCGCCGAGCGGGTGGCGGCCCTGGCGGGCCTGCCCGCCCCTCGGCGCATCGACCGGGCCGAGGCCGAGACGGTCTTCAGCCCGGCGTTCCTGGCGTTCTTCCGGGCTTCGCGGCGGATCTCGAACCGCCGCCTGGTCCAGGAACTCGGCGTGACGCCCCGGCCCCCGGAGACGGGCCTCCAGGACAGTCTGCGGGAGATGGGGCTGGCCTGATCCCTCAGCAGGCGGCCGGGACGGCCGCGAGGCGCTGGACCGCTGCCACGAATCGCTGGAGGGCGGGGCTCACGGCCCCCGGGGCCAGGTGGACGTCCAGGAGCTGGAAGCGGCCACGGGTCGCCTGGGCCCGGCGCAGGGCGCGGCCCAGCTCGGCCCGGGTGCGGATGCGGTGGCCGTCCCCGCCGAGGGGCCCAGCCAGGTCGGCGTACCGCCAGTCCTCCAGCTCGTTGAAGCGGCCGCCCGGCTGAAAGGCCTCCAGCATCCCCCAGGCCCGGTTGTTGAAGAGCACGACGATGGGATCCAGCCCGTGCCGGCGGGCGTGACCCAGCTCCCAGCCTGTCATCTGGAAGGCGCCGTCCCCCACCAGCACCAGGGGCCGGCGGCCCGTGGCGGCCTGCATGCCCAGGCCGGCCGGCACGCCGAAGCCCATGCTGGCGTAGTAGCCGGGGGCCACCAGGTCCGTGTCCTGGAGGTCCAGGGCCGAGAAGAGGCAGTCGCCCATGTCCGCGGCCACGGGCAAGGGGCCGGCGGTGCGGAAGAGGTCGTTGAGGCCCCGCACGATGTCCTCCGGGGACACGGGGCCGTCGTCCTCCACCAGGTCTGCGGGCAGGTCCCGGACGACGGAGGCCGCCCTGGCGGAGCGCGGCTCGACCCGTGCCAGGAGGGCCTCCACCAGGGCGGGCAGGGGCAGGTTCGGGTAGGTGTGGTGCCCCACCCGGACCTCGCGGTCCAGGGCATGCACCGTGGCCCCGGCCGCCAGGTGCCGGCCGCTCACCCCGAAGTTGGTGTCGCTGGTGATGATCCCGAGCATCAGCACGAGGTCGGCGCCTTCCACCGCCTCCCGGACGCCGGGCTCGCCCGCCAGGCCCAGGTAGGTGCCCAGGCGGGGCATGTCCTGGTCTGCCATCAAACCCCGGCCCAGGAAGGTGGTGGCCACAGGCACGCCCAGGCGCCGGGCCAGTTCGGCCACGGCTGACTCGAGGCCCAGGCGGCGCACCTCCACGCCGGGCAGGAGTACCGGGCGCTCCGCCGCCTCCAGCCGGGCCAGGATCTCCCCGGCGCAGGCCACCACGGCCTCGGGATCGAAGGGGCTGGGCGGCAGGACGGGCACGGGTCCCGTCTCGGCCTCGGCCCTGTCCCGGGGCAGTTCGAGGTAGACGGGCCGGGCGTATTCCACGCAGGACCTCAGGACGCGGGCGATGATGCCGGGTGCCGTGGCAGGGTCGTCCAGCACGCCCTGGTCGCAGGTGATCTCCCGGAAAACCCGCATCTGGCTGTCGAGGGCCTTGGCCTGGTGGTGCAGGAGGAGGCCGGAGGCGGCCTCCCGGTGGCTGGGGGCGCCGGAGATGACCACGAGGGGCGTCTTTTCCGCGTAGGCCTGGGCCACCGGATTGACGAGGTTGAGGGCTCCCGCGCCGTAGGTGACCGCGGCCACGCCGAGGCCGCCCCGCAGGCGGGCCGCGGCGTCTGCCGCGAAGCCCACAGCGGGCTCGTGGCTGAAGGTGAAGAGCGGCAGGATCCCGCTCTCCTCGATGCAGCGGAAGAAGGGGAGGGCGAAGTCGCCGGGGATGCCGAACACCTCCCCGGCGCCCCGGTCCTTCAAAGCCTGCAACAGGGCCACTCCCAGCTTCATGGACGGACTCCCCGGAAGGGGCGGGACGCCCCGGATCCAGCATCTTCGGGACGGGTGGCGATGCGGGTCATAATTAGGAATTACATATCTTAAATATGGAATTACCTCGACACGCAAAAAGGGCCCCGCCGAGACGGGGCCCCCGGGTGCGGGCGGGGCTACAGGCGGGCTTCCAGCTCGATGGCGGTGGGGAAGAGCCAGCTGTTCTCCTTGTGGATGTGGCGGTGGAGGTCGTACTCCAGCTCAGCAAGGCCGTCCAGCATGGCCCGCCAGCTGTTGCAGGCGCCATCGGGCGGCACGTGGCCGTCCGTCAGCCTACGGAACAGCTCGAGGTTCTCCCCGTGCTGCACGTGCTCCTGCAGCATGCGGGCGATGGGCATCTGCACAGTGGGGGGCATGGGCCAGCGCTCCCCCTTCGCCACGGCCAGGATCATGGGGAAGAGCATCTGCTCCTCCTTGGCCAAGTGCTCGAAGGTCTCCTGGGCGAAGGCCTGGAAGGCGCGGTCCAGCTCCCTCAGCCGCGGGTCATCGTGGCCGTGGACGCTGGCCACCCTCGAGGTGAGGAACTGCAGGCGGGGCAGGGCCTCCTTCGTGTAGTCGTGGTGGGTGCGCAGGATGTGCTCCACGGCCGTGGGGACGTCCTTCATCCAGCTCCGGTCCTCGTCCTCGGGCACCTTCGCGTCCATGTCCTGGAGGGCGGCCAGGAGCTCCTCGACCGGGATGCCCTTCGCCTCGCAGGCCTTGCCGAGGGCCTCGTGCCCCTTGCAGCAGTAGTCCAGGCCCGCCTTCTCGAACACCTTGGATCGGCTGGGCTTCTCCAGCACCAGCTCGCCCACGCTCCGGCTCTCCCACCCATGGCTCATCGCAACCTCCGCCGCCCCCTCGGGCGCAGGACCAGGGTCCGGCCCCGGGGCAGAGGCCGCCTTGACCGATCTCAAGATGCGGAGTCCGGGGTCCGTTGGGGGCACAATGGCCCCATGGCCACCCCGTACCAAGGTCTCTGGTCCAAGGCGCCCCTCTTCCGGACCCTGGACGCCGCCCAGCTGGCCCGGGTGGGCGCGCTGGTGGAGATCCGCACCCTGGAACCCGGGCAGATGCCCTTCCTGGCCGGAGAGCCCTGCACGGGCTTCTTCGTGGTGCTGGAGGGGGCCGTGCAGCTCCTCCGGCCCTCGGAGGACGGCGGCGAGACGGTCCTGAACCTGGTCCGCCCCGGCCAGTCCTTCGCGGAGGCGGCGCTCTTCGCGGGCGGGGCCTTCCCCGCCACGGCCCGGGCCCTGGAGCGGACCCTCCTGGCCAAGGTGCCCCGGGAGGCCTTCCTGGCCCTGCTGCGCTCGGACGCGGACCTCTGCCTGCGGATGCTGGAGAGCCTCTCCGCCTGGCACCATCGGCTCACCTTCCAGCTCCAGGCCCTCCGCGCCCAGGACACCGGCGGCCGCCTGCGCGCCTGGCTGGCGGAGGAGGCCCGCCGTGCCCCCAATCGGGAGATCCTCCTGCGGGTGTCCAAGAAGGTGCAGGCCGCCCAGCTGGGCATGGCCCCGGAGACCTTCAGCCGGCAGCTCCGGCAGCTGCGGGATGCTGGGCTCGTGGCCGTGAACGGCCCCAGCATCCGCGTGCTGGGTGACCTGGAGGCGTGAGGCTCGCCAGGGCCGGGCGGCAGGCCCGTGGCGCGAGATGGCTGCAGGTCAGGCGGGCGGGTGCTGGGGCCGGGCTCGGCCCGGATCCAGCACGGGGGTCCCAGGGGGTACGCAGAGGCCCGACAGGGCCGGGCGGTCCCCCCTGGACAGCATTAATACCGCAGGACGCTGAAGACCGGCAGGCCCTGGACCTTCTCCCGGCCGGGGAGCGAGGTCAGCTCGATGAAGACCGTGAGGGCCACGGGATGGGCGCCGGCGCGGGACACCAGGCGGCGGGCGGCGTCGGCGGTGCCGCCGGTGGCCATGACATCGTCCACGATGAGCACCCGGTCGCCGGGGCCGAAGGCGTCCGTGTGGATCTCCAGGGCATCCGCGCCGTACTCCAGGCCGTAGGCCTCCTTGTGGGTGGGCAGGGGCAGCTTGCCGGGCTTGCGGGCGGGCACGAAGCCCAGGCCCAGCTTCTGGGCCAGGGCGCTGCCGAAGATGAAGCCCCGGGATTCCAGGCCCAGCACGTGGGTGGGCTGGAGGTTCAGCACCGGCTGGGCCATGGCCTCGACGGCCTGTTTGAAGGCGTCGGCGTTGGCGAGCAGCGGGGTGATGTCGCGGAAGAGGATGCCCGCCTTGGGGAAGTCGGGAACGTCGCGGACGAACTGGTGTAGGGACATGGCTACCTGCGGATCTCGAATGGACGGGGAAGGGAGGATCCCACATCCAGGGGCCTCCAGTCCAGATGCTGGACCTCCCCGAAGGCCGGACCCTCGCCCAGGCGGGCGCGGAGGGCCTCCAGGTCCATCGCGGGGCCCTCGGCCTCGCCGCTCACGGCGCCGTCAGGATCGTTGCACACCCAGCCCCCCAGGCCCAGGGCGTTGGCCTCGCGCTCCGCGAAGCGGCGGAAGCCGACCCCCTGCACGCATCCCCGGACGCGGAAGGCCACCCGCATGACGTCACCCGTTGAACGCGGCGTCGAAGTCCGCGCCCCGGGCCAGGATCTCCGGGCAGCTCAGGTCCAGGCGCAGGGGCGTGGCGCTCACCCAGCCGTCCAGCACCGCCTCGGCATCCGAGCCCGGGCTCTTGGCGTAGGTGGGCCCCATGTCGCCGCCGATCCAGAAGTAGGGCGTGCCGCGGGGATCCAGGCGCTTCTCCACGATGTCGTGGTAGGCCCGGCTGTCCTGGCCCGTGAGGCGGAAGCCCCTGGGCTGCCCTTCGGGGAAGTTGAGGTTCCAGATGCGGTTGGCGGGCAGCTCCAGGGTTTCCCAGCGCTGGAGGAAGCGCTCGATCCAGGGCTCGGCCATGGCGAAGTCGCCCTTCGGGTGCATGGAGAAGGCCGCGGCGCGGGCGCCCTGCAGGCGGCCCTCGAAGGCGGCGCCCACGGTGCCGGAATAGAAGACATCCTCCCCCAGGTTGAAGCCGTGGTTCACGCCGGAGAGGATCCAGTCGGGCTGCCGATCCAGCACGGAGCAGACGCCCAGCAGCACGCAGTCCACGGGGGTGCCGTCGCAGGTGAAGCGGTCCTGGCCCAGGTCGTGGAGGCGGAGGATGTTGTGCAGGCTGAGGGCGCTGGAGATGGCCGAGCGGTTGCGGTCCGGCGCCACGGTGACCACCCGGCCGAACCGGGCGGCCACCCGCGCCAGCGCCGCCAGCCCGGGGGCCCAGAGCCCGTCGTCGTTGGTGAGGAGGATGAGGCGTTCGGACATGGCGCCAGTGTATCCCTCCTGTGGTGAACTCCCTGGAACGATGCGAGGATGGGGCCGCTTCCATGGATTCCGACCTGCCCCTCGACGCCCTGTCCGCCCCGGCGACGCCGGCCGCGGAGGCCGCGCCCATGGCAAAGGTGGAGGTCCTGGCCCGGCTCCGCGAAAGGATCGTGGCCTTCGCGGCATCCCGGTACGCAGGGGCCCAGGCCGAGGACCTGGCCCAGGAGGTGCTGGTGCTGCTCCACATGAAGTACGGCCATCTGGAGCGGGCGGAGGACCTGGTGCCCCTGGCCTTCCAGATCCTCCGCTTCAAGCTGGCCGCCGCCCGCCGCAAGGCCGCACGGCGGGGCGAATACGACGCCGTGGACGTGGAGACCTTCCCGCCGGCCTCGGATGCCCCGGACCCGGCCGCGGTGCTGGAGCGCAAGGAGCTGCTGACGCGCCTCATGGGTGGCATCGCGCGGCTGGGGGAGCGCTGCCGGGAGCTGTTCCGGCTGAAGCTCCAGGGCCGCACCTTCGCGGAGATCCAGGGGCTCATGGGCGCGGCCAGCCTCAGCACGGTGTACACCTGGGACCACCGCTGCCGGAAGCAGCTGCTCGACGCGCTGGGCGGACGCTGGACACCGGCGGGGAAGGAGGGCCCGTGAGGCGCGACGAGGCCGGGAAGCTGCTGGGTGGCTACGCCACGGACACCCTCACGGAGACGGAACGCCGCGCCCTGTTCGAGGCGGCCTTGGGGGACCAGGCCCTCTTCGACGCCCTGGCGGACGAGGAGGCCCTGCGGGAGCTGCTGGCCGATCCGGCGGCCCGGGCCCACCTGCTGTCGGCCCTGGCGCCGGGGGCTCTGCCGAAGGTCGTGCCCTTCTACCGCCATCCGGGGCTCATCGGCGCCGCGGCCAGCCTGATCGTCGCGGCCACCGCCGGGCTGGCCTACCTGCGCAGTCCGGGAACCCCGCTTCCGGCGGCGCGGCAGGAACCGGCGAAGACGGCCCCCACCGGTACAGCGAAAGCCGGCGAAGCGCCTGTCCCGGCTCAGCCCCCGGCTCAACCCCTGGCTCAGGCACAGGTCCAGCTGCAACCCCAGGTGGCTCCTGCGCGGAAGGTGGCCCCGGCCACCGGACCCGAGGAATCGGCCTCCCCCCGCCCGGTCCCGACTCCGGCGGCGGTTCCGACGCTGGCGCCAGCCCCGCCGCCAGCCTCACGGGTGGCCGCGGCGGAGGTCCCGGCTGGGGCGGAGGATGCCGCCCGGGAGGATCGGGCCAAAAAGGCCGAACGGTCCCGTCCCGTCGCCGCGCTCGCCGCTCCGGCTCCCGCGGCCGCCGTGGTGGAGGTTCTGGGTCAGGTGGCCGGGGCCCCTGCGATGGCGAAGGCCATGGCCTCGGACCGGGCGGAACGGAAGGTGGCCGAGCCTGAGGGAGCCAGCCCGGCGCCGATCTGGAGCCTGGAGCCCCAGCCCGACGGAATCACCCGGGTGCTGGTCACGGTCGCGCGCGGCGCGGAAGTCTCGGTCCTGAGGCGGACGGCTTCCGGCGTCGAGGTGCTGAAGCTCCGGGTCGTCCAGGACCGCCCCCATGACCCGGTCCGCTGGGTCGGCCAGGTCCGCCTGGGTCCGGGCGATGTCCTCGACCTGTACCTGATGAAGGGCCCGGTGGCGGACCCGGCGAAGCTGCCGGAAACGGGCCCCGTCGAGGGTTTCCGGGCGCGGATCCATCCGGCCGAGAAAAAAGACGCGCCCCGCTGAAAGGGAGCTCCGGCTGACGGCATTCCCTCCTGAACCGCGCCATCCCGGCGCGGCCCACCCGGGAGAATCCCATGTCGCTGCGCCGGTCCACCACCACCCTGCTCGCCTGCTGCGCCGGGCTCGCCGTGTCCGTCCAGGGGGACGCCCAGGCCCGCAGCCGGCCCTCCTCCGTGCGCCAGAGCCCTCCCCAGGGCGGAGAGCCGGCCGATGCCACCCTCTCCCCCTACTTCTTCGTGAAGAGCGAGGGCGGCGCCGTGGACCAGCTGCCGCTGAAGGCCACCTCGGCCAAGGTGGCCATCGCGGGGGTCATCGCCGAGGTGACGGTGACCCAGGTCTACCGGAACACCGGGACAAAACCCCTGGAGGCGGTCTATGTCTTCCCGGGCTCCACGCGGTCGGCCGTCCACGGCATGACCATGCGCATCGGCGAGCGGGTGCTCAAGGCCCAGATCAAGGAGCGCGGCCAGGCCCGGGCCGACTACGAGCAGGCCAAGGCCCAGGGCCGCAGCACCTCCCTGCTGGAGCAGCACCGGCCCAATGTCTTCCAGATGAATGTGGCGAACATCCTGCCCGGCGACGAGATCCGCGTGGAGCTGGCCTACACGGAGCTGCTGGTCCCCACGGACGGCACCTACCGTTTTGTCTATCCCACGGTGGTGGGCCCGCGCTATGCCGGGAAGGGGGGCACGGATTCGAGTACTGGCGAACCCTGGGTGGCGAACCCCTATACGCATGCCGGCGAGAAGCCGGCGGCCACCTTCGACCTGGAGCTGAAGCTGTCGGCGGGCCTGCCCATCCAGCGGATGGTCTGCGGCACCCACAAGACCGCCATCGCCTATGAGGGCCGGGCCGAGGCCACCCTGAAGCTCGATCCCTCGGAAAGCCGGGGGGGCAACCGCGATGTCATCGTCCAGTACCAGCTGGCGGGGAGTGCGGTGCAATCCGGGCTGCTGCTGGATCAGGGCCTCCATGAGGGGCGGGAGGAGAATACCTTCCTGCTCATGGCCCAGCCGCCCAAGCGCGTGGCTTCCAAGGACATCCCGCCCCGCGAGTTCGTCTTCATCATGGATGTCTCCGGCAGCCAGATGGGTTTTCCCATCGAGATGTCGAAAGTGCTCATGAAGGAGATGATCCAGGGCCTGCGGCCCCAGGACCTCTTCAATGTGATGGTCTTCGAGGGCAGCTCGGCGCTCTGGTCGCCCTCCGGATCGCTGCACGCCACGCCTGAAAATGCCCAGCAGGCTCTGGCCTTCGTGCGCTCGCAGAACGGCGGCGGCGGCACGGAGCTCGGCAGCGCCTTGCGCAAGGCCCTGGGCCTGCCCCGGATGCCCGGCATCTCCCGCACCTTCGTGGTGTCCACGGACGGCTACATCAGCGCCGACGGCCAGGTGTTCGACCTCATCCGGAAGAACCTCGGCTCGGCCAACCTCTTCACCTTCGGCATCGGCACCTCCGTGAACCGCCACCTCATCGAGGGGATGGCCCACGCCGGGCAGGGCGAGGCCTTCGTCATCACCAAACCCGAGCAGGCCGCCGCCGAGGCCGAGCGCTTCCGGGCCTATGTCTCCTCCCCCGTGCTCACCAACCTGAAGCTCACCGCGAACGGCTTCCGCATCCAGGACCTCGAGCCCCTGCAGCTGCCCGATGTGCTGGCGGACCGGCCCGTGATCTGCCTCGGCAAATGGACCGGCGAAGCGAAAGGCACGGTCACGCTGTCCGGCATGAGCGGCGCCGGGCCCTGGAGCCAGACCTTCGAGGTGGGCCAGGTGAAGGGCCGCGAGCACGGCGCCCTGCGCCAGCTCTGGGCCCGCCAGCGCATCCAGATGCTGTCGGACTACGACCAGTTCGGCCAGGACGAGGGCCGCAAGGCGGAGGTCACGCGCCTGGGCCTCGCCTACCACCTGCTCACGGCCCACACCTCCTTCGTGGCCGTGGATACGGTGATCCGGAACGCGGGTGGACCCTCGACCACGGTCACCCAGCCCCTGCCGCTGCCCGAAGGCGTGTCCGACGCCGCCGTGGGTGGCCTGCAGGTCCAGGCGGCGGCCTATGCGTCCGCGCCCATGATGAAGCTGGCTTCCCCGGCCTCCGCGGTGGTGGAAGTCCTGGCCCAGGACCGGGCCCGGCGGGAGGTGAAACAGGCCGCTCCCCGTCTTCGCATCCTGGCCTTCTCGGGCATCACGGGGACTTCGGATCCCAGGAGCCTGCGAGGCGAGCTGGAAGCCCGGCTGCAGGATCCGGCCCTGGTGGCCGCCCTGGCGGGCCTTCCGGCCGGCACCGAGCTGGTCATGAAGGTGGACCACGCTGGACAGGTGGTCTCCGTGACCTTCGACCAGGCCTTCCCCGGGGCCCCGAAAGCCAAGGCCCTGATCCTGGCCTGGCGCCTGCGGAGCTGGACCGGGGGCCTGGCGGGGAGCCTGGAACTCAGCCTCAGCCTGAATCCCTGATCAGCCCAGCGGACGTGTGCCTGCCGACCCGCGCCCCTCCGGCTTCCAGGGGGGCGCGCTGGCGTACGGCCCCGAAGGGGGTACCTTCGGACCATGCGAAGGCAGCTGGGGGTGCTCTTGATGCTCACCTTCGGGGGCTGCGATCCAGAACCGGCCCGGCCGGCCGCCCCGGCGG
>MTLD01002785.1_pt1 | contig 21029 bp, 21 predicted proteins | sample 1982471 | NCBI WGS metagenome assembly MTLD01 (sample SAMN05712604, study PRJNA340218) | biofilm metagenome | isolation source: sample SPM anode biofilm adapted to -50 mV | place: USA | collected 2012-02-03 | reverse complement strand
CGGCGGCACGGGGATGGCGGGGCCGGAGCCGCCGCCGGTGAGCTCGGCCAGCCGGGCGATGGGCACCCAATCGGCGAAGCCTTCCCGCCACGCAAGGCCGTTGGGATTTTTCCGGGCCTGTTCCCGCGCTTCGGCGTCGTTCAGCGGGCCGAGGCGCTGGCCGTCGTAGCTGAGATACCAGTTCATTTCTCCATCCTCCTCATAGATGTCATTCGTTGAGGTATATCCTGGGGACCCGCGGGCTGACGGCACAGGCCAGCTCGTAGTTTATCGTGCCGGCCAGGTCGGCTAGCTCGGTGAGCGTTATCTCTTCCTTGCCCTGGCGGCCGAACAGCACGGCTTCGTCGCCGATGGCGGCGTCGCCGTCCGGGCCGAGGTCGACGATGATCTGGTCCATGCATACCCGGCCGACGACGGGCCGGCGTTTGCCGCCGACGAGGACGGCGGCCTTGTTCGAGAGGTGGCGGCTGTAGCCGTCGGCGTAGCCGATGGGCAGGGTGGCGAGGAAGGTGGTGCGGTCGGTGGTGAAGGTGCAGCCGTAGCTGACGGCGGTGCCGGCGGACACTTCTTTGATGTAGGCGATGCGGGACTTGAGCTGCATGGCCGGTCTGAGGTCGAGGCTGCGGTGCATCTCGTGGGAGGGCGGCAGGCCGTAGATAATGATGCCGGGGCGGATGGTGTTGAAGTGGCCGCGGGGCAGGTCGATGACGGTGGCGCTGTTGGCGGCCGATATGTAGGGGAGGCTGGTCTTCGCCGCCAGTCGGTCGACGGCGGCGTTGAAGGCGGTGAGTTGTTTTTCGGCGTAGGCTTTGTCGGCGGCGTCGGCGCTGGCCAGGTGGGTGAAGATGCCGACGAGTTCGACGCCGGGACTGGCCTGAATGTACTGGCGGAATTCCTCGATCTGCACGGGGGCGATGCCGATCCGGCCCATGCCGGTGTCGGTCTTGAGCATGACGCGGCAGCGGCGGCCGGCGTCGCGGGCGGCGTGGGCCAGGGCCCGGATGCTGTCCATGGTGGCGACGGCGGCGGTGAGGTGGTAGTCGACGACGAGGCGGGACTGGTCGGGCGGGGTGAGGCCGAGGAGGAAGATGGGCACGGCGATGCCGGCGCCTCTAAGCTCGGCGCCTTCTTCGGGGATGGCGACCGCCAAGCAGTCGGCGCCCGCCTCCAGGGCGGCCCGGCTGACTTTGACGGCGCCGTGGCCGTAGGCGTTGGCCTTGACGACCGCGACCAGCTTGACGGCCGGGCCGACGACGTCGCGGATTTGACGGATGTTGTGGCGGATGGCCGCCAGGTCTATTTCCGCGTAGGTTGGTCGCATGCTAACCCCTCCTATCGTCGTTATTGTCGATGGTCAGACCGTATTTGCGCAGTTTCTTGAGGACGGCGGTGTGGGAGAGGCCGAGGGCGGCTCCCAGCTGCCGCGACGTGCGGTGGCGTTTGCGGGCCTGGATTATTATGTCCCGCTCGACTTCGGCGAGCGATTCGGCCAGCGGCCGCCCGGGGACGTCGGCGCCGCGCGGCTGCGGCGTCAGGCCGTGGTCGAGGACGATGTGGCTGGCGAGGATGATTTTGTCGCTGACGATGTTGACGGCGCGCTCGATGACGTTTTCCAGCTCGCGGATGTTGCCCGGCCAGTGGTAGGCGGCCAGTTTGGCGAGGGCGGTCTCGCTGATGGCGTCGACCGGCTTCTGCAGCTTGGCGGCGAACCGCTTGAGGAAGTGGTTGGCGAGGAGCGGGATGTCCTCGCTGCGCTCCCGCAGGGGCGGCAGGAAGAGGGGGATGACGTTGAGCCGGTAGTAGAGGTCCTCGCGGAAGGAGCCTTTGGCGATCATGTCTTCGAGGTGGCGGTTGGTGGCGGCGAGGATGCGGACGTTGACGGCGTTCTCCCGCGTGCCGCCGATGCGGCGCACTTTGCCGTCCTGCAGCACGCGCAGCAGCTTGGCCTGGAGGTGGGCGGACAGTTCGCCGATCTCGTCGAGGAAGAGGGTGCCGTTGTGGGCGAATTCGACCAGGCCGTGTTTGCCGCCTTTGGCGGCGCCGGTGAACGCGCCCTCCTCGTAGCCGAACAGCTCGCTTTCCAGCAAGGTGTCGGGGACGGCGGCGCAGTTGAGGGGAACGAAGACTTTGCCGGCGCGGGGCGAAGCGGCGTGGATGGCGCGGGCGAACAGTTCTTTGCCGGTGCCGGTTTCGCCGCGGATGAGCACGGTGGAGTCGCCGCGGGCGATGGTGCCGGCGACGGTCACGACCTGGCGCATGGCGGCGCTTGTATATAGTATCTCATCGAAGGTGAAGGTCATTTGCCCGGTGACGGTGTAGACCAGTTGGCGCACGTCGCTGATGTCCTTGAGGACGGCGACGGCGCCGATGATCCGGCCCCGGTCGCCGAGGATGGGGCGGCCGCTGGCCAGGTAGTGGCTTTTCGTCTGTTCGAGGACGATCTCGCGGTTGTCGTATTTGGCGCCGGTCCGCAGCGTGTCGAGCAGCGGCAGGCCAGGGGATATCTCGGCGAGGGGGCGGCCGACGACCTGCTGGTAGGGGAGGCGGACGATCTTTTCGGCGGCCGGGTTGTAGTGGGTGACCCTGCCGCGGTGGTCGATGGCGACGATGCCTTCGCCGACCGAGGCCAGCACGGCCTTGATCTGCTCGGCTTTCTCCTGGTGGGGCATGAGGTCGATCTCGGCGGCGTCGATAACCTGGGGCACAGTTTTCAGGGCGGCAATGATCGTTTCCTTGTCCGCCGGCAGGATGGCCTCGATTTCGAGATAGACGGTGTTGGGCTCGACTTCCATGGTGAGGATGTTGAAATGGCGGGCGGCGAGCACCTGCGAGATGTCGAGAACCAGCCCGACCCGGTCGATGTTGGGGATGCGCAGACGGAGAGGCTGCACTGGCCGGCCCCCTTCCATTCGGAATATGACTAACAGTTAAACACCGGGCCGGCAGAATCCTCCGCCGGGTACAACTTTTTTTCCCGGCGTGGTATACTAGCTAGTGAAATGGTATTCTAATCCAAAGGCGAAACGGTGATACGATGAATCTGCGCGAAGTGGGCGAATTCGGCCTTATCGACCTCATAAAGGAGAATACCGTCGTCGACCCGGCCGGGGTGGTGGCGGGGATCGGCGACGACGCCGCCGTCTACCGGCCGGGCAAGGGGCTGTACCAGCTGCTGACGACCGATATGCTGGTGGAGAACGTGCATTTCCTGCTCGCCCATACGACGCCGCAACAGTTGGGCTACCGGGCGCTAGCCGTCAATCTGAGCGACATCGCGGCGATGGGCGGACGGCCGCGGCACGCGGTGGTGTCGGTCGGCCTGCCGCCGCGGCTGCCGGTGGAGTTCGTCGTCGCCCTGTACGACGGCATGAAGGAGATCTGCCGCGAGTTCGCGGTGAATATCGTCGGCGGCGATACGGTATCCAGCCCGCACGGCCTGGTCATCAACGCGGCGGTGACGGGCGAGGTGGCGCCGGACGGGCTGCTGCGGCGTTCCGGGGCCCTCCCGGGCGATGCGGTGGTCGTGACCGGCACGCTCGGCGATTCGGCCTGCGGTCTGGACCTGCTGATCAAGGGGGACTGGGAGCGGTATGCTTTCGCCCGCCCGCTGGTGACCGCCCATCTGACGCCGCGGCCGCAGGTGGCCACCGGCCCGCTGCTGGCCGGCTGGGGCGCGACGAGCGCCGACGACATCAGTGACGGCCTGGCGAGCGAGGCCAACGAGATTGCCAGGGCGAGCGGGGTGGGCATCCGCCTGTACGCCGACCGCATCCCGCTGTCGTCGCAGTTGACGGCGGCCGCGGTCGTGCTCGGCAAGCCGCCGCTCGATTACGCGCTGTACGGCGGCGAGGACTTCCAGCTCATGTTCACCATCGGCCAGGACAAGCTAGGCAATCTGGCCGGCAAGGACGGGCCGTTGACGGTGGTCGGCGAGGTGACCGCCAAGGAGGACGGGGTGGTGTTGGTGGCCGCGGACGGCGCGGCTGCAGCGCTCACGCCCCGCGGCTATAATCATTTCCGCTAGAGGAGAAATCATGTTTACGATAACTGTTGACAACCCGGCGGCGACGGCAGACTTTGGCCGCAGCCTCGGCCGGCGCCTGGCCGCCGGGGATGTCGTCTGCCTGGCCGGCGACCTGGGGGCGGGCAAGACGCTGCTCGCCCAGGGGATTGCCGCCGGCCTGGGCGTGATTGACGATGTGACCAGCCCCACGTTCACTATCCTGCAGGTGTACGACGGCGGCCGCCTGCCGCTCAACCATTTCGATCTGTACCGGCTGGAAAGCGCGGCCGAGCTTGACGATATCGGCTTTGCGGAGTATACCGGCGGCGAGGGCGTTGCGGTGATCGAGTGGGCGGACAAGTTTGCCGCCGCCATGCCGGACGAGCGCCTGTGGATCGAGATCAGGGACGGTGTCGGCCCGAGCGAGCGCCTGCTGGCGTTGACGCCGGCCGGGGAGCGCTACCGCCGCCTGTGCGAGGAGTTGAGGGCGGCATGCTGATTCTGGCCATGGACACCGCGACGCTGGTGTCGAGCGTGGCCCTGGCCGCGCCGGACCGGCTGCTGGCCGAGCTGACGCTGCAGACGCGCAAGACCCATTCCGAACGCCTGATGCCGCATATCGAGCAGCTGCTGACCCTGGCGGAGACGGACAAGGCCGCGGTCGGCGCCGTCGCCGCCAGCATCGGGCCGGGCTCGTTCACCGGTCTGCGGATCGGCCTAGCTACGGCCAAGGCGCTGGCGTACGCGCTGCGCGTCCCGCTGGTGGGCGTGCCGACGCTGGCGGCCCTGGCGTTCGGCTGCCCGGTGCCGGGGGCGCTGCTGGCGCCGACGATGGATGCGCAGAAGGGCAATATTTATCTGGCCTTGTACCACTGGCAGGGCAACGACCTGGAGGAGGTGCTGCCGCCGGCGGTGATGGCTCATGAAGAGGCGGCCGCCGCTTTGGCCGCACAGCCAGGGGCCGTAGTGTTCGGCGAGGCGGTGGAACTTTACGGCGAGGCGTTCCGGCAGGCGGGGGTGGCCCTGGCTGAGCCTCATGTGGCCATGCCGCGAGCCGGCAGCGTCGCCCTGCTGGGCGCGCGGCTGCTCGCCGCCGGGGTGCGCCACGATGCGATGGATCTCGCGCCTTTATATATCAGACGGTCGGAAGCGGAGGAGTTATGGGAGAGACGTCGCAGCTGGCCGCGCTGAACATCCGGGCCATGGAGCTGGCCGACGTGGATGCTGTGCTGAAGGTGGAGGAAGCGTCGTTCATCAGCCCGTGGTCGCGGGCGGCGTTCGTGGCCGAGGTGGGCGACAACGATCTGGCCTGCTACCTGGTGGCCGAGGCCGACGGGCAGGTGATCGGCTACGCGGGCATGTGGCTGATCCTCGATGAGGCCCATGTGACGAACGTGGCCCTGCTGCCGGCGTACCGCGGCCAGGGGCTGGGCAATACGCTCATGGCGGCGCTATGCGAGGTGGCCAGGGCCCTGGGGGCGCGGCGGATGACGCTCGAGGTGCGGCCGTCGAATACGGCGGCGCAGCGCCTGTATGCGAAGCTGGGCTTCGTGGTGCGGGGCGTGCGGCCGGGCTATTATACGGATACGAAGGAAGACGCCCTGATTATGTGGCTGGACAGGTTGTAGACAAAAAAAGTGCCACTGGCGTGGCTAAGGGTGATTGCAGTATAGGGTATGCTGCAATTGCCGCGGTTGTTACCGGCGAACCGGCAGCGGCCGGAAAGCCGGGAAATTAAAAGGGCGGCCGCAGCCGCCCTCTTGAACCGGTCAGGTGAGGTTGTTGGATTCGTACTGCTCGATCATTTTGCGGACCATGTGACCGCCAACGCGGCCGCAGTCAGCCGAGGTCATGGTATTCCAACCCTGGGAACGAACGCGCTCGGCAATACCCAGCTCGGAGGCGATTTCGAACTTCATCGAGTCAAGAGCGTTTTCGGCGGCAGGATTAACGGGTTTTCTCGAGCGTGCCATCGATATCCCTCCTTTCCGGGCAAGCTTTTGTTTCATGCCCATTAGTATTCTGTGCTTTTTTTTTCGACGGATACATTGTAAATATTACTACAAAAAGGAGACGTAAGCCCTTGTCCCTGATTATCGGCCTGGAAACAAGCTGCGACGAAACATCGGCCGCCGTTGTCGCCGACGGACGGACAGTGCTGTCGAACATCATATCGTCCCAGGTGGAGCTGCATCAGCGTTATGGCGGGGTGGTGCCGGAGATCGCCTCGCGCAAGCATATCGAAAACGTGATGCCGGTCGTCCACGAGGCGCTGGCGGCCGCCGGCGCCGCCTTGAACGACGTCGACGCCATCGGCGTGACGTACGGGCCGGGGCTGGTGGGCGCACTGCTGGTCGGGGTGGCTACGGCCAAGGCCCTGGCGTTCGCAGCCGGCAAGCGGCTAATCGGCGTGAACCACCTCGAGGGCCACGTGTTCGCTAATTTTCTCGGCGAAGAGAGGCTGGCCCCGCCGCTCATCGCCCTGGTGGTGTCGGGCGGCCATACGTCGCTGGTGGAGCTGACTGATTACAACAGCTTCCGCCTGCTCGGGCAGACGCGGGACGACGCGGCCGGGGAGGCTTTCGACAAGGTGGCCAGGGTGCTGCGGCTGCCGTACCCCGGCGGACCGCAGATCGACCGGTTGGCCGCGCAGGGCGACCCGGCGGCGATCGCTTTTCCCCGCGCTTTGAGCGGCACGGGCTGCGAGTTCAGCTTCAGCGGCCTGAAGTCGGCTGTCCTTAACTACCTCAACGCCGCCCGCCAGAAGGGCGAGCCGGTGAACGAGGCGGATGTCGCCGCCAGCTTCCAGGCGGCGGTGATCGATGTACTGGTGGCCAAAACGGTGCAGGCGGCGAAAGCGGCCGGCATCGGCCGCGTCGTCCTCGCCGGGGGCGTGGCGGCCAATTCCCGCCTGCGGAGCGACCTGGCCGCCGCCTGCGCGGCCGAGGGCATGACGCTCCACTACCCGCCGCCCGTATACTGCACGGACAACGCGGCCATGATCGCCTGCCGCGCGTATTATCAGCATGCGGCCGGCGACTGGGCGGGACTGAACCTGAACGCTGTGCCGGCGCTGCGGCTGGGCGAGAAAAAGTACTGACAGTGTGGAAAAAAGTTGTCGGACAAATGTGGATAAGGTGACTATTGAGGGTCCAAAAGACGGAAATCAAGGCTGATTTCTGTGGATAACCCTGTGAATTATGTTGATAACTCCGGGATGACCATGCGGTCACGGATTTTGCCGCTGAAAAATTTGCCGAACAATAAATGAGAATAGCCGATTTTGTCGCTGCATTTGTCAAAGTTTCCCCAGTGATGGCGAATTTTGCCGGCCCCCGGCCCTGGAGGGCGATCATGCGGCCGGCTTTGCCTTTCCGTGCCCGGAAACGGCGATATTTTACCCGGCAAAACAAGGAATTTTACCGGCCAAGGTGGAATACTATCAAACTTATATACACCCCTGGAGGCACCAATGGGTATTGTCGGCGATGTCTGCAGAAAATACACCGCATTAACCGCCGCACAGGCCGAGGCTTTGGAAGAAACCGCCGACGCGCTGCAGATCGTGGCCGATCTGGCGCACGCCCAGGTGACGATTTACGCCATGGCGCGGGACGCCGGCCTGCTGGCGATAACCGCCCAGGCCAAGCCGCATACCGGCTTCCTTCAGTATAAGCCTAACGTGCTGGGGACGACGGTCAGCGCGGCGGAGGAGCCGCTGGTATGGCGGACGATCACCGCCGGCGAGACCATCCGCGGCCGGCGGGAGTGGGCGCTGGGCATGGAGGTCCTCGCGATGCAGACCTTCCCGGTGCCGGATGCGAACGGCGATATCATCGCCGCCGTCAGTTTCGAGTTCAACGTTGAGGACGAAACGGGCGGCGACCACGACATGCTCATCGAGACGGCGTATCAGTTCCTGATGTCGGCCCGCATCGCCACCGGCTCGGTTTTGAAGCCGCTCACCGCCCGCGAAGGGGTAATAGTCGTCGACGATCGTGGCCGGGTGGTGTATGCCAACGCCGCCGCCATCAGTATTTATAAGCTTTTCGGCATCGGCCGCATCGTCGGCCGCCGCGTCCATGACCGCACGGTGAACATCCGTCTGGCCCTTAAGGCGGCCAGCAGCCGCCAGCCGCAGGAGAACGAGCTGGAGATCGGCAACGTCGTGCTTGCCCAGCGGGCGATACCCATTGTCCGCGGCGGCCAGACGGTGCGGACCATCCTGATCGTTGCCGATATCACCGAGATAAAGAAGAAGGAAAAAGAGCTGCTTATCAAGGCGGCGGTCATCCAGGAGATCCATCACCGCGTGAAGAACAACCTGCAGACGATTGCCAGCCTGCTACGGCTGCAGGCCCGCCGCACGCCGTCGCCCGAGGTGAAGGCCGCGCTGCGCGAGAGCGTCAACCGCATCCTGAGCATCTCGGTGGTGCATGAGTTCCTGTCGCAGCAGGACGCCGAAGTGATCGACGTGGCCGAGGTGGCGAGGAATATCCTCGACCAGGTGATCGAGAATATGGTCGAACCCGATTTCAATATCAAGACGCTGTTCAATGGCCAGCAGATGGTGCTGCCGTCCGACCAGGCGATCAGCCTGGCGCTGGCTATCAACGAGCTTATCCAGAATTCCATCGAACACGGCTTCACCGGCCGGCGGGAGGGGGTTATCGGCGTGGATATCGCCGCTAGCCAAGACGCCTACCGGGTGGAGATTTGGGACGATGGCGTGGGGCTGCCGGCCGATTTCGGCCAACGGGAGTCCAACAGCCTGGGCCTGCAGATTATCAGGACGCTTGTCGAGCACGACCTGGGCGGCACGTTCCGCCTGGAGTCGCGCGGCGGCACCCGGGCGACCATTACCGTACCGCGGACTGCGGAGGGAGGATGACAATGCAGCCTTTACGCATCGTAATCGCCGATAATGAGTCGATAATCCGCATGGATCTGAAGGAGCTGCTCGAGGAGGCCGGCCATACCGTGGTGGGCGAGGCCGCCGACGGGGTCAAGGCGATCGAATTGACCCGCAAGCACCGTCCCGACCTGGTCGTGATGGATATCAAGATGCCGGAGATGGACGGGATAACGGCCGCCAAGGTCATCTCCAACGAGAAGCTGGCTCCCGTTCTGCTCCTCACCGCCTTCAGCCAGAAGGAGATCGTGGAGAAGGCCAAGGAATCCGGGGTGTTGGCGTATCTCGTCAAGCCGGTGAAGGAGGCCAATCTTTTCCCGGCGATCGAGATCGCCCTGTCGCGGTTCCAGGAGTTCGCCGAGCTGGAGCGGGAACTGGAGGAAGTGAAGAATTCCCTTGAGACCCGCAAGGTGCTCGACCGAGCCAAGGGCATTCTCATGGACACGTACAACCTCAGCGAGAGCGAGGCTTACCGCCGCATCCAGCAGTACAGTATGTCGAAGCGCAAGTCGATCAGGGAGGTGGCGGAGGCCATAGTCGAAGCCGCCACCAAAAAGAAATAGGCATATTCGCTGGATGCCGCTTGATAAGGCCATCTGCGGCGTTGCTCCCCCCGGGCGCTACGCCATCCATGGCGCGCCCGGGACTAGGCCCATCCTGGGCCGTCGTCAGAGCGCTTGCTTGCGTACATCCCGAGTACGCGGCGGCGCGCTCTTCCGGTGCGCCTTGCAGCTGAGCTTCTGAAGCGGCATCGCACATTTCGTGAGTAGAAGAGGAAACATTATGGCAAAACGTAGATACGAGGTTCATCCCGTTTCCGGCAAGAATTCGCTGCGGTTCTGGCCGGAGGCGGTAAGCCCGCTGAGGGTGATCTGGAATTTTACGATCATTTCGCTCGGCCGCATTTCGCCGTCGTTCGCCGTCAAGGATTTCCTCTACCGCCTGCTGGGGGTGAAGATCGGCAAGAACGCTTCGGTGGGCCTGATGGTGATGCTGGATATATTTTTCCCCGAGATGATCGAGGTCGGCGACAATGTGATCATCGGCTACAATACGACGCTGCTCGGCCACGAGTTTCTCAAGGACGAGTGGCGCAAAGGCCGGGTGGTCATCGGGAAGGATGTCGTCATCGGCGCCAACTGCACCGTGCTGCCTGGGGTAATTATCGGCGAGGGTGCGGTGGTGTCGGCGATGTCGCTCGTCAACCGCGACATCCCGCCCCATTCGTTCTGGGGCGGTGTGCCGGTGCGCGAGCTGAGGACGGAGAAATGACGGGCTTGTTTTACCGGCGCTGGTTTCTGCTGGCCCTGGTGGCGGTCAACGCCGCCGGCACCGTCTGGGGCGTCGTGTGGTACTGGGACCAGCTGCTGGTCACGCCGTGGTATTTCCTGCTGTTCGTGCCCGATTCGCCCGGCCATGCCGCGATCTTCGCGGTGTTCATCTGGTGGCTGGCGGCCGGCAGGGCGGACCGCCTGGGGCCGTGGCAGCGCTTTTTCGCCTGGGCGGGCGTGCTGGGGGTAATAAAATACGGCCTTTGGACGACGGTTATCATCAGCCAGTACCTGCTTTCCCAGGGGAGCCAGCCGGGGGTGGAGGACTGGATGCTGTACGCCAGCCATGGCGGCATGGCCGTGCAGGGGCTGGTGTATATGGGGCGGCTGCCCCGTGTGGCGCTGCCGGCTGCGCTGTCCTTGCTGTGGCTGGCGGTCAACGATTTCTTCGACTACGTCCTTTTCACCCATCCCCGTCTGCCGCTGCCCGACCAGGTGGCGGCGGCCGCCTGGACGAACATCGCTCTGACGTTGGCGGTGGCGGCGCTGGCGATATGGCTGCTGAGAAGCAAAAGGACCGGCCGGGTTTAATCGCCCGGTTTTTGTTTTGGGGCGGCGTAATTCTTGGGCCGGCGGCGGTCAAGATGTATAAATTAGCCGTAAAGTGAAAAAAATACCGGTGATGCGGCCGTCCGGGCAAAAAAAAATTGCAAAAAGTGCTGATTTTGACCGCTAGTGGTCTTGATTTTCCGAGACGAATTATATATCATAATTTATGGAATTAGCACTCGCCCTTGGTGAGTGCTAACAACAACAATACATAAATAAAGATACAGAAGGAGGTTGTCCCCACAATGATCAAGCCGTTGGGCGACAGGGTAGTCATCAAGGTTCTCGAGAAGGAAGAGAAGACCAAGAGCGGCATCGTTCTTCCCGACACCGCCAAGGAAAAGCCCCAGGAGGGCAAAATCGTGGCCGTGGGCACCGGCAAGGTGCTGGACAACGGCCAGCGGGTCGCGCTGGACGTCAAGGAAGGCGACAAGGTCATTTTCTCGAAATACGCCGGCACCGAAGTGAAGATCGACGGCCAGGATTATCTCATCCTGAGCGAACGCGATGTTCTGGCGATTGTTGAGTAATATAAGGAGGTAAAGAAGAAATGGCGAAACAGATTATTTTCGACGAAGAAGCCCGTCGTTCCCTGGAAAAGGGCGTCAACGCGCTGGCTAACACCGTTAAAGTCACCCTTGGCCCCAAAGGCCGCAACGTCGTGCTGGACAAGAAGTTCGGCGCGCCGACCATCACGAACGACGGCGTGACCATCGCCCGCGAGATCGAACTCGAAGATCCGTTCGAAAATATGGGCGCCCAGCTAGTTAAGGAAGTCGCCACCAAGACGAACGACGTGGCCGGCGACGGCACCACCACCGCCACCCTGCTCGCTCAGGCGATGATCCGCGAAGGTATGCGCAACGTGGCCGCCGGCGCCAACCCGATGATCCTGAAGAAGGGCATCGAGAAGGCGGTCGCCGCAGTTGTCGACGAGATCAAGAAGAGCGCCAAGAAGGTCGAGACCAAGGCCGCAATTGCCCAGGTCGCGTCCATCTCCGCCGCCGACGACGAGATCGGCAAACTGATCGCCGAAGCGATGGAGAAGGTCGGCAAAGACGGCGTCATCACCGTCGAGGAGTCCAAGACCACGGGCACCGATCTTGAGACCGTCGAAGGCATGCAGTTCGATCGCGGCTACATCTCCCCGTACATGATCACCGATACCGAGAAGATGGAAGCCGTCCTCAGCGAGCCGTACATCCTCATTACCGACCGCAAGATCGGCGCCATCGCCGACCTGCTGCCCGTCCTGGAGAAGGTTGTCCAGCAAGGCAAAGAGCTGCTGATCATCGCTGAAGACGTCGAAGGCGAAGCTCTCGCCACCCTCGTCGTCAACAAGCTGCGCGGCACCTTCCGGGCCGTGGCCGTCAAGGCTCCCGGCTTCGGCGACCGCCGCAAAGCTATGCTCGAAGATATCGCCACCCTCACCGGCGGCAATGTCATCACCGAAGAACTCGGCCGTAAGCTCGACAGCGTCGAGATCGGCGACCTCGGCCGCGCCCGCCAGGTGCGTGTAGCCAAGGAAGAGACCACGATCGTCGACGGCGCCGGCTCGCTCGACGCCATCAAGGGCCGTGTCGCCCAGATCAAGGCTCAGATCGAAGAAACCACGTCCGACTTCGACAAGGAAAAACTGCAGGAGCGCTTGGCCAAGCTGGCCGGCGGCGTGGCCGTCATCCGCGTCGGCGCTGCTACCGAAGTCGAACTCAAAGAGAAGAAGCACCGCATCGAGGACGCCCTCAACGCCACCCGCGCGGCGGTTGAAGAAGGCATCGTCCCCGGCGGCGGCACCGCGTTCATCGACGTGCTGAACGTGTTCGATTCCCTCAAGGGCTCCGGCGACGAGATGACCGGCGTGGCCATCGTCAAACGGGCCGTCGAGGAGCCTGTCCGCCAGATCGCCAACAACGCCGGCGAAGAAGGCTCGGTCGTTGTCGAGAACGTTAAGAAGGCCGGCAAGGGCAAAGGCTTCAACGCTCTCACCGGCGTGTACGAAGACATGATTGCCGCCGGCATCGTCGACCCGGCCAAGGTTACCCGCTCGGCGCTGCAGAACGCAGCCTCGATCGCGGCCATGGTACTCACCACCGAGTCGTTGGTTGCCGATAAGCCGGAAAAAGAACCCCCGATGCCTCCGGGAGGCGGCATGGGCGGTATGGGCGGCATGGGCGGCATGATGTAATGTAGCCCTGGAACCCTTGATTTTGCTGGGTTCATGACTCGCCAAAGTGCCAATGCTAACATTTTGCTAACATAATTAGCGAAACAAAAATCAGAGGCTGTTCACGGGTTCGTCGAACCTGTGAGCAGCCTCTTTTTGTTTATGGATAACTCCCTGCATTTATGTAAGTACGTGGCAATACTTGGTTAACAATGCCAATAATTATGGAATTATTTGCCTTATATGGACGGGGATGTTACAGAGAAAAGCAGTTTGCGGGGCACACAAGTGCTAACATAGAACCCCCAATGCTAACGAAATGCTAACATGAAATAACAAGGGGCCTGGATTTCACAGGTCCAGCAGCAAATCTCGAATAAATTAAGAAACAGCCCCGGATTATTATGAGGCTTTCGCTGTGGAATGTATCCTATGTCCGGAGAACATCGAGAAGGTTTATCTTGAAAAAGCTAGCGCGGTGGATGTGGCGGCCATTGACACACGGCTGGGGGAGTTACGCAAGGAGATGTCCGCGCTGGTCAAGCTGAACCTTACGGCGGGCGTTAATACCGAGATATATGCCGTGGAATATAACCGGATAAATGGCGAGATGGAGGAATTGCGGGACAAGCGATCAGTTGTAACGCAGGCCGAGATTGCGCGGCGGGAAACGCTCGGACGGGTAAGGGAGATTGACAAGGTGCTGCTGGGAACGGATGGGGTGGCCGAATTTGACGAGGGGCTGTTCGGGATGCTGGTTGAGATGGTAAGGGTAATGGGTCTAGTACAAGTGGAGTTTGTGTTATGGGCTGGGGTTGAGGTTATAGAGGTTATCTGATGTTTCGTCAGTCTAATAATAACAGATTACGGTAGCTCCGCCTCGCTAACAGCAGCGAGGTGGTTTTTTGTCCCAAAATAAAGGAATAGGGCATATAGTGGCAAAATAAATTATTATCTGTCTTTTATTGGAGAACACACATGGAATCATTCCCTCAGACTAAAAATGATATGGCCGAGGGGGCAACCATACCAAACCCGCCAGAAGGCAGAAACATCTTTGCGTCATTGCGGGCGGTGTCCGGTTATTCGCGGCTCATTATCTTGCTGGGGATCATGTTGATCGCCGGCCTTTGGATGCTTGTCTGGCATCAGGTTAACTATGAATACGACAGGTCAATTGCCGAAGCCACAACGGAAACGATGAATCTGACCAAGGCTTTTGAAGAACATGTGCGTAGAGTGGCTAAAGAAGCGGATAAGGAACTCATGTACATAAAATTGGCCTATGAACGAGACGGTATCTCCAGTCCGGGCATTATTGTCCGCTTGCAGGAAGTAGCAAAGGATTCCAGCCAAAGTCAGGTAACCGTCAGTAATGAGCAGGGCCTTGTGGTGGTAAGCTTGCTTGAGCCGACACTAGGAACCAACATCGCTGATCGACAACACTTCCAAGTTCATCGCGAGGTCGCTAATGTTGGGCTGTACATCGCTAAGCCAATCATGGGCCGCACAGCAGGTGAGACACTGATTCCCCTGACTCGCCGCGTCAACAAGCCGGACGGATCGTTTGGCGGCATAGTTTTTATCGGCGTGAAAGTGAACTATTTTCTAGATTTTTATAAGAAAGTAGACCTTGGGGAAAACCAGTTGATTACCCTGACTGGTATGGATGGGTTCACACGGGCGAGACGAGCTGGCGATCAATTGGACGCAGACCAAGATGTCAGAGGTGGAGAGGTCTGGAGAAGAGCCCAAAGTCATCCCGAGGATTCATATATAGCAAGTAGTGTAATCGATAATGTTAATCGTATTGTAAGTTATCGCGTTATGCCGGATTACCCTCTTATAGTTTCGGTGTCAAAATCTACAAAAGTGGCCCTGGCCGGTTATGAACAGCGCAAGCGAGGCTATATCATTGGGGCTTCGCTGGTTAGCTTCTTCTTCTTGTTCCTTTGTGGGCTGCTGGTCAACCGGCATGAAAACGTGCTGAGGAAGTATGAAAGATTGACGTTGGCGGAAGAGGAACTGACGGTGCAAAACATAGAGCTGCAGTCGAAAGATTTGCAACTTACCGAAGTCAACCGTAAATTAGTTGAAGCGGGTGCAGATGTTCAGGCAGAGAAGGACCGGCTATCCGCACTCATCAACAGTATTAGCGACGAGGTATGGTTTGCGGACACCGAAGAGAATATTACCTGGGAGAATCAGGTGGCTTTTGAGTCGTTCCGACTTGGCTCCACTAATGTGTCGATAATAGAGTTAATTAAGGACATGGAAATACTGCGACCTGACGGGAGCCCCCGTCCATACGAAGAAGGGGCGATGCTACGCTCGCTAGGCGGCGAAGTCGTCCGAGACGAGCTGGAATTTATCCGGACTCCAGCCACCGGAGAACTGCGCTACCGCGAGATCAGCTCCAACCCTGTCCGGGATGCCGGTGGCAATATCATCGGGGCTGTAGCAATCGCGCGGGATGTCACCGAGCGCAAGGCTATGGAGAAGAAGCTGCAAGAGCAAAATGAACAACTGATTAAGCAAAAAGAGGAGCTTGCCGAAGTCAACCGTAAATTAGTTAAAACAGGAGCGGTTCTTCAGACCGAGAAGGACAGGCTATCCTCGCTGGTCAATAGCATGAGCGAGGAGGTATGGTTCGCGGACACAGAGCAGAAGTTCACCTTGGCAAATCGGGTGGCGCTAAGGGATTTTGGCGACGGCTCCGTTGGAATGACGGTGGATGAGTTGGCGTCCAGTCTTGAGGTGCTGAACCCTGACGGGAGTCCGCGTCCAGTCGAAGAAGAGCCATCAGCACTACGCGCACTCCGAGGCGAAGTTACGAAAAACCTGCATGAAATTGTCCGGATTCCGGCCAGCGGGGAGCTGCGCTTCCGTGAGGTCACCGCCAATCCTGTCAGGGATGCCGATGGCAATATTATTGGCTCTGTAACTGTTGTGCGGGACATCACCGAACGCAAACGAATGGAAGAAGAACTCGCACGAGCGCGTGAAGATTACTACAAGCGGTGCTTTGACAATATGAAGGATTGTTTTGCCATCTATCGGGCGAAGCGTAATGATCAAGGCGAGATAGTTGAGCTTATTTGTCAGGCCGTTAACGAAGCAGCCTGCGCGAACATTGGGCTAACAAAAGAACAACAGTTGGGAAGAGGGATGCTGGAAGTATTCCCCAGCCATGAGTCAACCGGATTATTTAATCATTATTGCCAGGTAGTCGAAACCGGGAAACCGCTAGAACTAGAATCGCCGTATCACGATGCTGCTGATGCTGCCATTAGCGGAACATATGACATCCGTGCAATCAAAATTGACGATGGAATCGCCATCTATTGGCGCAATGTCACGGAAAAAAAGAAGATGGAAGCGGAAATGGCTCGGCTTGACAGGCTAAATCTTATCGGCGAAATGGCAGCGTCAATTGGTCATGAGGTCCGTAATCCACTGACTGCAGTACGCGGTTACCTGCAGTTTTTCCAGCGTAAGCAGGAAACTGCCTCATATCGCGAACAATTTCAGATGATGATTGATGAAATTGACCAGGCCAATGGAATTATCAGCGAATTCTTGTCCCTGGCAAAAAACAAGGCTGTTGAACTTAAACCCTATAACCTGAACGATGTCATCAGCGCACTGTTGCCCCTTTTGCAGGCTGAAGCATTGCGCACAGGCCACGAAATTCTGTTCGATAGGGGCGAGGTTCCCGCTATCGATTTGGATGAGAAAGAAATACGGCAGTTGCTCCTTAACCTTGCCCGGAACGGCTTTGAGGCCATGGAGGCGGGCGGGATGCTGACGATCCAGACCTACGCGGAAGAGGGAAGCCTCGTGCTGGCCGTACGCAACACCGGGCCGGAAATACCGCCAGAGGTTCTGAAGAAGCTGGGGACGCCATTTTTTTCGACGAAGAAAACTGGGACGGGGCTGGGGTTGCCGGTGTGCTACCGCATCGCCGAGCATCACGGCGCGAAGATTGACGTGAAAACAGGTTTGGATGGAACAACCTTTAGTGTGAAGTTTAATCAACGCTCATGATTTGGTACCCCGGCTAGGACTGCAAACGTAGTCTTAGCCGGGCGTTTTCTTTCCACGCCTTTAATGGGACCGCCATGCACACAAAGTGCGTAGTGAATGAGTTCATTTTGCGAAAATAATTAGAGGCTGTTCATGAGTTCATCGAACTTATGAGCAGCCTCTTTTTTCATATCCCTTGTAACGTGCAGATAAACTCTTCTGGTCGTATCGTCGTCGGTGTGGCCCAGGCGCTCCATGATTTCCTCCAGGCCGACGCCGGCCTCGGCTAGCAGAGACGTATGCGTATGTCTTAGCGAATGCGGAGTAAGCTTCTGATTTAATCCGGCTATTTTAAGTATCCTGGCCATCCGTCCTTCTATGAGCTTAAGGTATATTGGATACCCAGGATGCTTGTCGACGGAAAAAACAAAATTCTCATCATGCCAGATGTCTCTATTTCGCATCTTCGTTTTGTTCTGCCTGGCCTGGTGCTTTTCCAATTCTTTGATAATCTTCTGCGAGACAATGATAACGCGCTTGGATGAGCGAGTCTTGGGCGGCTGTAACTCGTACAGCTTTATGTTGTTTTGGGGATTGAAGTAAGTTTTCGTGATTTTAATTGTTCGGTTTTCGAAGTCAATATCTGACCACTTTAAGGCGCAGAGCTCACCGCCCCTGATCCCTGTGTAGGCCAGCAAAGTGAAGATTGCGTAGTCGTCTTTTAACCCCGCGTCATGGGCCATTCGCAGAAAAGCCGCCAGTTCTTCTTTCTCAAGGAACTTTGGCAGCTCATCCGATTTTTCGATATCCTCTAAAGTTTCTACCTTGCGCGGAGGACGGGCATATTCTGTCGGGTCCTTCTTTATGACCTCAAGCTCAACCGCTTTCTTAAAAATCATCCGGGCTGTTCCGTGAATGCCGGCGATAGTCCTTTCGGCAAAGCCGCGTTTCGGCAGATCGTATAAAGCGTTTTGATATTGCTTTTTTGTTATATCTTTCAACTTTATCCGGTCAAAATAGCGGAGCAGGTTATTGACCTCATGCTGGCGGATGCGGGTCGTACTTTTTTTGACCTGCGAAGAATACATTTCAAGCCATTCCTGGGAGAACTCCCTGAAAGAAATTTCTTTCTCCTCAATAAAGGTGCCCTGCGATAATTCGTTTGACAACTGGGCCGCAGCTTCTTCGGCTTCCTTTTTGGTGCGGAATCCGCCAATCTGTCGCTGCTTCCTTTTGCCGTTTTTGTCGATGCCGACATCCATTGTGAGAGTCCAAGTTTTTCCGCGCTTGTAGAAACTTGCCACGATCACACCTCCGGGTCATGTCTTTTCTTGGTGAGATTCATTGCCATGGTAGCGTGCATTTCAATCATGCTTTGAATAGCTTCCGGCGTTATGCCGAGCTCTATTGCCGACATGATCGTTTTTGACCACCGGTCATTGGCTCCGGACTTTGCGGTGAGCATGAATTCGTAATCGAACAAGGAGGGTGCGGATTCGCGGATAAGACCAACCATAACGCCAATTATTTGGTGATCTGTATCCAGTTCAATGTCTTCATATTCCGGATTGGCCGAGCGCAATAATGCCCGGCCGTCGTATTTTATAAAGTACCCTATATGGGCATTTTCTGTTTTGCGAATGTCCCGAGTCGCAACAACCTGCCCGCTATAAGGCTCTGAAACCTCACGGAACAAGACAATGTCGCCAGCGTGAATCCCGGCAAAGATCATTCTATCCCCTTCGGCCCTCGTTGCGAAGTCTGCCTTAATACCGGCAGGGGGGCGTGCTTGCTCTTCCCAGTTGGATTCGCCCAAAAGGGGGACGCTATCTCGAATCTTGCCGAGAACCGGTACTGCGGTATCGTCGCTTTCCCTGTGTTCGTAAAGAGAGAATTGTTTTTCCTTAACCCGATTCAGGATATCGAGGAAGTCCATCTTTGATGCAATGTCAAGATCAAGCTCTTTCAATATCTTTCTGATGCCGCCAGGGGTGTAAGCAAAGGATATTTCGTGTTTCTGGCGGAAGTTCCGGGACTCTTCTTCGATTAAGTCGATAACTTCCCGGGGAAATTCGATAGAAAACTTCCCCCGCTTCGACAAAGAAAGGATTGCACTTTCGATTTCGTTATTCAGCCGGCTGTGGTCATCGAAGAATCCCGCCACAAGCTCCTTTTTTTCTTCGGGCATCCCGTCGAAGTAGCCGGCCTTCATCATTAGTTCAGCATAGCTGACCTGCAGATACTTTGACAGCGTCATCAAGGTATCGGGAAACGGCTTCTGTATTTCTCCTTCAACGCGGGACAGCGTGGTTTGGGATATGCCTGAAGCAACCGATAAATCCTTCTGGGTTTTATATCCAGCCTTTAATCTAAGCTCCCTGATATACTTGCCCACGCTAAGGTTGTCTTCCAAAAGTCGTCACCCTCTTCATCATAGTCAAGCATAGTATACCCCGATAATTGCGCGAGCGCAATTATTTTTTTAATTTAATGCAAAAAGATTGCGCTGGAGATTATTTTGCAGTATATTTAATTCGCCGACGCAATTGAATGTTGCGACGGCGCATAAACAAAGAGAGGAATTACCAAGAGTGACAAGAAAAGTAATCCGGCTAAAAGTGAAAGAGTTGATGAAGGCTCAAATCGAAGCGAACATTTCCACCGATAGCGCCTTGGCCAAAGTGATTGGTGTCTCGGTATCGCAGATATGGCGGGCAAAGCTACCTGTCACTGATGCTCGCTATAACGCACCGGGCAGTCAATTTATCGCTGGGGTAATCGGAGCTTTTCAGGGGCGATTCGAAGATTTCTTTTATGTTGATGAGGTGTCGTGATGAGCGCAAAAGACATAATGCAAAACATCACAACCGAAGAACTTCCCGATATCCTCACCGCAAAGCACATCAGTGAACATCTCCATGTTTCGAAGCGACGGGCGTATGAACTGCTGCAGATATCGCCTTCGGGCGGTGGAATCAAAAGTTTTACTTTCGGACGGTCGGTTCGGGCAAGGAAAGAGGATTACTTAAAATGGCTGGATGCCCTTAACGGCAACTGTCTGACACTCGCGGCAAACGCCAACTCATTGACCAAAAGGAAAGAACGCTAAAAACAGCTATAAGAGAAAGGAGCCAAGAAGATGGCAAAACGTTACGCAGTGAAACTGATCGGCGAGACTCCGCTTCTGATGCACAAGGACAACATTTCCTATAGCGAAAAGGTGAGGGCGTGGGCGAAAGATCCCAACAACAAAAAGATCAGTGTGGCCGGCGATGACCGGACCCCCGCGTGGACTTGGCTAGGCTACTGCTACCACGACAATAAACGGCTGACCATCGACGCGGACAATCTGATGTCCGTCCTCCGGGATGGCGGTAAGAAATGCCCGGCGCCGACCGGCAAGGGCACCATGAAGGCGCTCACCCAATCCGGCATCATGGTGAACGAGATCGGCTGGCCGCTTCTGGTGAACGGCGCGACTATCCCCTGGAGCGACTTTGCGCGACTAGAGGACGAGATGGATTTCGCGGTTCACGAAATGTTCGCCCTCGACCACGGCTTCGAGCTGTTCGTCAAGCGGGCGAAGATCGGGACTGCAAAGCATGTGCGCGTCCGCCCGCGCTTCGACCAATGGGAAGCGGTCGGCAGCTTGACGGTTCTTGACTCCCAAATCACAAAACCGGTTCTGGAAATGGTTCTGAAATTTGCCGGTGTCTACTGTGGCCTTGGTGACTGGCGACCGTCGTCCCAGCAGTCTCCCGGTCAGTTCGGGCGGTTTTCCGTCGAGGTCGCCGAGGTTTAAGGCCCGGCCAGGTTAGGCGGGGCCAGGCACGGCCGGGCGCGGCTTGGACCGGGGCCGGGCTGGGCGAGGCGGGGTCAGGCTTGGCCCGGCTAGGCAAGGCGAGGACTGTGGTGTGGCAAGGCTGGGCGTGGTGAGGCAAAGCGGGGCGGGGCACGGGCCGAAGCTAGGTTAGGCAAGGCCCGGCTTGGCCAGGCGCGGATTGCGGCCTGGCGGGGCATGGTGCGGCGAGGCGAGGCACGGCC
>MTLD01000490.1_pt3 | contig 21037 bp, 26 predicted proteins | sample 1982471 | NCBI WGS metagenome assembly MTLD01 (sample SAMN05712604, study PRJNA340218) | biofilm metagenome | isolation source: sample SPM anode biofilm adapted to -50 mV | place: USA | collected 2012-02-03 | reverse complement strand
CTCCACCTGATGCCATCGGCAAGCAGGAAAAATGCGAGACACCAGACCAGCCCTGTAATCATCCCTTTGACGGCAAAACTCCTGCCGGGAACCCAAGGAAGCAGAATCGGAGTCAGTACCACACCGGTCAGTACGGCTCCAATAAGGGCAATAAGCGCAGTCAGGCCGGCAATGGCGCCGCTTGCCAAAGAAACTGCAAGAAACAGCACCGCACCCCAGATGCAGAGCGTCTTCAGGACTAAAACGACTTCAACCGGAATCAGCACCAGCCGTTCGTAGAGGGTGAATGTCAATTCTTGCATGGCCGGTGTGGTCTTCATGCCGTTATCCAGGAATTCGGGCAGGTCTTCGGCCCTGATTGTCGCGTAGCAGACAAAGAATCCGCTCTGGCGGATTACCTTGTGGGCGGCGATCCCAGGCGCCCCCAGGATTGGCAAAATCAACCGGCGGTGACTGACGACCTTACTCAGTCCGGTTGCCTCGATACGCCGCACCAATTCATCGGTGCCGAAGGTGCCCTTACCTGCCGCACACCAGACGTTGATGCCGTACGTTTCCAGCACCAACAACCACACATTCCGGCCTTCAAGAATGTTGCGGACGATATCATAGGTCATCTTGTAGTTGGCAGTGACTATAACCGGATCGTCTGCTGTGGGGCTGCCGATGGCGTAGAGACCGGTCGGCACAAAGTAGCTTAGCCTTTTGATCGCCCAGCGGGCCTTGCAGGCTCCAAGGTGATCGGCAAGGGTGAGGGGCGAGCCGATCTGCGCAACTCTGCCTGCTGGCGTATTCAGCCAGCCCAGGAATCCGGGGACCTTTTCGTCGATTACTCCACTGCTGCGTCGGGAGGGGCGTGCTCCGCAGCAGGATGGCTCATCAACACGTTTGCTGTTTTCCATTCCGCAGCATGCAACGGCAGGCTCAGGTGTGTTGCCGTTACATGAAGTCTTTTCCGGTTTCCCGGCATTCCGGTTTTGATCGTTATCACTGCAGGAAGCCACCTCGAATGCATCTCCTCTATGTTTTGAATCGTACAACAGGGTGATGTGTCACTGCTCTTGTCTTTTTCTTAAATTCCTGTCCAGCTTTAACATGCCTTATTGCTCTAAGAAACTGTGTCACCAATCATATTTTCTTTTGCGGCAAACCACCTGCGCTGGAACCAGAAGGCGACATTGACCAGGGCGATCATTACCGGCACCTCAACCAGCGGTCCGATTACGGCGGCAAAGGCGGCGCCCGAGTTGAGGCCGAATACGGCCACGGCAACCGCTATGGCCAACTCGAAGTTGTTGCTGGCAGCGGTAAAGGCCAAAGTCGTGGTCCGGCTATAGTCGGCGCCCAGTTTCTTGCCCATCCAGAAGGAAACCACGAACATGATGATGAAGTAAATCCCCAATGGAATGGCGATGCGCACCACGTCCATGGGCAACTGCACGATCAGGTTACCTTTCAGGCTGAACATGACCACGATGGTGAAGAGCAGGGCGATCAGCGTCAGCGGTCCGATCTTGGGCACCACTTCGCGGTGGTAGCGCTCTTTACCCATCGTCTTCACGCCGATCAGACGGGTCAGGGCTCCGGCGATACAGGGGATGCCCAGGTAGATGAAAACGCTTTTGGCGATTTGAGCGATGCTGACATCGACCGCTACTCCTTTAAGCCCAAGCATCGGCGGCAGGACAGTGATGAAGACCCAGGCGTAGACGCTGTAAAACAGAACCTGAAAAACACTGTTAAAGGCCACCAGCCCGGCGGCGTATTCAGTGCTCCCCTTGGCAAGCTCGTTCCAGACGATGACCATGGCGATGCAACGGGCCAAGCCGATCATGATTAGTCCGACCATATATTCCGGCTTGTCCGGCAGCAGCAGGGCCGCCAGCACAAACATCAGCACTGGTCCGATCAGCCAGTTCTGGATGAGGGATATGCCAAGGATTTTTTTATTCTGGAAGACCTCCGGCATTTCTTCGTACTTCACCTTGGCGAAAGGAGGATACATCATGACGATCAAACCGATGGCGATCGGGATATTGGTAGTCCCCACCTGGAAGCTGTTGATGAAACTCTCCACACCAGGGACGAAATATCCCAGTCCCACTCCCAGCGCCATGGCAGCAAATATCCAGAGGGTAAGCCAGCGATCCAGAAAGGAGAGCTTTTTGGAAACGTGTTCACTCATGATGCACCTCCAAAAAATTGTATGATCCAGCTTCTTATTTCGTCTCGTACCCGGCGGAATTCCGGTAGCACCTCTTCTTCGCTTCCCTTGAGCCGCGACGGATCGTCGAATCCATGATGAATGCGCTGCGTGCCGCCGATGAAGAGGGGGCAGGTTTCATTGGCGTCTCCACAGAGAGTAACAACGTGGTCGAAATTCTGCCCTTCGAATTCCGCCAAGGTTTTGGAGCGGTGGTGGGAAATATCGATGCCCAGTTCGGCCAGCACCCGGATGGCCAGCGGATTGACCCTCGTAGCTTCGGTGCCGGCAGAAAAAGCCTTGCAACGATCAGCCAGGTAGTGGTTGGCCAAGCCTTCGGCCATCTGGGAACGGCATGAGTTATGAGTGCAGAGAAAGAGGATGCGTTGTTTCATTGTGGTCTCCTATTTCAAGGAAGGAAGGGGAACTGGATTATTTGCTGATACTATCTATATCTGCTTACACGAATGCATACAAGATGAAAAATTGAAGATCCTCCGCTTTTACCGCAAAATGAGAGGAATGAGCATTACGGAGATAATCATCCACCCACTGGCAGCGCTATAGACGTCTCCTACCTTCAAAGCTATACCCGGCAATTCAAGCAATCCAGAATCGGTTACGATGCTTACTACAATCACTAACCCATTCCAAAGGGTAAGATCTTATGAAGTTACATCGAACAATGTCACACTGTTTGCGTTATTTGCAACGTCATGCCTTGTCAAAGTGTTCGATTCTTACTAAAGCTAAGTCATTAACCCTTTCGGTTGACACCTGCAATATATAAGGCATTGTCCCGCTATTTTTTTTGATTTGAAGTGTGGTTGAAATCCCGTTGTGTGTTTTTGTGGAAGTGAGGGTGTCTATTATCGCGTTTCTGATCTTGCAACCTTCGCAATTGATATCTTTCCCGCAGCCATCAGCAGTGAATGCATAAATGCAGTCAAAAACTTGACCACCTCTGCAACCTTCGACTTCGTGAAGCTCTTTCTCGAACAACTCAAGAGCTCTTCGATTTGCAGTAACGACTTGCCGTGGATTTCCCTGCATCAAAAGAATAGGGGCATCGATTGCTTCAATCCATTTACGGTAATTTCCATCTGTTTCGCAACAACCAGTGCTCTTCATGTTTTTACTCCAACAATGAGATAAACTTCTGGAAAAGCAAAAGTTACACCATCCAGAGCAGATAAGCCCCCACGATGGCGACGACCAGCCCGCCGAATCGTTTCGTCCAGAGTGAGAAGTTAACGATTCCCTTTGATTTCACAAACGATTCTAAAAAGCCAGTAAACGTGCCGGCAAAAAGCATCAAAAGGCAATGACCGATGGCATAGGTGAAGAGCAGCGCCGTGCCGTAGAGCGCCTGCCCCTTTGTGGCCACATAAGTCAGGATTACAACCAGCACCGGCGTAGCACAGGGAGATGAGACTACCCCGAAAAAAAGGCCGAGGATGAATGATCCGACTATTCCTCCCTGTTTCGGTTTGAAGTCGCGTCTGATCGGAAGGCGGATCTCGTAGAGTCCCATCATTTGTCCCCCCATCAGCAATGCTACTACTCCGGCAACTATATACCACCAGCCGCCGACAGTGCCAAACATGGTTCCCAGAAGGCCTGCCGCTGCACCGAAGACGGTGAAGGTCAGCGACAGCCCCAGGATAAAGGCCAACGAGTAACGAAAGGCCTTCCAGCGGTTACCCTCTGCGTAACCTCCCACAAAGCCAACTACTAGCGGGATAGTTGACAGAACGCAGGGCGATGCTGAGGACATCACACCGGCCAGAAAGACCGCCCCGAAAGCCAGGATTGGGTAGAGTGCGACTATCTGCTCGATGTTGTCGAGGACCGTCATTTAAGTCCAGCTGCTTTCAGTTCTTTGATGATTTCCATCTTTTCCATAAAGCCCATGTGTCGCTTGACCTCTTTTCCCTGGGTATTGAAAAAGACTTGGGTCGGGATCATCTGGACGCGAAACTTTTCGGCCGCGGCCTGGTCCTCGCGCACATCAATGAACAGGACATTGGCTTTGCCCCGGAACTCGCTGGACAGGGATTCAAGGATCGGCGCCATCTTCTTGCAGGGTATGCAATGGCGGGCGCCCAGGTCAATGACGGTCGGTTTTCCGGAGATGAGGACCTTGGAGACGGTTGTAGCTGGAGCTGAAGGGAGTTCGGCGTGAGCTGCACCAGCGGTTATGGCCAGCAGAGCAACGGCAAGAACTGTTCTCATGACAGCAGCCCCTTGATTTCAGCAACCGAAGCAACTTTGCCGGAAAACTTCACCCCACCGTCAATCACCAGCGCTGGCGTACTCATGACTCCATAAGCCATGATCTTCGACATCTCCTCCACCTTGACGATCTCAGCGACCGTGCCGTTCTCTTCAGCAGCTTTCTTCACGTTTTCATAGAGTGTCTTGCATTTTGAACAGCCGGTTCCCAAAACTTCGATTTTCATCTGTCAGCTCCTTTGTGAATTAGTTCTGTACGCTTGCTTGGGATAAATTGAGATTGTTTATTAAATTTACGACACAAGATACTGGGTTAGTAAATCAAAACTGTTCTGAAATCCTTCGACAAAGGTCTTCTGTCAGTTCCGGGGAAGGTTTTGTTTTCCCTTTTTCCAATCCCATTGCACTCAGAAAAATGGCATGTGGCTTCAACCCAATATTATCAATAATCATTTTTGCACAACCAACTTCACATCCATCGATGGTGACAACCGTATTCGCCTTCTTGGCGGCATCTATAAAGGGGGTGAGTCCTGCTCCAATTCCGGCAAGACAACTTGCCTTTGGAGTAGCAAAACCGTCTTCCCTGAGCTTACGACTAACCTGGTCGGCAACCTCACCGACATCCGCACAGCCAGAGCACGCATAAACGATCTTGCCAACCTCATGCAGGGGGGTGCAGCTTGAACATTCCATGATTCCCTCCTCTATTTTGTGGGTTTTACTGCAAACGTAACTGTCCAGATATCAACTGGTTACAAGATGGCGTTGAACAGATAACCAACAATGACGATTGCTGTTGCCACAATCCCGAAAAATGTAGCCAGGAGTGGTTTCTTCAAAACATTGCTGAGAATGATCGCTTCCGGCAGCGACAGAGCAGTTACGGCCATCATAAAGGCGAGTACGGTACCCATTGCCATACCCTTGGCGGTCAGTGCCTGAACGATTGGGATCACACCCGCAGCGTTGGAGTAAAGAGGGACACCGAGCGCGACCGCGACCGGTACCGCAAAGGGGTTGTCGCGGCCGGCCCATCGGGCCAGAAAATCCTGTGGGACATAGCCGTGAATAAAGGCGCCGATGCCGATACCAACGACTACGTACGGCCAGATTTTTTTCAATAATCCCTTGGTATACTCGCGTGCATAGCTGAAACGCTCCTTCCAACTCCGCTCAGCTATCTCGGCATTACCCACTTGCATTTGCCAGACATAGTCCTGAACGTGCCTCTCCATTTTCAGTTTCCCGATCACTATTCCGGCCACGATTGCAACCAGAAGTCCGGTACCGATATAGATCAGGGCGATCTGCCAGCCAAACATCCCCCAGAGCATGATCAGCGCAACCTCGTTGATCATCGGTGAAGCGATCAGGAATGAGAAAGTAACACCCAGAGGGACGCCGGACTCAACAAAGCCTATGAAAAGCGGCACCGCCGAGCATGAGCAGAATGGAGTGACTATCCCCAGCAGGGCGGCCATGAAGTTGCCGACGTATTCGCTGTTATGAGAGAGGATGCGCTTGGTTTTCTCGGGAGGGAACCAGGAACGTATGATCGCAACCACGTAGATGATGGTGGCGAGAAGAAGAAAAATCTTGATCGTATCATAAATGAAAAAGTCCAGGGCTTCGCCAGCACGAGAGCCGGGGGGGAGGTTGACGAGAGTATAGGCGATGTAGTCGGCAAATGATTTAAGCATGAATGCTCCATGAAGCACGTGGATAATTCGTCACATGATGAGAAAAAACCTTTGAGGCACCCCTTCCTTCCCAAGGAACTCAAAACTGGTGCGAAATCATCCGCAACAGGCTTTTTGCGGTTTTTCGCCACCAGAACTACAGCACGAGGTTTCCGTCGATGCGGTATCCACAAGCGAAGATGAATACTTGCGCATGGCGCTCATTGCTCCTTTTTCAACCATGTGCCCGGTTTCAACTGCCGCGCGAATACAGTCTTCTTCGATACCCAACTCGCGGGCTTTTTCCAGATGGTAGGCCAGGCAGGGCTGGCAGTGGGCGCTTACCGATGCGCCAATAGCGATCAACTCTTTCGTCCGTTCGTCCATAGCAATTCCTTTCCAATTCAGAAAAAAAGGTCTACAGCATGGATAAGCCTTGTATCCGCATGTACAGATGTATTTTATATCCGCTTGTGCGGATGCGTGCAAGTAAAAAAATAGATGGATTTTCAACGCCCAACACATTTGGGGTTGGCTTGCTTCTCGATTTGAAATTTCGCAAGAGAATTATGGTCGGCCTGAAAAGCTTTGTCAGTGGCATGGCCTTTGAGAAGGCCGAGGAGGTCCATATGAAGAGAGGTGGCTCCCTTGGAGATGGTGTAATACATCCATAAGCCGCCTCGGCGGTCGTCCAGCCAACCGCTACGCTTGAGATAAGCCAGATGACGCGAGACTGTTGACTGAGGCAGCTTCAATACCGCCATCAGGTCGCAGACGCACAGTTCACCTTCTTCCTTTAGCAGGAGGAGGATCCGCAACCGAATAGGATCGGAAAGGCATTTGAATGTCTGGGCTAGTTGTTGCATGAAGGCCTTATATATGCTGGTTTGATTGCGGAGTCAAGCCAACAGAGAGTTCGCTCCGCAATTAGTTCCCGCTCCATTTGCGCCAAACGCACCATCACGTAAAAAAAAACGCCCAGACGGCGCGCCAGTATTAATACTGTCGGTAAGGCACTTGAACTGAATCTCCTGTCCCGCTAAATCGGTGACGAGATCGACCAGGCTCTTAACGGAGCGACCCAAGCAAGGTATGCGGTATCGGCAAGGACAAGCTCGTGCTGGAGCAGATCAAACCAGAGGAACAGGCGTAGGAAGGGGCCTGCCGTAATCTTGACGCTGCATCAGAAAAGGGCTAAGGTAGCCCCAAGGTGCTCTTAAGCTGGAGTAAATACAACGGAAAGAGACACACAGTGAATATCGAATCAACCGAACTAATCTACTTTTCTCCGACGCAAACAACCAGGAAGGTACTCGAAGGAATTGCGCAAGGACTTCAAGCTTCAAACGTTCAACATTGTGATCTAACGCAACCCATTACCTGTACCCAGAACCACCAGCAAATAACTACAGACATGACAATCATCGGCGCCCCTGTTTATGCGGGAAGACTGCCGCCTGTCGCGGTTTCCCGGTTGAAACAAATTGAAGGTAACGGTGCGCCAGCCGTTATTGTTGTGGTCTATGGGAACCGTGAATACGAAGATGCTCTCATTGAATTGCGGGATATTGCCTTGGAAGCCGGTTTCAGGCCCATCGCAGCCGGAGCATTTATCGGAGAACACTCCTTTTCAACTGCGGACCTGCCAATAGGGCGGGATGCTGAGTTCGGCAACTGGACAACAAAGGGACACTAATGAAAATGTCAGTAATTATGTCAGATGGATCGACAAGTGTTGTAAATTCGGAAGATCTCGACTATTTGCTGCGGAAAAGATTGATTTTGTCTTTCAAACGGTCAAGCGGATGGGCCCGCGTAGCTTGCGATCCAATACGAGCCCCGGAAAGCAATGTGAAGTATTTTGGCAGGGAACGAAGAAATAGCTGAATTCGTCTTCCCGCAGGCGTGTCGAAGACCGCTCGAAAGATTCTTTGTCCGGATGCGAAAAGATCCAGTGTTTTGACATTGCAGATAAATCCGCTCTCTACTAATCCTTGAAACTTGCTTGGAGCGGATTGGAGAACAAAAACGAGCAACCGTTCCCACACTTTCCACAATGATGGCCGGTTGGGGGATAGTCAGACTGCGCAAGGAAAAGAAGTGAAGACCGGTTGTCGCGGCAACGATATTCAGTTCCCCCTATATGATCTTTTGACTAAAATCCAGAGTACGTACTGAAATGGAGATTCTATAATGCTCAACGAAGATCTTCTGGCGGCTCTCCAGGAGTTGCTGGAAGCATCCGGAGATATGACGTCCGGCCAGCTTCCGACCACAAGCCAGTTGGAACGCTTCAAGCGGGCGTGCGAGTGGGCGCAAAGACTCATCGACCGAGAGGAAAAAGCGAAACGCGGCTCACGGCTTTAACCCTGACAGCGATCAGGCAACTGCCAGTTCATCGGCGACCCTTATAAGGCTCGGCAGATCGGGTTTTGTCAGGATATGACTGGCTCCCAATCCGATCCACTTGCGTTTGTTGTCATCTGAAGCGAGTGATGAGAACAAGACAACAGGGATATCCCTGAGCGCATCTGTTTTTCGGACCAGCGAAGTTAGATGCAGCCCATCCATCTGGGGCATTTCCACATCGGTGATCAGTAGGCTGAAGATAGTGCGGATGTCGCTATTATCCAGAGAGCATTTATCAACCTTCGCCTGGATAAGCTCCCAGGCTTTGGCCCCGTTTTCAGCCTCCTCCACCTTGTACCCGGCGCTACGCAAGGCGTTACACATTGTGCCTCGGATGAAATGAGAGTCATCGGCAACAATTATGGTTTTCTGTGAACGGTGAGCGTCGGGTTCGCGCTCGAGCAACTCGGTTTCATTGACAGACATCAGGGCGCTCTGAGAGCAGAGTTCGCCGACAATCTTCTCGAAATCAAGCACCAGGATGATCCGGTCATCCATTTTGACTAGGCCGGTAACCTGATCACTGTGTACCGAACGGGACGGTGGCTCGACATTTTTCCACGAGATGCGATAGATGCGGGAAACTGAGTGCACCAAGACGCCCACCATCAAGTTGTTGAACTCAAGCACGATGACCCGGTCGGGTACAAGGTTGCCGGTTTCTTTGCCGAGAACCGTAGCCAGGTTGATGATCGTGATAACCTTGTCCCTCAGTTTGATCATTCCTTCCACACCTGGTCTGGCATTGGCTATCCGCGATATTTTCGGAAGCAGCATAATTTCACGAACCTTGGCGACGTTTACTCCGTAATGGCAGGGAATCACGTTTTCGTGCCAATCCATTTCGTCGATCCTGAACTCGACGATTTCCAGTTCATTCGTATCGCTTTCCAGCAGAATCTTGTCATTTTTCATTAATATGTCCCTCAGTCTACCTTCTTTAAGCTCTGAAATTGATTCTATCCGGACTTAACCAAAATGGAACGTGACTTTAACAAGTGGATATAATATCGGCAAGAATCAGCTCAATCTTTACCAACTTTTCAATATGCCAATCTTATGATTTGTTGACACGGTCATTTTGTATGGGCAAGACGCGAATGCGTTGGTATCAGGATTGACAGTCATGACTTTCTTAACTTCTTTACAAGCAGACAAAGTATTGATTTTGGCGTGATTCTGCGTATGCCGATATCACCCCAAAATAAACTCGCAGGAACGGCATAGTCATTTATAGTCACACAGGCAGAGCTGGTAGTTTACACAGAAACTCAATCAGGGAGGAATACACATTCAAAGCGGCTATGACTTCCAGAGAGTATGTATGCCATGTTCAAACTCTACTGATGCCGCGTCAATAGATTAGCATTTGCAGGCCGCAAGGCGGGCAACGCTGACCACCACACTTCGGCCACGTTGTTCGGAAATTTTTCTGAAGTGCTTGAGAAGTTTTTTTTCATCCGGTGCCAAATTCTCGAAGGAAAGCTCATTTATTCGGATCGCAAAATCTACTGAAAAGAAAAACATAACGGGAACACGCAACAACTGTGCAATCACCTGAATATTCTCAACATTCAACTTATTAGTGCCATTTTCGTAGCGTTGCACTTGTTGGTAGGAGACATTGAGCATTTCCGCCAGACGTTCTTGTGAGATCCCCAGTTCACGTCTCCGCTGCTTGATCGCCTTCCCAATTTCCCTGTTGGTAATAACCCTGTTTTCCATGAAGGGCACTATACCTAAAAAGTTTTAATTGCATCTACCACCTTAAAAGTTCAATTTTTTATTGACAAATACAACCCATTACGTGCAAAATATTTACCATACACCGAATGCAATACTTGTTTAATCGTTAAAAATACTATCATAAAATAATAATTAAAATAATACAAAAAACCGATTTCCAGGAAAAGCGCATGGCAGATATCCTTGTTGTTGACGATGAGCAAGATAGTCTGAAATTGATCAAACAAGTTCTGATGCGCGAGGGCTTTGTAGTTCACTGCGTGACGAGCGGAAAAGAAGCTATTTCGAAAATAATGGAGAGAACTATCTCCCTGATTATCACCGACCTCAACATGCCTGAGATGAACGGTTTTGAACTGTCGCGAAAAACCATGGAGATTGCACCTCAGATCCCCATCATCATGATTACTGGCAGCGATTCTCCGGAAATCAGCCGTCAGGCAACGGATATCGGGATATCACAGGTACTACCAAAACCTTTTCAAATCAAAATAATGCTTAATGTTGTAAGACGCGTAATGGAAAATATGATTATTCCAACACATTAGTAACGAGCTAACTCATTATAAAATTCGTATTTGGCTGGTGTGATCGACACCAACTGGTTCATGATTGACCACATAGGTTCCTCGGCTACGAGAAAAAACAACAGAATCCCGGACTTCATTTTATCGAACAAAGCTTATTATTATCCGTTTTGTATCCACGTCACGTAAAAAAAGGCGGCCACGAGGGCCGCCTCTATCCAGGCAGGATATCCATCATCCAGCCCAAAGACTCTCATTTCTCACTTCCTTTGCAACATCCGCTTCATTCCCCGGCAGTAAAGTCCCTTCCGAGTTTGCATCGGCAAACTCCTCAACCTCGATCAGACGGTTGATCTCCTCACCCGTTTCCAGATGCTTCATAACCAGCCTGACCGCCGAAGCGACTTCGTTGAGGCAGGTCTTCGGTCCCAGGTGACAGGAGATTCCTGACAGGGCCTTGACCGCATCGTGTGCTTCCAATCCGGATCTCAATCCGTAGGAAACCAGCCGGGCAATGCCATCGGCCATGGCCGATCCGCAGCCGCCGGCCTTGCCGAAGCGGATGAAGACTTCAAAGGGCTTTCCATCTTGAATGGTGACGGTCACGAACAGCTTGCCGCAGTGCGACCGTCTCTGAATGGTGAAACCCGGTACGGTAACCGGGCGTGACGTTTTAAGGCTCATAAGTTCCTCCTTGTCAGTCAGCCTTTTGCTTCGGCAATGACATCAGCTCAGTGCCGCGGCCGTCCATCCCAACAGCATTCGCCGATGTAACGGACGAGGTTGCCGCTCCGATAGAAGATGCGCGCGGTGTTTTTGCTGATGATGCTGCCGCAAGCGATGCAGGTGACGGCTTTCTCAAGGGGGCCGTCCGGCACGGTCAGTGCCCGGATGAATGTCGCATTGCAGTTCCTGCACTCAAATATCACCCGGTCGATACCCAGCAGGTTGTCGGTGCGGGAGACTTTCAGAGCACCACCGCATTCCGGACAGCTTGGAGCATTCAGCATGCCGGTTGCGGTATCCCGTTCTTGTTCGTAATTATCCCGGGCCACACGAAGATTCTCCTCAAAATCAATCTCCATCCGTTCACAGAAATGCATCAGGTCAGCGAGCAGATCCTTGACGTCATCTTCATCGCCGTCGAAATCCCGGCCTTCCAGCGTCAGGCAATATGCTTGCATGACCGCATCAATCCGGCCGGCGCGTTCCTCGTTGGTAGGTTCGTGTGTCATCTTTCCGGTTTTTGACGGGGGCGGATCTTTGGTATCCGGGCTCACATCCCGGTTTTCAACTACCTGCTTTCTCTGCTCCAGCCACGAATCAGTGGCAAGAAACTGCACGTCATCCGCGGTGATGAAGACCGCGCTGCCTCCGAAACCGTCAGGCGTGTTTTCGGTGCAGGTGTATGCCGTTTCCCGGGATATCCAGGTAAGTTCGCCGTTGGAACGCCGGATGATTGACTGGAGACAGGAGTAAAGAGCGTCCTCATCAAGTTCGATGTCATTCTTGGAATCACCCGCTCGAATGACGCTACGGTTGCACCAGTCATCGGCAAAGAGAAGGAGATTGTCGTCGCCGGTCGGCTCGATACCAATGCCGAACGCCTTGAAGATTCGCCTGTCCTCGTCAGTGATGAGATGTTTCGGAACCGGGGGCAGGAACACCCCTCGGGAAATATAATCTGCCATGGCTGTCTCCTTGAATTGCGACGGGGAGACAGCGCCCCTTTCGGGAGAATGTCTCCCCGTTGGGGTTGGATGGTGTCAGAAGCGGGTGTCCGGGCCGGTATCGTCAATAACCTTGGCCGTTTCCCGCAGGTCGTACTCGCCCTCTTCATCAAGAACGGAAAGTGGTACCGATTCGGATTCCCAGCGAACGGAGGTATGCCGGTAATAGCCTGACCAGTGGAAATCGCTGTCGGTGACGTTCAACGTGGTGCATTCCATCCGCCCCTTGAATTCCATCACGGCTACTTTCCCGTTTTTCGGGTCGGCTTCATAATCTGTAATCAGGAATTCGCAGTCGCAGTCGAACGCAGAGATTCTGTAAACATCTAGGTCTCTCACAACCGCCGAGAGCCTCCTGATGCGGTCCTTTTTCTCCAGATCCAGGCCGATTGCGACATAGCCCCCAACGTCGGCATAGAATTCATTGTTGTCGGTTATGGGAAGGATGAGTTTCTTTGCGGATGGCTTGGTAGCCCCGTCATATTTCTGTTTCATATGCGTTTCCTCGGCGGAAAGGAACCAAAGACGCCCGCGAAGGCATTCCGGTTCCTGCCTGGCGGCTACATCAGGCCTCGCTCGACGAAACTCGTGTAGCTCTCGCCGATGATGATGTGATCCAGCAGCTTGATGCCCAGCAACTCGCCGGCCTCCTTGATGCGCCGGGTGATGTTGATGTCCTCGCTGGAAGGCGTCGTATCTCCTGTGGGATGGTTGTGGATCAGGATCAGGGCCGCCGCGCTCGAGATGCAGGCGGTTTTGAAGAGTTCCCTGGGCACCACGATGCTCTGGTTCAGGGAGCCCACCGATACCCGGTCGAAGCAGGAAATTCGGTTCTTGCCGTCCAGGTGCAGGGCGATGAAGTGTTCCTTGGCTTCCTGCTTGAGATCGGCAAACATCTCGTAGATTTGCTGGGGAGAGGTAAAACGCTTGGAAACCCAGTCAGGAGCGTTTTCCCTGATGACTTCGCTCCTGAAACGGGCCTCGATCCTTCTGAGGAAGATTCGTTTGGTTTGGGGATCTGTCTGTTCATCGAACAGATTCTTTTCCTGGATTCTCATGGTTCTCTCCTTTCAGCGGGAGAGAACATGAGTCCCCCTTCGGGAGACCTGTTCTCTCCCGGCGAGGAATGTTCTATTTCACTGGTGTCTTAATTCAGTCGCTTGACCATCTCCTCATGCAGCCGCACATGCTTCTCCATGATGGCGTTGGGCGGGCAGCTCTTCAGGGCTTCGGTGCAGGCGTTGTAGAAGGACCAGGCGTTCCGGTCCCGGAAAGCGTCGTGACTCGGGCGCAGCCATTCGTTTCTCAGCACCGGAAGCTGACGCGGGCTGATGATGTCCCGGCCAAAGAGGATTCCCATGGCCGGGAAGGCGTCGGCGTTGGTGAAGGGAGTTGCCTTCATTTGCTCGGCTGCCACCAGGATCTCGCGGTAGTTGTTTTTGCTCTTGTAGATGGTGGAGATGGCAAGATCCTCCAGGGTGGTCCAGACGTTCTTGGTGTGCTTCTTCATTATGGCGATGTCACCGGTGAGTGCTAGGTTGTCGCAGATGAAGACGCTGGCGCCGATGGCCAAGCCCACGCTCATGGAGCGGTCGTAGCTGTTCCTGAAGGCGATGCAGAGCCCCAGGTCAGCTTCGTCCCTGTTGAACTGGAGAAAGGCGAACATCTGCTGACCCTGGCGGGCCAGGGCGTACTTCTCCCCCACTAGGCAATAGTCGGTGAGGATGTCCCGGCTGATGGTCAGGAGCCTGTCGCTCAGGTCATAGTGGCTGACCGGCTGGTAGCTGTCGGTCGCCTCGGGCAGTTGGACCAGGTCGAGTTCGTGGCGTTTCACTTCGATTGCTCCGCGATGCAGTGTCATTCCGTTCATGATCGTTCTCCTTTCGATATTTGGAGACGGATCATCCCCAGGGGGAGATGTTCCGCCCCCATGGGGTTTCAGTTATTGGTTAAAGTGTTAGGCAGCCTTGGCCAGGGCCTGTGGAGGGAGTCTCCTCACTTCCAGCCTGGTGTAGCCGGCCTTGGGCTTGCTGCATGACTTGAACACATCGGGGTACTCTTTCATTACAAGGGCCGAATCGAGGGTTTCTCCGGGTGCGACGGTCGTGGTCGAAACCGCGATCCCGTCTTCCGTGACTCCCTGGAACCGCTTGCCGAAGAAGGCGATCAGCTCCTTCTTGATCGGGTCGAGGCTCTTCTCCAGGTCCTTTTTCCTGTGATCAAGAATCTCGTACTCGGCGACACGCTCGGTAATTTCATTGGGAATCACCTGGTCCCTGTGGGCCGGGCAGCCGCCGCGGTAAGGACAGAAGCCGCAGAGGATGCCGGGCATGGTTGTGGGTGTGGCTTTCCCGGCTTTGGCCGCGATCAGCTCATGTCCCTTCTCCAGGTAGTAGTCCAGCAGGGTCAAATCCGGGGAAAATGAGTTGAATTCCTCCTCCTCGCCGGCAGAGAGATCCGAGGCAAGGATGCTCCCCCTGATCTCTATCCCCCGGTAATTCACTGCCAGGAGTCCCAGTTGGATGTGGAGTTGATCGACCCAGTTGCCATAGGGCTCCACCGGGATGCCGTCGGTTGTTTTGCATTCGATGATCTGGATTGATCCGTCTTTGTGTTTGAGGGCAAAGTCCAGGTGGGAACCAATCGGGTGATGCGGATGTTCGATGACCAGTTGCCGGGTAAAACAAGGTCCGGTTGCCGTTGGAAATTCGGAAGGAAAAACTTCACGGAATCCCATAACACGAAACCGTTCGGCCTGGTCGATCTCGAAGATGTGGCCTCTCCGCTTCTGGCGCAACTCTTTCTCGGTTGCGATGGCGGGAAAGCGCATCTTCAGCGTCACCCTGCGGTGGCAACCGCAGATTTCCGAAGCGGTGGCCATCTCGCTTCTCGGCCTGGAGAAATCGTCCAGGCTTTGCGAGTTGTTCCGTTCGATCAGGTGCAGCGCCTTGGTGTTGAAGTCTACGAGTCTGCTCATCTTAAGTCTCCTTTCGGGGTGATCCGGAGGAAGACGGAGATCCCCTAAGGGAGTTCGTCTCCCCCTGGGGGTTGGTTGTCAGGCTGCTTCCCTGTAGATCCAGGCCTTGCCGGAGGAGTTCCACCTGAAGCCCTGGGACTTGAGGCAATCCTTGGAAGATGCGTCCTGGTAGGAAGGAGTGGCGCGCACTTCTCCGGTGGTTTCGTCCATTTTGAAGGGGATGCGGCGGGAGGCCAGGGCATTGGTGATGTCGGTGACCTTGCCCTTTGCTGGACTGCCGTTTTTCTTGGCTTCCAGGGCCATGAGCGCGTCGTTCATCCGGCTGGCGGGAATATCTTCCGGTTTTGTCACTCCCATGAAGGCGAGAAACTTGATCCGGTCGGCTCCCGCTTCTCTAATCTTTGTTTCCAGTTCTTTCACTTGGTCAATGGTGATGAACTTCTGGCCAGGAGTTTGCTGTTCTTGCTGTTCAGCGGGCTTTTGCGCTTCCACTCCGGAATCCAGCCATTCCCGAATCGATCTTCCGTGCTCCTCGGTCAGTTTCCCGAAGAAACCGTCGAACAGCCCGGTCCGGTCCTTGCTGGCGGTGGCGATGTGGCGTTCCTGGTCGATGTCGAAGACCAGTGAAAATTCATAGTCGAGACCCTCACGTTGAACCGGTGCCATGCCGACCTTTTTCGGGACCTTTTTCCCTTTCTCGTCCTCCACCAGAATGTACTCGGTCTTGGAGCGCATGGTGGCGATGACGTGCAGCGGTGACTGGAGCATGGCGTCCACCAGCGAGTTGTGCTTGGGGGTTGCTTCGCGCCAGCCAGCGAACTTGTTGCCGTTGGCAGCTCCGGTCTTGGCGTCCACCAGTTCCAGGATGCCGCCGGTGCCGGCCCAGGCGTGGGAGAGGGAATCGATGATGATGAGGTCGTAGCCCTGATGTTCGGCCTCTTTGATGCCGTTGATGTACTTGTCAACAATGAAGGGGGGCTTGATTACGTCAACGTCGTAGGTGCCGAGGTGTGAGTAGAGCGAGGCGCTTTCGTTTTCCGTATCGAGAAGTGCGATCCTGCCTTCCAGTCCGACGATTCCGAATGCCAGCTTGATGGCGGACATGGACTTGCCTGAACCTGCCGGGCCGCAGAGTCCAATCCGGGCTTTTACTCTCTGTCTGACTGCTTTTGTGAATGCCATGGTCTGTCTCCTTTCTTGTTTTGATTCCCGGAAAGAGGAGACGGACCATCCCCGTGGGGAGTGGTGTATCTCCCCTGTCGGGTTGGTTGATGAATGTTTTTTTCAGGTAGTGGGCCTAAAACGGGTAGTCGTCTCCACCTGGGGGCGGTGATTGACCATTGCTGTCCGAGGCTGGTTCGTCTGAGCGCCCATTATCCTTTTTCGACAGCAGTTGCAACCTCTCTCCGACGATCTCGGTGATGTAGCGATCCTTGCCGTCCCGGTCCTGCCATTTCCTGGTCTGGATTCGTCCCTCAATGTACACGCTCTTTCCCTTGGACAGATGCTCGCCGGCGATTTCCGCCAGGCGTCCCCAGAGAACGATAGTGTGCCATTCGGTCCGGTCTTCCCATTCTCCTGACTTGTTCTTGAACCTCTCGTTTGTGGCAACGGAAAAACCGGCCACTGCCGTTCCCGATGCCGTGTAGCGGACCTCGGGATCTCTTCCCAATGTTGCGATGAGCAGTACTTTATTCAGGCTTGCCATGATGATCTCCTTTCGCTTATTTCCCGTTCCAAAAGAGACCATTTGCCCTCACGGAAGCGAAACAGTCTCTCCCGGTCGGGATGTTTGAAATACCCGCCGCTTGCAAGGCTTGTCGCGGGTTTGGGCAACAAAAAACCCATTGCGGCGATAGCCGGAACGGGTCGGTGGATTTGGGAACAGACTGGTCCTGATTCAGGACGCAGCTGTGCTCTGGTACTATGTATGGCTTCGTTAAGTCGCTGGATGGTTCAGGATGTCCGGAAAGGCAAGATTATCCCTTCGCTAAGCGTTGTTCGGCCGACGCAGTAAGGTCCCTGATGATGCAACCAGACTCGCCGCACTTGATTGATCGCTTGCCGTGGCGATCTTTTCAGACACCGGGGCTTTAACCGGTGAATTCGTCTTTCCTTAAAGAGGATAAGATGGGTAGAGAAATATTCCCTGTTCTTTCACAATGTTTTGGCGGCGATATCGGTCGAAACATCCATACTTCGATTCTATGTCGCTACGCGAGAAACAGCAGATCAGAATCACAGTTCATTGACATTCAAAAAAGGGTTCAGAACCATATTGTATTGTTTTGATACTTCACTTTTTACCGATTCAATCAAAGTATCCGGTTTATTCCCGGTGCCTGGAAATGAACTCACGGATATCCTCAATGTGCCACACTGTCACCCTAGCCCCAAGCTTTACCGGACGAGGATAGAGGCCGGATTTGACTCCAGCCCACCAAGTGCTCTTGGATACTGGGATAATCGGCGGTATGGGGGGATCAGCCTTGGGATTGCCGACAATCTGGGACAAGCGGACGTAGCCAGTTTCAGGCAAGGTGTGTGTCATGGCTATTGCCTCCTTATTTTCAAAACCAAGCTTCAATCGGGAAAAAATCCACTCCTATCTATAATTATCCTGCAGGGGTGTAGCTGATTTGCGCTAAATTTAGAGAAAAAACTCTATTGCTTTGTTTTGTTGGATATATTTTTTCTGAGCATAAAATTAGCGCATTATGCCCAACTAGATGCTGTTTGGTGGGTATTTCGAAAGGAATAGATTTGAGTCCATGAATTGAGTCAGTGAGCAAGGGAGGAATGAGTAATCCTGCGCCTGGAATTTAGCAGCTTTCAGACCGCAATTGAATGTTGACTGAAGCTGGGGGCGGGAAATGCGTAATCAATTCACGTTTTTTTCAGTTCGTCAAGATAGTCGGCCCAGGTCTGCATCATTTTCTTGCGTTCAGCAAGGTGTGTCGTTCGGTTGTAGGCACGGCCGTTCGGGTCTTTGACAGCATGTGCAAGCTGATGTTCTATGTAATCAGGCCGGAATCCCAGGACTTCATCAAGGATCGTACGTGCCATTGCTCGGAAGCCATGAACACTGATTTCATCTTTATCGAATCCCATGCGCCTCAACGCAGCAAGAATGGCAACGTCAGACATTGGACGCAACGGGGAACGCAGGTTCGGAAAAACGTACCGCCCTGAACCCGTGAGAGGTTGCATTTCCCTCAATATCTCTAACGCCTGTCGTGACAAAGGCACAAGGTGAGGGGCTTTCATTTTCATCTTATTGCCAGGAATATTCCATTCAGCAGCATCTAGGTCGATCTCTGACCATTCGGCCTTTCTCAATTCACCGGGGCGGACAAAGACTAGCGGTGCCAGCCTCAAGGCGTTTTTGACGACGATAGAACATTGGAACCCTTCTATCGCACGCAGTAATGGCGCAACCAGCTTCGGGTCCGTGATAGATGCAAAATGGCCTTGCTTCGGCATCGGTATTGCGCCCTTCAAGTCAGCAGATGGGTCACGTTCCGCCCTGCCGGTTGCAATCGCATACCTGAACACCCGGCCACAATCCATCTTTGCCCGGTGTGCTGTATCCAACGCCCCGCGAACTTCGATCTTACGGATCACTGTCAAAAGTTCCGGCGCTTTGATCTCTGAAACCGGACGACTGCCTATCCAAGGGAAAATATCATTTTCCAGTCTATTTTTGATCTTACTGGAATGGGTTAATGCCCAGTTCGGTGAAAACTTTTCGAACCACTCACGGGCTATCACTTCAAAGCTATTAGTATCAGCTTCACGCCTTGACACCTTCAGCGCCTTACGTACTGCCATAGGATCCACGCCTGCCGAAACCTGCCGCCGTGCTATCTCTTTATCCAGCCGTGCATCTGAAAGAGAGCGTTCGGGGTATGTTCCGAGGGCAAGCAACTTTTCCTTGTCATTGAAGCGATATTTAAAGCGCCAGTATTTTCCGCCCTTCGTAGTAACCAGCAGAAAAAGCCCATCACCATCAAACAGCTTGTAGTCCTTGTCATTGGGCTTTGCCTTACGGATTTGAATGTCAGTAAGTGCCATGATGCGCCACCTGGGGGTATCTATTTTATTGCGGGGGTACTTTTATAAAAAATATACCCCCAGATACCCCGGATGTCAATGTACCCCATAGCACCACTTTAGACATAAAACAAAAGAAAAGGCCCTGCTTTACAGGGCCTTGCAATCTTTTTCAGACAGAAACGGATTATGTTTTGGTGGGCGCTACTGGGATCGAACCAGTGACCCCTGCCGTGTGAAGGCAGTGCTCTCCCGCTGAGCTAAGCGCCCGTGAACCACCTTGATAACAGACCACGCCGCTTCTGTCAAGCCTCCGGGCGCCTTTTCGATCATTCCGGGGCGATTGGATCAGGCAACAGGCTCGCCTCCCCAGAGATCAACCTCGCATACCCCGCTCTTTCCGGCATAGTTCCGTGCGCTGGAGTAACGCCATTGTTCGACAAGATCCACGTAGCCTCTTTTGACCGGGTTTATGTGGATATAGTCCAGCGTTGTGCGCATCATCCCGCCTTCTGTGATCAACTCCGTCTCCGGCGTTTCCTGCCAGAAGCGGTAGTGCTGCTGTTCGCCCTCGGAAACAAGCATCCGCTTCAGGAAACGCTCCAGCCGCTGTTCTTTGAGGCAGGTGACAATCCGGCTGGCTGTATCTTCCATGAACAAGTTCAAACAGATATCGAGCCGTTCCGCCTGGGCAAGGAAGTGGAGATGCTCTTCCATGACGACATAGCTGTACAAGCGCAGCCCGGATTGTTCACGAAGCTTTTGCCAACTATCAAAGATTATGTTGACCACATCCGGCTGCGAGAACACCGGCAGCAGTTCATGAACCACGCAGGTAATGTGATGCGGCTGATCTGGGCAGGTTATGGTGGTGAAGGTATGGGGCAAAGAAATATCAGTCATGGTTCAGGTACCGCCTTAGCGCCTTACGTATTGAAGTAAAGGCTATCCGGTCGTACTCCACGGCATCGCGATCAACCCACACGGCATCCTCCAGGTCGTCTGCCGGTTTCAGCTCCGGCGGCTCTTCAAAGTGGGCCAGAAAGATCAGGTCCAGCGTATCGTACACCATTCCGCAGTAGGGGTACGTGTTGGGAAATGAAAAAAGATAGTTCATCTCCGGGATCACTATGCCAAGCTCTTCTTTGATTTCCCGCCGCCCCGCGTCCTCTGCCGACTCTCCCGCATTGGCGAATCCTCCGGGCAGATCCAGCATGCCGCGTCCCGGATCGTGTTTCCGTACGCCGAAGAGAAGCTTACCCCGGCATTCCATAATCACAGCCACTGCTGCGGCAATATTCAGAAAAAGCACGAAACCGCAGGAGCCGCACTCAAAGTGCTTACGTGAATGCCAGGTAAGAAGAGTGCTGCCGCAGCGGGGGCAATGAATGATGGGGTTGCTTGAAAGCATTGGCTGTCCTTTCACGTCTATTCAATCTATCCGAGCCTCTTGCAAAAGTCTTGAAAATCGGCTC
>MTLD01000593.1_pt4 | contig 21041 bp, 27 predicted proteins | sample 1982471 | NCBI WGS metagenome assembly MTLD01 (sample SAMN05712604, study PRJNA340218) | biofilm metagenome | isolation source: sample SPM anode biofilm adapted to -50 mV | place: USA | collected 2012-02-03 | reverse complement strand
CCCTCCCCTTCAAGGGGAGGGTTAGGGTGGGGATGGGGTAAGGGACCAACCTGACAAAGTAGAATTAATCAACTCCAGACAGCACACACCCACCACCACCATGGTCATAAAATGTTCGCGCAACAGGCATCCACTGCACACAACAAAGTCCAAACTTATTAAAAAAAACTACGAACCCCGTGAAATTTCACGCCTTCCAGTCGCGGCACGCAATTTGTAAAACACTACGTACCAACCCACATGGAGGTACGTATGATCAACAACTATCGCCACGAACTCAACGCCAACATAGCAGACACAATCAACACGGCGTTGCAACTATCCATAGCCAACCCCGCCTTTGCCCGGAACCTGTTCAGATTCCGGGGGCATCTCATGGAAGCCAACCGCCGCCGCGCCCTCAACGAAAAGAACGGCATCATGGTGCCGCCGTTTCTGATCGTCAGCATCACCCATGGCTGCAACCTGCGGTGCGAGGGGTGCTACGCCAAGGTGCTGCATTCCGTTAAAGGCAAAGAACTGTCGACCGACGAGTGGATCGGCGTTTTCAAACAGGCCGAGGCACTCGGCGTGGCGTTCGTCGTTATGCTGGGTGGCGAACCTTTTTCGCGCAAAGATCTTTTCACCATCTTCGAGCAATTTCCCTCATTGATGTTCCTGGTATTTACCAACGGCACACTCCTGGACGAACAGGCCGTTACGCGCATCAAACATCTACGCAACGTTATTCCCCTGTTAAGCGTCGAGGGCCACGAACGCGAAACCGACCAGCGGCGCGGCAGCGGAGTGGGCGTAAAGATCAATGCGGCAGCCGCGCTTTTCAAGAAACATCGCCTGCTGTACGGTGCGTCGATCACGGTCTCGGGCGATAATTTCAGCGTCGCCACCGATGAAAGCTTCATTGAGGCGCTCTACGCGCGCGGTTGCAGGCTTTTCTTTTTCATCGAATACCTGCCCGCCGCCCCCGGCTCCGAGACGCTCGTTCTTGACGAAGTTCAAAAGAGTGACCTGCAATCGTTTATCAAAATGCTGCGGCAGCGCTGCCGCGCGATCTTCTTCGATTTCCCCGGCGACGAATACGAGCTGGGCACCTGCCTGTCGGCAGGCAGGGGGTTTGTGCACATCAGCGCCGAAGGCGACGTGGAGCCCTGCCCTTTTTCACCGTATGCCGATTCGAATGTACGAACGAAAACACTTCAGGAGTGTCTGGCTTCGAAGTTCTTCGACCGCATCCGCTCGATGCCGCCGGAGATGGAGGACGTCGGCGGTAACTGCGCGCTATTTGCCAACCGGGAATGGGTGGCTGAGCAGGTTGACAGCGTGACGAAGTAAATTCTTCCCGGAGGTCAGGTAATGGTTGAACGGCACCGTATTTCTTGCCTTATTGCAGCACTTTTTTTCCTGGTGACCTGCTGTGTCTGTTCCGCATGCTCGGTCTTGATGGCGTCTCACCAGACAGTGAATGACACCAAGGCCCAGGCCACCAATACCCTCCCCCCAAACGTAACCGTTGCAAACGCGTTGGAAATGCGGGAGAAAGGCGCTTTCGTTCTCGATGTCCGCCAGGAATGGGAGTGGAAATGGTTCCACATTCCCGGCTCAACCCTGATTCCGCTCGGACAGCTTGCGGATCGGGTCGCAGAACTACCCCGCGACCGGGATATCGTGGTGGTTTGCCGCAGCGGCCATCGGAGCCAAAAAGGCCGGGACATCCTGATAAGCGCGGGATTTACGAGGGTGACGAGCATGGATGGAGGGGGCAAGCGGTGGGAAGCTGAGGGGTATTCTGTTGTGAGTGGGGAATAGCGATGATGGGTTCGTAGGGTGTGCAAACAGTTTCATCGTTTGCACACGCGGTACGACTGATAAAACAAACCGGCCAGCCCTCGATTTTGCTTATGTTACAAGAAGCCAAGGAGAATAATCCGGCAATGGCGTTATCCGCGTGGGCACAATGAACCTGTGCCCACCCTACCACTGTTGTGAGTGGGAAGTAGGAGGGTAGGAGGGGGTTGATAGTTATCCGGGAATTACTCTGTGCAATAGATACTGTGTACGATCTCCACTAAATGTTTGACACATTGTAGCCGCCTGGCTACAATTGATCCATGGTTGAAATCCGCAAAAGCGAAGTTTTTGCCAACTGGCTCAACAACCTGCGTGATATCCAGGCCAAGGCCCGCGTCCTCGTCAGGATTGAGCGCCTTGCGTCAGGAAATGCCGGTGACGTCAAACCTGTTGGTGAAGGTGTCTCGAAAATGCGAATCAACTATGGCCCTGGTTATCGTGTTTATTTCATCCAGCGTGGCAGCGAGTTGATTATCCTGCTGGCCGGTGGTGACAAGAGCAGCCAGTCCAGGGACATTACGTCAGCAATTCGGCTTGCACAGAATCTATAGGAGTTGAAAATGCCCAAAACAGCTACCAGCCGATATGATGTTGCCGAACATCTTCGCACCCCGGAAGAAATGGCGGCCTATCTTGAAGCGTCTCTCGAAGAAGCAAATGGCGATGCAGCGTTCATTGCCAAGGCGCTGGGCGATATTGCACGTGCCAAGGGAATGTCACAGGTTGCGCGCGATGCCGGTCTTTCTCGCGAAAGTCTCTACAAGGCACTTTCAGGCGAGAGAGTTCCCGGCTTCGACACGATTCTCAAAATCGTTGCAGCGCTCGGCCTCAAGCTGCACGCAGAAGCGAGGTAATCTTTTAACTCCTCGGCATTATTCCTGTTCTGCTCATTTATTTTTAGCGTAAAAAGCAGCCCCTCTTTCTATTCCACCAAGGCCCTACCTACCCCTTGTATTCGTAAACTCATACCTGGTCTGTATTAAGCCATGAAACTCCGACGTAAAAAAACCGTCATCGGATTTCCGCGCAGGCTCGCCTTTGATGATATCGGGGGAGAGCGGGCTTGAAGCCGGATTTTGCGCGGGTTGGGCCGTCACTACCGCCTCTTCTTTTGCCTTTGGCACAGCAGGTTGTTCAGCAGACTTCACCTCATCGGACGCATGGACAGTAACGGCAAACAGAAGCAGTACGCAAGACATGATAAATTTCACGGTTGGGTTCCTTTTTATTTTACGATTAGCGCTCATCTTCAGCCAATTGCAAATGTACACTCCCCCCTTTGAAAAAGGGGGACTTTTACGGTTTGGTAGGGTGTGCAAACAGTTTCATCGTTTGCGCACGCGGTACGACTGATAAAACAAACCGGCCAGTCTGCGATTTTGTTCATGTTACAAGATGCCAAGGAGAATAATCCGGCAATGGCGTTATCCGCGTGGGCACGATGAACCTGTGCCCACCCTACCATCTCCTCCCTTTTTCAAAGGGGGACTTTTCACGGCAACGATCAGGCTGAAGTTCAGCGCCAATCGGATTTCATCCTTCAGTTTTATCACATGAAACCGGTTTTGGATTATAGCGGGGAATCAAGATACCCTCTTCCACAACCGCCAAAGCGGGCCGCCCCTCGGCATCGGTTCGCCATATTTTTGCCGGAAAACAGCCCTCGACTGGTTGCCACCCCTGGGGCATGAACTCGTATTCCCAATCAGGACGGCCCTGCTCGCGCACCGTGGCGTGGTAGTGATTGTCGCTATCCCAGCAGGTGATGGCGATGGAGACTTCCCCGATTGTCGGAGTGTCGAGATCGTAGGCTGTTATCGCAGCCGCGATATTGGGACCGGCTCGCTTCTCGGAGAATCCCACAATACCCAGGAACGCGGCAATCATCAACGGTATCGGGTTCCACAAAACAGCAGCCGCAATCACGCCCACTGTCGCGCCGGCCAGAAACCACCTGTGCATGTGAGCCGCAAACCCCATACCGGGCCTGAATCTGGCGATTTGCTCTTCAACGGAGAGAGTTTTCATGGGGAATGCCTGACATTTTCAATATATATCAAAGGGTTAACCAAGGCGTCAGCCCTGATCCCACACCCTCAGCACCTGCGGAACCTCGACCGCTTCCTGAACAGCGGCGTCGATCCAGGGCGAGGAGACCGCTTGCCCAACGAGTATGGTGCCCATACCCAGGTCCTTGGCCGTTTTCAGATTATCCGGAGAATCATCAACCATAATGCACTGGGAAGCCGACGTTCCCAATCTGTCCACTACGGCATGGTACGGCTCCGGGCAGGGTTTCGGAAGATAGCTCGCCACCCGGATGTCAAAGATTTCTTCAAAAGCGCCGTCAAGCCCCAAGGCATTGAGAACCCGCTCGCTATGGTCCAGGGAACTGTTGGTGAAGATCGCCTTGCGCAGGGGCAACGTTTGCAGAGCGCGGCAAAGCTCCGGGTCGGGACGGAGGATACTGTTTATGTCGACATTATGGACGTAGGAAAGGTAGTCCTCCGGGTCGACTCCATGGTGGCGCATCAGTCCCTGCATGGTTAGGCCGTAGCGCTTCCAGTACGAATGCCGCAACACATCGACTTCATCCCGCGGAATGCCGACCACCTCGATCATATAACGATTGATACGGTTGTGGACCAGGTTGCCCACCTCCCGTTCCGAGGAATAGAGCGTATTGTCGAGGTCGAAAAGGATAACTTCCATAATTACTCCCTGAGTGCGTGGTTTCACAAGCCATTGAAACCGATTGTGTCTACATCCGTTATTCCGCTTTCCGATTAGCAATAATCTTCAGCTTTGGCGTTAGAACATTCCCTCTCCCTGAGGGAGAGGGTCAGGGTGAGGGGGAAAAGGCTCATTCATGGAGCAACGCTATCCCCTCATCCGGCCTTCGGCCACCTTCTCCCTCAGGGAGAAGGAATTTTTATCCCCAGCTTGTTCCTCCAGTACCGTGAATAGACCGCGCCCAGCGGGTTGTGCGACAACATGCGGTCCTTTACCACCAGAGAGGAAACCGGGACTGTGGATGCGGAATTGAACAGCATGTCGTGCCCGACGCACAGACCCACGGTAAAATTCAGTTCGGCGCCGCACTCTGCCAGTATGGCGGCCTGGGCCTTGGGGTTGCACATGGCTTCAAATGCTTCCGGTTTTACCTGTTCCAGCCCGAGCTTGTCCTTGCCGACACCGCACACCTTGCAGCACACGGAGTGGACGGTGAAGGACTCTTCGAAATATGCCGAAATCAGCTTGGCCTCTTCCGCCAGTCCGATGCAGAATGCCAGACCGATGGTTTTCGCTCCGAATCGCCTCGCAAAATCAGCACTTTCCTCCAGACGGCACATTTTCATATAATTGCAGGCTTCCACGCTCGCCGCGGCGTCCATTATCCGCCGGTCATCACCGGCATAAAGCTCAATCGACTGCTGTTCCGGTATCCTGGTGCAATTTTGTCCATCCCCATAACATTTACTGTGCTTGCAGTGAGCGCATTTCATTATCAGTTTTTCCCCTTCCGTGCATCCGGCGCACTAATCCCTCGCCGGTCCCCAAACAAACTTACCATTCCGGTCGATGTAGCCTTTTTTCCCGTCGACTTCCACCTTTGCCAAGCCATTTACGAACGGAGCAGCATCGTCAAAGGCGGGCTTGATCACCAGACCGCCGCTCTTGTTCACATAGCCCCATTTCTTATTGCTTGCCATGACCCGGCCCAGCCCCTCCCGGAAATCGTCCGCATCATTGTATTCGAGAGGAACCGCCTTGCTGCCGTTTTTATCAATAAACCCCCAGCGGTCTTTCAGCTTTACCTTTGCCATGCCGTCGGTGAAATTGGCCGCGTCGTCGTATGCCGCCTGAATTTTCATTTTTCCGCTGTGGTCGAGATAGCCCCATTTGCCTCTGAATTTCACCCGCGCCAAGCCTTCGGAGAATTCGTCGTTGTCCTCATAGAGCGGGGCAGCCACCACAACTCCGGCACTGTTCATAAAGCCCCAGCGGTCATCCACCTGAACCCGGATCAGCCCCTCGATGAATTTTCCGCGCACATCGTCGAACCGGGGCGACACCACTTCCTTCCCGGCCCGGTTGATAAAGCCGATCTTGCCGCTCCGCTTGATTTCGAACAAGGCGCCGTGGCCGTTCTTCTCGCCTGCCCACGCTGATGCGGCAACAAGCATCAGACAACTGAAAGCAACGATAAATCGTTTCATCACATACCTCCTTGGAATGTTGATCTACTCTATTCCGGTCGAAAAAACCGTCCGGCAATCACGAGCTTGAAAGGACAGAACCGCCATGCAGCCTATGTAAAGTGCGCAGGTTCGCCTCTTCATTTTTTTGCCGAGATTGTATTAGAAAATTACTATAAATCAAATTCAGACACATTACCAACCGTTGATTCATCCGTCTTCCGCCCGCATTTCTGAGATAAAGACAGGGTATGGGGCAAATAGAGGGTATCGGCGATAACGTCCAAAGGCAGATCAACCAACGCTCCGATCAGTATAAAGGGATAAAACCTCGCAAACCAGCACTCATCATCCCGGCAGGTAAACGGAAGCAGAACAAGGTGGTTCATATTGTAGTACGTTCCGGGATAATTCAGGGTTGTATTATTGTATTGCTTGGAATTACACAACATCTCCTCATTCTTACCCTCTGCCCATCTGTCCATATTTTCCATTTTTATCAACGTGCAGCAACCGGATAGAGAAATGGTGATGATAATGGCGAGTATAAGCATGTGTATTGCTTTGACCATGTAAATTGCCCCCAAACCCGCTAATGAAAATTAGCGCCAGCATAGAGCAGGTTAAGGGCCGCAACATGGATAGGTCCAAACAGTGTGCCGAACACTTTCCAGGCGACAAATAATCCGAAAAAGGAAAAACTGGGATTGCTGAAAAAGTCCATATATCTCAATGCTTGCCTCTCACTCAAAAAAAGCGGTATCGCACTGCTGCCGTCCAGGGGCGGGAACGGCAGCAGGTTGAAGACAAACAACAGCAGATTCAGCGTGAACATAATGCTGAGACACATCGCCACGGCAGGCAAAATCCCCGATTGGTCGACTGCCGCCGCCACATGCGTAAAATTGACGATATCAGGCTCAACGAAATACCCTGTGGCCATGCCGATGCGTATCAAAAGCGCCGACACCAGCACCAGGATGAGATTTGACGCCGGACCCGCCAAAGCCATCAATGCGGAGCGCCGGGGATAACGCCGCGCCCAATAGGGATCGTAGGGCGTACTTGCCCAGCCGATCATCCATCCGCTCATGAGAAAGGACACGATAGGAATCACAACCGTGCCCAGCGGTTCGCGCACGATATGGGGCATCGGATCCAAAGAAACCTGGCCGCCATGATACGCCGTATCATCCCCAAGCTTCAACGCAGCAAAGGCATGGGCCGCCTCATGCACAATCGTCGAAAAAAGAAAAACAACATACCACATCATTCCATTAATCAGCTCCGGCCCTTCCATTCCCCACTCCTTCAGGACTTCCGCAAAGCGCAAGTCTCATTTCAAATTGCCCCGACTGGAAAAGACGAGGCTGTCATTTCATTTTTGCGATTAAGCTTTGATCTTCAGCCAGTTCCTTCTCCCTGAGGGAGAAGGTGGCCGAAGGCCGGATGAGGGGGCAACAACAATGTCACCTGTCTCAAATTTCTTCTCAGTCAACCAATCAACCACGCAACCCCCTATTTGAATAATGCACGGATTGATGGTCGTCCTAAATAGTAAAACATAACGCCTGATAAACATAAAGACACTACGCTTAAAGCTTTCTGTTTGAAGTCAAGCTGTTCCCTCAGCAATACGTCGTAAAAAATAACAAAGATAAAAAAGCAGGATAACAGACGCCATACAAACCTTACGGCTTCCCAACGAAAAAGAAAACCTAAGAAGAAAGCAACAGCAACAATAGCGTTTAAAACTTTGTAAGATTCCGGCGCTTGTAATAACTCGACTACATTTCTAAACATTCCAATACCAAATAGAACTACTATAATATTTAAGCCCCACGGATAACTAACAATTTTATCCATAATGCGCATCTTCTCACCGTTCAACCTTTTATTTGAGCAAAATATTTTTTTCAGACGACTCGTTTAAAGAACAGAAAGTTCAAACTGTTCAGGATCTGTACCTTGTCATCTCCCTGTTCTGTGGCAGGCATCTGATAGCGACCCAATATTCTTCACGTGCGTCATCGTCAATTTCAACAACCCCGCCATAGAGCTTGTCACAGCCGTCTTTCTTCGGCCCGGACACCCAAAACGCATCACCTGTCTCAGAGTCTAAACAGTTGTATTTATAGCCACTTTTTATCTTTTGCAAGCATCGTCCCTGGTAATAGAAAGATCGCCCGGACTTAGAAAACTCCACCCAGCCGATTCTACCAGGGCCATCAAGACCACCACTCTTGTCTTCAACGTACATTATTCTTTTTTTCATTTTACTACTCAACACTCCCTGGTTCATTTCTGATTTGTTCAGAAAGCAGACTTTGTATCTTTGGGATTAGAATCACATCAACAAGAGTCTCCGAACTGCATCAGCAATTCGACATCAGCTCATTCATTTTTTAAACTCTATTACCTTTCTTCCATTGCTGCGATAATACTTACTGAATCCATCCCGTCCCTTAACCTCAATGGTATTTGCGTCAATAACCCTGTATGCCGCATCGTTTGTAAGAGATGTTATGGGCCGGTACTCGCCCTTGGCAAAACACCCTCCCGGACCACAGAATGAAACGTAATACTTGCCTTCACCGTACGGTCCGATGGCAAGGCCAAAGGCGTCGGACAAGTCGCTCTTCCAAAAACCTGCATAGGGATGCGATTTTGATGGAACGGCGTCACGTTCAGAATCCCAATGTGGAGCATCGGAAAAGCCGCAACCGCATAACACCAGGCAAACAAATATCATAACAATAGATTTCATACTCGCTCCCCAATATGTATATATTTTATTCAGACAGCTTGAGTGTGCGTGCCCACCACCATATGGCTAGCGATCAGCCCAGTCATACTTCAATCTCCCGCGTTTAGAAGGGGCAAACTTCCTCATGGCATCTAGTTCTGATTCGTCGGGAATCAACTGATTTTGTCGCTCCATTGGTTCAACCATTTCCATCAACTCACTCCAGACCTCTCCCTCGGAAAAGCCCGTTGATAGATCTTTCAGTTCCATTAAACCGACAAACTCGAAGGCAACCTCTCCATCGGCCTTCATTTCGGTGTATTGTTCTCCACTTCCAATCTTCTTAGCCCGTTCCAGGGCTGACTCAGCACTGGTGGCTTGATAAGTAACTATCCTCACCTCGCAAACACGGCGTTTTCTACTGCTTCCGTTTCGTACAGGTCGCCATTGGAAAAGCAATTTTGCTGAGTATTGATTCATAATTTACCCTTCTCGCTAACGGGCTACGCGCCCCGCCTCCAGACTCATATAGACCTTACTTAGTCGGCTCTTTGGCAAATAATGCGAGTCCCCTCTGCTGGCGGATATTTTTCATCATAGTTGCCGAATCCATGACCTTTTATGAAAGAGCCGCAAAACGGGCAAAAATACAGATGCCCAAGACCAGCAATGAACCATTCGGTTTCGTCCGTTTCCCGATGTTTTTCATATGCATAGCGAATTTCTCCGGACGTGTAAAAATCGCCGAAGCGTTCACAGCAGAAATTCGATATATCTCTCTTCATCTTTCTTATTCCTTCTCGCATGACAGCACGAAAACTGACCGGCTTTGGTCCGATCCTATCCCCTAAACCTCCCCAGGCCTGTTTTTTAGGTGCTTCAGAAGAGTGTGATTTTTCTCGGCTTGTTTCAGGTATTCGGCAACGTTATGCGGTATCGGCAGATAGATGCCAAGCTCGGTGTAGTTGCCGCGCATCGCCTCGCAGCCGTGTGGTAAACCGATCCTGACGGCAACATTCCCGCCCTTCACATGGTGAAAGGCAAACGACTCGTTTGTGTGGCTAAAGCTGATTTCACAACCTCCATCAGCCTTTTCCATGATTTCGGAAAGGGTTTTGGGATGTTTATTGCCCAAAGCCTTTTTGACCACCTTATCGTTGCGCAATGCCTTTACTATTTCCTCTTCAGGAAATATATCCGTCAGCAGCACTGGTGCCTTTCCGGTATCCAGATTTACCGTCTCCAGCCTCGCAAGATGGCCGGGATGCACTCCGCCTTCCCAATACAGGCTTTCCGCCACGGATAAAATGGGGCCTACAAGAGACGAAATTTCATAATTGCTGATTTCATCTTCCTTGCTTACATCGGTAAAAACGGTCTTCCTTGCTTTAGTCACAGAATTTACCGCAATTATTTTTCCGTTTACTTTCTTAACGCTCCAATAATTGCTCGCTGGGTTATGTGCCTTTTTCAAAGGCAAGCTGTTTTCAGCAACTGAAACCAAAGGCAATGAGAGAATAAAACTAATAACAAAGAATAAACTCAGCATGTATGCATACTTTTTACTTTTCATTGCGGTACTCCTTATTTATTTTACTCATGCACTGTGACCCCAGCTTCTATTTTTTGCCCGGTATCAAGTCGAATCATCTCATAACCGACAATTACCGGTGAAGTTCCCGTGCCCGGCTTTAGAATGATAATTTCCCGCGTGACCAATGTGCCTCGACGCACCTGATAGCGAAGCAGACTGCACCCTACTTTGTCGATCGGGACACTTTTCGCCTCCACCAGTTTTGCTTCGGTCACCGGACCAAACTTCTGGGCAAGACCAGTCAAAAGGTTCCGCCATGCATTCCCATACTGTGCAAGAAATTCAGGGCTGAAAAAAGTGTGGACCTTTTCCTGGCTTTTAAGCTGAAGAGCCGCATAGAAACGCTCCGCCACGGCAATGCTCGGCTTGTGGTCAACAACATGGGGCTTGCACCCGGCAAAAACAGCCAGAAGCATTACAATGCCCAAGGCAACGCAGATTGTCTTTTTCATAATGCCCTCCGGAAAGATCCGCGTTTGGTTTGCATGACACGTAGTAAAAGACCTGATACCATCACCCTGGTCAAACGATGTCAGCAATTTAATGTCGACAGGGAAAGGCAACCTGCACCCGTTCCACCTCGTCAGATTTTCCTGTTAGCCAACTGATCAACTACGCCTCGCAAACTCCTTAGCCCGCTGTGTTTAGTCAGTCAGTTGCAGACGCTGTTTCGTTCTTCTTATACTCGATATAGTTCTTCGTCGTTCTTCTGAGCACGGCAATAGGCCAAACCGCAATGCAGGCAAACATGAATGCCATAATGAACGATTGCTGAGACAAAAACACTATCGTCAGCCAGAGAGCTACAAGAACCGAAGGCAGAAATACCAACCACACGCCCAAAACGATAACGAACTTCCTCGGCGTAGCCACGGCCTGGTGGTGAAAATTTCCCGACAAAACTCCATCTATCTGCGAAGGAGATGTCCAACTCCCTATGGGTGATCCGCATTCCTCGCAAATTTCTCTCGCAACTTCATTCCTGTGGCGGCAGTTGTTGCACAGTATGACGCCAGATTCCATACCCCCTCCTTGGGCCGAACAACGGTTGGAGAGAACACCTGCTGGTGCTTCTTCCTGGTTGAAGGCCGTTCTTGATTACATGATTGCAAAAGTCAGAATATCAAAATTTGTGAGCATTCTTTTGAACCCACTTTGCTTGTGATTCTTGTTGTTTGTTCTCAAGGTACTTTGACTGAAAAGACCTGAAACCAGGTCGTAACAAATAATAAACGCATCCAGCCGACGCTGAAATCATAACTAATTTGATAAATAAACCCAATAACATTATTTTTACATTACTAAATGATCTAACAGCAAAAAATGACAATGTTGTAACAATATTAAATATTGTCATACTACTAAAAATAACAATTGCGATCCGTGTCCATATTTTTTTAATTTGAATTATTCCAACAATTGTAAAAATAAATAGTAAAAGTTCAACAGACATGACTAATTGTAGTATTAATTGGTTATCAATAACCCTTACCAAGACTGACCGAAGAATCGGCATCCAAGTAAAAGACTCAAAACCCCAAAAAAACCATAACGCGATCAAATAGACTCCGAAAGGTCGTTTCACTATCATCTCCATTCTGTATTCTCTCGCCAGTGACCCAAAACCGGTCATCTGACTTTCTTGAAGTTAGGATCATGTATCATGTCAAGAGCTGCCCCGGCTGGTTTCTTTTCTAACACACCGCCATTCCGCATCCTTTTTCATGCACACCAATTTTTCATCAAAAGAACGGCTCCCGTATCCCCACGCATGAACAAGCAAGCCAGACTTGGACCACGAAAGAACCTCGATATAACTATGGAAATTGTCTGCATAAAGTTTCCTGATACTCGGCGGGAGAATATCCAAAACATCAAACAGTTTCTTGGGACCGACGGAAGAATAAACATAAACCTCTGATACATTGCTTCCCGCATGGTAGGTTAACGCAAAATATTCGCTTGATGGTTCCCAGCAAATGCAAACGGACCTTTCGAACTCAAAAAACACCTTCTTTTCTTTGTCATTATCAAACAGCAAATGATGTGTCTCACCGTCTGTTGGTTCCTGCCTGATAATGGAGTACCGTTTATTCGGAGAATGAGAAACCGACTTGTCCGGCAAACAGTCCGCTGCAAGCAGGGGTGTTTGCGCCATCATGACAATCAAGGCGATATATACGATTATTCGAATCATTCGTCCTCTTGAAACAGTCTATACAAGTGTCAGACTTAAAGGTTATTCTATCCTCATAAAATGTATTCAAGACAGACAGTCATACCCTCGCGCTGTTCTTCCGATTGTGCAGTGCTGACTGCGCGCCGTGCTGAGATTTTCGCATCACTTCGCCGGCCTAAGCGCCAAAGACACTCGGCCTCAACAGTGCGAAGAATTGCCTCTTGTCTATTTGGTATCTGCAACGATGGAGCAATGCATGACAAGGCATCTTCCTCTCGCTGCAACTTTAATAAGTGCTCCGCCAGAAAATATCTCGAAACAGATACTGCCCCAGATGAATCGTTATTGTAGGTATCTATTGCAACCCTTAGGGCACTTTCGAACTCTGATAAGGCATCATCGTCATGTCCAAGCTCGGAAAGTATTGACCCTAATGAACCATGGTAGTCCATAGTGTTGTAATCGCCATGCTCCGAAAGCCGGATTGCTTCACGAAAATCAGCTGCAGCCTCATCGAGTTGTCCATCATTCCAAAGGTCAAGAGCACGATCTGCAAACTCGCGGGCCTTATTCTGTTGCGTCATTATTCCTCACCTATCCAACAAGGTTGCTAATTTCTCGGCCAGCCATACAGCTCTGGTTGATGGCACATTTTCAACAATCCACAGCGAAATCCAGAAGCCCGCTCCACGAATAAACCTCTGCATGCTGTCCGGGCTCTACAGATGGTCTTGTATCCGGCCGGATGAAGGTTGTGCCTGCCCACTCGTTGCCGTGAGTAATGACGACGAAGAGGGCTTGATCTGCAAGAAGATCTTTAACGACTCGAACCAATTCTTTTTCATCATCAACAGGATAACAGGCACGAGGTGGAGCGAACCTTACCCAGATATCACCTTTGTTGCTGGTTAGCACTACAAGTACTTTTGCCCGTGAATTGGTTGGCGCTTCCAGTGAAATCTCGACATGGCCACCATCCTGTTGTTCGATATTCAATTCGAGCCCGGGAAATTCCGAAAGCAATCTCTTGGTCACCTTGAGTGCCTTCGAATTCAAGGATTTTGGCAGGATCATGTTTTTATCCCGAGTCAGTTATCTATAAGCTAAATAGTCATTAAAACTTGCTGTACCGGCTAATCAAAGACATATCAAAACTATTCAACTTATTTACAATTATTACTTTTTGTTTTGAAGTTCTTTCCAAACAGCTTCAATTATTACCATTGATGCATCATCAGGATGGATAGCCTTGGTGTCTTTCAGCAAAGCATGATTGCCTTGCCATAGTCCCATCTCGTTCCTTATGTCGGTACCCCACCCAAAATGAAACTTTATCAAGTCTTTTTTCTTTGTGTTTTTGACAATCTCTTTATCCTTTGCGCTCATTTTGGACAGGATTTGCGCAACAGCCTCTTTAACAGTCTTTGGCCACTGTTTTGTTTGCCTTATATCAATCTGATTCGAATTCGTCGCCTTGTCCTTTGCCAGGGAATGAAAAGGCGTCACAAAAAGCGCGAGAAGGATTACAGCAGGTAAAATCAGAGTTCTATAGTGGCGTAATGCGCCATTTTTTTCACTGCGAGGTTTCCTAAAACCGAATTGGACTAACGTAGTAATCATCCTATTGTTTCCCCCTGATACGTAGTTCACAACCGAAAAAACTCATCCCCCAACACCACATTCACTTCCAGATCACTCATCACCACTTCTTCGAGTTGCTTGCCCTTGTCGTCATAGGCCGCCACCTTCACGGGGAGGTGCGTGGCTTTGTCGAGCCACAGCAAATAGCGGTGGATGCCCTGCAGCGAATAGCCCTCCCTGCCCTCGACGCTGACGATCGCCGCTTTTCTGTCCCCGACGACCTCATCTCCCTTGCTTGACGTTGCGCCGTGTTCCTGCAGGCGTTGCACCCGCCGCAGCAGCGCGCCGATATCGGATTCATCCACCCGGTGCCCTTGGGCGCTTTTCACCAGGCTGTTATCGGGATCGAGCGCAAGCACGAACAGGGAGGTGAAACCGAACGGCCGGAGCCGCACGGTCTTTGCCGTGGGGTCATACACCAGCAGCGCGCCCTTGTGAGGCTTGATGAACTCCATGCGGATGAAGCCGGGCTTTTTGTAGAAATAGCGGATGATCTCCTCTTTGCCGCCATGCAGGGAATGGAGCGTTACGCGATAGGAAGCGATCCGGTGATAGCTTTCCAGGGCAGCGGCAATGGGATCGTGGGAAAGAACGGTCATGCCGAGCATGAGCAGGACCGGCATAAGCATGGTTGTCATGGCATTACCCCCGAATCTCCCTCCATCACGTTTTCCAGGCAATGCTTGAAAAATCAGCGCCCAAGGCCGCCTCCTCGTTCCATTCTTCGATTATCCCACACGCAGGAACCTGGAACATACCACTATCCGATTGGCGCTAATCTTCAGCCAAAGCAGCAAAAAATCCCCTTTTCTGAGGGAACATAAGCGTTGACTTTGAGCTTTATGTTCCTCCCCCTTCAAGGGGGAGGTTAGGAGGGGGATGGGGGCAAAGTTATTAACATGTTGAAATATCGTGCTTTACCCCATCCCCACCCCGACCCTCCCCTTGAAAGGGAGGGAGTAAATCACCCTTAAGGGAGAAGGAACCGGCTAAAGTTCGACGATAATCGGAAACCAATATATCACCGCTTTGCAGCGCGCATTTCGGCAGCTATCACCGTGTTCAGAAGCAGCATGGCCACCGTTGTCGGCCCTACCCCGCCCAGCCGCGGGGTTATCCAGCCCGCCACCTCGCCGACCGATTCATCCACATCCGGCAGCAGCTTTTTGCCTGCCCATGAAATCCCGCCGCTGACCACCGTTGCCCCCGGCCGCACCATGTCGGGCGTGACGATTCCCGGACTTCCCGCAGCCGCAATGACGATATCGGCGCGTTTCGTATATGCCGCCAAATCCTTGATGCCGGAATGCACCACCGTTACCGCGGCATTGGCAAAAGGCTGTTTCAACGTCATCAAAAGAGCAAGGGGACGCCCCAACGTGGGTCCGCGCCCGATGATGACGACCTCTTTTCCTTCCACGGGAATCCCGAAATGCTTGAGCATGGCCCGGATGCCCGCAGGGGTACAGGGAACCGGCCCCGGCTCCTGCAATACCAGCCGCCCCAGGTTGACGGGATGCAGGCCGTCGGCGTCCTTGTCAGGGTCCATCTGCATCATGGCCTGGTTAAAGTCGAATCCCCGCGGCACCGGATGCTGGATTATGTAGGCATCGACGCCCGGATTGGCGTTAAAGGCATGGACGGCCTGCAACAGGTCTTCCTGCGTGCCGCTTTCGGGAATCTCGCTATGGAATGACTCGATGCCGACGGCTTTGCAGGTTTCGTGTTTTTTGTTGACATAACTGATACTGGGGCCGTCAGAGCCGACCAGAATAGTGCCGAGGCCCACGGCGATGCCCTGTTTTTTCAAGCGCTCGACCCGTTGGGATACATCTTGTAAAACCGCTTCCGCCACAACCTTGCCGTCTAAAAGCTTTGCAGACATTCTGACTCCTTTATGTAATACCTACGCTGATTTGCTCATTAATTAAGTTATCCGCGTATCCGCCAGACCGCGTGAAATCGTCTCCCCCTCCCTTGACGGGAGGGGGCTGGGGGTGGGTGAAGCTGCACCATGCGGATAACATGGCACCTTCCCCCTCACCCTAGCCCTCTCCCGCCAGGGGAGAGGGAACTTTTCTGCCTTTTGCACGAGCCTCATCTATTGCCTGAAATCAATGCGCCTGCCAGATATTGAAACGGACGCGCTCTTCGAAGGATTTCTTCGGCCTGCGGACATACTCCTCGGCGGGCTTGCCGACCGGGAGCAGGATGCGTACTTTGGTATTATCGGGCAGGCCGATGATCGAGCTGACCTGTTCGGCGCGCTGTTCGCTCCTCAGCATGCCGTCCAGCCACACGGAAGCGTAGCCAAGGGCGGTGATGGCCAGCAGCATGTTCTGGACAGCCGCCGCCGCGTCCTCCACTTCAAAGCGATAGGGCTGATCCGCCGAAGGCTGGGGGTCGGCATCGAAGAACACGGCGATGAACGCCGGAGCAGTGGCGATATAGGGCCGGTCCGGCAACACCGACCGCAGCCGCGCCAGTTGGTCGTGGTCGCTGATGATAACGAACCGGCTGGTCTGGAGATTTTTTCCGCTGGGGGCATCAAGGCCTGCCTGGACGATTTTCCGCAAATCATCCTCTGCAACAGGTTCCTGAACGAATGCGCCACGGTAGCTGTGGCGTTCCTCTATCGCTTCAAACAAATCCATATAACCTCCTTTGTTATCACACTTTTTTAAACGCATGAGCCGAGCAACAAGAGTCCGGCCCACCCCACAACCGCTATCAATTTATTCCATGTGCCCTGTTTTGTTAAAGAGAAAAAATAAGATACTCTTTTTTTTAATAATGATACAAGCTCCGTTATTGCCGGGCTTAATTTTCTTACAAAATAATGTGTTATAGTACTCTAGCCGCTGTTGCTCCGGATGGTGGGAAACAAGGGGGGCAAAACGCTCTTCCGGAAAATCCCGGAGAACGTGGTGCAGGTGGCGGGTAATGAAGCTGGCGAGATCGAGGCGCCGGTATATGCCATTATTACGATGAGAAAAAAATTGCCGTTACGGGCATTTTACGCTACACATTCTCATGTACTTCAACTCGTTTTTCGTGCTGATTACCTATCTTTGGCGTGATTCAATGAAGCATCTTTTCGCCATCATGGCCTTGATCACAGGCTTCGTCATTGCTTCGCCGGCTTTTGCCGGTGATCTGGTTATTTCGCGCGCCGTGCTGGAAGACGCGAGCGGCAAGCTGACGATCACCGATGTGGTGAGGAGCGAATTCAAACCAGCCGAAGCCGTTCTCAACAAGGGCTTCACCAACTCCGCGTTTTGGCTGCGCCTGCGTGTCCGGGCACCTGCCAAGGGCAGCGACGTGGTGCTGTTCATCCGCCAGCCCTATCTCAATGAAATCCGCTTGTATGAGGCCGATGCAGGCGATCCGGCAAGCTGGAAGACGCGAGCGACCGGCACCTCCCATCCTTACAGTACACGTGATCGAGCCAGTAATTCCCTGAGTTTTGCCGTCAACATGGCAACCCATGAAGCAACGTACTATCTTCGCCTCAAAACCAGAAGCATGTCACAGATAAGCGTTGAAGCTCTGACACCGGATGAGGCGCAATACAGGGATTACCAGATCGATCTGCTGGAAATGTTTTTTGTGACCTCCATGCTATTGCTGCTGATCTGGGCGATTCACAGCTATCTGCTGGACCGGCTGCCGGTAGTAGGCATATTTGTCATCCACCAGGCCGTGTACACCTTCTATGGAGTAGCCATTACAGGCTATTTGGCGCCTTTTATTCCCGCTGGCTATCCCCACCTGGCATATTTGGCCACTTCCATTTCCTACTGCGGGATTGGCTTCACCCCTCTGTTTTTCTGCCGCGAACTGTTCAAACCCTACGAACCACCACCGGCGCTGATGCGCGGACTCAACCTGCTCCTGCTGGCGTTTCCCCTTCAACTTGCGACAATTGCCCTGGGCTATAGTACCTATGCCGTGGTCTCCAATCTCGTGCTTGTCAGGTTCTCATGGTGGTATTTTGTCGTCATGACGTTTACTCTCCGCAAAGAGCAGCAACCGACCCGGCGCATGCTGCAAATCTTTTTTGGAACGATTACGCTTGTTTTGACCTTGTTCTGGCTTTCCAACTACAGCATTCCTTCAGGAATAACCTACTCGCTTTCCGGCAGACAGATACTCATTGCCACCGGCCTCATCATCGGCGGGCTGTTTGCCATGATATTAAACGCACGGCTACGCAGGTTGCTGCATGAAGCTCAACAGTCCACCTTAGACCTCCTCCTGACACAGAAAACCCTGGAACTCGAACGGGAGCTCAAGGAAAAAGCGGAATGTCAAGCGCGCACGGATTTCTTGACCGGGCTGTTCAACCGGCGCCATTTCCTCGAAGTGGCCGAGCATGAGCCTGCCCGGGCGCTGCGTTACAAAAAACCGCTTTCTCTGCTCATGATCGATATTGATCATTTCAAGACAGTCAATGATAGCTGGGGACACAGCGTGGGAGATGCGGTTCTGCAAAAAATAGCGCATCTGATCCGGAATACCCTGCGCGATGCGGACATCATTAGCCGCATGGGGGGAGAAGAGTTTGCCGCCCTGCTGGCCGAGACAGATGAAGATCAAGCCATGCAGGCTGCACAACGGCTTTGCGCCATTGTTGCGAACACCGAAATCGTTGTGCAGGAAGACATTCGGATACACCTTACCATCTCGGTTGGGCTGACGGAACTAAAGGGACGCGTTATCACGTTCGACAGCTTACTGAAAGAAGCTGATGCAGCCCTTTACAAGGCAAAGCAATCGGGGCGCAACAGAGTCATAAGCAGTGATTTGCACCAGGTTAAAGATGCTCAGCGCGAATAATATTTACCCAGGGACATAAAGGACTCCAGGGACATCAAGGACAATTCAGTCCCTGCTGTCCTTGTTGTCCCTTTGGTCCCTTTTAAAGGAGCCCCCCTAAAATGCCCCAAGGCTTCATTCCGCCGCATGGCGGCTACCAGAATCTGCTTTCCTACCAAAAGGCCGAAATCGTCTATGACGCCACGGTCTATTTCTGCGACCGCTTCATCGACCGGCGCAGCCGTACCCATGACCAGATGGTTCAGGCAGCCCGGTCCGGCAAACAGAACATCATCGAGGGAAGCATGGCCTCCGGTACGTCGAAGGAAATGGAAATCAAGCTGACCAACGTTGCCCGGGCGAGCCTGGAAGAGTTGCTGGCCGACTACCGGGACTTTCTGCGGACCCGCAGCCTGGAGGAATGGAGCAGGGAACATCCCTATACGCAACGGCTGCGGGAACTCAACCGAACGCCGCATGCCACCTACGAGACATTTAGAAAGGGAATCGAGCATACTGATCCGGCAATCTCCGCCAATATGATCATCGGCCTAATCAGGGTTACCAGCTTTCTGCTGGATAAACAGTTGAAATCCCTGGAACAGACGTTCCTCAAAGAAGGCGGCCTGCGGGAAAGAATGACCAGGGCGCGGCTTGAGGTAAGAAATAATGGAGAGACGAGCAAGAGATGGGATAGATAACAGAAATTGCATGTAGCCAAGAAACCAAAGAGACCAAAGGGACTTCAGGGACATCAAAGACGATGCAGTCCCTGCTGTCCTTGAAGTCCCTTTGGTCCCAGTACAGCATCACCCCCCCTTGCAAAATTCATCATCCCCCCTTGAAATTTCTTGACGCACTTATTATACTTTTAGCAGTCAGGACATGAGAGTGCTAAACATCACGCAAAATCCAGGAGGTACGCAAATGGTTGCCAATTTTCCCGTTCTTACCGACAACCTCTCGCTCTATCTGGCTGAAATTCGAAAATTCAAACTTCTGAGCGAAGAAGAAGAGCGGACCTATGCCATAAAATATTACGAGGAAAAAGATCTGGAAGCGGCGCACACGCTTGTCACGTCAAACCTGCGTTACGTTGTCAAGGTCGCCAACCAATACCGCGGATACGGGTTGAAACTGCTCGATATGATTCAGGAAGGAAACATCGGGCTGATGCTTGCCGTCCGTAAGTTCAATCCCTACCGCAACATCCGGCTGATCTCCTACGCCGTATGGTGGATCCGCGCCTATATCCAGAATTACATCATATCCGCCTGGAGCCTGGTCAAAATCGGCACGACCCAGGCGCAGCGGAAGCTGTTTTACCATCTGAAGAAAACCAAGGCAGCGTTGCTCAGACTGACCGGCTCCGACAGCGATTCAAGCGAGATGGCCGACATGCTGCATGTGCCCGAGCACGAGGTCGTGGATATGGAACTGCGCCTCAAAGGGGAAGTATCGCTTGATGGGGAGATCGTCAACAACGAAGGCCTGACCGTCCTTGAAACAATCGCGGACGACCGGATGAACCAGGAAGAGCTGCTGGGCGAGTTTGAGCAGGAACACCAATTGACCAAACAGGTTGCCAGCGCCATGGAAGGGCTGAACGAACGGGAGCGCTACATCGTGGAGCACAGGATTACCAGCGACAACCCGCTCACCCTCCAGGATCTCGCCGACCGCTTCTCGGTTTCACGCGAGCGGGTCCGCCAGATCGAAGAGCGGACCCTTGAAAAACTGAAAAAGTCGCTCTTGCCGGTCTTAGCTTCGAAGGAAACCTGGAGCGGCGCGGAAGCGTAAAGAGGGGGTTATCAACCTGAATAGTTACTTCTACTTTACCAGATTAGTCCCTTACCCCATCCCCACCCTAACCCTCCCCTTGAAGGGGAGGGAATTGTAAAGCTTCTCCTCCTTGAAGAGGAAGGAATTGTAAAGCTCCTCCTCCTTGAAGAAGGGGAATTTTAAAGTTCCTCCCCCTCGAAGAGAGGGAATTGTAAAGCTCCTCCCCTTTCAAGG
>MTLD01006154.1_pt1 | contig 21055 bp, 21 predicted proteins | sample 1982471 | NCBI WGS metagenome assembly MTLD01 (sample SAMN05712604, study PRJNA340218) | biofilm metagenome | isolation source: sample SPM anode biofilm adapted to -50 mV | place: USA | collected 2012-02-03 | reverse complement strand
ACGGCGTGGATATCGGGGCGGCGGCGGGCGCGCCGGTGCGGGTCGCCCGGGCCGGGCGGACGGCGTTCGCCGGCTGGCGGGGCGGCTACGGGTATATGGTGCTGGTGGAGCACGGGCAGGGATACGCGACGCTGTACGCGCATCTGGACGAGTACCTGGTGGAGCGCGGCCAGTATGTGGGCACCGGCCAGGTGATAGGCTATGTGGGCAATACGGGATATTCGTTCGGAGCCCATCTGCATTTCGAGGTGTTGTACGAGGGGCAGCCGATAGATCCGCTCCAGTTCTTTTAGGGCAGGACGTTAAGCGGCCGGACATGTTCCGGCCGCGGTTTGTTTGTATAGCGCCGCGGAGGGGCGGGGATAATAGGGTTAACAGATATTACCACAGGCACGAGGTTGTCCAAGAAGCTCCAGATGCAAGGCGGACCAAGGGGAGACGATATGGCGTATGTGCTGGCCGCGCTGATGGCGGCGCTGAGTTTCCTGCTCAACCGCGTGGCGCTGCGTTACGCCGGGGCGAAGGCGGTCGTGACCTGGGGTCCGGCCCTGGAGGAGGCGGCGAAGACGGTGCCGGCCTTGTACCTGGGGGCGGATGTGTTGCTGACCCATGCGCTGTTCGGGGCGATCGAGGCGGTCTACGACTGGCGCACGAGCCCGGCGAACGGGCCGGCGGCGGCGCTGCTGAGCGTGGCCGGGCATACGCTGTTCGGCGCGCTGACGATGGCGGCGCTGCATTTCACTGGCAGCCCGCTGCTCGCCCTGGGGGCGGGGGTGGCGGCCCATATCGCCTGGAACGTCGCCCTGATCCGCCTCACGGCGTGACGGAAAGGGAGATTCTCATGAGGATCCATTACAGTTGCGATAGTTGCGGCGCGCCGATCGATACGATCGAGGTGGACGCCGTCGATGAGGCGAGGTTCGGCTTCGATTGCCTGACCGCCGAGGAACGGCAGGATATGATCCGCTGCGACGAGGCCAGCGGCGTGATGTACGTGCAGTCGCTGTGCGACGCGTGCATCGAGGCGATGGGCCTGCCGGGCATGGCGGCGCCGCCGCAGGGCTGGCTGCACTGAACAGCCCCCGGCGAGTTCGTCCGGGGGCTGAGCATTCAGTCCGACCCTTCCTGGAGGTTGTCGGCTGATACGGTATCGTTGGCGACCTGGTATTTGGCCGCGGTTTTGCCGGTGCGCGGGCCTTCGGCGATGAGGTCTTTGTCGCCCGCCCGCGAGCCGCCGTCGATGTTTTTCCCGTTCCAGAATTTATAGGTGGGGGTTTTGTCGTCGGCCATAGTTTCACCTCCTGTCGTTTGTTTTAGTTTTCCCGGCTTTTTCGCCGGCGGCTGATGTAATATTTGGTTCCGTTGGCTAATACTTTGTGTTAGAATGGGTGATGACAGGGCTTTGCAAGGCGCAAAGCCCTTTTTCGGCATGCGAGGTGCTTAGATGGAATTTTTACTGACGGCGATGCGCCGGGATCAGATGGTGGAGAAGGCGGCGGCGGCGTTCGCCGCCGGCCGGCAGAGCACGGTGTACGGGGTGACGGGGACGCAGAAGGCGGCCGTCGTGGCGGCGTGCTACTGCGCCCACCCCCGGCCGACGGTGGTGGTGACGGCCGGCCGCGACGCGGTGGGCGAGCTGACGGCCGACCTGGCCGCGCTGCTGCCGGATGTGCCGGTTCTGGAGCTGCCGCCGCTCGATATCGTGACGTTTACAGCCGCCGCCCGCAGTATCGAGCTGGCGGCCGTGCGCATGGATGTGCTCGGCCGGCTGGCCCGCGGCGAGCGGGTGATCGTGCTGGCCGGCGCCGAGGCGGCTGTCCAGAAGGTTATCCCCAAGGAGGATTTTCTCGCCGGGCGCCTGACGCTGGCGGCGGGCGACACGCTGGTCCGCGACGATTTGCTGGCCGGCCTGGTGCGGTTCGGCTACGAGCGGACGGATCAGGTGGACAGCCGCGGCCAGTTCAGCGTGCGCGGCGGCATTATCGATATTTTTCCCGTGAACCGCGAGCAGCCGCTGCGGCTGGAGCTGTGGGGCGACGAGATCGATTCGCTGCGCGCGTTCGACGCGGCGACGCAGCGGTCGCTGGACAATCTACAACAGGCCGACGTGCTGCCGCTGGCCGAGCCGGAGCACGCCGGCAAGGCGGCGGTTTTCCTGTCATATCCTGTGGCCGGTACGAGTGTGGTGTTCGACGAGCCGACGCGCATCCGCGAGCAGATCGACCGCATGGTGAAGGAGAATCCCGAGGTCAGGCCGCATATCTTCGCCTGGGCGGACCTGGCGGCGGCGGCCAAGGCGCACACGGTGCTGTATACTTCGCTGATGCTGCAGCGGGTGCCGCATACCGAGCCGGCCGAGATCATCAGCATAACGGCCAAGGCGGTGCCGCCTTTCCACCGCCAGACGGATATGCTGGTGGACGAGCTGAAGGGCTGGCAGGCGCGCGAGCGGGCGACGGTCATTTTCATGACGGGCCGCGAGAAGGCGACGGCGCTGCACAGGAGCCTGGCGGCGGAGGGCGTGCGGGCGATTTATGCCGACCGCCCGGAGGCGCTGGTGCCGGGGATGGTGACGGTGACGACGGGTACGCTGGCCACGGGTTTCGAGCTGCCGCACGCCGGCGTGGTGGCCGTGACGGAGATGGATATTTCCGGGCGGCAGAAGCGGCGCCGCCTGCCACGGATCGCCAAGGAGAAGCAGATCGCTTATTTCCGCGATATCAACGTGGGCGATTATGTCGTCCATGTCAATCACGGCATCGGCAAGTACGCCGGGGTGGAGACGCTGGAGGTCGGCGATGTGCACAAGGATTATTTCCTGGTGCGCTACGCCGGCGAGGATAAGCTGTACGTGCCGACCGACCAGGTCCACTTGCTGCAGAAGTATATCGGCTCCGAGGGCGACGTGCCGCGCCTCAACCGCATGGGTGGCAGCGACTGGCTGAAGGCGAAGACGAAGGCCAAGGCGGCGGCGACCGATCTGGCGAAGGACCTGTTGGCGCTGTACGCCGAGCGGCAGGTGAGCAAGGGGTTCGCCTTCCCGCCCGATACACCCTGGCAGAAGGATTTCGAGGAGGCTTTCCCGTTCGAGGAGACGCCCGATCAGCTGACGGCGCTGGCGGAGATCAAGAAGGACATGGAGGACGAGCTGCCCATGGACCGGCTGCTGTGCGGCGACGTGGGCTTTGGCAAGACGGAGGTGGCCCTGCGGGCGGCGTTCAAGGCGATCATGGGCGGCAAGCAGGTGGCGGTGTTGGTGCCGACGACGGTGCTGGCCCAGCAGCATTTCCAGACGTTCAGCGCCCGCTTCGCCGGCTTCGGGCCGGTGGTGGAGGTTATCAGCCGCTTCCGCAGCCCGCGCGAGCAGCGCGACGTGGCGGCGAGGACGGCCGAGGGCAAGGTCGATGTGCTGATCGGCACGCACCGCATCTTGCAGGGGGACGTGACGTTCAACAATCTGGGGCTGCTGATCGTCGACGAGGAGCAGCGCTTCGGCGTGGCCCAGAAGGAGCGACTGAAGAAATGGCGGACGAACGTGGATGTGCTGACGCTGACCGCCACGCCTATCCCCCGCACGCTGCATATGTCGCTGGTGGGGGTGCGGGATATGAGCGTGATCGAGACGCCGCCCGAGGACAGGCTGCCGGTGCAGACGTACGTGGTGGAGTACCACGAGGAGATAATCCGCGACGCCATCCGCCGCGAGCTCAAGCGGGGCGGGCAGGTGTATTTCGTGTACAACCGCGTGCAGACGATCGACCGCGTGGCCGAGCGGCTGAGAGAGATGCTGCCTGACGCGAAGGTGAAGGTGGCCCACGGCCAGATGGCCGAGGAGCTTTTAGAGCAGGTGATGCTCGATTTTTACGAGAACCGCTACGATGTGCTGGTGTGTACGAGCATCATCGAAAATGGTCTGGACGTGCCGAACGCCAATACGATGATCGTGTACGACGGCGACCGCTTCGGCTTGTCGCAGCTTTACCAGATGCGCGGCCGCGTTGGCCGGTCGCCCCGCCTGGCGTACGCTTATTTCACATACCGCCGAGAGAAGGTGCTGACCGAGGTGGCGGAGAAGCGCCTGCAGGCGATCAAGGAGTTCGCCGAGCTGGGGGCGGGGTTCAAGATCGCGCTGCGCGATCTGGAGATCCGCGGGGCGGGTAATCTGCTGGGGGCGCAGCAGCACGGCCATATCGTGACGGTGGGCTTCGAGATGTACTGCCGGCTGCTGGACGAGGCGGTGACCGAGCTGCGCGAGGGACGGCCGGTGGAGCCGGCGCCCGAGCCGGTGCTGGAATTTAATGTCGATGCGTATCTGGACGGCGACTATATCAGCGACGCGATGCATAAGATTGAAGTGTATCAGCGGATTGCGGCGATCAGGACGGAGGCGCAGATCGGCGAAATTGTCGACGAGCTCATCGACCGCTTCGGCGAGCCGACGCCGCCGGTGATGAATCTGCTGGCGGTGGCCCGGCTGCGGAATCTGGCCCGCCGCATCGGCGCCCGGTCGGTGGTGGAGCATGCCGACAGGGTGGAGATTACGTTCGGCGATGCGCCGCAGGTGGCGGTGGAGAATATCCTGGCCGTGAAGGAAAAGTATCCCTCCCGTTTCAAGCTGCTGCCGGGGCCGCCGGAAATTATCCGCCTGCGGACGGGCAAGCTGGCCGCGCCGCTCTTAGTCTGGCTGGCCAAGGTGCTGACCGAGCTGGCCGGCGGGCCGGGCGAATGAATTCTTTTTCCGGGCGCTTGGTAATGAATAAAAGCCCCGGCGCGGATATATACTATCACTGACCGAAATGTCAAATACTGTAGAAAAGGGGGGATAATGGTGAAGGCGACTGGGATAGTCAGAAGGATTGATGATCTGGGCCGAGTAGTGATTCCGAAGGAGATACGGCGTACCTTGCGTATCCGCGAAGGCGACCCGCTCGAGATATATGTCGACCGTGAAGGGGAGGTCATCCTGAAAAAATACTCCCCGGTCGGGGAACTCGGGGATTTTGCCAAGGAGTACGCCGATTCTTTGTTCGATGCGATTGGGCACATAATTATGATCGCAGACCGGGACAATGTCGTGGCAGTCGCTGGCGCATCGAAGAAGGAGTTTCTCAGCAAGCCATTGGGGCCGGCGGTGGAGAAGGTGATGGAGGAAAGGAAGACGGCCCTGATCAACAATCCAGGTGAATACAAGCACTGCAAGGGATGCGTGACCGACTGCGACGAAGACGAGGTGTGCAAGTTCACCGCCGAGGTGGTCTCGCCGATCATCGTCGAGGGGGACGCGATCGGGGCGGTGATCATCTGTTCCAAGGAACCTGGCGTCCAGATGGGCGATATGGAAGTCAAACTCGCGGAGACGGCCGCCGGCTTCCTCGCCAAGCAGATGTCGCAGTAAATCTACGAACGATTGAAAGTAGCGGACAAAGGTTCGCTACTTTTCTGTTTACTCCCGGGGACGGCCAATATTGCTGGAAAGTGTTTTAAGTGATAGCATATTTTGTTATAATATAATGTGCATCTGCCCGCCTCCCCCGCGAGGATGGCGGCGTGCGGAAGGAAGAACGCTATTGAGTAAAGATACTTTCCTGAAGGGCGCATTGATATTGACCGTCGCCGGCATCGTCGTCAAGCTGATCGGGTCGGTGAACCGGATTCTTTTGTCGCGCCTTTTGGGCGGAGAAGGCATCGGTCTGTATCAGATGGCCTATCCGATATATTTGCTGGCGCTGAGCATATCTTCGGCCGGCATCCCGGTGGCTATTTCGATCATCGTGGCCGAGAAGGTCGCCCTCGGCGACTGGCGGGGCGCGAACCGCGTTTTCCGCCTGTCGTTGACGATGCTGGCCGCGACGGGCGTCGTTTTTACGCTGCTGTTGTGGTTCGGGGCCCAGTGGATGATCGATCAGGGCTTCGTCCGCGATCCGCGGGCGTATTACGCGATCGCCGCCCTGGCGCCGGCTATTTTCTTCGTGACGGTGCTGTCGAGCTACCGCGGTTATTTCCAGGGGCTGCAGATGATGACGCCGACGGCGATTTCGCAGATCATGGAGCAGTTGTTCCGCGTGGTGACGATGATCCTGCTGGCCTTTATGCTGCTGCCGAGCGGCATCGAGTTCGCCGCGGCGGGCGCGAGCTTCGGGGCCTGCCCGGGGGCGGTGGCCGGGCTTTTGGTGCTGCTGTATTTCTACTGGCGGCACCGGCCGAACCTCCAGCAGCATATGGAGAATCAGCCGATGATGCGGCAGGAGGCGGGGGCGAGCATTCTGACCCGCATCGTCCGCCTGGCGCTGCCGGTGTCGCTGGCCAATATAATGCTGCCGGTGGTGGCGACGCTCGATCTGGCGATCGTTCCCCAGCGGCTGGAGGTGGCCGGCTATACGGTCGCGCAGGCGACCGAACAGTTCGGATACCTGACGGGGATGGCGGTGCCGCTGGTGAACATGGCGACCATCCTGACGGCGTCGCTGGCGGCCAGCCTGGTGCCGGCGGTGTCGGAGGCTTTTACGCTGCGCAATTATCATCATGTCTATCAGCGGACGGCGACGGCGATGCGGATCGCCAATCTCATCACTATCCCGGCCTTCGTGGGTATGTGGCTGCTGGCGAGACCGATCTCGCTGATGCTGTACGGCACGCCCAACGCCGATACGTCGATCGCCATTCTGTCGGTGGGGATTTTTTTGCTGGGTATTCATCAGGTGACGACAGGCGTGCTGCAGGGGCTGGGCCATACTGCGATCCCGGTGATAAATATGGTGCTTTCCGCCACGGTGAAGGTGGTGCTGAGCTGGGTGCTGACCGCTATACCGGAGTTGGGCATCAAGGGGGCGGCCTGGGCGACGAACGCTGATTTCGGCGTGGCGGCGCTGCTGAATATGTTTTTCATATACCGGTACGCCGGGTTTGCCATCGATGTCAAGGATACGCTGCGCACGTCGCTGGCGGCTGCGGTCATGGGCCTTACGGTGAATTTCACCTATAACGAGGTTATGGCCGTTACCGTCCACAACACGATGGCCACGCTGACGGCGATCGCGGTGGGCGGAGGGGTGTACGGTCTGGCGCTGTTGCTGACCGGCGGCGTGACCGAGCGGGATATACAACGGATACCGCGGGTGGGGCCGCTGCTGGCGAAGTTTCTGCGGGCGCTCAAATTGCTGAGGAGCTGACATGGGAGAGATTATCGTTATCGGCCTCGGACCGGGCGATTTCGGCCTGGTGACGGGGCAGACGCTGGCCTTGCTCGAAACGCGGCCGGCGCTTTATCTGCGCACCGCCCGCCATCCGGCGGTCGCCGGCCTTGCGGAGCGGGGCATCCCTTTTACGAGCTACGATTATATGTACGAGGAGCACGCGTCGTTTGACGCGGTGTACGCGGCGATCGCCGCTGACGTCGTCGCCCGGGCCGGGGCCGGACGGGTGGTGTATGCCGTGCCGGGCAGCCCGGCGGTGGCGGAGCGGACGGTGGCCCTGATCCGCGAGGCGGCCGCGGCGGCGGGGATAGGTTTCTCCGTGCTGCCGGCGATGAGCTTCCTCGATTTGCTTTTCGCCCGCCTGGGGCTTGACCCGGTGGCGGGGCTGACGGTGACGGACGCCGCCGATATCGCGGCGCTGCCGCCCGATCTGGGGACGGCGCTGGTCGTGACCCAGGTTTATAGCGCCCGCGTGGCGTCGGACGCCAAGCTGGCCCTGATGGATATCTATCCGGACGATTTTCCGGTGACGGTGGCCCGCAACCTCGGCCTGGCCGACGAGGAGATCAGGACAGTGCCGCTTTATGAGCTCGACCGCCTGCCGGTCATCGATCACCTGACAAGCGTGTATGTGGCGCCGCCGCCGCGCCGGACGGCGGCGTTCAGCCTCGATCCGCTGGTGGACGTCATGGCGAAGCTGCGCTCGCCGGGCGGCTGCGTGTGGGACCTGGAGCAGAGCCATCTGTCGCTGCGGCGCTATATCGTCGAAGAGGTATACGAGGTGCTGGAGGCGATCGATCTCGCCGATGCGGACAAGCTGTGCGAGGAGCTCGGCGACCTGCTGCTGCAGATCGTTTTCCACGCCCGCATCGCCGAGGAATGCGGCGAGTTTTCCGTGCAGGATGTTGTCGATACGGTGACGGACAAGATGGTCCGCCGCCATCCGCACGTTTTCGGCGATATTTCGGTGCGCGACGCGGCCGAGGTGATCGTGAACTGGGAGAGGATCAAGCGCCGCGAGCATCCCGGCGAACGCCCCGGTGTGCTCGACGGGGTGCCGAAGGGGCTGCCGAGCCTGATGCGGGCGTTCAAACTGCAGGCGAAAGCGGCGAAAGTGGGTTTCGACTGGAATAGCGTCGCCCCGGTGTGGGAAAAGATATACGAGGAACTTGACGAGCTTAGGGAGGCCGCGGACGGCGGCCCCAAGGAGGCGGTCGAGGGGGAACTGGGCGATGTGTTGTTCAGTGTCGTCAATCTGGCGCGCTTTTTCGACATCGAACCGGAGACTGCTCTCAATGTGACGAACAATAAATTCATCCGCCGGATCGCCCGCGTAGAGGCGGCGGTAAAGGGCCGGGGCTTAAAATGGAAGGATTTTACATTAGAACAGCTCGATGACCTCTGGAATGAGGCAAAAAAGCCGAAAAACGAAGAAAAATAAGTAATTTTTGACAGATTTTTTAGGTGGACAGGAGGAATAAATTGAGCAGTAGCGAATAATGCTAAAAGTAACCAATATTGACAAGGAGGATGGAATTGTGAATAAAACTGAATTGGTTGCGAGCGTTGCCGAGAAGGCCGCGATGACCAAGAAGGACGCCGAGAAAGCTATCAACGCGCTGTTCGCCAGTGTCGAAGAAGCTCTTGCCAAGAAGGACAAAGTCCAGGTTATCGGTTTCGGCACTTTCGAAGTGAAAGCTCGTGGTGCCCGTAAAGGCCGCAACCCGCAGACCGGTAAGGAAATCACCATCCCTGCTTCCAAAACCCCGGTCTTCAAGGCTGGCAAAGGCCTCAAAGACAGCGTAAACAAAAAGAAATAAACTATATAGACGAAAACCGGGGGCCGTTCCCCCGGTTTTTAGTTTTGTGCCTGTAATTTTACGGCAGTTCGTGACGACGAAGGTTAAAAGACGCGGACACTTATGCCGGCGGCGGCGGTGTGGTATTATATTAGGGTTGACGCTATTTTCGAGGTGAGCGAAGTTGCCGGAGCCTTTTGACAATATCCTGATCGTTACGGCTTCGGTGGGCGCCGGGCACGACCAGGCCGCCAGGGCGATCGGCGCGGAGATGCGGGAGCGTTATCCCGGGTCGCGCGTGACGATCGCGGATTTTATGGGCGGGGATAATTCGCTGCTGAACGCGGTGCTGAAGGATGCCTACCTGAAGATGATCGATTTGTCGCCGGCCGTCTACGACCGGCTGTACCGCTGGTCGCAGGCGCCGGGGCGGTTTCCCCGCGTGCGTAGCATCGTGTCCCGGGCGCTGAAGGATAGTATGCTGCGCCTGTACGCCCGGCACCGGCCGGATCTCATCATTTTTACCCATCCGTTCCCCTGCGCGGCGGCGGCTTATCTGCGCCGCCGCGGCAAGATCGCCGCGCCGCTGGTGGCGGTGATCACCGATTTTTCCGCCCATCCGCTGTGGGTTCACGAGCAGGTGGATATGTATTTCGTCGCCGCCCGCGAGACGCGGGCCGAGCTGGTGCGGCTGGGCGTGGCGGCGGAACGGGTTTTCCCCACCGGTATCCCGATCGACGTCAGTTTCAGCCGCCAGTTGGGCCGTGGGGCGGTGGCCAGGCGGCTGGGGCTTGCGGCCGGGCTGCCGACGGTGCTCATCATGGGGGGCGGCCTGGGGATCGGTCCGGTGGCGGCCGCGGTCCGCAGCCTGGACGACGTTGCCCGGCCGCTGCAGATCGTGGTCGTCGCCGGCCGCAACGCCGAGCTCCGCCGCCGGCTGCAGGCGGCGGCGCTGTTGGCGGATCACCGCGTCGTCGCCCTGGGCTATACCCGCCGCGTTAGGGAGCTGATGGCTGCGGCCGATTTGCTGGTGACCAAGCCGGGGGCGCTGACGGTGAGCGAGGCGTTGTCGGCGGGGCTGCCGATGGTGCTGGCCAGCCCGCTGCCCGGCCAGGAGGAGGACAACGCGGCGTATCTGGTGGCCCGCGAGGCGGCGCTGCTGGCCAGGGAGGGCGACGATATCGGCCGGCTGGTGGCCGGTCTGTTGGACGACCCGGCGGAACTGGCGCGGATGCGGGAGCGGGCCTACCGGCTGGGCCATCCATGGGCGGCGAGCGCCGCCGCCGGCATCATCGGCCGCCGCCTGGCCCGCCGGGGCGCGGCCGCCGGTGTATGAAGAGAAAAGCTTCGCGCGTCCGCGCGAAGCTCAAGCTGTCGATAAAGGCCCATCTGCGGCGTTGTAAGCGACCGCATCGTCGCTGAAGCGTCGTGCGTCTGACTTATCAGAGCGCTTGCTCCGGTGCGCCCCGCACATTGTTCGTACGACTATCGCCAGGGGACATATGCGCTGGCAAAGCCCGTGAAATCAGAACGTGCATCTGGACTTTTCTAGACAGCCTGGGTTTGAATGAAGAAGAAAAAGCTTCGCGCGTCAGCGCGAAGCTTTTTTGTCGCGGCCGCCCGGCTTTTTGCAGGTCTCGGCGTCTTTGACGATGAGCACGGGGCACGGCGCGTAGTGGACGAGGTGGTTGCTGACGCTGCCGAGGAATAGGCTGGTGACGTCGCTCAGGCCGCGGCGGCCCATGACGACGAGGGAGAAGGTTTCGTCGACGATCATGTCGACGAGCAGTTTGCCGGGCGGGCCGTACTCCAGGCGGCTATCGACCTTACCGGCGAAACCGGCGAAGACTTCCTCCGTCCTGGAGAGGATGAGCTTGCCGGTCGATTCGAGGTCCTGGAGGACGGACAGGGGGATGGCAACGGTGTCGGGCATGCTGAAGGCAGGGAGGGTGTAGTAGTTCTGGACGACATGAACGAGGGTGATGTCGCTGTCGAACTTTTCCGCCATTGTCCGCGCTACCTTGGCGGCGTGAAGGGCCATGTCCGATCCGTCGGTGGGGACGAGGATTTTGTTGAACATACCGTTTCCTCCTCAGAAATATGTTCAGGGCTTGAAGTCCTGTTATCTTTTACGGGAATTATTCGTTGGGGCGGCCGCGATATCCTCCTGCATAGTATGCCGCCGGAGGCTGCAATACTAGTACTACGGAAGGAGGAATAGCAGATGAGGAAAATGTTGATGGCCATCCTGGCGGTGGCGCTGGCGGCCGCCCTGATGGCGAGCGGCTGCTCGCTGTTCAAGTCGCCGCAGCCCAAACCCGTTCCCCAGCAGCAGACCGGCCAGGGGACCGAGCCGGAGATTTCGGTGTACATGCATGAGACGGGCGAGAAGAAGACGATGAAGATGGAGGATTATGTGGCCGGGGTGGTTGCCGGGGAGATGAAGCCGGACTGGCCGGTGGCGGCGCTGGCCGCCCAGGCGATCCTCGCCCGTACGTTCACGCTGGAGGAGATCGAGACGAAGGGCGGCGTGCCGGCCCGCGGCACCCAGGCGTCGACGGATATCAAGGAGTTTCAGGCGTACAGCTCCAAGGATATCAACGATAATGTGCGCAAGGCGGTGGATATGACGCGCGGCATGGTGGCCACGTATCAGGGCAAGCCGATCCGCACGTGGTTCCATGCTTCGGCCGGCGGCATCACGGCTACGGCGAAGGAAGGCCTGAACTTCAAGGAGAACGAGCCGCCTTACATCCAGTCGGTGCAGTCGCCAGACGATCTGGCGCCGGCCGATGTTAAGAACTGGACGGTGTCGTTCGGCAAGGAGCGGGTGCTGGCGGCCCTGAGCGCGATGGGCCAGCGGCTGACGACGATCGAGAGTGTGGAAATCGGCCAGAAAGGGCCGTCCGGCCGGACGACGAGCCTGGTGTTCAATAAGACTGTCCAGGTTTCCGGCCCTGATTTCCGGGTGGCGATCGGCAGCACGGAGCTCAAGTCGATGTTGCTCGACAGTGTGACGGTGGAGGGCGACAAGGTGACGTTCACGGGCAAGGGCTACGGCCACGGCGTGGGCATGTCGCAATGGGGCGCGAATAAGATGGCCGCCGAGGGGAAGAAGCCGGAGGATATAGTCGGTTATTACTACAAGGGGATCAGGATCGATAAGCGGTGGCAGTAATAGAAGACCAAGAGGCCGGAGAAATCCGGCCTTTTCTGTTGTCCGGTATACGGTAATGGTTAATTTGGCAAAATATGCGGTGTAGGGTAGGGGGCGGAAATGGTGCGGGCTGACCATGGGTAAAAGGAAACGGCGCGCCGGCGCCATCTTGCGGCTGTCGGCCGCTTTCCCGGCGGCGGCCCTGTCGGCGGCGGCCATACGCCTGAGCGGGCTGAAACGGCTGCTGCGGGGCGGCCGGGAGGTGGCCGACGGGCTGGCGGTTGTGGCTGATAAGCTGCGGAAGGTGGCGGCGCCGGAGGAGGAGCCGTTCATTTTCACGACCGAGCTGGCGGAGAATGAGCGGCTGCTGCGGCATGTTTTCCAGGACTGCGACGATATCGTGTTTCGCAGTTTTACTACTGCCGGCAGGGATGCGCTGCTCGTCTATCTGAACGGTATGACCGATACTGCGCTGGTGGAGAAGCATGTGATCAAGCCGCTGCTGGCGATGCAGCGGCCGCCGGCCGGCCTGCAGGCGCTCGCCGGCAAGGTGCTGACGGCGTCGTCGGTGGCGGTGGAGAACGAAGCGGGCACTTGCCTGCAGGCGGTGATGACCGGTAATCCGCTGCTGCTTGTCGACGGCTTTGCCCAGGGGTTGGCGGTCGATGCCGTCAAGCATGTCAAGCGCGCCGTGGAAGAGGCCAAGACGGAGACGGTGGCCCGCGGCCCGCACGATGCGTTTACCGAGACGCTGAAGGATAATGTGGTGCTCATCCGGCGGCGGGCCAGGGACGCCGATATAAAGGTGCGGTTTTTCACGGTCGGCGTACGGAGCAGGACGACGCTGGCCCTCGTGTATGCCGCCAGCCTGGTCAAGCCGGGGCTGGTGGCCGAGGTCGAACGCCGCCTGAGCAGGATCAAGGCCGGCTCAATCGTTCTCGCGGCCCAGGTGGAGGAGTTCATCATCGACCACCCCTGGTCGCCTTTTCCGCAGACGTGTGTTACCGAGCGGCCGGAGTCTCTGGTTATTTCCCTTTACGAAGGAAGGGTAGGGCTGATCGTCGATAACACTCCCCATGCCATCATCGTGCCGTGTACGTTTTCGTCGCTGTTGCAGAGCTCCGAGGATTTTACGACCCAGCCGGCGGTCGCCAGTCTGATGCGGGTGACCCGCTACCTGGCCGCGGCGCTGGGGGTCTTTTTGCCGGCGCTGTATGTGGCGATCGTTTCCTATAACCCCGGGATGCTGCCGACGACGCTGGCGATCACCGTGGCGGAACTGCGGGCGCGGACGCCCTACCCGGCTTTTATGGAGGTCATCATTATGGAGGCCATCCTGGAGATCTTCCAGGAGGCGGTCGTGCGCCTACCGCAAAAGATTTCGCCGGCGGCCAGTATCGTCGGCGGCTTTGTCATCGGCGCGACGATCGTCCAGGCCGGGATCGTGAACGCCCTGCTGGTCGTCGCCATGGCCGGCACGGCGATCGCTTCGTACACCATGCCGTCCTACACTCTGGGCCTGGCCTTGCGCTGGCTGCGGCTGCCGACGGTGTTCGCGGCGTCGATCCTGGGCTTTTACGGGCTGGTCCTGTCGTATCTGGCGATCGTTATCCATATGTGCAGCCTGCGCAGTTTCGGGGAGTCGTTCCTGGGCGGGCTGTTCGACATCACGCTGGCGGAGGATATGCAGGACAAGCTGATACGTGTGCCGTTGCCGCGGATGGGGGCGCGGCCTAAGGCGTTCGGGCCGCAGGACCGCACGCGGGTGGGGGACTGACGTGGCTGATCTCGAGGTCAAGACGAGGATGTCGCCGCTGCAGCTGGCGGTCGTGATGGTTGTGGTGATGATGGGCATTTCCGCCCGGGCGCCGGAACCCATCCTGAAGGACAGCGGCCACGCTGCCTGGCTGGCGATCGTGGCCGGGGGGACGGTTTTCTACGGTGTGGCCTGGCTGATGATAAAACTGGGCGAGCAGTTCCCGGACGAAAGCTTCGCCGAGTATCTGCCGCGGGTTTTCGGCCGCTGGGCGGGCGGGGCGCTGGTGTGGCTGTTCGTGGGGGTGTACTTTCTGCAGACGGCCGTCATCCTGCAGGGGGTGAGCCGGGAGATAACCTTTTTTATGTTCGACCGCACGCCGTTCGAGGTGGTGGAGGGCTGCTTGCTGCTGGTGTGCGTCTACTGCTGCCTGCAGGACTGGGGGACCATCCTGCGGGTGGTGCAATTCGTTTTTTTCACCGCTTTCCCGCTGTGGTTTTTTCTCCTTGTTATCAGCCTTATCGGTTTCCGGTTCATCAATTTTCTGCCGTTGTGGCCGGAGGATGCCGCGGGGATGGCGGCCGGGGTTATGCATTCGTGGAACCTTTTCGTGGGCTACGAATGCGTGCTGCTGCTTTTTCCGCTGGTCTACAGGGGCAACGTCAAGCCGGCAAAGGCGGTGGCCGGGGCGTTCGCCATGGCCACCGCGGTATTTCTGCTGCGGGTGGCGCTCGATATCGGCGTGCTGACGCTCGAGGGCGGCAGGAATATCCCCTTTACGCTGCTGACGGTGGTGCGCAACGTGGAAATTCCCGGGACCTTTCTGGAGAGGCTGGACACGTATTTTCTCGTTTTTTGGATGCAGGGGATGTTCGCTACTATCACGCTGACGATATATTTCATGGCCCAGTCGCTGACGCTGTTGTACCGTTACGCCGATCACCGCCCGTTCGTGCTGGCCCTGGTGCCGCCGCTGTTCATCCTCGGCGACGCGACGCACCATATCAGGGTGTTCGAGGGGGTCAAGACGGCGGTGGAGTGGACGGGGGCGGCATTTTCGCTGGTTGTGGTGCCGGCCGTCTATGCGTTAGTTTGGTGGAGGAGGCGACGGAAGCATGGCGCGGGCCGGGTCAGGGGTTCGTAGCCTGCCGGGGCGGGCGGCGCTGGCGGCGGCGCTGGCCGTCGTCTGCCTGCTGACGGCCGGCTGCTGGGACAGGGTGGAGATCCAGGATAGGGCCTTCGTGCTGGCGGTGGCGGTGGACGTGGCCGAGGAGGGGACGGACAAGGAGCCCGGCAAGGCAAAAATGACGAGCTACGCCCACCCGGCCCCGGCCGACCGCTACCGGATGACTTTCCAGGTGCTGCGGTTTGCGGAGGTGAAGGGGGGGCAGGAGAAGCCGGGCGGCCAGGGCAAGACGTTCCTGGTGACGGGGCGGGGGCCGGCGATGCTCGATACGGTGCGGGACGCGCTGGGGGAGAGCAGCAAGGGGCTGTGGTTCGAAAATCTGCAGGTTATCCTTTTCAGCCAGGCGGCGGTGGAGCGCTACGGCCTGGCGTCGCTGATCGATTTTTTCCGCCGCGACAGCGAGATGCGCTGGCGGGCCCAGATTTACATCGTGCCTGGCGAGGCCGGCAAGCTGCTGGCGGTGCAGCCGCCGAGCGGCGAGCCGGGCGGCGTGTATCTGGCCAACGTGGCCAGGCGGCAAAAGAAGGATATCCACCTTATAACCGCCCGCACCGACCTGAGTTTCGCTTCCCAGGCTATCGACGCCGATGCCGATTTTATCCTGCCGGCGCTCGAGCTTAGCGGCGAGACGCTCAAGGTCAAGGGCGCGGCCATCCTCAAGAAGGGCAGGTTGCTCGGTTATGTGGACGAGTATTTTATTACGGGGATGCGGCTCATCCGGGCGACGGAGAAATCGACGGTCGTCACTTTCGAGTGCCCGGAACATCCGGGGAACGCGGTGACGTTCGAGCTTTTCCGCCACCAGACCAGTCTTAAGCCCCGTGTCAACGGGGACAAGGTCAGCTTTGAGATCGGCATCGCGATGCGGGGCAACCTGGATGGGGTTCAGTGCGGCCACAGGCACGACACTCTGAACGTCGAGTATCTCGACAGGGCCCAGCAGCTGGCGGCCGAAGAGGTGGAGCGCTGTATCCGTGATACGGTGGCGACAGCCCAGCGGGTGGGCTGGGAAATGTTTTACTTCCGGCAGAGCCTGCAGGCTTACAAACCCAGGGACTGGGAGAGAATCAAGGACCGCTGGGCAGAGATTTATCCGACGGTTCCCATAGATGTGCTGGTGAAGGTGTCGATTATCAACGTCGGGGAGCATAGGTAGGCCGAGGTCTGCGCTGCTATTTGAGCAGTTGCCTGGCGGCGTAGAGGAAGAAGAGCAGGCCGACGTAGGCGTAGGCGACGCGGCGGGCAAGCGTGGCTTCGCGCGCCCTGGCGTTGTGTTTGTCGAGGACGAGGGCTAGGCCGTAGGCGGCGGCCGCTACGCCGAGCAGGACGAGCGGCAGTTCGAAGACGGTCATGTGGGTGAGGACGAAGAGGGTTTTTTGCCAGACGGCGGCGAGGTCCACGGCGCGGCTCCTTTTGTGTGTTTTGCGTATAGTATGCCGCCGGCGGGGGTTATCAAATCAAAGCCGAGGGCCGTTCAGAAGTGCCCAGATGCAAGGCGGCTCCGAGGACGCGCAGCGCCCGGTCGCGTATACGGAACGTACGCTAGCAAGCGCCCGCGTCGCGCAATGGTCGGGCCGACCGATTGACACACGAGCCCAGAAGGCAAACAACGCCGCAGACGGGCGCTTTCCCGCGCCTGCGGGCGCGGATAGCTCGACTACGGCTTGGGCAGTCGCCCGCGCCAAGTCTCGCTTATCAACGGCCCGAATTGTACTACTTTTCCACTGCCCCACATATACATAACCGAAGCACTCATAGGGGGGGATAGACATGCCGCTGGAGGACAAAACGCCGCGCTGGCGCCATCAGTTCACGCTGACCGACCGGGAGGATATGACGGTCGAAGGGGTGGTCAGCTTGGGGAGCTTCGACGAGAAGGAAGTGGTGATGGAGACGGAGCAGGGTATGCTGACCGTGCGGGGCGAGGGGCTGAACATCAAGCAGCTCAATCTCGAGAAGGGCAGCATTATGGTGGAGGGTACGGTCAAGTCGGTGGCCTACGACGACGAGGTGCGGCAGAAGAAGGGGCTGCTGGAGAGGCTGCTCAAATAGTGTGAGGCCGCGTACCGGGTGGCTGGCGGTGTGGTATGTGCTGCTGGCGCTGCTGGCGGCGGAGGGGGCGCTGTATCTGGCGGCCGGCTGGGTAGCGAAGGAGTGCCGCCAGGCGGCGTGGCGCGCTTTTAGCGCCGCCGCTTCGGAGCGCCGGGAGGTAGACAAGGTTCCCTATGCGGCGCTGATTAACAGCCACGCCGGCGAGGAAGGGGTGAGCGCGGCGGTGGTGGCGGCGATTATCCGGGCGGAGAGCTCGTATAACCCGCGGGCCGTTTCCCGCACGGGGGCGGCGGGGCTGATGCAGGTGATGCCCGGCACGTGGCGGGCGGTGAACGGCCGCGTGAAGGCTTGCAGCGGGCGGCACGCCGGGGAGTGCGGCGCCGACTGTTTTTTCGACCCCGACCGCAATATCAGGATAGGCACGGCGTACTACGCTTCCATGGTCAAACAGTACGGCGGCGATCTGGTGCTGGCGCTGGCCGCGTACAACGCGGGGCCGGCGGCGGTGGACCGTAGCGGGGGCGTGCCGCCGTTCGCCGAGACGGAGGAGTATGTGGAACGGGTGATGGTTTATTGGTACGAGTTCGACGGCCGGCCGTGGCCGACGCAGGCGGCGCGGCGGTGGGAGCAGGCCGGGCGGGCGGCGGGTTGGGGGGCGGCCGCTACGGCGGCGCTGGCGGTATGCGTGGCCGGCAGGCTGCTGCGGCGCCACCGTTCGTGGCGGTGGCGGTAGCGATGAAGGGGCGGGACGATGAACGCTAACGGGCAGATCGAGACGTTTGTAATAACGGTCGTCACCGGTATGGCTTTGGGGCTGGTGTTCGACTTTTACCGCGTGTTGCGGGCGCTCTACCGGCCGCATTGGCTGCTGACGACGCTGGCCGATTTGGCGTACTGGCTGCTGGCGACCGGGCTGGTTTTTTTGGCGTTGCTGTTCGGCAATTGGGGCGAGCTTAGGCTGTATGCCTTCATCGGCCTGGCGTTCGGCGCACTCGGCTATTACCGCTTTCTCAGCCGCGAGGCCGTACGTTTGCTGGCGGGGCTGCTGCGACTCGTCGGCGCCACGGTGCGAGCGGTTAGGACGGTCCTGGCGTATACGGTGTTCAAGCCGCTGGCGTTCGTGGCCGGGCTGGCGGCGAAGCCTGTCCGCTTCCTGCTGGACAAGTTGGCGGCCCGCCGCCCGCCGCCCGAGGATGTTGGCCCGCCGCAGTGAGAAAATGTGCCAAAATAAAGGAATGTTTACATAGTGCGGCGAATATAAATAAGACATGCATGGCGGGGTCGGCGCAACCGGCTCCGAAAAAGGCCGTAACGGAGGTTGACGAGATGGCGGCAGGCAAGCGTCCCGTGCGATACCGCGTCCGCTGGTTCCGCTTGGCGGTGCTGGCCGTGGTAGGCGTGTGCCTGTATGTGCTGATCGGGCAGCAGATGGAGATGAACGCGGTGAACCGCGAGATGGAGGCTACCCGCATCCGCCTGGAGCAGCTGCGGCAGGCCAACCAGTCGCTTAACGAGGAGAAGAAGCGGCTGTCGACGCCGGCGCATATCGAGAAGGTGGCCCGCGACGAGCTGGGATTGGTCAAGCCGGGGGAAGTACCGTATATTCCAGCGGAAAAAAATTAATCGCCGGGGCTTTTCTTGACACCTTTTCCGCGCCAAGAGTATAATATGGTTGCAAATATCGTAATTCATCGCGATTAAGGAGGAACTTTGACTAGCATGTCCATTGAGGTTGGCAGTGTGGTGGAAGGAGTCGTGACCGGGATAACCAATTTCGGCGCCTTTGTCGAACTGCCGGGAGGTAAGGTAGGCCTGATTCATATTTCCGAGGTCGCCGACGTTTATGTCCGCGACGTCAAGGACTTTCTGAAGGAGAAAGACAAGGTCAAGGTGAAAGTCCTGTCGGTGGACGAACGCGGCAAGATCGGCCTATCGATCAAACAACTCCAGCCACCCAGCCCCAGAAAGCCTCCTGCCAGCGACGGCCGCCGGCCGGGCCGCTTCGTGCCGCCGGCATCGTTCGAAGACAAGCTGAGCAAGTTCCTTAAGGATAGTGACGAACGCCTGACCGATTTGAAGCGCAACACGGAATCGAAGCGCGGCGGCCGCGGCGCCCGTCGGGCCGAATAGCAGCAGCCAACGAGGGCATCCCCATGGGGGGTGCCTTTTCTGCAATAGTTTGCGGCGCAGCCGCCAAGGATTCGGGAGGAAATGTGAGAATAGGTGCGCGCGTTATAAAAACCGGCATAGCGGTCGCGGTCACGATGTTTATCTGTAAGTTTTTCGGGTGGGAGCCGGCGTTCTTCGGGGCGGTCTCGGCGGTGCTCAATATGCAGCCGTCGATTTCCCTGACACTGATGGAGGCGCGGAATCAGGTGCTCGTTCATGTGGTGGGCGTTGCCGCCGGGTTCTTCTGCGGCCTGTTTCTCGGCGTGAATCCGCTGTCGGCAGGCCTGATCGTTATTGTGCTCATACCGCTGTTTACCAAGCTGAAGGTGAGCAACCGGATCACGATGGGCATCATTGCCGCGCTGTTCGTGATGAGTTCGAGCACGGACGAGTTCATAATGCACGCTTTGTCGCGAACAGGGGTCATTTTTGCGGGCCTCGGTTCGGCGATGGCGGTGAACGTGCTTTTGTGGCCGCCGCGGTATACGGAGCGGCTCAAGGAGAAGCTGCGGCAGAGCAACGAGGCGGCGGTGCTGTTTTTCTGCCATGCGGTGCACGAGTATTGCGGCCTGGAGGGCACGGAGCTGTATGTCGATAAGGCGGAGGGGGAGCGGGTCCACCGGCTGAACAGGGAGGCGCGCGCGTTGGTTGAGCTGTGCCGGGACCGGCAGGGGAGCACTGACGCCGCCGAGCCGGGCGGGTGGGTTTCCCTGGCGGAGAAGCTGATTGCTTACAACGAATCGATCGCCAACAAGGGCAACCGCATCTTCGATCTGTTGCCGGGCAGGCTGGAGCGGCGGCTGAATTCGGGCGATCCGCCGATCAGCGATGTGTTCAGGGCGATTCTTGAGCTGCTGGCCAGCCGCTGCGCGACGGTGGTGAGACTGAACGGGAAGCTGCGGACGGTGATCGTCGATGGCGGCACGGCCGCCGCGGAGGAGATCAGCGAGGAGTTCTGGGAGAGCCTTACCAAGGCGATCGAAGAGTGGCAGCAGAAGCTGGCCGGCAGTTATTCGCTACACGCGCTGCTCGAGGTGGCCGTGACGGCCAGCGAGATCAAGTGGGCGACGCGGCAGGCCAAGTTGCTGCTGGCGGAAAGCCTTGAAGGGAAAAAATAACCGGCCTCAGGCGTACGCGCGGAGCCACCCGTTGAACGGGTGGCTTTTTTGCGGTTATTGTCGGATTTTTTTTCGGGGCCGCGACGCAGTTAGACAAATGTGTCGGTGGTAAATTATGTAAAATAGTACATGATGCACTACCGGGAGTGGACTGAGATGCTGAAAGGTACGGATGCGGTGTTGCCCGGCGGGACGGCCCCGGCCAAGCCGGAACGCCGCGCGGGCGGGGAAGGCCGGGGCGGCCTGCTTGCCTGGCTTTTTATGGCTTTGGTACGGCCGGTAAACTTGCCGGTGAATATTCTCGCTTTTTTGCTCGGCCGGGTGTCGATTATGGGCGAACTGGCCCCGTTCGGCCTGGCGTTTTGCGCGGCGGTGGCCTGGGCGGACAAGGGACGGGCGCCAGCGGCGGCGCTGGCCGCGCTGCTCGGGATGCTGTCGGCGGGCCGTTTCCTGGAGGCGGGGCTTTATCTGGCGGCGGCGGCCGTGTATGTGAAGGCGGCCGACAGGCTGACGAGGCTGCACTATAAGCTGCAGGCCGTGCCTCTTTATGTGTTCGCGGTTGTCGTGGCCGGCGGCGCTCTGGCGATGCTGTGGCACAAGGCGCCGCTGTACAGCTTCCTGCTGG
>MTLD01003571.1_pt2 | contig 21107 bp, 19 predicted proteins | sample 1982471 | NCBI WGS metagenome assembly MTLD01 (sample SAMN05712604, study PRJNA340218) | biofilm metagenome | isolation source: sample SPM anode biofilm adapted to -50 mV | place: USA | collected 2012-02-03 | reverse complement strand
GGGATCTACATCATCGACCTGCAGAAGACCGTCAGGCTCTTCAAAAACGCTTACAGCTTCGTGACCGAGATGGCACAGGCTGGCGAAACCGTCCTCTTCGTCGGTACCAAGAAGCAGGCTCAGGATTCCGTGGCTGAAGAGGCACAGCGTTGCGGGCAGTTCTACGTCAACGACCGCTGGCTCGGCGGCATGCTCACCAACTTCGCTACCGTGAAGCAGAGCATCGACCGTCTCAAGCGTCTTGACAGCATGATCGCCGACGGCACCATCGAGGCGTACACCAAGAAAGAGCAGCTCAAACTCGGCAAAGAGCGCGAGAAACTCGAGAAGACCCTTGGCGGCATCAAGGGCATGGGCCGCACCCCGGGCATGCTCTTCGTGGTCGACCCGAAAAACGAGGAGATCGCGGTATCCGAGGCGAAGAAACTGGGCATCCCGGTCGTCGCCATCGTCGACACCAACTGCGACCCGGACAACATCGACTACGTCATCCCGGGCAACGACGACGCTATCCGCGCCATCCGTCTTCTGACCAGCAAGATGGCTGACGCCGTCCTCGAAGGTGCCCAGGCCCGCAACGCCCGTCTCCAGACCGGCGCTGAGGAAGAAGTAGCCTTCACCGAGGGCGAAGAGGTTACCGAAGAAACTCCCGCCGAGGCCTAAGGTCTCCTTCGGTCACCGTACCGGCATCACCTTTTTCAAAAATCTACATGACTAAGAAGCCCGCATCGAAACCGGTGCGGGCTACTGTGGAGGATAACGTGAGCATTACAGCTGCACAGGTTAACGAACTGAGGAAAGCAACCGGCGCAGGCCTCATGGACTGCAAGAAAGCTCTTACCGAAACCAACGGCGATCACGAGAAGGCGATCGACTACCTGCGCACCAAGGGCCTCGCTGCCGCATCCAAGAAGGCCGGCCGCGCAGCGACAGAGGGCATGGTAGGCTCCTACATCCACGGCGGCGGCAAGATCGGCGTCCTGGTGGAGGTCAACTGCGAGACCGACTTCGTCGCCAAGAACGAGAACTTCCAGAACTTCGTGAAGGACATCGCGATGCACATCGCAGCGGCCTCCCCGCTTTACGTGCGCCGTGAGGAAGTGCCCGAAGAGCTGATCGAGCGCGAGAAGGCGATCTACCGCGAGAAGGCCAAGGAGAGCGGCAAGCCGGCGGCTATCATCGAGAAGATCCTCGAAGGCCAGATCAACAAGTTCTACGGTGACATCTGCCTCCTCGAGCAGGCCTACGTGAAGGACCCGGACAAGACCATCCAGACCTTCCTGAACGAGACCATCGCTTCCATCGGCGAGAACATGAGCATCCGCCGCTTCACCAAGTTCGTACTTGGCGAAGGGCTCGCCAAGAAGGAGAGCGACTTCGCGGCAGAGGTCGCCGCGGCGGCCGGCGTGTAACACGTCCCAAAGGGAGCCGGCCATGAAAATGGGCGGCTCTTTTTTTATCTGCAGCAAGGCAAAAAGCCCTGCGCGGGCTGCGTCAAGCCCCGGCAGGCGAACGGGCTGCGCCCGAACCTGTTCTGCGTGAAGGCTTTTTGCCGTCTAAAAAAGGCAAGGTGACTACGATGGCAGAACCCTATTACAAAAGAGTACTTCTCAAGCTTTCCGGCGAGGCCCTCGGCGGGGACCAGGGGTACGGCATCGACCCCAACACCATCACCGCGATCGCCCGCGAGGTGAAGCAGGTGGTTGAACTGGGCGTGGAGCTGTGCCTCGTCATTGGCGGCGGCAACATCTTCCGCGGCGTGGCTGCCTCCTCCAAGGGGATGGATCGCGCGAGCGCCGACTACATGGGGATGCTCGCCACGATGATCAACTCGCTGGCCATGCAGGACGCCCTCGAGAAGGTCGGCGTCGACACCCGCGTCCAGTCCGCCATCGCCATGGCCGAGGTGGCCGAACCCTACATCCGCAGGCGCGCCATCAGGCACCTGGAAAAGGGGAGGGTGGTCATCTTCGGTGCCGGCACCGGCAACCCCTACTTCACCACCGATACCGCGGCGAGCCTCAGGGCGATGGAAATTGGCGCCGACGTGATCCTCAAGGGGACCAAGGTCGACGGCGTTTACTCCGCCGACCCCGCCAAAGACAAAAATGCCACCAAGTACGGTACGCTCAGCTACCTCGAGGTCCTCAGGAAAGGGCTTCAGGTCATGGACGCCACCGCCATCTCGCTGTGCATGGACAACAGCCTTCCGATCATCGTCTTCGACGTGACGACCGACGGCAATGTCGTGCGGGTTGTCAACGGCGAACCGATCGGCACCCTCGTGAAAGAAGGAGAATAGCATGATCAAGGATGTCATCGCCGATATGAACGTCCACATGGACAAGAGCATAGAATCCCTCAGGAAGGACTATCAGAAGGTCCGCACCGGGCGCGCGAGCACCTCGCTTCTGGAAGACGTCAAGGTGGACTCCTACGGGACGCTCTCCCCGCTCAACCAGGTGGCGACCCTTTCCGTCCCGGAAGCCAGGACCATCACGATCCAGCCGTGGGACAACAAGATGATCGGCCCCATCGAGAAGGCGATCATGAACTCCAACCTCGGGCTCACCCCGGCCAACGACGGCAAGGTGATCCGCCTCTGTCTTCCGCCCCTCACCGAGGAGCGCCGCAAGGACATCGTGAAACAGCTGAAACGCGACGCCGAGGAGGCCAAGGTGGCGCTCAGGAACATCCGCCGCGACGCCATCGACAAGCTGAAGAAGCTTGAGAAGGACAAGCAGATCTCCGAGGACGATCTGAAGCGCGCCGAGAAGGATGTTCAGGACGGGACCAACAAGTACGTTGCCAAGGTCGACGAAGTGCTGGCTCACAAGGAAAAAGAGGTGATGGAGGTCTAACGGACCGAGGCGCGAAGGGGAGTGAACTCCCTTTCGCGCTGCCGCCCGGCCTTCGCGTTCACAGGCAAACCCCCTATTCAAGGGGCTTTTTTGTTTTCAGGATGCTCATGGACAAACGCTTAGACCCGAAGAAGCTCCCGCAGCACCTCGCCGTCATCATGGACGGCAACGGCCGGTGGGCCAAGCAGCGCATGCTGCGCAGGATCGTTGGACACCAAAAAGGAGTTGAGACGGTGCGGGTCATCGTCGAGGAATGCTCGCGCCTGGGCATCGGTTACCTTACCCTCTTCGCCTTTTCCGCCGAGAACTGGCTGAGGCCGAAGGCCGAGGTCAAGGCGCTCATGACGCTTCTGAAGCAGTACATCCGCGCCGAAATCGACCGCATGATGCAGAACGACATCCGCTTCAACGTGATCGGAAACCGCGGCGATCTGCCGCCGGACGTGGATCGGGAGATCCAGTCGACCATCGACAGGACCTCTTGCAACAAAGGGATGCTCCTCACCCTGGCCCTTTCCTACGGCAGCCGCCAGGAGATGGTTGCCGCCGCCAGGAGGCTCGCGACCGAGGCCGCGGCCGGCCGTCTCGATCCGGCGAGCATCGACGAGCGCGCCTTCAGCGGCTCGCTCTTCACCGCAGGGATTCCCGACCCGGACCTTCTCATCAGGACCAGCGGGGAGATGCGCATCAGCAACTTCCTGCTTTGGCAGTTGGCCTACGCCGAGCTTTACTTCACCGATGTGAACTGGCCCGATTTCGACAGAGAAGAACTGCTGCGCGCGTTCCACGACTTCCAGTCCCGCGAGCGCAGGTTCGGCATGACCAGCGAGCAGCTGGGCCAGCTGCCTTCATAAAAAGGCTAAAGCCTTGCAGGGGCAGGTGCCCCGAAGGAGTCCGCCATCAAACGACTAATCACCGCAGCCGTCCTGCTGCCCCTCGTGATCCTCTTCACCCTTAAGGCGACGGTGTTCCAGTTCTCGCTGCTGGTATTCCTGCTCTCCCTTTTGGGGCTCGACGAGTTCTACCGCATGGCGCTGCCGCACCGCCGCGCCGAGGGGAGGGGGGCCGCCCTGGCCGGCGCCAGTTCCGTCTTCGTCATCTTCTCGGGCAGTCCCGTCGTTCCGCTTCTGACCCTCACCGCACTGGTGCTTGTCTTTTCGCTGGTCGCGCTTTTCAGGCTGAAGGAGATCAGGCAGGCGGCTCCTGACGTGGCGCTGATCCTCACCGGCTTTCTTTACGTGCCGCTTCTTCTCGCGCACCTCGTGCTCGTGCGTGCGCTGCCCCACGGGATCTCCTGGCTGTTCCTCATCATGGTGATCGTCATGGCAGGTGACAGCTTCGCCTACTATGTCGGCTCCAGTATCGGCAAAACGCCGCTTTACCCTGCGGTTAGTCCCAAAAAGAGCGTCGAGGGGGCCCTGGGGGGGCTGGCAGGCAGCGTGAGCGGTGCGGTGATCGCGAAGTTCACGTTTTTTCCCGAGCTTTCCATCGTCCACTGCTTCGGCGCCGCGCTGGTGCTGGGCGTGCTCGGGCAGCTCGGCGACCTGTTCGAATCGCTCGTCAAGAGGAGCTGCGGCGTGAAGGATTCCGGCTCCATCATCCCCGGTCACGGCGGCGTTCTTGACCGGATCGATTCCATCTTGTTTGCGGCACCGGCGGCGTACTACTACGCCTACTTCCTGTTCTAAACGGCGTCCCAGGACCCGATCCTTCTTCCGTTTTTTTACGCGGGAGAGCGCAATCGGGCATCGGCGTTGGTTGACTTGAGACATCTGCGAGGGAAAATGAAAAGTCTTACGATTTTGGGCTCGACAGGGTCGATCGGGGTCAGCACCCTCGAGGTGGTGGCGGCCCACCCCGACAAGTTCCGCGTGGTAGCACTCACCGCGGGCTCCAACCTTGAACTTCTTCAGCAGCAGATCGAGACCTTCAAGCCGGACCTGGTCTCGGTGCTCACCGCCGAGAAGGCGAAAACGCTCAGCAGATCCTTGAGCGGGAAGAAACCCCAGATCATGCACGGAGTCGAAGGGCTCATTGCGGCGGCTACCGCCGCTGAGAGCAACATGGTCGTTGCAGCCATCGTCGGTGCGGCCGGCCTCGTTCCGACCGCCGCCGCCATCATGGCGGGCAAGGATGTGGCGCTCGCCAACAAGGAGACCCTGGTCACAGCCGGGCACCTGATCATGAAGATGGTGCGGGACAAGGGGGTGCGCCTCTACCCGGTGGACAGCGAACACTGCGCCGTCTTCCAGTCCATGGCGGGACACCGCTGCGAGGACATCGCCCGCGTCATCCTCACCGCCTCCGGCGGTCCGTTCCTCAACTGGGGGCTGGAGCAGCTTAGAAGCGCAACCGTGGCCGACGCGCTGAACCACCCGAACTGGAGCATGGGGAAGAAGATCACCGTCGACTCCGCAAGCATGATGAACAAAGGCCTCGAGGTGATCGAGGCCCGCTGGCTCTTCGACATCCCGGTGGAGCGTATCGCGGTCAACGTTCACCCGCAGAGCATCGTGCATTCCATGGTCGAATACATCGACGGCAGCGTGATGGCTCAGCTTGGAGTGCCGGACATGAAGGGGCCGATCGCCTACGCGCTTACCTACCCCTGCCGGGTCGCCTCCGGGGTGAAAGCGCTCGATCTGACCGCCCTTTCCGGGCTGACCTTTCTCAAGCCGGATACGGACCGGTTCCCGGCACTGAGGCTCGCCTACGAGGCTTCCAACGCGGGCGAGAGCATGCCCGCAGTGATGAACGCAGCCAACGAGATCGCCGTGGAAACCTTCCTCTCCGGAAGGATCGGTTTCATGGCCATCGCCGAGACGATCGAGAAAGTCATGAACCTGCACACCCCCCACGCCCTGCACTCCATCGAAGAGGTGCTGGAGGCGGATCGCTGGGGGAGAAGAACCGCCAGGGAAGTCCTTGGAGTGATGGAATAACACGAACCACCGCCGGTCCGCGCGCATGACGCGACACGCAGGCGGTGACGGCAGGCTGCCGGCCCGCCGATAAAGGGACGACGATGAGCATACTTTTCGCAATCATAGCCCTCGGGGCGTTGATCTTCATTCACGAGCTCGGTCATTTCCTGTTCGCAAAGGCCTTCAGGGTCGGTGTCGAGAAGTTTTCCCTCGGGTTCGGCCCGAAGATCTTCGGCAAGCAGGTGGGGGAGACCGAATACCTGATTTCGGCGTTTCCGCTTGGCGGGTACGTGAAAATGGTGGGAGAGGGTGAGGAGGTAGAGCTCTCCGAGGAGGACAAAAAACGCTCCTTCGCCGACAAGCCGGTGCTGCAGCGCATCGTCATCGTCGCCGCCGGTCCTGTCTTCAACCTGCTTTTCGCCTACCTTATCTTCATCGTTCTTTTCATGGTCGGCGTGCCTTCCCTGACCACCAAGGTCGGCGAGGTGATGCCGGACAAGCCCGCAGCGCGGGCCGGGATCAAAACCGGCGACGCGATCCGGGGCGTTAACGGTAAACCGGTAACGCGCTGGGAAGAGTTCGCCAAGGTGATCTCCGAGGGTAAAGGGGCGCCGGTACAGGTCGAGGTCGAGCGCGGCAAGGAGCGCTTCAGCTTTAACATGGTCCCGGAGAAGCGCGTCACGAAGAACGTCCTTGGCGAAACCGTCACTCAGCCGATCATAGGCGTCGTCGCCGCCGGTGAAACCGTCATCGACCACTTCCCCCCGGGCGAGGCGATCGTCAAGGGGAGCGCCCAGTGCTGGAACGTGATCGAGCTTACCGTGCTTTCGCTGGTGCGCCTCGTGGAGCGGGCCATCCCGCTGGACAACATCGGCGGGCCGATCATGATCGTGAAGATGGCGGGCGAACAGGCCGCCGCGGGCGGCGTGAGCTTCCTCGCCTTCGTGGCGCTTCTCTCCGTGAACCTCGGCGTTTTGAATCTCCTGCCGGTGCCGATCCTGGACGGCGGTCACCTGGCCTTTTTCGTGATCGAGCTGGTGCTCGGCAGGCCGGTCAGCAAGAGGACCCGCGAGATCGCGCAGCAGGTTGGGCTCGTGCTTCTCATAAGCCTCATGATGCTCGCCTTCTACAACGACATCGCGCGCATGTTCGCCAGCAAGGCCTGATCGATGAAGATACTCACCATCGACACCTCCAGCAACTGCTCCTCGGTCGCGCTCTCCGACGGCGCGACCCTGCTGGGCGAGTGCGTCTTAGGCGAGGATCGCTGCAACTCCGGCCGCCTCATGGACTCGGTTTCCGAGCTATTAAAGGCGGCGCGCCTCTCCCCGGAAGGGGTGGATGCTTTCGCGGTCTCGCTGGGGCCGGGCTCCTTTACCGGGGTGCGCGTCGGGATCGCGACGGTCAAGGGGCTCGCCATCGCGACCGGCAAGCCAGCGGTCGGCTTCTCCTCCCTCGCCATGCTTGCCATGAACCTTCCTTACTGCTCGGCCCAGGTGGCCCCCATGTTCGACGCGAGGAAGGCCGAGGTCTACGCCGCCCTTTACCGCTGCGGCTCGCTCCCCGAGGCCGTTTTACCCGACGCGGTCCTCCCGCCGCAGGACTTTCTTTCCCGGATCACGCAGCCGACCGTCTTCATAGGGGACGGTGCGGTGCGCTACCGCGACCTGATCGCCGCGACGGTCGGCGAGCTCGCCATCTTCCCTCCCTGGCACGCCAACCTGCCGCGCGCGAGCGCCGGAGCGGTGCTGGCCCGCGAGGCGGCGCGTGCCGGGAAGTTCACCCCGCTTGCCCAGCTGAACCCCGTCTACCTGCGCGCCTCCGAGGCTGAGATCGCGAAACGAAAGCGCGAGTCCCTTTAACACCGTTTTAGTCTGTTGACAGCCCCGTTTTAATGTATTATGGTGACCCTTCCTACCAATTCTCGGTAACTGTTCTCAACTACACAGTTTTTGGCAAGATCAACTGCCGGTTCGGTCTCCTCGAACGGAGTGCCGCCGGCGTCAAGGGAGAACTGCATGCGTAGCGACATGATCACCCAAGGGCTGGAGCGCACCCCGCACCGCGCCCTTTTGAAAGGAACCGGCCTCCCCCAGAGCGAGATGGGGAAACCCTTCATCGGCATCGCCACGAGCTTCACCGATCTCATCCCCGGCCACGTCGGGATGCGCGATCTCGAGCGCTTCATCGAGAAAGGGGTGCACACCGGCGGCGGCTACTCCTTCTTCTTCGGCATCCCCGGCGTTTGCGACGGCATCTCCATGGGGCACAAGGGGATGCACTACTCGCTGCCGACCCGCGAGCTCATAGCAGACATGGTCGAGTCGGTCGCCGAGGCGCATCGCCTGGACGGCCTCGTGCTTTTGACCAACTGCGACAAGATCACCCCGGGCATGCTCATGGCTGCGGCCCGTCTCGACATCCCCTGCATCGTGGTCACCGCGGGCCCGATGATGAGCGGGCGCGGCGACGCGGGGAGGAAGTACTCCTTCGTCACCGACACCTTCGAGGCTATGGCCCGCTACAAGGCCGGCGTCATCGACGACCAGGAGCTCGCCCGCTGCGAGGAGAACGCCTGCCCCGGCATGGGTTCCTGCCAGGGGCTCTTCACCGCTAACACCATGGCGATCCTCACCGAAACCATGGGGATGAGCCTGCCGCGCTGCGGCACCGCACTCGCCGTATCCGCGCTCAAGCGCCGCATCGCCTTCGCCTCGGGCGAGCGCATCGTCGGCCTCGTGCGCGAGAACGTCACCCCGCGCTCCATCCTGACCCGCGAGGCGTTCGAGAACGCGATCCGTGTCGACCTGGCGCTCGGTGGCTCTTCGAACACGGTGCTGCACCTCTTAGCCATCGCGCACGAGGCGGGTGTCGATCTGCCGCTTAACACCTTCGACATCCTCTCGAAGGAGACCCCGCAGATAGCATCGATGAACCCGGCGGGCGAGCACTTCATGGAAGACCTCGACGCCGCCGGCGGCGTGGCCGGTGTCATGAAGCAGCTGGGCGACAAGATCCACGACTGCCCGACCCTCATGGGGCTCAGCACCAAGGAGATCGTCGCGAGCCTCAAGGGTGTCGACGAGGAAGTTATCCATCCGCTCTCCGACCCGGTCAAGAAGGAAGGGGGCATCGCCGTTCTCTTCGGCAACATCTGCCCCAAGGGTGCCGTGGTCAAGCAGTCGGGCGTTTCCGACAAGATGATGAAGTTTACCGGCACCGCGCGCTGCTTCGATTCCGAGGACAAGGCCATGGCCGCCATGATGGGCGGCGTGGTGAAGGGTGGCGACGTGGTCGTCATCCGCTACGAGGGGCCCAAAGGGGGGCCGGGGATGCGCGAGATGCTCGCCCCCACCGCGGCGCTCATGGGACTTGGCCTTGGCGACTCCGTGGCGCTCATCACCGACGGGCGCTTCTCCGGCGGCACCCGCGGCCCCTGCATCGGCCACATCGCGCCTGAAGCTGCCGCCGGCGGGCCGATCGGCCTCATCGAGGACGGCGACACCATCGAACTGGACATCCCGGCACGTTCGCTCAAGGTACTTGTGAGCGACGAGGTGCTTGCAGAAAGGCGCACCCGCTGGGTCGCCCCCGAGCCGAAGATCAAGAAGGGTTGGCTCGCCCGCTACGCGAAGGTGGTTACCTCGGCCCACACCGGCGCCATCACCACCGCTGAATAAAACCTCGACCCCCTTTACCAAGGGGCAGGGGCAGGCCCGCCTTTACCATGGCGGCGTCGGCCTCAGGGGACGGCTTCATTACTAGTGGTTCCAGGCTTACCAAGCCCGGGATCGATCAATAGCAGGCAGGCAAACTGCCGCGGCATGGGGGAAAACATGAAAATGAACGGCGCACGAATTCTGTTGGAGTGCCTCAAACGGGAGGGGGTCGACACGATCTTCGGCTATCCCGGGGGTACCGTCATCAACCTCTACGACGAGCTCTTCTCGTTCAAGGAGATCAGGCACATCCTGCCGCGTCACGAGCAGGCGGGGGTCCACGCGGCGGACGGCTACGCGCGCGCGACGGGAAAGGTCGGCGTCGCCATCGCCACCTCCGGTCCGGGCGCCACCAACACCATCACCGGCATCGCCACCGCCTACATGGACTCCATCCCGATGGTGATCATCACCGGGCAGGTTCCCACCGCGCTGATCGGAAACGACGCCTTCCAGGAAGCCGACATTATCGGCATCACCCGTCCCTGCACCAAGCACAACTTCCTGGTGAAGGACGTCAAAGACCTCCCCACCATCATGAAGAAGGCCTTCTACATCGCCCGCACCGGCCGCCCCGGCCCGGTCCTCGTTGACCTTCCCAAAGACGTGCAGATGGCGCAGGCCGAGTTCAAGTACCCGGAGACGGTAGAGATCCGCGGCTACAAGCCGAACCTCGAAGGGCACCCGAAGCAGGTGGAGAAGGCGGTCACCATGATCACCCAGGCCAAGCGCCCGGTGATCTACGTAGGGGGCGGCGTCATCCTCGGGAACGCCGCGGCTGAACTGACCGCCTTTGCCAAGCGGCTCGCCATCCCGGTCACCACAACCCTCATGGGGCTTGGGGCCTTCCCCGAGAACGACCCGCAGTCGCTTGGACTCCTCGGCATGCACGGCACCTATTACGCCAACATGGCCGTGTCGAACTGCGACGTCCTGATCGCCATCGGCGCCCGTTTCGACGACCGCGTCACCGGCAAGATCGCCTCCTTCGCGCCCCACGCGAAGATCGTGCATGTAGACGTCGATCCCACCTCGATCAAGAAGAACGTCCGCGTCGACCTCCCCATCGTCGGTGACGTCCGCGACGTACTCGTAAAGATGCTTAAGGCCGCCGAGCAGGTCTGCCCCGACGTCAAGGCATGCCAGGACGCCATCGCCCCCTGGACCGCGGAGATCGAAGGGTGGAAGGCGAAGCACCCCATGTCCTACAAGCAGTCGACCTCGACCATCAAGCCGCAGTACGTGATCCAGAGGCTGCGCGCCCTATCCGACGCCGACGCCATCGTCGCCACCGACGTGGGGCAACACCAGATGTGGACCGCCCAGTTCTTCGGCTTCACCACCCCGAGGACGCTTCTTTCCTCCGGCGGCCTCGGCACCATGGGTTACGGCCTTCCCGCAGCCATGGGAGCGCAGGCGGCCTTTCCCGAGCGCCAGGTGATGGTGGTCTGCGGCGACGGCGGCTTCCAGATGAACATGCAGGAATTGGCCACCATAGTGCAGAACCGGCTCAACGTGAAGATCGTCATCCTGAACAACAACTTCCTGGGCATGGTGCGCCAGTGGCAGGAGCTCTTCTTCGACAAGCGCTACTCCTCCACCTGCATGGAACTCCCCATCGATTTCATAAAGCTCGCCGAAGCCTTCGGCGCCACCGGTCTCCAGGCCACCAAGGTCGAGGAGGTCGACGAGGTGATCAAGAAAGGGTTCGCCACCAAGGGCCCGGTCCTGATGGAATTCAAGGTCGCCCGCGAGGAGAAGGTGCTCCCGATGGTTCCCGCCGGAGCGTCGCTCACCGAGATGGTCTTGGCGTCGTAGAACTGCAGAACCAATTGACGATTGACAATTGACAATTGACGATGAAACGTCTGGTCGTTGTTCATGTCACCGGTTCTAGCGCCGCCGCTCCTTTTTAGAGGGGTTTCCAATCACTTCGGAAGTGCGTTGTCAATTGCCACTGTCAATTGACAATGCCTTCAGGTTTTCAAGCGTTGTCAATTGTCCATTGTCAATTGTCAATTGCCTTTGGAGGGTTTTATGAAACACACAATAGCAGTGCTCGTAGAGAATGAATTCGGGGTTCTCTCCCGCGTGGTCGGCCTTTTCTCCGGCCGCGGCTTCAACATAGACTCGCTCACCGTCGCCCCCACCAACGACGAGGCGCTTTCCAGGATCACGCTGGTCACCCGCGGCGACGAGCAGATCATTGAGCAGATCACCAAGCAGCTCAACAAGCTGATCGACGTCATCAAGGTCATCGACTTCGAACCGGAAAACGCCATCGAGCGCGAGATGGTGCTGGTCAAGGTCTCGGCCGAGGACCAAAGCCGCGCCGAGGTGCTGAGGATCGCCGACATCTTCCGCGCCAAGGTCATCGACGTGACACCCAAATCCTACACGCTTGAGGCGACCGGGGCTCCGGCCAAGGTGAGCGCCATGGTCGAGCTTTTGAGGCCCTTGGGTCTGAAGGAGCTGGTCAGCACAGGGCCGGTCGTGATCGGGCGCGGCGCCAAGGGGTGGAAGGGGTAGCCCCGGAGGGGGCTGCTTCACCCGTTAATCTTTCATTGCACCAAAGGCCGTTTTCGGGCTATACTCCCGCGTTGGTGTGGGAGGCCCGGACACGGCCTTTTTATCGCCCTCACCCCGGTCGGCATCCGCTCACGCTGACCAAGGCTTCGCGAAACTAACTGACAATGAGGTACTTTGATGCGCAACACTGATACCCCGATCGCTGTCGAGGGGTACCCCTTCATAGCCGGATTCGCCTTGGCGACCCTGCTGCTGGCGCTGCTCGGGCAGTTCCTGCACTGTGGGTTCTTCATCCCCGCCACACTCTTCTTCGTCCTCACCGTATTCACCGTATTCTTCTTCAGAAACCCGGAGCGCACCACGCCCGGCGACGACAACACCGTGGTCGCCCCCGCCGACGGCGAGGTGATCTTCCTGGGGAAGGTTATCGAGCCCCACACCAAGGGCGAGTTCGAGAAGATCAGCATCTTCATGTCCGTCTTCAACGTCCACGTGAACCGCGCGCCGATCAGCGGCAAGGTGGTGGACGGCTTTTACACCAAGGGTAAATTCTTCGACGTAAGGGACGAGCGCGCCAGCTTCGAGAACGAACAGCAGGGGCTCGTGCTGGAGACCGCCTCGGGGCTCAGGATGGTCGTGGTGCAGGTGGCCGGCCTCATAGCACGGCGCATCGTCTGCTATGCGAAGACCGGCGACCTCCTGACCCGCGGGCGCCGTTACGGCCTGATCCGCTTCGGGTCGCGCCTGGATATCTACCTCCCGCTCGGGACCAGGATAGACGTGGTCATGGGACAGAAAACGGTTGCAGGGGAGACCGTACTGGGGATACTGCCGTGAGTGAAGAAACGCCTAGAGTCGAAAGGGAAGGGATGCGCAAAGGGATCTACATCCTCCCCAACCTGTTCACCGCCGGAAGCCTTTTCGCCGGATTTTACTGCATGGTTTCCACTGTCAACGGCGATTTCCGCTCCGCCGCCCTCTGGATCCTTGCTTCCTCCATCTTCGACGGCCTGGATGGCAAGGTCGCACGCCTGACCGGGACCTCCAGCAAGTTCGGCGTCGAGTTCGACTCACTGGCCGACGTGGTCTCCTTCGGGGCCGCGCCGGGGCTCCTCATGTACTGCTGGGCCCTGCGCCCCTTCGGGCGGCTCGGTTGGCTTGCAGGGTTCCTGTTCCTGGCCTGTGCAGCACTCAGGCTGGCCCGGTTCAACGTGCAGGTGGACACCGTCGAGAGCAAGCGCTTCGTTGGGCTTCCCACCCCTGCCGCCGCCAGCATGGTCTCGGCCACGGTGCTCTTCTTCTACCACATGGGATGGCCCGCCTCTTACAACAAGCTCCTCATCCTGGTCCTGATCTACTTCCTGGCGCTGCTCATGGTTTCCAACGTCCGCTACTACTCCTTCAAGGACCCGAGCCTGATCAAGCGGCAGCCGTTCGCCTTCCTGGTGCTGGCTGTGCTCCTTTTGATCGTGATCGCGGCCGAACCGGTGGTCATGCTATTCACCATCTTCATCTGCTACATCCTTTCCGGGCCAGTCGGCTTCGTGCTCACCTACCCCCGTCGGCGCAGGCTGGAGCGGGCGATGCACCGCGGGCACGAGGGGATGAAAAGGCAGCTGTAGCGCCGCTGCAGGAGCGGTTTTCGACCCTGGCCTGAGAAGGGGCTGCCTGCCGCCAACATTGTTTTAATGGTTCAAACAGAAAAACCGCTTGACAGCAGTCGGCGGTTTTTCCTATTATCGCTTGAAATGTAAAGGCAGTGACGAGGAGTAGTAGCCTTTTCCTTCCCCTTCAGAGAGCCGGTGGTTGGTGCGAACCGGTGAGGAAGCAAGGTGAACTCGCCTTTGAGCTGCCACAGTGAAACACGTGTTCTACTACCATGACGCGTGCTAGCTGGGGCCGTCCACCCGCGTAAAGGGTCAATGAGGTCCGCCAGAGGCGGATGAATGAGGGTGGTACCGCGGAAGCTTTCTGAAAGCCTTCGCCCCTTGCTGGGGCGGAGGCTTTTTTTATTTTCAGCAACCACGGCTCGCTGAACCTCTCCTGACACACCCGCTTGCGCGGTCACAAGCCGCCCGGGGGCAGGGGAGGGGAATCTGATGCAGCCCAACTTCACACAGGGGGAGCGCACGTGAACAACACGGAACCAAGAACCATCAAGATCTTCGACACCACGCTCAGAGACGGGGAGCAGTCCCCAGGCGCCAGCATGAACATCGAGGAGAAACTTCGCCTCGCCAAGCAGCTGCAGAAACTGAACGTCGACGTCATCGAGGCCGGGTTCCCCATTGCCTCCGAGGGTGATTTCGAGGCGGTCAAGAAGGTGGCCCAGACCATCAAGGGACCCGAGATCGCCGGCCTGTGCCGCTCCGGTTTCAAGGACATCGACCGCGCCTGGGAGGCGCTCAAGTACGCCGAGGAAAAGGGGCGCATCCACACCTTCATCGCGACCTCCGACATCCACATGAAGTACAAGCTGCAGATGTCGCCGGCGCAGGTGCTGGAGAGCGCCGTCAAGGGGGTGAAGAGGGCCCGCTCCTACACCGCCAACGTGGAGTTCTCCTGCGAGGACGCCGTGCGCACCGACCTCAAGTTCCTGGCCGAAGTAGTCGGCGCGGTGATCGACGCCGGCGCCTCCGTGGTCAACATCCCGGACACGGTCGGCTACACCATCCCCTTCGAGTACTTCAACATCATCAAGTATCTGAAGGACAACGTTAAGAACATCGACGATGCCGTGATCTCGGTGCACTGCCACAACGACCTGGGTCTCTCGGTCGCCAATTCCATCGCCGCGGTCCAGGCGGGTGCTGGGCAGGTGGAGTGCACCATCAACGGCATCGGCGAGCGCGCCGGCAACTGCTCTTTGGAAGAGTTCGTCATGGCGATCAGGACCCGCGGCGACATCCTTCCCTTCAAGACCAACGTCGTCACGGAGCAGCTCACTCCGGCCAGCCGCCTGCTGACCCAGGTCACGGGAATCGCGGTGCAGCAGAACAAGGCGATCGTCGGCGCCAATGCCTTCGCCCACGAGGCGGGGATCCACCAGCACGGCATGCTGATGGAGAAGTCGACCTACGAGATCATGACCCCGGAGTCGGTGGGCCTCAAGGCGAGCGCGCTGGTGCTCGGCAAGCACTCCGGCCGCCACGCCTTCAAAAAGAGGCTCGAGGAGCTCGGGCACGAGCTGGACGAGGAGTCACTCAACAAGGCGTTCACCAGGTTCAAGGCGCTCGCGGACCTGAAGAAAGAGGTCTTCGACGAGGATCTGGACGCAATCGTCCTGGACGAGGCGAAGAACATCGAGGAGAAGTACAAGCTCTCCCACATCACCGTCACCTGCGGTTCCTTCGCCGTCGCCACCGCGACGGTGCAGATGGAAATCGACGGCATGCAGGTGCGCGCGGCTGAGCTCGGCGACGGGCCGGTGGACGCGACCATGAAGGCGATCAAGAAGCTCGCCAAGCGCGACGTGAGACTTTTGCAGTACAACGTCGGCGCGATCACCGGCGGCACCGACGCCATCGGCGAGGTCACGGTGCGCATCACCGACGAGGAGCGCACCCCGGTCGTCGGCCGCGGCTCCTCGACCGACATCATCGAGGCTTCGGCGAAAGCCTACATCGACGCTCTGAACCGACTCTACTTCGCCACCGACCGCGACCTGGAAACGCTGTAAAGGACAAGGGTACAGGCAGAGAAAAAGGGAAGTCCCGCAAAGGGGCTTCCCTTTTTTTTGTTGTTAATTGCCAGCTATCGGTGTAATGCTACGAATGTTTTTGCGATGCCACTTTTTAAATGCTCTTATGCCTTTGGCTTCCAATCGGACAGTCAGTGAGCATTTTTACTCAACCATTTCGACATGCGACCCGATACAGACGGTACCTGCCATGAGAGCCTTTCTTTGGTTACTGCTATTGCCTTTGAGTGTGATGCTGTTCAGCCTTGACGCCGCCGCGCTGGCCAGGCGCCCCGCCGGGCAGTGGGCCTACTTTCATTTCGATGGGGGACAGTTCGTGCCAGGAAAACCCGAGGCAGGGACCTTCGTCGCGGTACAGGCCGGGGTGCAGCCCATGGTGACGGCCCGGGCGGACAAGCTCCAGGTGGTGCCGCTTCCCGCCGGGACCGGGGCGGTAGTGGGGATCTGCTATGTCCAGTCCTCCGGAGGAAAGCTTCGCACCGGCGCCGGCTTCGACGCGGTGCCGCTGATCCCGGTGGAAATCTCTACCGGCGGCAGGAACTTCGCGACGGTGGAGACCGACGGCAACGGCTACTTCATGGCGGCTCTTACCCCCGGCAGCTATAAGATCGGCGCCAGGGGGGCGGTCGAGGTCAAGGTTTCAAAAGGGAGTACAACATTCGTTCCGCTTCGCGTGGGCAAAAGGATGGTGGACTAGTGACTCTTTTTTCTTCGATGCGCGTCGCACTCATATTGCTCCTCATTCCGGTTGCCGCTTCCGCGGCGCCGTTGGACGACTACTACCTTTCCAAGTTCGGGGAGCGGGCCCAACTCGCCAGGGCCTTGAGCGCCGTGGTGGGGATGGAGAGCGAGCCCGCCGAGCGATGCCGCACCGGCCTGTACCGCAGCCTGAAGCGCGACTTCAAGGCGCTGGAGCCTGCGACCCAGAAGGCCCTGGCGAAGTACGTATCCAGGCCTACCCTGGAAAACGTGCGTTCTTACGCCTCGCCGGGCGGCCACTTCAACATCCACTACGCGACCACTGGAGCAGATGCTCCCGTTCTCACCGACACGACCCCTGCCAACGGCACACCGGACTGGGTCGAGAGGGTGGCGCAGGTGTTCGAGGATGTCTATGCCTCAGAGGTGACCGCGAAGGGATACCGGCCGCCACCGGTCTCCAGGTACGACGTCTACCTCAGGGACTTGAGAGCAGACCTTGCTTACGGCCTTACCAGCGACGACGGTGCGTTCTCCTCGGGGGTTTCTGTCGGAAGCTATATCGAGATCGACAAGGCCTTCACCGATTCCATCTTCACCGTCAACGGTCTATACACAGCTGACCAGATGCTGCAAATCACTGCTGCTCACGAGTACAATCACGCCATCCAGTTCGGCTACAACTACTACTTCGACCTCTGGTACGGCGAAGTTACCTCCACCTGGATGGAGGACGAGGTCTACGACTCGGTTAATCAGCTCTACAGCTACCTCCACAACTACTTGCCGTTAGCGAGCACAATTTCACTGAACCTGGGGCTGTACCAAAGTTCTGAGTACGGCCGCTGGATCTTCAACCGCCACCTTGCCGAAAGCCACGGCGCAGGGGTGGTGAAGGCGGCCTGGGAGAGGCTGGCCACGATGCAGCCTTCGGGCGGAGCGGACATCCCGATGGCGCCGGTCCTGGACTCGGTGCTCTCCACCTCCTACGGCAGCAGCCTCGGGGCAGATTTCCTTGCTTTCGCCAAGAAGATCTATACTCGGGGCTGGACCAGCCATGCCAACGATACCGCGAGGATCCCGACCTATACGGTCGCTGCGAGTTACTCCTCTTATCCGGTCAACGTCAGTTCCTTACCCAGGCCGTCCGTTACCCTGCCGCGGTACACCTTCGCCTTCTACCGCTTCGTTCCCTCGCCGGTGATCACCACCTTCAACGTGATGATCAACAAGACCAGCGGGATACAGACCGCACTCTTCAGGAAAGCGAACGGCGTAGTGAGCGAAATAGCGCCGGACACAGGTGGCAACGCCTACTCCGTGATAGGGTTCAACGCGCTCGACCGAACCACCGACGAGGTGGTGCTGCTCATCGCCAATACAACCGACGTCGACAACCACCAGGCCAATTTCAGCACCGATGGGAGCACCTTGGCTGTCAATGACCCTAGCGTGGCAGCGCCGACGGGGGGCGGGGGAGGCTCGGGCGGCGGTTGCTTCATCGCCACAGCAGCCTACGGGAGCTACCTGCATCCCAAGGTCGCCGAACTGAGGGCGTTCCGTGACCGTCACCTTCTTACCAACGCGCCGGGGCGGCTTTTAGTTTCGCTCTATTACCGACTCAGCCCGCCGATCGCTGATGTGATCGCGCAGCACGAATGGATGAAGGGCGGGGTGAGGGGGCTGCTGGTGCCGGTGGTGCTGTCGGTCGAGCACCCGGCGTGGGCGCTGGGGATGGTATTGCTGCTGGTGGGAGGAAGAGCCTGGCTGGTGCAGCGAAGGAAGCCTGCTTTGATTCGGGTACCAAGGTGATGCGTAACTCAGTCGATTCACCCTTTCTCTTTGGGAGAAGGCTGGGGTGAGGGTAAGCCTCAAATGCCGCTGAAACAAAAAAAGCCCCGCCGGAGGAATCCGGCGGGGCCTTTTTGCATTTGTGCCGACTGTTAGGCGCCGATCTTCTTCACGTTGGCAGCCTGCAGACCCTTCGGCCCGTTGGTGACGTCGAAGGAAACAGATTCCCCTTCGGCCAGGGACTTGAAGCCTTCCCCGGTGATAGCGGAGAAGTGTACGAACACGTCCTCGCCGTTATCCTGCTCGATGAAGCCGAATCCTTTTGCGTCGTTAAACCATTTCACTTTCCCCTGTGCCATTGTCCTGCCTCCTTTTTGTTGCCTCCGGTACTCTGCCGGATCTACGTTTGATGCTGCAATTTCCGGAGAGTTTCTAGGCTGGAAACGGCTCAAAGTGGCTGGAACCCTTTGGCTTTTCGACGCTGTCAACTTCCGAAACTAGCTGCTGGGATAAAAATTAACATCGTATAATAACCTTGTCAAGAAAATATTTTCAGAACAGTTTTTTTATGATCGCCCTCTCAGAAGGTGTTCAGCCGCCTAATGAAGGCCATGAGTAGCCCGTAGTGCTGGTGATGGAAGTGGAAGGCGATCCTCGGCAGATCAAGGAGATCCGGCTCGTCCGCTTCCTCCGGCCGGGCGCTAATTAGTTCGATGCGGCTGTTGTCTAATCGTAATTCAGGGAATTCGTTCTCCAGCATCTCGATCTGATCGGGAGCCAAAATTTTAGTTAAGCGGATGATGAGCTCGCCGTTAACGAACCGCATAGAATGGTAGTTGGTATAGAACTCCTCGATGACCTGGACCGCCTCTTCGTAGCTCTTGGTGATGGTGAAGATGGAGAAGTCCTCGGCCGAGATGAACCCCATAACCAGCAGTCTTTCCTTGATGAACCTGAAGAATTGCTCCCAGTACCCCTCCTCGTCGTCAACTAGAACCAGCGGTTTGGGCGAGGTCTTCCCCGTCTGGATCAGGGTGAACACCTCCATCGCTTCGTCGAGGGTGCCGAATCCGCCGGGAAAAACGGCGATGGCGTCGGCCTCTTTGACGAAGGCGACCTTGCGGTTGAAGAAGTACTTGTAGGTGATGAGCCGCGGGTTTTTCAGCATCACGGGGTTTGCGGACTGCTCGAAGGGAAGCCGGATGTTCGCGGCAAAGGACGATTCGCTTCCTGCCCCCTCGTTTCCTGCCTGCATGATTCCGCCGCCGCCGCCGGTGATGATCATGTACCCCTTCTCCGCAAGGAGGGCGGCGAAGTCGATGCACTTCTTGTACATCGGCTCCTCGGGGCGGGTGCGGGCCGAGCCGAAGATGGTCACCTTCTTCTTCTGCCGGTAGGGAGCGAAGATCTTTGTGGTGTAGCGCATCTCCTTCATGGTGTTGCTGAGAAGCTTCAGGTCGGCGAGGTAGTCCGTGTCCTGCCCGGCCTTCAGGGCCGAGATGATCATCTCGCGCGCAAGGTCGGGGTGGTGCACCCCCCCTGCCTTCTCCATCAATTGGTCGATCATCTGGTCGATTTCACCGTTTGTTCTGTTAAAACGAAGTTGCATGAAGGCGCTCCCTGTTGGAATGAGGCGGCCATTATAGCACGGCGAATCCTGAGGGCAAATGTTTAATAACATTGAACAATTATTAGTTTGATTTGTATGGCATATTTTATTATTGTTGCGATTGGTAAAACCTCCAATCCAATCGCAAAAGGAAGCACTATTTATGGGTATGACTACGGCTCAAAAAATATTTGCGGCCCATCTGGTTGATGAGCCTTTTGCTGGCACCAAGGTGCTCAGCATCGACGTCGTGATGTGCCACGAGATCACGACCCCGATCGCCATCGCGGACCTCATGGCGCGCGGCAAGGACAGGGTTTTCGACCCCTCGAAGATCAAGGCGGTTATCGACCATGTGACTCCGAGCAAGGACTCCAAGACCGCCACCCAGGCGAAGATGCTGCGCGACTGGGCCAGGCGCCACGACATCAAGGACTTCTTCGATATCGGCGCGAACGGCGTCTGCCATGCGCTCTTCCCGGAGAAGGGTTTCATCCGCCCGGGGAACACGGTGATTATGGGTGACTCCCATACCTGCACCCACGGCGCCTTCGGGGCCTTCGCCGCCGGCGTCGGCACCACCGACCTTGAAGTGGGGATCCTGAAAGGGGTCTGCGCCTTCCGCGAGCCGAAGACCATCCGCGTCAACCTGAACGGCACCCTCCCCAAAGGGGTCTTCGCCAAGGACGCCATCCTGCGCGTGATCGGGCACCTGGGGGTGAACGGCGCCACCGACCGCGTCATCGAGTTCGGCGGCCCCATCGTGGCCCAGATGTCGATGGAATCCAGGATGACTCTCTGCAACATGGCGATCGAGGCGGGGGGCACCTCCGGCATCTGCATGCCGGACCAGGTGACCGTCGACTACCTCTGGCCCTTCATCTCCGGATCCTTTGCTTCCAAGGAAGAGGCGCTTGCCGCCTACAGCGTCTGGTGCTCCGACGCCGACGCCGAGTACGAGCAGGTGATCGACCTCGACCTCTCCGACCTTGCCCCGCTTTGCACCTTCGGCTACAAGCCGGACCAGGTGAAGAGCGTGGCCGAGATGGCCGGCACCAAGGTGGACCAGGTCTACCTCGGCTCCTGCACCAACGGCCGCCTGGAGGACCTCAGGATCGCCGCCCAGATCCTCAAGGGAAAGAAGATCGCCTCCAACGTGCGCGCCATCCTTTCCCCGGCCACCCCGCAGATCTACAAGGACGCGGTCGCCGAGGGTCTGATCCAGATCTTCATGGACGCAGGGTTCTGCGTCACCAACCCGACCTGCGGCGCCTG
>MTLD01004111.1_pt1 | contig 21181 bp, 16 predicted proteins | sample 1982471 | NCBI WGS metagenome assembly MTLD01 (sample SAMN05712604, study PRJNA340218) | biofilm metagenome | isolation source: sample SPM anode biofilm adapted to -50 mV | place: USA | collected 2012-02-03 | reverse complement strand
GAGGCCTTCCTCGCGGGCGGTGGCGGTGGCCACCCGCCGCCACAGGCGGGAGGTGGCGAGGACGTTCGCTTTGTCGACCGAGGTGACTTTGCCGTGCCGCCCTTTGGCCGCCCGGCAGGCGACCCTGACGATGCGGGTCACTTCGGGGATACTGTAGACCTCGGTGTCCCAGGCCCGCTCCGTGCCGTCAATTGTTTCGCTCTCGCATTTGGGGCCGAAGTAAATGCCGCCGGTGAGCTCGCGGACGATGAGGATGTCGGTGCCGGCGACGACTTCCGGCTTGAGGGGCGAATAGGCGGACAAGGTGTCGGAGACTTTGACCGGCCGCAGGTTGGCGTAGAGGCCGAGCGCTTTGCGTAGCCCGAGGAGCGCTTTTTCCGGCCTGATGTCGGGGGCGACGCCGTCCCATTTTGGTCCGCCGACGGCGCCGAGGAGGACGGCGTCGGCGGCCTTGGCGGCGGCCAGTGTTTCCCGCGGCAGCGGCTCGCCGTATTTGTCGATGGCCGCGCCGCCGGCCAGGCAGGTGGCGATTTCGAGGTCGAGGCCGCCTTTGCGGGCTGCGGCCGACAGGACGAGCCGGGCAGCGGCGGTGATTTCGGGGCCGATGCCGTCGCCGGGGATAACGACGATCCGTTTGCCGGTCACGCCTTTTCCCCCTTTACGTAGTTGATGAGGCCGCCGGCTTTGGCGATATCCTGGATAAAGCCGGGGAGGGGCTGGATGGCGTATTTTTTGCCGCTGTCCAGGTTTTCGATGGCGCCGCTGTCAAGGTCGATGCGCACCCGGTCGCCGCTCCTGATTTCTGCCACCGCCGGGCCGAGTTCGACGAGGGGCAGGCCAATATTGATGGCGTTGCGATAGAAGATGCGGGCAAAGCCGTCGGCGATGATGCAGGTGACGCCGCTGGCCTTGATGGCGACGGGGGCGTGCTCGCGCGAAGAGCCGCAGCCGAAGTTGCGGCCGGCGACGATGATATCGCCCGGCTGGACCTTGCCGGCGAACGACGTGTCGATGTCCTCCATGCAGTGGGCGGCAAGATGCGCCGGGTCGGCGCTGTAGAGGTAGCGGGCCGGGATGATGACGTCGGTGTCGACGTTGTCGCCGAAGCGCCACACTTTTCCTTCGAGGATCATTTCATTACCTCCCTCGGATCGGCGATATGGCCGGCGACGGCGCTGGCGGCCGCCACGGCCGGGCTGGCGAGGTATACTTCGCTGTCGGCATGGCCCATACGGCCGCGGAAGTTGCGGTTGGTGGTGCTGACGGCCCGTTCGCCGGCGGCGAGGATGCCCATGTAGCCGCCCAGGCACGGCCCGCAGGTGGGGGTGCTGACGACGGCGCCTGCTCTGATGAAGGCCGCTATGTAGCCGCGGGCGAGAGCCTCGCTGTATATCTGCTGGGTGCCGGGAATGACGATGGCCCGGACGTCGGGGTGGATTTTTCGGCCGTCGATGATGGCCGCCGCCTGGGCGAGGTCTTCGAGCCGCCCGTTGGTGCAGGAGCCGATAACGGCCTGGTCGATGGTGATGTGGGCGAGGTCGGCGGCCGGTTTGACGTTCTCCGGCAGGTGGGGGACGGCGACGGTGGGCTCGAGGCTGCCGAGGTCGATGGCGACGGTGCGCTCGTATATGGCGTCGGAGTCGGCAATCAGGGCGGTGTAGGGCCGCTTGACGCGGGCGGCGAGGTAGGCTTCGGCAGCGGCGTCGACGGGGAAGATGCCGTTCTTGGCACCGGCTTCGACGGCCATGTTGGCGATGGTGAAGCGGTCGGCCATCGACAGGGCGGCTACACCGGGGCCGGCGAATTCGAGCGCCTGGTAGCGGGCGCCTTCGACGCCGATCATGCCGATGAGGGTGAGGATGACGTCCTTGCCGCTTACCCACCGCGACGGCTTGCCGGTGAGCTCGACCTTGATGGCGGACGGCACCTTGAACCAGGTGTCGCCGGTGGCCATGGAGGCGCCGGCGTCAGTGTGGCCGACACCGGTGGCGAAGGCGCCCAGGGCGCCATAGGTGCAGGTGTGGGAGTCGGCGCCGATGATGAGCTCGCCGGGAGCGATAAGCCCTTCTTCCGGCAGGAGGACGTGTTCGATGCCCATGCGTCCGACTTCCCAGTAGTGGGTGATGGCGTGCATCTTGGCGAAGTCGCGCAGGGCTTTGGCCTGCTCGGCCGATTTGATGTCCTTGTTGGGGATGAAGTGGTCGGGTACAAGGGCGATCTTGTCGCGGTCGAAGACCGGGCGGCCGATCTTGTTGAATTCGACGATGGCCGGCGCCCCCGTGATGTCGTTTGCGAGGACCAGGTCGACCCGGCATCTGACGAGCTGGCCGGGAACCACCTTGTCGAGGCCCGCATGGCGGGCAAGGATTTTTTCCGTGATTGTCATGCCCATCGGTTATTCCCCTCCTACCGCTTTATCTGCTGCGGGATGCCCGCAGGTGGCGATGAGCTTGTTGATGGCGTTCATGCAGGCCCGGGCGCTGGCCTCAATTATGTCGGTGCTGAGGCCGCGGCCGCTGACGACCTTGCCGTCCTGCTCCAGCCAGACCGTCGCTTCGCCGAGGGCGTCTTCGCCGGCGGTGACGGCTTTGATCTGGTAGTCCTTGAGGCATACCGGGAAGCCGACCGCTTTTTCGATCGCTTTAAAGGTCGCGTCGACCGGGCCGGAGCCGCAGGCCGCCTGTTCGGTGAAGCCGCGCTCGGTCTCGACGCGGACGGTGGCGGTGGCGGTCGTCTGGTTGCCGCTGACGACGTGATGGTAGGCGAGGCGGTACCATTCCGGCATGGCCGAGGCTTTTTCGTTGACGAGGGCTTCGATGTCGCGGTCGAAGACCATCTTCTTGCGATCGGCCAGATCCTTGAATTTGACGAACAGTTCGCCGATCCGCGCACTGTCGAGCTCGTAGCCGAGGCTTTTCAGCCGCTCTTCGAAGGCGTGGCGGCCGGATAGTTTGCCGAGGATGAGAGCGTTGCGGTTGAGGCCGATGCTTTCCGGCCGCATGATCTCGTAGGTGAGGGCGTTGTTCAGCACGCCGTGCTGGTGGATGCCCGATTCGTGGGCGAAGGCGTTCTCACCGACAATCGCTTTGTTGGGCTGGACGACGACGCCGCTGAGGACGCTGACGAGGCGGGAGGTGCGGTAGATGTTGCGGGTGTCGATGGCGGCAGCGGCATGGTAGTATTCAGCACGAGTCTGCAGCGCCATGGCGATTTCTTCGAGCGAGGCGTTGCCGGCGCGTTCGCCGAGGCCGTTGACGGCGCACTCGACCTGGCCGGCGCCGTTCTGTACGGCGGCGAGTGAGTTGGCGACCGCCATGCCGAGGTCGTTGTGGCAGTGGACGCTGATGACGGCCTGGTCGATATTGGGGACGTGCTCGCGGATGTAGCGGATGAGGGCGCCGAACTCGTCGGGGGTGGTGTAGCCGACGGTGTCGGGGATGTTGATGGTGGTGGCGCCGGCGGCGATGGCGGCGGTGAAGACCTGGCAGAGGTAGTCGCGGTCGGAGCGGGAGGCGTCCTCGGCCGAGAATTCGATGTCGTCGACAAACCGACGGGCGTAGCGGACGGCTTCCTCGGCCGCCTTGAGCACCTGGCCCCGGTTCATCTTGAGTTTGTACTGGAGGTGGATGTCGCTGGTGGCGATGAAGGTGTGGATACGGGGCCGCTCGGCTTTTTTGAGCGCCTGGACGACGGCGTCGATGTCCTTGCTGTCGACGCGGGCCAGTCCGGCGATGACCGGGCCGCGGACCTTGGCGGCGATTTCGCTGACGGCGGCGAAGTCGCCGGGGGAGGCGATGGGGAACCCGGCCTCAATGATATCGACCTTGAGTTTCGCTAGCGCCTGGGCGATCTCGAGTTTCTCGGCGGTGTTGAGGGTTACGCCCGGGGTCTGCTCGCCGTCGCGCAGCGTAGTGTCGAAAATCCTGATAATTCTTGTCGTCATAGCGGTCGCCTCCTTTAATTTGCGGTGGAAAACCTGCCTCGCCGGGACCAGCGGCAAAAACAAAACGCCCCTATCGACGCGTATGCGTCAATAGGGGCGGATAATCCGCGGTACCACCCTACGTTGTACTCTGCTCCGCCTATCAGCGGCTGCCGGCTAACGCCCGGCTTACGTCCCCGCCTACCGGCACGCGGCGCGTGCGTTCGGCGAAACAGTTCATGGGCGAGTTATTTGGCGTCGGCTTCCGCACCGGTTCGCAGCAACCACCGGCTCTCTGAGCGGTTTGGGCCGTGCCTTTTCTCCCAATCATCACCTGTCGATACATCGATGTGCTTTTGTCGCGGCCGCAACACGCGGCCAAACTGTAAACCGCCCGCAATATCCGCCGTTTTTTCCAGCGATGTGTAACGTTGTATACAATATACCAGGGTGGGGTGCCTGTTGTCAATAGGGTAAAGCAAGATATTTTTTTACTGCCGTTGTACTTGTGTAATTAGGTCGTATACTTGTGTAAGTAGCTGTACACACGTGCATTTGGTCGTATACCATTGTTTAATAGACCGTCTTCTAACAATGAGCGACATGGTTATGTTTCTTTCATCTACCATATCGAGTCGTTGATGCCAAGATCATGTTACTTATAAATTGGAAAGCCTACAAATGGTAGCCATGTAACGGAAACTAAAGTAATAATAATCCATGAAATTATAGTAAGCACCGTTCCCGATTTTATCATATCAGCCAGCGGGAAGTACCCTGTTCCGAATGCTACCATATTGGGAAGCGTGATGTTATGAAGAATAAACCCATAGCTTGAAGACAACATGAGTATAAATAGCATCCACGTTGGATTAATTCCGATACTATCACAATAAACTAAAATTATAGGGGTAAATGTTACTTTATGTGCTGTTGCGCTGGCAAATCCTAAATGGGTAATGAACATGAAACCGGAGAAAAAGGCAACTATTGCAATAGCGTGCCAGTCCTGCATGCCGGTATAGCCAAAAATGAATTGTGCCAGCCATTTACCGGCCCCAGTCTTGGTAATGGCTTTTGCGAGTGAAAGACTGGCGCCGAAGAGTATGATAACGTCCCAGTTAACCTTTTTCAGCATTTCCCGGTCCGATTTGCCTAAACCGATAAATGGCATAAGCAAGAGAAAGCCGGACAAAAGGGCAGTGGAAGTGGTATCAAAATTGACACGAGTCTCGAATATCCAAAGCAGCAAGGTCAGAATAAAGATACCAGAGATTTTTTTTTCGGTTGACGAAAGGGGGCCAAGGGCTTCATATTTCATTTTAGCGGCCGTTACCCCACCTGGTATTGAATTGATTTCCGCCGGAAACATTTTTGTGAGGACAAGCCAACCAGCAAGTATAACGAGAATACACGCAGGAAACACTGCCATTGTCCAATCCATCCAGGAAACGGTTGCCCCGGTTAAGGATCGTAATATACCGACACCTAATGGTATTCCTGATACACCGGTTATAAATAATGCCCCACCAGCCAGAGACATCCAGCCAATGTTTATTATTAGTGATGATGCATTATTGCTTCTCTTGCCCGTTTCAGCATACGGTTTAATCCCCATACTATCTAAAATACCTTGACCAAGGGGCAAGAGTATGCCGGTTTTTACCGCTGCCGATGGGATCAGTGGTCCCAATGCGACACATGCTAGGCTAAAACCTAAGATAAGGTTATCAAAAGATTTCCCGAAAAACTTCCGCGACAAAATCCAATAGGTGAGTCTTTTGCCAATACCTGAGTCTGTTAATCCAGCCCCCAGCAAAAATGCGGCAGCGACCAACCATACTGAAGAATCGCCGAATCCACTAAGCGCATTGGTAATTAAGGATTTAGGCGAAACGGTTTTATCGTAGCTGACGGCATTTGTGACAATCATGAGTAAAATAAGCAAAAAGCCTGAGGTTCCCGTTGTAATCGCGTCGGTCAACCAGATAGATAGCATCATCAACATAACGGCGATTGCCGCCCAGCCAGGCTGACTGATGTTTTCCGGCTTGTCCATAACGATCAACATTACAATCCCGATTATTGCCGCCAGCCCCAAGCCGAAAATCTGCAGTTTCGAAAATCCGCTGAATTTTGTAGTAGGTTTTGAATCAATCTTACTCATTGATCATCGTTCCTTCCTACATTCTTCTATCTTACTAGATAGGGCATCTTTATTACTACAGCCTTTTGCGGACACTCAAACTCACAGACCCCACAATACCAGCAGTCCAAATACTTCATGTAAGGAGTCTTGTCTTTCGCTTGGCGAAGACAGTCTAAAGGACAAAGATCAACACAAATACCGCAGCGGGTACACTTTTTTAGATCAAAAGCAACAGCGTCATAGCCTTGGGGCATCTTACAAAACACTCCTTTCTATAGGACGAAACGAAACATTTATACTTTCATCAGAAGCCCTGCGCAAATCCACATGCTTTAGCCATTCATCATCGTTGCGCCCTGGGTAATCAGCACGGACATGAGCGACTCCCCAGCGACTCTCTTTCCTCACTTTAGATGCAGTAGCCGATAACGCGGCACACTCTAAAATGGCATCGATTTCCCAGATTTTGCCCAGTTCATGGTAATCCCGCGCTCTTGCTGCTGCCAATTCGTTTCTTAACCGCTCCACCCAACGGAGGCACTGGTCTAGCTTATACTCATTCTTAGGGGGCGCAGCGTAATCGCCGATAATCCGGCGCGCCTTGTACTCCAGGTCGTGGAGTGAAATTGGCGAGGGAACTACTCCCGAAAAGGGTTTAAATAGGCGCTCCTCTTCCTGGCGTATCTTGTTTTCATCTATATTCGTCCACGGCAAATCAGCGCGTTTTACCGCTTCTTCCGCCGCCACCTCGCCAAAAACAAAGGCGCCTGTCAGATGTTGACGTGGTACGGAGGCGACGTCTCCGCAAGCGTAGAGACCCGGTAGAGTAGTTTCCGCCCGTTCGTTAACGACTAAACCTGAAAGACCATGCCCGCCGCAAAGTTGAAATTCTGTAGGATACAGCTCAATAGGAGAAGTCCTAAAATCGATACCTCGCTGAGCAAAAAAACGTTTTTGCAGTGGACGCTCCGTATTAAATAAAATTTGTTCAATTTCTTTGATATTTTTTTCAGGAAGTCCCCGCATGTCAATAAAAACCGGCCCGCGACCTTCGCGGTATTCTTCGGCCATTTTGCTCCCGGGGATTTGTCCATTTCCGAGGAGCTGTCCCAACGCATTGACAACTTTTGCACCACGAGTTGTAGTTATATAAAGTAGTGGACAACTGATATCTTTGATCAGAGTAGTTTGATGTGTATATTCCATACCCGTCAATGTCGCACCGGCTCGATAAGCCATTGCATAGCCTTCGCCGCTGTTACCTGGATAATCGAATGTGCCATTTAGATAGCCAGAATTGGGAACGGTAAACCGGCTACAACCGCCATTTGATAGGATAATCGCTTTCGCTTGGACTACTACGCTTTCGCCTGTACGGACATTGAACCCAAACACTCCTACCGCCTGACCGCTATGAGTCAATAATGAAGTTGCCATAATCCGATTCAGTACTTTTGCTCCTGCCTCCCGGACTTTACGGGCCAAAACCACTTTGAGGTCGGGTTCATCCATTGCCGCGCAAAACTTGCCTTTTGGATGAATCTTAAGCATTGTGTAGTTGCCGTCTTCATCCTTAATGAAGCGGACATTCCATTTTTCTAGTTTCTGCATTAACGCATAGCTTCGTTTAGCCATAACATAGCTTGGGGTTTGATCCATGATACCGCCAGCTGCTATTCCCGCCGCCTCTACATACGTCTCGGGTGTATCAACCCCAGGGACCGCCACAATATTTAAGGCGTCCATACCCATCGCCAATGCGCCGCTTCGTCTGATCTCGCCTTTTTCGAGAATTACGACTTCAAGGCGAGGGTTAAGTTCTTTCGCTCGTATGGCTGCTAGACAGCCGGCGCTTCCACCGCCAATAATCACAATATCTGTCCTAACGGCAATCCTGTTTACATTCCCCACTTTTTCATCCTCCCATAATAGTTTTAAGATAGGCGATAGGGAAAATACTGTTCAACAATGATAGCATAGTAAAGTAACAAATGGTTTCAAGAGTCTTTTCAACGTGTATAATGTATTCGTAGAATATTTTACTACAATCGTATAAAATTCTACAATACCTAAATATAAAAAAATTCCCTTTTGGGGTAAAGGGTTGCAACTAAAAACGGAGAAAATAATTCTGTAAAATTTTATACTTTAGTTGGAGAGGTAGCTACATGTCAACATTTCAGAAAGAAGTGGAAAGCCGCTACGATGATATGACCGAAGCCCAAAAGAAAGTTGCTCATTATGTTATTCGCCATTACGAGCAAGTAGCTTTTTTCACTTTGGAAGATTTGGCTGAAGAGATCGGCGTTAGCACAACGACTGTTATAAGATTTGCCCGTAGTCTTGGTTATAATGGTTACAGTGATTTACTTTCTCATATTCAGCAGATTATTAAAATGAAAATGGATTTACCGCAGCGTCTTGAAGAATTCGATACATCAATCGACGGTGATTCCCTTCTAGTACAGACATTTGAGCGAGATATTGAAAATCTAAATAAAACCTTAAATAGTCTAGATCCGCATAAAACAAACATGTTTGTGAAAGAATTGCTTGATGCTCATACGATTTATGTTCTTGGGTTAAGGAGTTCGTTTAGTATCGCCTTTTACTGCGCTGCTGTTTTGGGTCAGGTAAGGGAAAATGTGAGGTTGGTTCACTTTGAAGGAGATATGGCTCCAGAAGAAATTATTGGCGCAACTGCTGGTGATGTTTGTTTGACATTTAGTTTTTCGCGTTACACTCAACGAACGGTTGACATTGCTAAGTGGCTACACGAGCAAAAAGTGAAAATATTAGCCGTTTCCGACCAAGCACTTTCACCTATTGCCGATATCGCCGATTTAATAATCACCTGCGAAGTGAAGGGCATGGTTTTTAAAAATTCTGTAGTTGCGCCGATTACCCTTGTAAACTACTTTGTTGCCGCACTTGCGGCCGCCGATAAAACAAAGGCACTTCAAACCTTGTCAAAAAATGATGGTTTACTTAAGGAAGGAAAGTATTTTGCTATTTAATAATCCCGGCCCCTCAAGTTTCTATACCGACGACGACGCCAGATAATGAGTATGGATACCTCATAATAGGGGCTCAAAATAACCTCACCAAGTGAGCTTGGTGAGGTTAAGGTTTATAAACCCAAAAGCAGATCGGGGACGAACGATCTGGTCAGAAAGGTTATATTAGTGTGAAATCATGCCGCGTTTACCAACCAGGAGCTAGAACAAGTCTAGCTCCATTGTCACTAAACAGATGTTTTGTATTAAAAATATGGTGCGCCTTAACCCTGGAATTAGTATACGACTTAATTACACAAAATCTAATTTTAGTCGCGTCTGTTATTAGGTTCAAAGACTTTTATAGTATACGACCTAATTACTATATACAGTCCCCTCCGTCTTACGCCGTGGCTACCGTGTGCCGCCGTCGTAGCCCATCTGGCGAGAAATGTTGAGAGCCGCTTCCTCGACGAGCTTGCTGTACTCGCCGCCGATGATGTCCAGCCCCATGTTGGCTTCGACGCCGGAGATGCTGAGGGCGGCGACGACGCTGCCTGTGTAGTCATAGATCGGCGCGGCCACGCAGCGGACGCCGGGCTCGTTCTCGATGTCGTCGATGGCGTAGCCCTTGTCGCGGACTTTTTTTATTTCCTCCGTGAATTTGACGAAGTCGGTTATGGTGTTGTCCGACAGCCGCGGCAGCCCTTTGACGTTGAGCAGTTCCCGCAATTTGTCGCTGCCTAGCTTGGACACGAGGCATTTGCCGTTGGCGGTCGAGTGGATGTAGTTGTGGCTGCCCACGCCGGCGGCCAGCTTGATGTTGCGGAGGCTTTCGAGTTTGTCGATATAGATAATGTCGCCGGCCATCTTGTCGAGGATGGCGAGGTAGATGGTCTCTTTGGTCTTCTGGTTGAGTTCTTCCATGTATTTGCGGGCGTAGTCGGTCAGGACTAGGTCGCGCTTGACGATGTTGCCGAATGTGAGGTAGGTGAAGCCGAGGGTGTAGTTGCCGTTGTCCTTTTCCGCCAGGTACTGCCAGGCGATCAGGTTCTGGACGATGCGGTAGACGGTGCTGATCGGCAGGTCGATCTTGTCGGCGATTTCGCTGAGGCTGATGCCGTGGTCGTTCGCCTTGCTTACCTCGTCGAGGATGGTGAAGGCGCGGGCGATCGACTGGACATAGAATTTACTGTCCATGGTTTTGCGGAGTTTGTTCATAGGTCACCTCATTCTGTGCAATGCAGGCCAATCATCGGCCGGAAAACTTGGCGGGCCGCTTTTCGAGGAAGGCCGTCATTCCTTCGACGCGGTCGGCGGTAGCGAAGCTGGTGGTGTATGCCTCAGCCTCGTAGGCCACACCGGAGGCGAGGTCCATGTCCAGGCCGTGGTTGATGGCCCGTTTGGCCATCGAAACGGCCACCGGCGCTTTGGCGATAATCGTTTTGGCGATCTCGCGGCAGGTGTCGAGCAGCGCGGCCGGGTCGACCACCTTGTCGGCCAAGCCGAGTTCGTACGCTTCCTGGGCTGGGATCATCTGGCCGGTGAGGATGTAGTATTTAGCCCGGCCGCGGCCGATGAGGCGGGGAAGGCGCTGAGTGCCGCCAAAGCCGGGGATGATGCCGAGGTTGACCTCGGGCTGGCCGAATTTGGCGGTGGCGGCGGCGATACGGATGTCGCAGGCCATGGCCAGTTCGCAGCCGCCGCCGAGGGCAAAGCCGTTCACGGCGGCGATGACCGGCTTGGACAGATTTTCGATGACCGCAAACACTTCCTGGCCGAGCATGGTGAGCGTCCGTCCTTCGAGAGGGCTGAGGCTGCGCATCTGGGCGATGTCCGCCCCGGCGACGAACGCCTTGGGGCCGGCGCCGGTGATGATGAGGACGCGGACCGCCGGGTCCTGGTCGGCGGCCAGGACGGCGGCCTTGAGCTCATTCAAGGTTTCGGTGTTGAGGGCGTTCATGGCCTGGGGGCGGTTGACAGTGATTATCGCCAGCCCTTCCTCGCCGGCCATGGTTACGTTGGTCCCGTATGTCATAATAACCCCGCCTTTCAGTATTGATAGAAGCCGCGGCCGGTTTTCCGCCCCAGATAGCCAGCCCGCACCATTTTCCGCAGCAGCGGGGCGGGACGGTATTTGGGGTCGCCGTATTCGCGGTAGAGCACTTCCATGACGGCCAGGAGTACGTCGAGGCCGATCAAGTCGGTGAGGGCCAGCGGCCCGAGCGGATGGTTGCAGCCGTTGACCATCCCCTTGTCGATGTCTTCGACGGTGGCTACGCCTTCGTCGAGCATGGCTATGGCCTCGTTGAGCATCGGGTCGAGGATGCGGTTGACGACGAAACCGGGCACGTCCTTGGCGACGATGGTCACCTTGCCCATCTTTTCGCCGACCGCCTGGGCGAGCTGCAGCGTCTCCTCGGCGGTGCGCAGGCCGCGGGTTATTTCCAGCAGCTTCATGACCGGCGCCGGGTTGAAGAAGTGCATACCGATGAACTTTTCCGGCCGTTTGGTGCTTGCAGCCAGCTCGGTTATCGAAATTGACGAGGTGTTGCTGGCAAAGACGGTTGCCGGGCCGCAGATGGCATCAAGCTGGCCGTGAAGCAGCTTTTTTGCGGCAACGTCCTCGAATATAGCCTCGATGACGAAGTCGGCGGCAGCGGCCTCGTCCAGGGCGGCCGCGACTTTCAGACGCTTTAGGCAATCTTCTCTGTAGGCTACGGTCAGGCGGCCTTTCTCGACGCTTTTCTGCAGGTTGACGCCTATCCTGTCGGCTGACCTGCGGGTGTAATCCTCCTGCGCGTCGTACAACAGCACGTTATAGCCCGCCTGCAGTGCCACCTGGGCAATGCCCGAGCCCATCTGGCCGGCGCCGGCAATGAAAACCCGCGTGATTTCCATGCTTTACACCCTCTCCTCTTACGGCCGGAAAGCCGTTATTTACTGGCAGTTTTCCACCAGGGTGGCGATGCCCTGGCCACCGCCGATGCAGAGGCTGATGATGCCGTACCTGGCATCGCGCCGCCGCAGTTCGTTCATCAGGGTGACGAGCAGCCGCGCTCCCGTGCAGCCGACGGGGTGGCCGAGGGCGATAGCGCCGCCGTTGACGTTGACCCGCAGCGGATCGAGCTCGAGGTCCTGGACGCAGGCGGCCGCCTGGGCGGCGAACGCTTCGTTCAGTTCGAACAAGTCGATGGCCTCTTTGCGCAGGCCGGCTTTGGCGAGAAGCTTACGGACAGCCGGTACCGGCCCGTAGCCCATGATTGACGGGTCGACGCCGACGGCGGCAAAGGCGCGCAGGGCCACGAGCGGTTTGATGCCGAGCTCCCGGGCTTTGCCGCGGGACATGATGACGACCGCGGCCGCGCCGTCGTTGATGCCGGAGGCGTTGCCGGCCGTTACCGTGCCGTCGTCCTTGAAGGCCGGCTTCATTTTCGCCAGTTGGTCGAGGGTGAGGTCCTCGCGGATGGTCTCGTCGGTATCGAACAGAATCGTTTCCTGGCGTCGCTTGATATCGACCGCGGCAATCTCGGCGCCGAATTTGCCGGCTTGCCGCGCGGCGGCCGCTTTCCGGTGGCTGGCAAGAGCGAACTCGTCCTGCATCTGGCGGGTTATGCCGCATTTGGCGGCGACATTTTCCGCGGTTATGCCCATATGGTAATCCATGAACGGATCGATAAGGCCGTCGTACATCATCGAATCGAGCAGCTGCGCATTGCCCATCCTGGCCCCAAAGCGGTGTTTTTCGATCATGTAGGGAATGCGGCTCATCGTTTCACAGCCGCCGGCTACGACGATGTCGGCTTCGCCGAGCATGACCATCTGGGCGGCGAGATTCACCGCCTTGAGGCCGGTGCCGCAGTTTTTGTTGGGCGTCCAGGCGGGGACTTCGACCGGCAGGCCGGCGCCGATCGCTGCCTGGCGCGCGGAATTAGCCCTGATCCCGGCCTGGAAATGGGTGCCGACAATTACTTCATCGACCATTTCGTCGCTGATACCGGCCCGGCTAAGCGCCGCCTTGACAACGACGGCCCCCAGCTGGGGGGCGTTGGTTTCGCTGAGCGCCGCCGAAAACCCCTGTCGGCGTTCTGGCGCCGCTTACCACCACCGCTTCCCGGATCTCCACAGTAACCACTCCCTTGTTCTCTTCGTACCGCGACGCCGCGCAGCGGGGCATAGTATTGCCGCATTGTAAAAGTCATTTTCATTTTACCGCGAGGCCGTACAGGTGTCAATTGTTGGCTTTAGGGGCAATTCTGCCCAGTAATGCGAGAAAGCCCAAGGCTTTACTACCCTGAAGCCTTAGGCTTTCGCCTACAGTTTATATTTCCGTTTTTTCCGCACAAGAGTCGACAGGTCGATCCCCAGATGGGCGGCGGTGTTGCGCATAGACCCAAAGGCGGCCAGCGCTTTGCCGATGACCGCTTTTTCGACGCTGTCGCTTATTTCCCGCAGGTTGAAGGACGAAAAGTAATTGGGCGTCTCGATGTAGATCTGCTTGCCGGCTTCCCGCACCAAGTTTGGGGGTACGCATTTCTCGTCGATGACGTCGCCCTCGGCCAGCACGACCATATGCTCGATGATGTTGCGCAGTTCGCGGACGTTGCCGGGCCAGCCGTAATTGGTGAGGATATCGATGACCCGCGGGGAGATCTTGCGCTTCATGTTATATTTGCGATTATTCTGCTCGAGGAAATGCAGGATGAGCGGCACGAGGTCCTCGCGGCGCTCCCGCAGGGCAGGGATATGGATGGGGATGACGTTGAGGCGGTAATACAGGTCACGGCGGAAGCGCCCTTCGGCAATCATTTTTTCCAGGTCGGTATTGGTGGCGGCGATTATGCGGGCCTTCGTCTCGACCGTTTTGGTCCCGCCGAGCCGGTACATCTTGTTGGTCTGCAGTACATCGAGCAGCTTAACCTGTAATGGCAGGGGCATCTCGCCGATTTCGTCCAGGAATAGTGTGCCGTTGTCGGCGACTTCGATCAGGCCGATCTTGCCCTTTTTCGAAGCGCCGGTGAACGCCCCTGCTTCATAGCCGAACAGTTCGGATTCGAGCAGCGTCTCAGGGATGGCGCTGCAGTTTATCTGGACGAACGGTTTCTTTGCGGCGGCTTCGCCGTTGTCGTGGATGAACCTCGCCAGCACGTCCTTACCGACACCCGATTCCCCTTGGATGAGCACCGGCGAGGACACCTGCGCGACCCTGACGGCCTGCCGGAAAATTTTATCCATCACCGGGCTGACGACGATGAAGTTGTTTTCGCGGCCGGGGCGCTCCGCTTGCCAGAGGAGCCGACGGTATTCCTCATCAAGGTCGGTGCCGGTTTTGAGCTGCTCCCTGATGCTGACGAGTTCGGCGATGTTACGGACGTTGGAGAATACGCGCTGGAGACGGCCGTCTTCGCCGAACACCGGGATGCTCGTTACCAGAGCCGATACCCCGCGCGGGTAGTCGATCACCTTGGTTGTCGGTTTATGGGTGCGGATGACATCGAGCGAACAGGCGTCGGGAATTTCGCCGGCTGCGATAAGATCGCCGATTTTTCTCCCTTGAACGGCGTCCCGACGGAGCCCGGATATTTTCAGAAAGGCCTCGTTACAGTAAAGGATGTCGCCGTCCCCGTCAGTCAGGAAGATTCCGTCGTACGAGGAGTCGATTACCCGCCATAATAACTTCTTTTCATTTTCGACTTCAAAACCTTCCATCGCGCTGCGCCCCCGTATGCAATTATGCCTATTTTATATGCAACAATACATACTGGCACTTAGTCAGGAATTTCGCCTGTTGGACCCATACAACGCATGTGTAATAGGCAAATTTACATACAACCAAAATGTTCGCCGGCAGTAAGGTCTCTGTTCTCTCAGCGCCGGCGTACTGGCATGTTTCTTGCGATAAATATAATAGTATTGCGGTTACCGAGGCATTGCTGATCCCGGAAAGTCCCTTGTATTGTTTTCTCATTACCGGAAGATTTTCCTGCCTGCGTCTATCGCCATCCGGTGAAGAAATCCTTCTGTAGGCAAAATCGCCTGTGCCGCAACTGACACCGTGCTCCCCACATAGGGTGGGCCTCCATCACCAGATGGTACTACCCTATTCATGACCGCGCAAGCGGTCTTTTTTTTTGCCGCATAGAAAAACGGCCCGGCTAATGCCAGGCCGTTTCCCGGTGGGTAGCTATTATTTTGTTCGCTATACGATAGCCGTGACGAGGTAGATTACCAGCGGGATGGTGATCAGCGCCAGACCGATGATATCAATAATCACGCCCGACTTGATCATCTTGGTGATCGGGATGTAGCCGCTGGCGTAAACGATGGCGTTGGGCGGCGTCGAGACCGGCAGCATGAAGCCGAGCGAGGACGCCAGGGCAATGGCCACGGCCACCGGTATGGGACTGAGGCCGGCGGAGACGGCCACCGTGATACCGAGCGGTCCAACCATATTAGTGGCCGCGGTGTGCGAGGTCAGCTCGGACATGAACAGCGACAGCACGGAGAAGACCGCGACGATCATAACCTGGGAGTTGGCGCCGGTGGCTTTGACGATGGCGTCGCCGATCCATTTCGACAGGCCGGTGGTGTACATCATCGCACCAAGCGCCAGGCCGCCGCCGAAAAGGATGAGCGTGCCCCATTCGATGCCTTTGTTGGCTTGCTTCCAGGTGAGGGTGAATTCCCGTTTCTGCCAGTTGGTCGGCATGACAAATAGCGACAGGCCGGCAACCATGGCGACAATGGCCTCGGGGAAGTATTTGCTATAGGTCTTAAGGATGGGGGCATTAGAGCCAAAGACTATGGCGAGAACGCCAGGCGTCACCCAGAGAATGACGGCGATAGCGAAGGCGATAATGGCGTTCCGCTCGCCGGCAGACAACGGGCCGAGTTCTTTGCGCTTTTCGGAGATCAGCTTCTCGGCGCCAGGGATGCTGGTGATGCCGGCCGGAAACATCTGCTTGAGAACAATGAACATTAGGATGAAATAGAGCACCATGGCGATCGAGCCCCAGACCATCCACTGGAAGAAGGTGATCTTGACTTTGGCCAGTTGCTCGAGGAAACCCATCATGATAATGTTGGGCGGAGTGCCCACCGGTGTCAGTACGCCACCGACCGAGGATGCGTAGGCGGTGATGAGCATAATGCCTGTAGCGTACTTATAGGTGTTGAGGTCCAACTCCTCACCGTTGGCCTTGTACATGTCTTTGATAGCCATTAAGAGCCCCAACGATATAGGATACATCATGGCGGTGGTGGCGGTGTTGCTCACCCAGCCGGAGAGCAGGGCGGTAACTAAGCCCACAGCGAGCATGATCCTCACCGGGCTGGATCCCACCCATTTCATGGACAAAATGGCGTAGGCAAAGCGCTTGTCGAGGCCGTGGCTCATCATGGCCGTCGCAATCATAAAGCTGCCCATAAAGAGGTAGATGAGCGGGTCGGCGAAGGGCGCGAAGGCGGCCTTCGCCGGCACGACCCCAAATAACACGGCCAACACGGGGCCGATCAGCGACGTTACAGGGATGGGGACAGGTTCACATATCCACCATGTGGCCACGAAGGTCATGATGGCTGCGAGGATATGACCTTCCGGCTTCAGGCCGGCCATAGGGGTGAAAAAGACCAAGAGTCCGAGAATGGGACCGAGGAACCAGCCGATAGTCCGGCGACGCTTGTCGAACTTTTCTTCCGCTTCTGTCAGTTTCGACGTTGACTCGATTTTTTCAAGTAATTGTTTCTCTTTAAGTTGCTTCTCTATCATCGGATCCATTCAGTTACCCCCTTTTTATAATTGCGTAAAAAGTCGGGGCCACTGTCAACGTGCGTACAATACGCACCACCTCCCCACAACAAGTATTCAGTTGTCCTATTATGCTTGTAAATGTCCTTTCAGTTTGCGTTTTCGGATTTGTGTTCCTCTTGTGCGCCGTCAGTCTTGCGGAATTTCTTCTGCCAGATGCCGAGCCCAATGACACCGGCGGTGATTACGAACGGGATAACCCATTCCGGCGTATAGGCAGTGAAATAATGGCCGACCTTCTGGTCGCGGATCATCATTTCCCCTGCCGTCCAGGCAATGAGCCCCGCGCCGATGTATACGATGATCGGAAACCTGTTCATAATGACAACCAGTATCTGGCTGCCGAAAATAATCAGCGGGATACTCAGCCCCAGACCGAGGATGAGCAGCAGGTAGTCGCCTTTGGCGATAGCGGCAATGGCGAGCGTGTTATCGAGGCTCATGATAATGTCGGCGATGATGATGGTCTTGACCGCCGCCCACAGCGAGTCGGAGGCTTCCACGTCCTCGCAGCTCTCTTCCTCCAGGAGCAGCTTGGCCGCGATCCAGATCAGCAGCAGTCCGCCAAGGAATTGGAGATACGGAATCTGCAGCAGAACGACGGCAACGATCGTCAGGATTACCCTTAGGCCGATCGCGCCGGCACTGCCCCAAAGTATTGCCAGGCGCTGCTGTTTTTTCGGCAGGCAGCGGCTTGCCATGGCGATTACTACCGCATTGTCGCCGCTGAGGATGATATTGACCATCATGATTCCGCAAAGCGCCAATAAAAATTCCATACTAAATTCCCACTTTTCAATCAATTTATTGCCTAGTACACTTTATATACTCTTACCCGTGGGTTTTCTATCGTTTAGCGCCTGGGTAGCGGGTATTTACCCGATACCCGTCTTTACGCATAAGTTCGTTAACCGTAACTCCCAAAACCTTTGATAATCTGAGCGCGAGATCTATCGACGGCTTTTTACGCCCGGCCATAATATTGGATACGTGCGACCTTTCGACATCGACCAGTTTGGCAAGCTCGGTAATGTTGAGGCCCCGTCTCCGCATCAACTCTCTAATGAGTATCCCGCCCAACGGGCATTCCTCCCTTAGAAGAAAAACGCTACTTGCGTTTCCATCGGAAACGCCATTGTGGGAAATCAATTCCTTGAGTTATATGATTTGATTATAGATTTTCCCGGAATTGCTGTCAAGACGTAATTTCCATACTATTCCCAATAGTCCCGCAATCGACTAATTATAACGGTTTTCGGCTGTACATCCGCAGGTTGCTCCGTAAATATGGGACATAATATAGATAATACCTTGCCGGGAGGAAACAGAGGTTGATAGAAATCTCGACCTAAGCTCCGTTGCCTGAAGAAACGGTAGCACATTACTATAGAAGAGTTCAATGGCCGCCCTCTTAGAGGCGGCCGTAATTTTACTGCAGCAGAAAATCTTCTCGTATGGGGGTGAAGGTGTCGATCAACACCGAATCTTCTTCAAGGGCGACAACGCCGTGCGGTACGTTGCGGTTGGCGTAGTAGCAATCGCCCTCGCGGGCGATTTTCTTTTCGCCGCCGACGGTTATTTCGAAGCTTCCCTTCGCTACGTAGCCTACCTGTTCGTGGCTTTCGTGCTGATGCATCTTCCCGATGCCGCCTTTTTTGAAGCGAAACTCGACCAGCATCAACGACGGCCCGTGGACGAGAACCCGCCGGCTCGTCTTGTCATCAGTCTGCACAAGGGGCTTGCGTTCTTTGGATATGATCATTGTATTCACCATCCTTTAGTGTTATTGTTCGTCGCCCTGGCGGTAATGCCTGCGCATCGCGAGCTCTTCTGGCGGTAATTGCCACATGGCCCGACGTGTACATTCGGGGAAAAAGTCCATACTAATAGCGAGCCGCGCCCCTATAAACGAGCCGTCCCGCGGCTGAAAGGATGCGCTTAGCATGGACTTGAGCATCATCATTCCGACCTACAACGAAAGCGGCAATGTCCGGCCGATCACGGAAAGGATCCTTCAGTCGATGGCCGGAACGGGTTATTCTTACGAAATTCTATTCGTCGACGACAGTCGGGATGATACGCCGTCGGTTTTGGCGGAGTTGACCACGCAGTATCCATGCGTAAGATTTGTGCATCGCTCGGACGAGCGAGGCCTGGCTTCCGCGGTTGTAAAAGGGTTTTCGCTGTCTTCCGGCAATTATATCGTCGTCATGGATGCCGATCTGCAGCATCCGCCCGAACTCCTGCCGATCATCCTTAAACGCCTGGCCCGGGCTGAAGTGGTGATACCCAGCCGCTTCATCGCTGGCGGCTCAGACGGCGGCCTGAATATTTTCCGCAAGTTGGTGTCCTGGACGGCGCGCATGCTCGGTCGTCTTGCTATTAGACGGCTCAGGGCCATTTCCGACTGCACCAGCGGTTATTTTGGCCTTCACCGCAGCGTCATCGCCGCCGCCAATCTAGACCCGATCGGCTGGAAAATCCTCATGGAGGTGCTCGTGAAAGGCGATTATCACGCCGTCCACGAACTGCCTTATGCTTTTGTGGCCCGTGATATTGGTGAGTCGAAAATGTCTTGGAAGGATCAGTACGATTATTTGCGCCACATCGTCCGTCTAGCCCGCCACAATCCGGAGGACGCCCGCTTCATAACCTTCTGCCTGGTCGGCGCCGCCGGCGTGCCAGTCAATTTATTGGTACTTACAATCCTGCTCAATTTCTTTGGTCTTGACGTGGCGTTCGCGTCGGTGGTTGCATCTGTCGTGGCCATGATTCACAATTTTCTCTGGAACGACAGCGTCACCTGGCGTATCCAAAAGCGGCCCCCGTTATGGCGACGAGGGGTGCAATTCCTGCAGTTCGCTCTTGTGTCGACGCTCAGCATCGCGATAACCGCGGCTTTTGCTCATACATTTTCCGTCACGGGCTGGAATCCCGTTGTCGGGCAATTCGTCGGCATCATTCTCGCCACCTGGTGGAGTTTCGCGGCCAACGACCGCTGGACGTGGGGCCGCCCCGAGCCGCAGCCTGAGCTTGTCGTCACCCGCGAATACGCCGGTGACAGCCTAACATAACCTCGAGGCCGCTATGAAGCAATTTTTCGCACCTCTGGCAAAGGTCTGGCGCCCCTTCTGCCTGCATTGCGCTATTGTGCTGCTGTCCACCTGGGCGGCAGCTTCGCTGCCTGCTCACAGCCCAGCCGGCTTCATCAACGACGCTTTGGCGACGCCGCAGCCAGCCCTAACCTTTATAAAATGGGACGCCCACTGGTATACCTATATCGCCGCCCAAGGCTACGATGAAAAAAGTGTTGTCTTCTTTCCCGTCCTCGTCCTACTGATCCGCGCCGTCGCGGCTTTTGGCCTGGACTATGGCTTAGCCGGCCTGATAGTCTGCAACCTCTTTGCTCTTTTAAGCTTTGTCGCGATGCATGTCGCTCTGAGCCTCGATTTTCCGCCCCGGACGGTTTCCCGCGCTTTGTACGCCTACGCGGTCATGCCGACAGCTGTCTTTCTGAACAGCATCTACACCGAGCCGTTGTTTATAGCATTTTCCTTAACCTGCGTTTATTTTGCCCGCCAGGGTCGATGGTGGCCCGCCGGGGTGTGCGCTGCGTTGGCAACGCTGACAAGAAACCTGGGGGTTTGCCTCGTGTTTCTTCTCGCGTACGAATATTATGCCCGCTGCCAATTGCGCGGCCGGCAGGTCCGGCAGCTGCTCGCCCTCGGGTTGGCACCGTCGATGCTTGTAGCATTCATGGTTTATAATGCTCTTTCCTTCGGCGATCCGGTGGCGTTTGTCCATTCCCAGTACGCCTGGGGCCGAACCTTCGGTTGGCCGGGCGACAACTTTCTCCGCAACCTCGATCATATGGCCTCCCTGATCCCTAATACTCAAGCAGGAGTCGCCTTGGATACCTTTTTGGTTCTTACCGGCTTATCCGGCCTATGTGCCGCCACTTTTTCGCGCGGGTCTATGCCTGTTTCCTATCTGATCATCGGTTGGCTGTGGTTTCTTATTCCTTTATTTTCGACTTCATCTTTCCTTCCGTTATACAGCATCTCCCGCTTTCTGCTCGTCGTTTTTCCCCTATACATAGTCTTCGCCCGTATGCCTAAAGCGATGTTTTCCTGTTTTGTCTTCGTAAACGCCCTGCTCCTGTCGCTATGCACCATCCTGTTCGTCAACTGGTACTGGGTCGGTTAAACCCCCCGCAGAATAAAATACTTCAGCACAAACAACAAAAACCCGCTCATTTGCATGAGCGGGTTTTGTCCTAACCGGCGACTACCTATCCTCCCAGGCCG
>MTLD01003531.1_pt1 | contig 21195 bp, 16 predicted proteins | sample 1982471 | NCBI WGS metagenome assembly MTLD01 (sample SAMN05712604, study PRJNA340218) | biofilm metagenome | isolation source: sample SPM anode biofilm adapted to -50 mV | place: USA | collected 2012-02-03 | reverse complement strand
TGGGAGCACACGGACCAGGTGTTCGCCAAGGTGATGGAGGAGCTGCACGAATTCCAGGAGGCGATGGCGGCCGGGGATCAGCAGGAGATGGAGTCGGAACTGGGCGACCTCCTCTTCGCCATCGTGAACCTGGGGAGGTTCCTCGCAATCGACCCGGAGGAAGCCCTGAGAAAAACCATCCAGCGTTTCACCAGGCGCTTCAGCCACATCGAGGACACCCTGCACGGCAGAGGGGAACGGCTGCAGGACACGAGCCTCGAGGAGATGGACAAGCTCTGGGAAGAGGCCAAGAAAATGGAGAAACGTTGAATCTAGTTAATCTTTTTGGAGGACCAGAGAATTATCCACACTTTTTGTGGAAAAGGTGTGGATAACGGTGTTGACAATTTTAGAAACCTACGCCTTTTAAGCACTTTCCGCGTTCTGCATAAATATTGGCCACGCTGATATTCGAACGAAAAAACAGCTACTTACAAATTTCTGTATACAATTGAGGATTATCACCCCCAACAAAATTAAGTCGACCTAATTAGGCTTAAAGCTACAGTGGAAATCCTGTGCATAAGTGTAGGAAATCTACCGAATCACGCCCCCTCCCGCCGCGACATTTACCCCTTCCATCATGAGAAGCTCACGCTTGGAGTCGATCCCTCCCGGGGCGGTGAATCCGGTCATGACTCCGCTCGCCCCGACCACGCGATGACATGGGATGATGATCGGCAGCCGGTTCCTCGCCATGGCGCCGCCGATGGCCCGCGCCCCCCTCGGTGTCCCGCAGGCGCCGGCCACCTCTCCGTAGCTTTGCACCGTTCCGTACGGTATCGCTGCGACCACCCGGTAGACCTCCTGCTGGAAGGGGGTGAAGCCGGTCAGGTCCAGTGGGAGGTCGAAATAAACCTGCTCGCCGCGGAAGTAGCGCTCGAGGAGCGCTGCCGCTGCACGGGTCAGATCGCTCCCCTCTTGCGCCAGCGGATGGGACATGGAGGCGGCTTCAAGCGCATCGGCGCGAGTCTTCAGGCCGTAGGGAAGATGATGGGCCAAAAGTCCCTGGCTGCTTGCCGCGACAAGGCCGAAGCCGGCGGTGCTCTCGTAAATGCTCCAGGCGGTGGCTGCTGCTTCCTGTTTCATAGTTCGACTCCATAAAAAAACGCACAAGATCCGTGACATGCCACAAAGAACAAGGGAGACGATACCATTTCGTCCCCCTTTCTTTCCAGCGGAATCTGCACGTTCCTGCGCGTCCGGTTCCGGCCACGCCAATGTTTATTTTTTAAGCAGCTTTTTCCTCACCAGGGCGACCACATCCCGCGCCTCGTCGCAACGCAAGAGGTGCGAGGCGGCAAGGAAGACGACGATCCCCGCCAGCACCCCTCCCCCGAGCACGCCCCCCTTTAAGAGGCGCCTGCCGGTCGTGGACCAGTCGATGAGCCCCATGATCCAGTACACCGCAACGGCCATCGGCACCGACGCGGCGATCCCTTTCAGGGCGGACACGGTGATCGCCCTCCCGCCGAAGCGTCCGATCTTCTTCCTCAAGAACCACAGGAGCAGCAGCATGTTGCCGAGCGCCGAGAGAGAAGAGGCGAGCGCTAGTCCCCCGTGCAGCATAGGCCCCATCAGGAGGAGGCTGAAGAAGAAGTTGAGCAGGAAGGCGATAAAGGCGGTGGTAACCGGCGTTTTCGTGTCCTTCAGCGCGTAGAAGGCCGGGACCAGCACGCGCACGAGCGCGACGAAGGTAAGGCCGATCGAGTAGTACAGCAGGGCGACGCCGCACTTCTGCGCCTTGGCGTAGTCGAAGGCCCCGCCCATGAAGAGGAGCGAGAAGATGGGGGTGGCACAGAACATGAGCCCGACCATGGCCGGGATGGTGATGAAGAGGGTGAGCCTCACCCCGTAGTTAAGCGACTCCTTGAGGGCGTCCATGTCCCCCACCGCGGCCTGCCGGCTCATCGAGGGAAGCACGGCCTGGGCCACCGACACCGTGAAGATCCCCTGGGGGAACTCGAAGAGCCGCTGAGCGTAGTAAAGGTAGGAGACACTCCCCTCCGGAAGCAGCGAGGCGAGGATTGAGCCGACGGTGATGTTGAGGTAGTAGACGCCGACGCCGAAGACCGAGGGCCCCATGAGGAGCGTGATCCGTTTCAACGCGGGGTGGTTCAGGTTGAAGTTCGGACGGATCGGGAAACCCATCCGGTAGAGCACGGGCAGCTGCAGTGCAAGCTGCAGAACACCGCCGATTAGCACGCCGACGGCGAGCGCCACGATGGGGACCTGAAAGCGGTCGTGCAGCAACAGGGCCGAGAGGATCATCGAGATGTTCAGGAAGACCGTGGAGATAGCCGGTGTGAAGAAGTGGCGCAGCGTGTTCAGGATCCCCATGCAGAGCGCCACCAGGCTCACGAAGAAGATGTACGGGAACATGAGGCGGTTAAGCAGGATGGTGGCCGAGAGCTTTTCGGGGTTGCCGGAGAAACCGGGGAACATCAGGTGCACGATCTGCGGAGAGAAGATGATCCCAAGGATGGTGACGGCCGCCATCACGATGGTGAGCGCGGTGAAGCAGACATTCGCGAGCGCCCGGGTCTCCTCCTCGCCTTTCGTGGTGTGCCACTCGGAGAAGGTGGGGACGAAGGCCGAGGTGAGCGCACCTTCGGCGAAGAAGCGGCGCAGCATGTTGGGGATCTGGAAGGCGGCGAAGAAGGCGTCGGTGTAGAGGCCTGCGCCGAACAGGCGGGAGACCACCATGTCGCGAACCATCCCCATGATGCGAGACAGCATGGTGGCAGCACCCAAAACGCCGGCAGCGCGGGCTATGTTCTTCTTTTCAGACAAAATCCCTCCAAAAAATCAAAAACCTCACGACTCAACGCAAAAATGCGGCTAAGGCCCTTCCCCGTCCACCCGCCGGAAATATTCCTCCCGGCAGAAGTTCTCCACGTCAACCATGGTAGCGAAGGCCTCGCCGAACCCCTTGCGCCCGAGCGTGAAGACGCCGTGACCGTAGACGATGGCGGACCCGCTCGCGCCGATCACCGGCGGGACGCGCTTTGCCAGCCCCCCGGCGCCGATCTCGCCGGCAACGACCGGCGTTCCGCCCAGGTCGCGCACGTGCGGGCAGTCCTTCCAGCAGTCCTTGATGCTGCACTCCTTCTTCCGGTCGCACAACATGCTCATCACCACGGCGAACTTCGGGTGACCGTGCAGGATCACCCGCGAGCCGGTCTGTTCGTAGATCTTGCGATGCGCAAGAAGTTCGCTGGAAGCGGTGATCCCGGTGGTCGAGGAGTTGTCGGCGGGAACCGGATCAATGCATCCTTTCAGTTCGTCGAGGCTCGCGGCGGTCTGCGAGATGTAAATGAGCTCCCCCGCCACGGCGGAGATGTTGCCGAAGAAGGAGTCAACGAGGCCGCGTTCCACGGTGTAGCGCCCCACCCGCTCGATCTCGGCCAGGATCTCTTCTTTACCCCCCGACAGCGACGGGACAAAATCGAGCCCTGCGGCGGAGAGCGGCCTCAACCACTCGCTGCGGAACGCCTCGAACGCCTCCCGCACGCCCGGAAGCCTGAATCCGTCGACCAGCACGTCCTGCAGGTATTTTACGAAGGTGGAGTGGAACACCGAGGAGTAGTTGATGAAGGCCTGCTCCACGGTGATGGCGCCGACGGCCACGATCCCCACCCCTTCAACGATCACCCCTTTCCGGTTGCCGAGTAGCCTGGCAAGGACGGGGGAGGGATCGCCGGAAAGGTCCTTTTGACGCAGGAAGGGGATGTCGTGCAGGAAGGTCCGCGTCTCGGTGTCCTGCGGTACGATGCACTCCTCCTGTTCATCAGCGCGTGCGATGAGGAAGTCGGCAAAGGGGAGCGAGGGGCGCGCGGCGACGATTGCCAGGGAGTTCAGGCGCGAGAGCGTGTTTCCCGCAAGTTCGGCGAGCCCTGGCGCGCCTGCCATGATGAGGACGTCGTCCTGCGCGGCGAAGGCGATGCCGTCGGGGCAGGCGGAACGGTCGGCAAGGAGTTTACCGGTGTATTTATCGATCTGGTCTCGCATCTCTCACTTCGCTCCCGGGTTAGGGCAGCTCCTCCAGAATGTTGCGGCCACCGAAAGAGCCGTTCTCGTCGAGGCCGCGGATCCGGTAGTACTTCTGCAGTTCCTCAGAGAAGCGCTCCCGGTCCACAGGGGGGACATCGATCCCTTCGCCGCCGCTCCCCGGCTCGGTGAAGAAGCGCTCCGGGAGGGTGTCGTCCTTGCGGGAAAAGCCGTTCTCGCAGTTGTAGAACCGCTCGGTCAGGTAGATGCGCTCCCCGATCGCCTTGAGCGCTTCCGGGCCGTACTCCACGCCGGTCACCGCGGTCAACAGCTCCCCGTACTCCTCCAGCGTAGCGCCGAAGAAGGCGAACTTGCAGGCGACGAGGGAGTCTACCGCTGCGTTCACGTCCTCGGCGATCTTGATGATGCGGGCCTTGCCCGAGAAGGAGAAGCGGTCGGTGGGGACCGGCTTTCTCAGGATCTCGTGCGAGATGGGGTAGGCGCGCAGGTGGCAGCCGCCGCGGTTCGAGGTCGCGTAGGCGAGCGCCATGCCGTAGGCGCCGCGCGGGTCGTAGGCGGGAAGCTCAAGGGATTTAACCGACATGGAGACCCCGGAGTGCCCGAGATGCTCGGCAAGGCGGCGCGAGCCAAGGCTCAGGAGCTCCCCGTCCCCGTTGCGGTAGGCGATGTCGGCGAGAAGACTCGCTACCTCCGATGCGTCCGGGAAGCGTCCCCGCGCCTCCCCGAAAGCTGAGAGGGTGGCCGCCGCAGAGATGGTGTCCATGCCGAGTTCATTGCAAAGCGAGTTCGCCCTCACGATAGCGTGCAGGTCCGAGATGCCATTCAGGGCGCCGAAGTGGTTCACCGTCTCGTACTCGGGGAGGGCCTCCCCTTGCGCGCTCGCCTTCTTGCACTGGATCGGGCAGCCGTAGCACCCTTCTTTCTTGGCGCCGCACTCCCTCTTTATCGCCGGGCCGGAGTAGTTTCCCGAATCGGCGAAGAAGGTGGCTCGGAAGTTCTCGGTGGGGGCCATGCGGCGCTGCGCCATCAGGTCGACCAGTGCGGGCGTGCCGTACTCGGAGATGCCTAGTTCGCCGAAGATGACCGGGGAGGCGCGGAAGAGGCGCATGACGTCGGCGCGCGCGGCGTCGAAGCGTTCCCGGTCCGCAACCGGCGTCGTCCCCTCTCCCTGCACCGTGATTGCCTTGAGTCTTTTGCCGCCCATGACGGCGCCGAGCCCGCCGCGGCCGATCGAGTTCCCCTCCCCCATCATGATGTTGGCGAAGAGGACGCCGTTTTCGCCGGCGGGGCCGATGGTGGTAACCGAGCCGCGCTCCTTCAGGAAGGCCACGGTCTCCTTCACCCCTTTTCCCCAGAGGGACCCGGCGGGGAGGAGTTCGGCGCGTGCGCCGTCGATGGCGAGGACCGCGGGGTGGGCGCTTTGGCCGGTGATGAAGACAGCATCGAGGCCGGCGGCCTTCAAGCGCCAGGCGAAGCGCCCTCCGGCCGAGCAGTCGTAGATCGTGCCGGTAAGCGGTGAGCGGGATACGCAGGCGAGGCGGGCCGCGGTGGGGGAGTTGGTGCCGCAAAGAGGGCCGACCGCGAAGATGATAGGCATTTCCGGATCGAAGGGATCGAGGCGGAAGAAGTCGCGCATGAGGCGGACGCCCAAGCCGCGTCCCCCGAGGTAGGCGTGCAGGATTTCAGTAGGGATCTCCCTGCGTTCGCAGGTACCGCGGGTGAGATCGACGTGCAGCAACTTTCCGGTCCAGCCAAACATAAAAAACCTCAAAGCGTTCTAAGTTCCAGGTTCTACGTTCTACGTTAAAAGCATAAAAACGGAAACGGTGGACTTAACCCCGGCATAGCTACGAGGGGGGTAACGTAGAACCTAGAACATAGAACGTAGAACCTGTTTTAAAGCAGTTCCACCTTCCCCTGCCGCTCGAGTTCCTCTACCACCTTCTTCACATCCTGGGCGGCATCCTTCGCGCAGACAAGAAGCGCATCCGGGGTGTCGACCACGATCAGATCGCTTACCCCGACGAGCGCCACCACCTTGCCACCGCCATAGGCGAGACATCTCTTCGCGCCCACCGATACCGCTCCGCTCGCGTTGATCACCACGTGCCCCGCGGCATCGGCGTCCATCACTTCGGGTAGCGCACTCCAGGATCCGACATCACTCCAGCCGAACGACGCCGGTATCACCTGCACGTCCTTCGCCTTCTCCATGACGCCGAAGTCGATGGACTCACCCTTTATGGCGCCGTAGATCCCGGTTATCTGGGGTTTCAGGTCGGCGATCTCCCATACGTGGGACTCGAAGGTGAGCCGTGCCAGCGCCTGAGCGAGCTCCGGCATGTGCCGCCCGATCTCGTCCAAAATGGCACAGGCGCCCCAGACGAACATGCCGCTATTCCAGTAGAAACACCCGCTCGCCAGAAACTCCATGGCCCGCTCGAGATTGGGCTTCTCCACGAAGCGCTCGACGGAAGCGGCACCGGAACCTCCCGCGACGGCGGCCTGGATGTAGCCGTAGCCGGTCTCGGGGCGCGTCGGCGTGATCCCGAGCGTCACCAGGGCGCCACTCACCGCGACGGAACGTGCGGTAACCAGCGTCGCCCGGAAGGTCTCCTCGTCGACGATGTAGTGATCCGCCGGCAGCACCGCCATGATCCCGTCGGGATCGAAGCGGGCGATGATCGAGGCGGCAAGGCCGATGGCAGGCGCCGTATTGCGGCCTACCGGCTCCTCGATCACGTCTACCGGGACGTCCTTTATGTACGCCAACTGGTTCCTGGTCTCGGCCGCCTGCAGGGCGTTGGTGACCACCAGTATCCGCTTCGGGTCAAGCGGCAGGACCCGTTCCACGGTCCGCTGCAGCATGGACTTGCCGCCGAAAACCGACATGAGCTGCTTTGGGGTGCTCTTGCGGGACAGGGGCCAGAACCTGGTGCCGGAACCTCCGGCGAGTATGACTATGTACATGGTTTGCTCCGTGTGCCGATTCCGGTGGACGGGAGTCCGGCGAAACCGACCAAGGGTCCGTTAGGTGAACAGAAAGACCCGCGTAAAGCGGGTCGTGCAGGGAAGATGGTATGGATGCAGTTCGCCGGGCAGACGCCACGTAGGCGCCTTTGCCAACCCTGGCCGGCATTCACCCGGCGGCCCAAGCGCTACTGAGCTAGGCGATCGGGTCTGCGGCAACAACCACCTCATCCTGCGAGGCGGTCTCATCGACACGGTGGTAGTCGTCCTGGAAGCGGACGATATCGTCCTCGCCCAGGTACTCGCCGCTTTGCACCTCGATGATCACCAGGGGGATGACGCCCGGGTTCTCCAGACGGTGCGTCGAGCCGATGGGGATAAAGGTGGATTCGTTGATGTTGATGATCTTGACGGTCTCGCCGCAGGTGACACGCGCCGTGCCGGAAACGACGATCCAGTGCTCGCTTCTGTGGTGGTGCATCTGCAGTGACAGCCTCTGTCCCGGCATCACCTCGATGCGCTTTATCTTGTAGCTGCCGTTTTCTTCAAGTACGGTGTATGTCCCCCAGGGACGCTCTCCGCGCTCCATGACGGCCTCCGTTTGTTCTTGTTTCATGGTTATTTTTCCTCCCTGAGCTCCAGATAGCGCCTGAGCGCCTCCTGCCAGGGCTGCGGTGTGAAGCCGGTATCCCGGGAGAGCTTGCCGCAGTCCAAGGTCGAATAGAGCGGGCGCGGCGCCGGCCGGCCGAGCTCTTCCGTGGTCATGGTGAGAACGGTCACGTCCAGGCCCGCCAGGCGGAAGATCTCCTTGGCGAAGCCGTTCCAGGAGACGAACCCGGCGTTGGCGGCGTGGTAGACCCCCTCGCACCCCTTCTCCAGCAGGGTCTTGATGGCGAGGGCGAGGTCGCCGGTCCAGGTCGGTGAGCCGATCTGGTCGTCCACCACCGAGATCTCCTTTTTGTCCTTGGCGAGCCTCAGCATGGTCTCCACGAAGTTCTTCCCGCCGTGCCCGTAGAGCCACTGGGTGCGCACGATCAGGTGGTTCGGGTTGAACCAGGCGTTCATCTCGCCGGCAAGCTTCGATTCGCCGTACACGCTCAGAGGCGACGCCAGGTCGTCCTCTAGGTACGGCGTCCCCTTCTTGCCGTCGAAGATGTAGTCGGTGCTCACCTGCACGAGTTTCGCGCCGATCTCCTTGCTGATCATGGCGAGGTACCCCACCCCCTCGCCGTTCACCTCCATGGCGCGCTCGGCGTTGTCCTGGCAGCCGTCGACGTCGGTGTAGGCCGCGGCGTTGATCACCACCGACGGCTTGATGGTGGCGAGGACGCGCTGCACCGAGGCGAGGTCGGTGATGTCGATATCGTCGATGTCGACGCCGCGCGCGCGGTCGCCGTAAAGCGCCATCAGCTCCTGCCCCAACATCCCTTTGCTGCCGACTACCAGAATCATCACAAACCTCTCTAAACTGTTCTACGTTCTATGTTCTACGTTCTACGTTACCGTCAGAATCCTGCCCCCGCCAGAAGGTGCGTGGCGGTGGGAACAGCCCCTGAGGCACCAGGCAAAGATTCTAACCTAGAACGTAGAACTTAGAACCTAGAACCCGTTTTTTTTAAGCCTTGCCGTACTGCATCTCGTAATACTCGCGGTAGGCGCCGGAGACGACTTCCTCGACCCACGCCTGGTTCGCCAGATACCAGTCGATGGTCTCGGCGATGCCGCGCTCGAAGGTGTAACCGGGCTCCCACCCGAGGTCACGCTTCAACTTGGAGGCATCGATGGCGTAACGCCGGTCGTGCCCCTTGCGGTCCTTCACGAAGGTGATCAGCCCGCGGCTCTCGCCCGGTGCACGCCCGAGCCGCTCATCCATCAGATCGCAGACGAGATTCACGATGTCGATGTTCTTCCACTCGTTGTTCCCGCCCACGTTGAAGATCTCGCCCGGCTTGCCGCTCTTCAGCACGCGCTCGATCGCCGCGGAGTGGTCCTTCACGTGCAGCCAGTCGCGCACGTTCAGGCCGTCGCCGTACACCGGCAGGGAGCGCCGCTTCAGGATGTTGTGGATCATCAGCGGGATGAGCTTCTCGGGGAAATGGTAAGGACCGTAGTTGTTGGAGCAACGGGTGTTCAGGGTCGGCAGGCCGAAGGTCTCGAAGTACGCCCGCACCAGGAGATCCGCCCCGGCCTTGCTGGCCGAGTACGGGGAGTTGGGGGCGAGCGGAGTTTCCTCGGTGAAGTACCCTTCGGCACCCAGGCTGCCGTACACCTCGTCGGTCGATACCTGCAGGAAACGGAAATCCGGGAGAGTCTCGGCGTGCTTGCGGCTCGCCTCGAGAAGGGTCTGCGTCCCGAGGACGTTGGTCTTCACGAAGATGTCAGGACCGGTGATGGAGCGGTCGACGTGCGACTCGGCGGCGAAGTGCGCGACCGCGTCGATCTTCTCCTCGTCCAGAAGCCGCGCCACCAGGGAGGCATCGCAGATGTCCCCTTTCACGAAACGGTACTGCGGGTTCCCCTCCACCGCGGTGAGGTTCTTCAGGTTTCCGGCGTAGGTCAAAAGGTCGAGGTTGACCACCCGGCAGCCGGGATTGCCGGCCATGAAGTGATTGATGAAATTGGAACCAATGAAACCCGCACCTCCGGTGACCAGAAGCGAGGTGGGGGTGAATGCATCCTTCATGTGAACCTCCAGGCCAGGATCTGCCGTTGCACTTGGCGCGGCATGCCCAGGCGTTAGCGACGGCTTCTCTTAGATACACCGGTGAAAAGAATAATGTCAACTTCTTACGGCTTCGCCGGGTGACGGCGGCAGCCCGGTTACATGGTCCGCATCGGTCCCAGCGATCCCAGGCCGGCAAGCGAGAAGTTGATGGTGAACTGCTGCTCGCCGTTCACCTGGTGACTCCGCACCCGGTCGGAATAGGCAAATACCACGCTCCAGCACTGCTGACGGTATTCCAGGGCGTAGCGGGAGCCAAGGAAAGCGCCCCTGTCGAAGGAATAGCGCCCCTCAAGGTCGGCGGTGAACCGGGTCCCGAGCGGGATGACCACTCCGGCGTCCAGGTAGTCCAGCTCGTCCCTGCTGTGTCGGTAGGAGAGCCGGGCCGCGTCCTTCTTCCCCTCCCCCTTCAACTCGAGCCCGATGTTGGCGGTGGAGATGGCGTTGTCGTCCATGTTGTAGCGTCCGTCCAGAAGCAGGGAAAGGTTCTGCGCCGGGGAGAGCACGCTCTCGAGCATCAGGTCGGTGAGCTTGTTCCCCTCGTCGACCAGGGTGAGGAGGTCGCGCCGCTCACCCGAGAACTGGTACCCCTGGGTCAGCTTCAGGTAGAGGATGTCGCGGTACTCGTCCGGCATCCCCTCCCTGACGAACTTCCTGGTGAAGGTGTTGGAGAGCGAAAGGTACGCGATGTTCTGCCCGAGGACGCGGTCGTCGTAGTCGTAGAAGGGGAGATCCCGGTCGCCGCGCCGCTCCACGTAGACGTACTGGAGCTCGGGAACCAGCAGGTGGCGCGTTGTTTCGTCGTAAATCCTCTCCAGGGGAAGCGACAGCGTGGCCCCGCCGTCGGCCTGCCCGATCTGCCGCCAGCCGGGATCGGGGCTGTCGCCGCGCGCGTTGTACAGGCGCTGCTGATACCCGCCGTACATGGAGAAGTCGAGCGTGCCCGCAGGCTTGGCGTAATAGGCCACCCGCGGGTGCACGACGAGGCGCTGTCCGGTCGCCCCGATGTCGCGGGTAAAATTGGAAAGGCTCGAGTCCATGGAAAACATAAGCGGCCCGATCATGTCGCCGGCGGCGACGAAGCTCAGTGTCGGCAGGCGCTGCAGCGTGGCATCGTTGTTGGCCGCCTCGAGATCCTGGGTGTAACGCAGGTCGCCGCTCAAAGCGTAGCGGGCCCAGCGCCGGTCGAAAGAGACGTTCGATTCGAGGAGCTGGCGGTTGTACTCCCCGGAAAACTCGCCGTAATCGAGGTAGTAACGGCGGTCAGAGATCAGGTGGATGGAGGAGGCGAGGGTCAGCTCCGGCGTGAGGATTTCCAGGTGCCTTTGCTGCACCTCGCCGCGGAACCCGTTCTCGTTGTTGTCGTAGATGCCGAAGGCGTGCAGGTACCCCTGGCTGCCGTGCGGCCGCAGGTACCGGTACTCCACGCCGGTCCCCACACCGCGGGAGGTCTCGATGTCGAGATCGAAGGTCGCCTCCTGGCTCGGGTCTATGGCCCAGTAGTAGGGCTGGTCGATGTAGAAGCCACGTTTCGAGGAGAAACCGAGCCTAGGTATCATGAGCCCCGACTGGCGGTCGGTGTTGGCTGGGAAGACGAGGTACGGGGTGTAGAACAGCGGGACGTCGCCGACGTAGAAGACGGCGTTTTTCGCCGTCGCGTACTCGTCCAGGGTGACGTCGACCCTGCTCGCCTCGAAACGCCAGCTCGGGTGGTCGCCGTCGCAGGTGGTGAAGGTCCCCCGCTCTACCCGGTAATCGGCGTCGCCCGTCTTCATGAGCCGGTCGGCGCGCAGGCGGAAGTTGGACTTCTTCACGAAAAGCTCGCCGTTCAACAGCTCCCCATGCTGTGTCACCAGGTTCAAAAGGAGCTTCTTGCCGTTCATGGTATCGCCGCCGCGCTCGAGACGGACGTCCCCTTCGGCCACGGCATCTCCGGTCAGCCGGTGATAGATGACGCTGTCGGCGAGCAGGGATGCACCCTGCTGCGTGATGTGCACGTTACCTTGGGCGTGGTAGCTGTCGGTCGGGGTGTCCACCGAGAGGTTGTCGGCCTTGATGGTCGCTTCCTTGTCGGGGATGGCCATCTCGCCCCGGGCGAGACCGGCGGAGAAAAGAAGGTATGTAAGGAGCCACAAGGCTCTTGCAGGTTTCATCGCACTCCGGTTCGGGCGGGACTTGCCGCCGCGCAGTGTGCCGTCCGGTTTCATCCCCGGAACAGCTCAAAGGTCTTGGATTTCAGGTGGCCCCTCGCCTCACCCACGGTGAAGAGGGAACCGCATACCACGATCAGGTCGTCGTCACCGGCCAGGTTTCTCGCAAGCTCGACCCCTTCGCCGACGCTTCCGGCCGCCAGGGCCTCGACACCGGCCCCCAGACAGTAGCCTGCAAGTTCCACGGCGGGCAGAGCGCGGTCGATGGCCGGCGCCACCGCGAAGACCTGCTCGGCAAGCGGCAAAAGCGGGGAGAGGATGCCGGAGAGCTCCTTGTCGGCCATGACGCCGACGACGAGGAACAGGCGCCCGTGCGGGATGTCATCGAGGGCCTCGGCGAGTGCGCGGGCACCGGCCGGGTTGTGGGCGCCGTCGAGCAGCACGCGCGGAGCGTCGCCTAAAAGCTCCATCCGCCCGGGCCAGCGGGCGTTGGCCACCCCGGCGGCCATGGCCTGCGGCGTCACCGGAAAACCGAGCACACCTAGAAGCTCCGAGCAGGCGAGCGCGAGGGCAGCGTTGCCGCTTTGATAGCGCCCCAAGAGGCCGCATTGCAACCCGTCCAGGGTGAGCGAGATGCCGCGGTAGTAAAGGGCGCGCTCCATCCAGAAGGCGTCGAAGGCTTCCCCCTGGCGGTACAGCGGTGCCGCGAGGCGGTTCGCGTTGTGCTCGATGATGAACTGCGCCTCGGGGAGCTGGCGCGCGGTGACCACCGGGGCGCCTGGCTTGCAGATCCCCGCCTTCTCCGCGGTGATCTCCTCGACGGTACTGCCGAGATAATCGGTGTGCTCGAGGGAGATCGGCGCTATGGCGCAAAGGATGCCGTTCAGCGCGTTGGTGGCGTCGAGGCGCCCTCCCATCCCCGCCTCGAAGATGGCGATGTCCACGCCGCTCTCGGCGAAATAAAGGGCGGCCAGGGCGGTGACGATCTCGAAGAAGGTGCTCTCTTTCGGGGCGGCGGCAAGCACCAGAGCGGCCAGCCGCGCCACTTCATCCTCCTCGATTTCCGCGCCGTTCACCTTCATGCGCTCGGTGAAGGAGATCAGGTGCGGCGAGGTGAAAAATCCGGTTCGGTAGCCGCCGGCGCCGAGGATGGAGGCGAGAAAGGAAGAGGTCGACCCCTTGCCGTTGGTGCCGACCACGTGGACCGTCTTGAAGGTGTCCTGCGGATTGCCCAATGAGGCGAGAAGGGGGACGATCCTGCCGAGCCCCGGCTTGATGCCGAAGCGTCCCAGGGCGTAGATGTGCTCGAGGGTCTCCGCGTAGGTCATGACAGGGCGGAATTATAGGTAAAGAGCATGAAAAAGTCCATATCAATCGGGCGCTAAAGCGCCTCAGGCCTCGGGCCAGGCAAGACGCAGCCCGAGGGCCATCAGGATGCAGCCGGCCACCTGCCCGATCCGGTTCCCGGCGCCCGCGCTGCGGTTCAACCAGCGCCCGATCTCACCGGAGAGCAGCGCCACGAGACCGAAGCCGAGCATGGTCAAAACGACGAAGGTGCTGCCGAGGACGAGCATCTGCATGGGAACGCCGCCGCGCGAACGCTCGACGAACTGCGGGAAGAAGGCGAGAAAGAAGAGCGCCACCTTCGGGTTCATGATGTTGGCGAGGATGCTTTGGCGAAAGATCACCCGGCACGCCAACTCCCCCGCCGCCCCCTCCGGGACGATGGACGCCTTGCTGCGGAGCATCTTGTAGCCGATATACATGAGGTAGGCGGCACCGGCGTACCTCACGCAGGCGAACGCGGTCGCCGAAGAGGTGATCAGGGCGGAGAGGCCGACGATGGCAAAGAAGGTGTGGGCGAAGTTGCCGAGCGCGAACCCTGCCGCCGCGGCGAGGCCGGCCTTTCTCCCCTGTGCCACGCCGCGCGTCATCACGTAGATGATGTCGGGGCCGGGGGTGAAGATGAGGAGCGTGGAGGCGACGGCGAACAGGGCCAACTGGGTGAGGGAAACCATGGCGACTCCTGGCGGCGCGAGGCTGCAAGGCGCAAAAAGAGAAAGGTTAAGGTTTGGAAGCTTCCCTCCTCTGCCTTAACCTCTCTTGAACCTCGACCTCGACCTGCTTTTTTAGTTTCTGTAGAGCATCTTCAGGATGCTGGAGAGCTGCGCTTTCATCTTGCTACGCTCGACGATGACGTCGACCATGCCGTGGTCGAGCAGGTACTCGGAGCGCTGGAAGCCCTGCGGGAGCTTCTGGCGGATGGTCTGCTCGATGACGCGGGGACCGGCGAAACCGATGAGCGCCTTCGGCTCGGCCATGTTGATGTCGCCCAGCATCGCGAAGCTCGCGGTGACGCCGCCGGTGGTCGGGTCGGTCAGGATGGAGACGAAGGGAAGGCCCGCTTCGCGGAGCTTGGCGAGGGCCGCGGAGGTCTTCGCCATCTGCATGAGGGAGAGGATGCTCTCCTGCATCCTGGCGCCGCCGGAGGCGGAGACGATGATGCAGGGGGTACGCTCGGCAAGGGCGCGCTCGATGCCGCGGGTGATCTTCTCGCCCACGACGCTCCCCATGGAGCCCCCCATGAAGGAGAAGTCGAAGACGCACAGCTGCACCGGGGTACCCTCGATCTTGCCCGAGCCGCAGACGATGGCGTCCTTGCTCCCCTTCTTGGCGAGGGCCTGGTCGATACGCTCCTGGTAGCTCTTGCTGTCCTTGAACTCGAGGAAGTCGACCGACACCATCCCGGCGTCGAACTCAACGAAGGTCCCCTCGTCGATGAGCAGCTCGATCCTCCTCTTGGTGGAGATGCGGTAGTGGTGGCCGCACTTCGGGCAGACGTTCAGGTTGCTCTCGATGTCCTTCGTATAGATGGTCTCTGCGCAGCTAACGCACTTCGTCCAAAGCCCTTCCGGCACCTTCACCTTGTGCTCCGGCCCTCTTGCCTTAGGCGGATTGTCTCTTTTGAACCAAGCCATATGTGCCCTCTCGTGGGTAAGTCCCCAACTGTTTTATTTAGTCGTAAATCAGCGCTGTTTCTTAGCAGATCGCTTCATGCATGTCAAACAAAACGGTGCGCCGGCCGCGCTAACAATCCGAAATTGCGCGATTATCAGGCGGACGCCTGCCGCACCCCTTGTTTTAGAGCGCCGACGAAGGAGGAGAGCTCCCGCAACAGTTCCGCCCCCTGGTATTTCTCGAAATACTTCACCAGTGCGCTCCCCACCACCACGCCGTCGGCGACGCGAGCCACCTGCCCGGCCTGCTCCGGCGTGGAGATGCCGAAGCCGACCACGAGCGGCAGGCTGAGCGCGTCCCGCACAGAGGTGACGCGGTCGGCGAGGGTGTCGGCCACCGCGCTCCTCGCGCCGGTCACGCCGGTCACCGAGACGTAGTAGATGAAGCCGCTACCCTGGCGCGCGACAGACGCGACGCGCTCGGCGTCCGAGGTAGGCGTCAGGAGGAAGATGAGGTCGAGGCCGCAACGGTCGGTGTGCTCCTTCAGCTCGGGCGCCTCCTCCGGGGGGAGGTCCACGACGAGGAGCGCGTCCACCCCGGCCTTGGCGGCATCGCTGGCGAAGCGCTCGGCCCCGTAGGTGAAGATCGGGTTGAAGTACCCCATGAGCACGATGGGGATCTGGGTTTTCCCGCGCAGGCGCGCGACCAGTTCGAGGATCCCCGGGAGCGTGGTGCCGGAGGCGAGGGCGCGGTCCGAGGAGAGCTGGATGGTCGGCCCGTCCGCCATCGGATCGGAGAAGGGGACGCCGAGCTCGACCAGGTCGGCCCCGGCCTTCTCCAGTTCCAGTACCACCTGCTCGGTGGTGGCGAGGTCCGGGTCACCGGCGGTGATGAACGTCACCAGCCCCTTTTCCCCTTTTGCTTTGAGTGCTGCGAATCTATCGGCAATCCTGCCCATGGCAACTCCTTAAACCTGAAAGACGTTCAACGTTCAACATTCAACATTCAACGTTCTAGGTTCTATGTTCTACGTTCTACGTTAAGGCCTTCCGCCTATTCCGGACGGCTTCCCCTTATAACAAAAAAAGTCCCCCTCGGGGAGAGGGGGATTTGATCGGTACGGCAAAAGAGGCGCCCAAGGCGTCTCTAGATCTTGAAGGCTTCCATCTCCTGCTTCAGCATCTCGGTCTGGCGGAAGAGCTTGTAGACGGCCTCGTCCATGACGCGGGTCGACTCGAGGTTCACCTCGGTCGCCTGCTGGATGTCCTCGACGGACATGACGATCTGCTCGGAGCCGCGGGACTGCTCGTCGCAGGCGCGCTTTATGTGACGGATCATCTCGGTGATGCTCTCGGTGGACTGGGCGATCAGGTTCCCCACCTTGTTCTGCTCGCGGGTGGAGGAGAGTACCTGGGAGGTCAGGCTCTTCATGTTCTCGACGGCGGCCATGATGAGCTCGCTTCCCTGCCCCTGCTCCCGGGTCGCCTTGGCGATCTGGGCCACCATCTCGGAGACCTGCTCCATCGCCTCACGGATCATCTGGCTCCCTTTGGCCTGCTCGACGGTGGTGCGGGCGATCTCGGTCACCTGCGCGGTCGCTTCGGTGACCCCGACGACGATCTTCGTGAGCGCCTCACCGGATTTCTGGGAGAGGAGCTCCCCTTCGGCGATGGAGCGCTCGGACTGGTCGATCGCTTCGACCGCGCGCCGGGTCTCGTCCTGCACCGCACGGATCACCAGGGAGATCTCCCTGGTGGAGCTGGAGGTTCTTTCGGAAAGCTCCTTGATCTCGTCGGCCACCACCGCGAAACCCTTGCCGTGCTCGCCGGCCTGCGCCGCGATGATGGCGGCGTTCAAGGCCAGAAGGTTCGTCTGCTCGGCGACCTCGTCGATCACGGAGAGGATGTCGCCGATGTCGGTGGCCCGCTCGGAGAGGGTAGCGATGACCTCGCTCGTGATCTGCGAGGCGTGCTTGATCTCCTGCATGCCGTTGATCACCGCCTCCACCGCCTCGCGGCCGGTCTCGGCGTCGACGCGGACCGCCTTCGAAATGGACGCAGTCTCGTTCGCGTTGCGCTCGACCTGCTTGATGGAGCTGTCCATCTCCATGACCGAGGATGCCGTCGCGGTGGATACCTCCATGAGGCTCACCACGCCGTTGCCGACCTGCTTGATGGATGCGCCCATCTCCACGATGGAGGAGCTGACCTCGTTCACCGAGAGCGCCAGGTTCTCCATGTTCTGCACGACCTCCTCTACGCTTGAGGCCATCTCCAGGATTGAGGAGGAGCTTTCCGAGGCGGAAATGGAGAGGGAATCGACCCCCTGGCCCACCCCTTTCACGGAGGTGTTGATCTGCACGATGGCGGCCGAGGTCTTGGAGACGCTCTCCGCCTGGGTCTTCGCGGACTGCACCACGGTGTGGGAGGCCTTGGCCATGGTGTCGGAGATGACCGCGAGTTCGGTCGAGGAGCGGGAGACCTTGCCGATCATGCCGGAAAGCCTGCCCACCATCTCGTTGAAATCGCTGCCGAGCTTGCCGATCTCGTCCTGGGTTCCCAGTTCGATCACTGCGGTTAGATCGCCCTCTGCGCCACGGTTCACGGCGGAGGCCATGGTCCTGACGCGGGTGACGATGTTGCGGGTGATGAGTAGCCCGAGCGCTACGGCCAGCGCCACGGCGACCACGATGACCGCCGCGAAGGTGACCCCGGCGGAGCGCTGGATCTCGGTGACCTGCTTGTTCGCCGCGGTCATCTTGTTGCCGACCTCGACCAGCATGTCGTCCAGGTCTTCCTTGGCCTTGTCGTTGGCGGCGGCGATCTCCTCGTTGGCGAGTTTGTTCAGGCGCGGGTCGGCCAGGGCGTCCTTGGCCGCCTGGCTGATCACCCCCGGGGGAACCCCCTTCATGAGGGCCTCTTTGCGTGCGATCAGTTCGTCGGCGACCTTCTCGAACTCCGCCCAGCTCGCCAGGAACTGCCGGGTCCTCTTTTCGACCACGCTCCCCTTGACCGCCGGGAGCACGCCGAGCTTCTTGTTCCCCTCCAGGATGATCTGGGCCTGGCTCAGCAGGGTGTCCCGCTTCATCTGGTAGTCGTCGATATACTCCTGCAGCTTCTCCGGATCGTTATGAACCAGGGCCGCCTGCATGAGACTCACGTGGCAGTACTTCTGGGTCACCCCCATGAGGAGCACCAGTTTCTGCTGCTTGGAGAGCTGCTCGAGGATGTTCTGGATCTGTCCGCCGACCCGTTTGATGTTGAGGGCACCGAAACCGCCGGTGAAGGCGACCAGGACGGCCATGATCAGGAACGACCCGATCAGGCGGCTGCGCAGGGTCAGGTCTTTCATCTTGGTTACTTCTCCGCTTCAGAGAGGAGGTAGTTCATCAGGTCGACGGAGGCCTTCACTTCGGCCTTGTTCATGTTGGAGTCCGGCTTCCTGAGCATCTTGACCCCGTACGCCTTGGTGGCGCTGCGGTCGAAGGGCTGGCCGGAGATGGGAGCGACACCGGTCTGGATGGCGACGATGGTGCGCTCGAGGGTGTGACATTTGACGCATTTCACCCTGACGATCTCGTAGTTCGCCTTCATGGCCGGGGAAAAGGAGGAGGGATCAAGACGCATGGCGTCGCCCCTGCCGATGACTTTGAGACCGGCGTGGGCCGTGGTTGCGGTAGCTGCGACGAGGAGCATGGTAACGAGGAGCTTTTTCATAGTGGTGCTGAATCCTCCGGGACATTATCTACGACGGCTTGAAGCCGCCGTGCTGAGCATTTCCGGTGCCTTGGGCTAGAGGCTGAAGGCGATGGAGGCGAAGGCGATGTTGCCCGTCCCCTCCGGGGCAATGCTGTGGGTGTACTCAAGTGACAGCCTAAGGTTCTGCAGCGGGGCATAGGCCAGGGCCGGGGTTAAACGTTTGATCGCGCCGTAGCCGGCGTTCAGGTATTCGTAGCGGAAAATCGGCACGAGGTTGACCGGCGCCCCGAGGTAGTACTCCCCTTCCAGGGTGTAGGCGCGGCTGTCCACGCTGGTCGCCAGGACGGAGAAGTCGGGGTTGGAATCCCGGCCGAAGCTGCCGCTTCCCTTTAAGTGCAGCCGCTTGTAGAGGATGTCGGCCTCGGCGCCGATGCGGCGGAAGTTGTTCACGTTCCGCGCGATGCCGTTGGCGTCGAACTCGCCGTTTTGGCCCCAGTAGCCGAAGCCGCCCAGGGTCACGCTCAGGAAGTCCCAGACGCTGTCATGCTCGAGGTCCACCTCGGGCTCCTGCCCTTTCAGGTCGGTGCCGCCGATCTTGCAGGAGATGTGCCCGTACCCGTCCTTGCGGTCCCCTCCGTTTCGATCCACGACGCCCCCCGCGACGAAGACACGGTTGCCGAGGAGCGCGTTCAGTTCGAGACCGTCCTCGGTGGCGTCGCTGCTGAAGGGGGACAGGCCGACGCGGTAGGTGGTCGAGGCGTACGACGGCACCGGGAGGACCCGGTTACTCTTCTTCCAGAGGGAGAGTTTCGGTTCGAAGCGCCCCACCTTCACGTTGACCGGCGTGCCGGCTGCCTGGCGCCAGACCAGGAACAGCTCGTCGAGGTCGGGGCTGTTGCCGGGGGGGACGTTGGTGTTCTCGGCAGGGGTGGAGAGGGCCGATGCCCGCTGCATGCCCTGCGAGTAGAGGTTGTAGGTAGCGAAGAAGCCGACCAGGTCGCGGAAGGAACCACCCGCCTGCAGCGTTACGGATCTTGCCGAGAGGTCAAGCTTGTTGCCGTCCGCGGCGTCCTCGTCATAGGCGAGATCGGCGCTCGCGGTGAGCGAGATCGGGATCTGCTGCGGCAGGCCGGAGATGACGGCCCACTCGTTGCCCGCCGGTTCGGCGCCCTTTGCCGCCTCCCCCTTCTTGTGGGGCCAGACGTAGCCGTTTTTCAGGAAGGCATCGCCGAACTCGTTCAGCTCGGGATAGATGGTATGGCAGGTGGAACATTCGGTCTTGTGCTGCCGACTGAAGGCCGGGATGGCATCGGCGTGGCCGGGGACCAGCAGGGGAGCGAGGGAGACACCGAGAAAGAACATGACTGCGGAAGTATGCTTTTTGAGAAACATGATGGACTCCTGCATTGCAATCAGCACTAAAAATTAAATACAACTAATGGCACTTGCCCGGCTGAATTCCCCGCCTGATGCATACTTGGCGCAATTGGACGGATGATTATTACAATATTGGCGAAGTGAAGTCAACTTAACAAAAAGGATGAAACAGAAAAGCGCCGTCCCTGTGAGCTAACACTCATTTTTCTCTACTTTTTTGCTATGGATAATGCTATAAGGTAGCGTCTAAAACTCTGGGAGGGCATGCTATGTTGCTAAGAAATATTGTATTCGTGATCTTCATTCCCGTCCTCCTCGCCGCGTGCGGGGGCAGCAACACCGACACATCGGGGAGTGTTTCCAAACTCGCCCAATCCCAGAAGTGCATGGACACGAGCTGTCATGCCGGCTCGGTCTCCCCCGGCACCGGCAAACTCATCGTACAGGAATGGCTTGCCTCATCCCACAACACCGCCAACGCGGCAGGATGCGCCGACTGTCACGAACCCCATCCCGGTCATCCGAGCTCCTGCTCCAAGTGCCACGGCGGCGGCAGTGGTGTCGCACTCCAGAATCCGGACGCCTCGGGCAAATGCGGCAAGTGCCACGGCCTCGCCTTCCCGAACGATCTCATGGTCAGGCTTGCCCCTCAGCATTTCGGCAACATGACGACCAGCTTATCCGACAGCAAGTACCGCGCCTCGTACGTGAGTTCGAACTATGTCGGCAACTGCCGCAAGTGTCACAACCCGCACAACCCGACCGCGGCCATCAACGTGAACAGGGACTGGGCCGACTCAGGCCACGGCAACGTGACCAAGGCCAGGACCAACTACGATTTCAAGACCCGGGGCACCTACGAACCGGCCGCCACCACCTTCCAGTACTACTGTGTTCGCTGCCACACCTCCACCGGCTACATCAACTTCGTGACCAGCGGCTTCGAAGTCCAGAAACCTTTCGCCGGCCCGGGCTACCAGGTGGTGCAGAACGCCCCCCAAAAGGTGGCTCCCGGTGCGGCACAGCCTGCGGACACCCCGTCGCCGGACAAGACCAAAGAGGTCACCGGCTGCGACGTGTGCCATGACAACGGCAAGGGACGCGCCTACAGCTGGGCGGTGCGCACCGTTGCCCCGTCCGTCATCTATTACAACTTCTCGTCGGCCAACAGCTCCCCGACTGTGAAACTTAACAACAAGGCAACGACCTATCCCGACGTCACCGCTTCCAACGTCTGCATCCCCTGCCACTCCGGCCGCGGCATCGGCTC
>MTLD01001726.1_pt2 | contig 21247 bp, 23 predicted proteins | sample 1982471 | NCBI WGS metagenome assembly MTLD01 (sample SAMN05712604, study PRJNA340218) | biofilm metagenome | isolation source: sample SPM anode biofilm adapted to -50 mV | place: USA | collected 2012-02-03 | reverse complement strand
CCGCCGGAACGGCGGCGCGCCTTAAATGATGTCCATGATATTGCTGTAGTCGTTCTCCACCTTCAGCTCTTCAAGATAGAGGGAGATCATCCCCCTGTGGTGGGTTTGGTGGTTGAAGACGTGGAGGACGACCAGGCCGAACTCCTGCCGGTGCTCGTCGCCGTGCGAATCGTTGTACGTGAGCGTTGCGCCGAGGTCCTCGGCGCGGACTTCGGCCGCGAAGCGCCTGAAGTACTCGTCCAGCTCGCCGCGCAGGCGGAAATAGTCTTCCCTCGTCTCGAAGGCGCGCTCGCCGAAAGCGATGCCCTTCTCGAAAAAGCCGTCCTTGATGTACTCGAAGGGGCGCAGCAGCGCGAACCGCCGGAGCCAATTGAAGTCGCAGGTGCACAGATGGTTGCACATCGAGCGTATCGAATCGAAGTAGCCTCCGAACTTCGTTTCCCATTGCTCCTCGGAAAGCCCCGCGATCAGCGCGTCCATCTGCGCGTTCACGGTCTTGTTGTAGTCGGCCAGGAATTTGATCGTCGCAAGGTCCATGCGCGTGCCTCCTTATGTGTTTATGCGCTGATGCCGAAAAGCGCCTTGAGCGCGTAGCCCAGGAAGAACGAGAACGCCGCGACGCCCAGGCTTATCGCCGACATTTCGAGGAAGCGCCTGAGGAAGTTCAAGTCCTTGGCCACCGAGAGGTAGTAATTGAAGGCGAGGATGATCATGATCACGATGCACAGCGTGATCGCCAGGCTCACGAAGGCGTTCGAAATGAGAAGGAAGGGCATGATCATCACGATGACCGTTATCAGGTAGGTGACGCCCGTGTAGAGGGCGGAGCGGCCGGCTTTCGGGTTGCCCTCCGCGCGCGAGGACAGGAAATCCGAGGCCGCCATGGAAAAGGCCGCCGAGATGCCCGTCACGAGGCCGGCGATCGTGATCAGCCTGGTGTCGGGCAAGGCCAGCGAAAAGCCGGCGAGGGCGCCCGTCAGCTCGACCAGGGCGTCGTTCAGGCCGAGAACGATCGAGCCGATATACTGCAGCCGCTCCTCGTCCAGCATGCCCAGGAGGGCCTTCTCGTGCTCGGACTCCTCCTTGCTGATCTTCTTGGTCTCGGGAATCGCCTCGCCCAGCAGGTCGTAGCGCTTGGAACCCGTGCCCTCGCGCCGCTCCATCACCTTGAGCACGAAGGTGAGCCCCAGGATGCGCGCCAGCAGCACGTACCAGAGCACGCGCAGGTTCGCCGGCGCGACGTCCCTGCCGGTCTTGTCCTTCCAGAAAGCGGCGTGCGCCTTTTCTGCCTCCGCGATCGACCGCAGGACCGCGGCGTTCTTCCCGTCCTTGCATACGGCGGCCAGATTCATGTAGACGTGGTATTCGGTTATCTCTATTCGCTGCGCCGCCAGGGCGGCATTCATGAGTTTTGCTTCCATGCCTGCCAGCATACCGCCGAATCGCGAAAAACGCAAAGCGGGCCGCGTCCGCGCGTCCATTCGGGAATTTTCGCCAGATCCTTCCGCCTCGCGCAGATATAGAAGGAAGACGCGGAGTAAAGAAGGCCCGAAAGGCGGCTGGCCGACAGATGCCTATTCTCCCGCAATCCGCGCACAGAGCCATGGCACCGCCAAACCCGAGAGAATCCCAATCGCGGCGCCGGCCGCCACGTCGCTGGGGAAATGGTTTCCGCTTGCGACACGCAGAATCGAAGCCCCGGCCGCGCAGGCGAATGAAGCGGCGATGAGCGGAATCCTCCGCGAAGGATCATCGCAGTATCGGCTGAGCATGGATGAGAAAAAGCTCGCGCCTGCGAAGGCTAGCGCGGCGTGTCCCGAAGGGAAGGATTGATCGCTTTCGCCGCTTTCGGCTTCGCCACTGGGAGCGAATCCGAAATACATATACGGGCGCTGCCTTGAAACGAGCGCCTTCCCCAGCGACTTGAGCCCCCATGACAGAAACAGCGAGCCCGCGTACATGGCGCCGATAGACCCCCAGTCTTCTCTGGGGGCTTCCAGGATCAGCGCGGCGGGCAGGGCCATCGAGGCGAAGGTTAGCGTTTCCGAGGCTGTGTCGAGCGGCTTGGAGTAGGCCGCCATCGCCCAGCGGTCGAAAACCGGCACCTCGGGGGCCGCCTCGAAATCGAGCGCTCCCGCGGGCCGGGCAATCGCCGAAGCCAGAATGACGGCGAGCATCGCCGCGGTCACCGTCGCGCCTTGCCGATGAGCGCGGAACTTCATGCCGCGTCCTTTCCGGAACGCGGATAGAATCGCTCAACGCAGAATATCGAGAGCATGGCGCCGATGCCGCCGGCGAGAAAGCCGCCAAGCACGTCCGAAGGGTAGTGGACCATGAGGTAGCATCGTGAAATGCCCATTAACAGGGCCGCGCCGAACCAGAGCCAGCTTGCTCTTTTGTTTCCCCTGGCGAAGAGGACAGTCATCGCGGCCATCGCCGCGGTGGCGTGGCCCGAGGGAAAGGAGAATCCGTCCTCGGCGGGCGAGCCGACGAAAGTCCACCAGTCGCGGTAGCGCGCGTTCGCCGAATTGAGGAAGGGCCGCGCTCGGCCAACCAGATCCTTCAATAGAACGTTGGTCGCCACCGCGCCTATCAGGACGGCGCCCAGCACGCAGGCGCCCGTTTTCCTCGTCTTCCTGAAGGAGAACAGCGCGATCCCCAGCAGGAAAAACGCTATGCCCTTCTCGCCGGCCAGGCTTATCGCCTCGAAAATGCCGGTAAGCCCGCCGCCCGTTGCCTGCGCGAAACCATGCAGGGCGCTCAAGACGCCGTTGTCGAAACCCGAGAGCGCGGCGTCGAGCCATGCCGCGATGCCTGATTCATTCATGCGATCCATCCTTGAAAAAAGAAGTGCGGCCCGCCAGGAGGCCGGGCATCAGTATGGAGGGATCGCGGCGCGGGTTTCGAGAAACGATTCGTCACGTTCGGGGAAAACCAGGGCGTTCCGGCGACACTTTTCGTGTCATCGGCGGTTTTGCCCGCTTTACGCGGTTTTCCGGGATTTCCGGAAGAGGAGGAGGCCCTTCGACAGAAGCAATAGGATCGAAAAGAAGGCCACGTAGGGCTCCCTCGTCAACGTGAAGAAAAGGATCGCCAGGGCGTGGAGGGCGAGGGAACCCCGCCGCGCGATGGTTCGCGCCCTCGCGCTCTCCGGGAACTGCAGGGCGATCTCCAGGACGCCGACCAGGCCGAGCATCGCGAAGACGCCGAAGTAGATGGCTTTTATGCTCGGGAGCGTGGAATAGCGGAACAGGTTCACCGCGCGGATGAAGTCGCCCTCGTCGTTCCCGTAGAAGGGCAGGAAGATGAAAGCGAGCGCGAGCAGGTCCAGAATGCCGAAAATCATGCTGTAGGCCTTGTCCAGGCCCTCGGCGCCGTCGCTCTCGGCGATGCCGATCAGCTCCTCGCCGGAGAGCAGGTCGTCGATGGGAACTTGGAAGACCTTGGAAATGTTCTTGAGCGCCTCGATGTTGGGGAAGCCCCTGCCGCTCTCCCATTTCGAAACGGCGGTCCTGGAGATGTTGAGCCGCTCCGCCAGCTGCTCCTGGGTCAGGCCGCTCAACTTCCGGCACTGCTGCAGCTTTTCGCTGAATTCCATGCTTTCCTCCGACAGGACGACGGGATGGGCGGGATCGACAAGAATTCCGCCTTTCATCCGCGGAACGTCATTCTACAGGAATTTCGGCGCGGCGGCGAGCCGTTCCCGTCAGATTTCTATGCTCGTTCCCGATCCAGCCTCGCCGACCGGCACCGCCTTCGAGAGCTCGAGCTTGCTCAACAAGTTGGTGCAGTGGCAGGGATATGCCATGCCGATGGCTTCTCTTTCGAAATATGCCCTCGTCTTGGCTAGGATCGCATCGCCGGGATCGTCCGACTAAAGATGGAATCCCCCTATCACCATGCGCACTTTGTCTTTCTTAAGCACTTTTTTCGCCTGTTCGATGATGTTGCATATCCCGCTCGGATCCTTTGATGCCTATGTTCAAGCGCCCATACTTCTTGGGCTTCAAGGCGTCGGGATGGCACACGAGCTTCGTCCCGCCGTCGCTTCCAAGTCGGCTGACATAGTGTCCGAGGCCCCACGCGTGATCCAGATGCCCGTGCGACAGCACGATGTAGTCGATGTCCGACAGATCGATGTTGAGCCGCTTCGCGTTCTTCAGCGGAAAGCCGCTTATGCCCGCGTCGAAGAGGATTTTAAGGTTTTCGTCCTCGATATAGCAGGAGAAACTGGGCTCCCCGCACAGCTCGAACTTGTTCGGAACGTAGTTGTCGACCAGGATGGTTATTTTCATTATGTCCTCTATAAAAAGTTCGAAAAACGCTGCACGGCCAGGGAGACCGCCGCCACGGCGAACCAGCAGCAGAGGCCGAGCAAGATGGGGCGCCAGCCGCCGGAAATCAGTTCCTTCAGGTTGGTCCTCGCGCCGATGGCGGCCATCGCGACCACGATCAGAAATTTTCCGCAGGCGGCGAGGGCGCGCGGCAGCTCCGGCGGAAGCGCAATGAAGGACCTTATGAGCGCCGCGGCGAGGAAGGCCAGCACGAACCAGGGAAAGATGCGCGCGAAATCCACTTTCGCGCCTGTTGCCGCGGCCGGGACCGTGGCCGCAGTCGCGGCCGGGACCGCTGATGCGCCGCCGCCCTCTTTCCGGGCTCGCGCGGTTCGCGCGGCCGCCAGGACCAGCGTTACGGGAATGATCAGGAGGTTCTGGTCAGCTTGACGATCGTCGCGAGGGCGAGGGCGGTCTGGTTCCCCGCGGCGTCGCTCCACGCCGCAGCGGCGGCCACGACCGACGAGGTGTCGTTGATCGCCGTGCCCGCCCAGAGCCCGAAGCCCTCGTCGCTCATCCCGAGAAGGCGCCCCGCGGCCGGGAAGAGGAACACCGCGATGATATTGAAGAGGAAGATCGTCGAGATGGCCTGCGCGATGTCGCGCTCCTTGGCGCCGATCACCGGGGCTGTCGCGGCGATGGCAGAACCGCCGCAGATGCAGGTGCCCACGCCGATCAGGATCGCCTGATCCTCCGGCACGCGTAAAAGACGCCAAAGCGCCGCCATGGTGCCGAAGGCCGCCAGCACCGTGCAGAGCAGGACCGCGAGCGACTTCGAGCCCACGATAAGCACGCGGGTAATCTCCATCTCGAAGCCGAGCAGGACGATCGCGTACTGCAGGACTTTCTTGCCGGCGAAGACGAGCCCGGCCGCCGCCCGCGCCGGGCGAAAGAATTGGCCCGCGGCGACGCCCAAAACCAGCGCGAAGACCGCCGCGCCGATGACGGGCACTTTCCCGCCGGCCCACCAAGCCGCCGCGGCGATCGTACCGGCCATGGCCAGCCCGGGAAGATAGGAGACCGCGCGCCGTAGCGCGCTCGTTCGCTCTTTCATAAGCGGGCATGATAGTTGAAAATAAAAATAATTTCAAATTATAGTTTTTAATGATATTATAATATTTACTTATGATAGATATCCGATTGCGCTCCTTCCTCGAGGTCTGGCGGAGGAAAAGCTTCACAAGGGCGGCGGAAGCCCTGAACGTGACCCAGCCCGCGGTTTCGCAGCATATCCGCCACCTCGAGCGGGAGCTCGGGCGCGCGCTCTTCGTCAAGGAAGGAAGGTCCATCGATCTGACGCCTGAGGGGGAATCCCTGAGGCGCTTCGCCTGTATGGTCGAGGCGGAAGAACTTCGCACCCTGGCCTGGATACGCTCGCGGCCAGAGGGGAGGGACCTTCGTTTCGGGGCGACGCGCACGATCGGAGAATTCGTCATGCCGGCGCCGATCGCGGCTTGGAATAGGCGCTATCCCGAATCGCGCGTCCAACTCGCCGTGGACAACTCGGCGGCGCTCTTCGCCGCGCTGGACGAGGGACGGCTCGATTTCCTCTTCGTGGAAGGGTCTTTCGATCGGGAAGCGTACTCCGTCGAAGTCCTCTTCCGCGACGCCATGGTGCCGATCTGCGCCCCGGGAAGCGGGTTCGCGGGAAAGGCCGTCGGAATCGCTGAGGCGCTCCGGGAAACCTTCATCGTGCGCGAGGAGGGCAGCGGCTCGCGGGGGCTCGTCGAGCGGGCCCTCGCCGGGGGAAACAGGACGATACGCTCCTTCTCGAGCGTACTGGAGATCGGGAATATCGGCGCGATCAAGGCGCTCGTCGCCGGCGGCGTCGGCTGGTCCCTGCTCTATGGAAGCTCCGTCGCCCGCGAACTCGCCGAGGGAGGCCTCGCCCGGTTTTCCCTGGAAGGCATGGATATTTCCCACAACTATTGCTTCGCCTGCCTGAAAGGCTCCCCCCGCGAGGACGAGTTCAAGGTGTTCCTGGAGCATTGCAGGCGCTTCGCTCCCGCAGCCGAGCCCGCCTGAGGCAGGCGGCGGGGCCACGCGGCCGAAAGCCGTTGCCGCCGGAACGCGGTAGCCGCCGGAGCGCGGATTCAGTACTTTTTGAACGCGGGCCTCAGTCCGCGAGGAGCCCTCATGTCAGCAAACCGCGCGCGAAAAATATCGTCTTTCGCCATCGCCACGATCGCCGTTGTCCTCGCGGTATCGGTATTCGCGGGATGCTCGACGACGGCTCTTGCCGGCAAGCCCGGGGCGACGGTTCCGCCGCTGGCGACCGAAGCCCTCGCCGGCAACTCAGGCGTCGTCGTGGAGCTGGGCCGCTGGGCGGTTTTCAGCCCGGCATCCGGCGCCCCATCGACGGGGTTCATCTTCTATCCGGGCGGCAACGTGGACTGGCGCGCCTACGCCCCCGCGGCGGGGGAAATCGCCCGCGCCGGCTTCCTCGTCGCCATCGCGCCCATGCCGCTCAAGCTCGCCGTCTTCGACGCGAACGCCGCCGACGCGATCATCGCCGCCTTCCCGAAGGTCGGCCGCTGGACCGTTGGCGGGCATTCGCTCGGCGGGGTGATGGCCGCGCGCTACGCGCGCAAGCATGAAGGGAAGGTCGCGGGCTTGATCCTGTGGGCTTCATATCCCGCGAAGTCGGACGATCTCTCGAAGTCCGCGCTCCGGGTCGCTTCGATCAGCGGCAGCCTCGACGGGCTCTCGACGCCCGCGAAGATCGCGGCCTCCCGCGCCTTGCTGCCGCCATCGACGGCTTGGACCGTCATCGCGGGCGGCAATCACGCCCAGTTCGGCTGGTACGGACCGCAGAAGGGCGATAATGCCGCCGCCATAGCGCCCGAGTCTCAGCAGGACGCCATCGTCGCGGCGAGCGTCGCCTTGCTCAAAAGCCTGGAATAGCCTCACTCGCCCAGCGAGAGCTGCCAGCCGATGCCGAACTTGTCGACCACGTAGCCGTAGAGCTTGGACCAGAACTGGGGACCGAGATCCACATGGACCTTGCCGCCTTCCTTGAGGGCGCCGAACCAGCGGGCGAGTCTCTCAGGATCGCTCTCCTGCACCAACAGGGTGATGTTGTCGCCGGCGGTGAAGGGCATCGTGGGGGGCGTGTCCGAGAACATGATCTTGCTGCCCGCGAATTCGACCTCGGCGTGCATCACGAGATCCTTGGTCGCCGGATCGGGCGCGGGTCCCGGTCCGGGAGGCATGTCGCCGTAGGCCATGATCTTCGGCTCGGGTGCCTCGAACGCCTTGGCGTAGAATTTCACCGCTTCCCTGCAATTCCCTCGAAAATTGACATATGCTTGAATGGCCATGCGAACCTCCCCGCTCGAGTCTCGGAAATGTATGGCTCTAATATAGTAAACCGCTAATAAATCGACCACTTTCAAGCAATCGGACAGGATAAGACGGGATCTTGCAGGACCGACAGGAATGGACGTCTTGCGCGAGTCCGCGAAAGCCGGCCATGATGGGGCATGATCAACAACGACATCATGATCCGCCTGCGCTACGCGCTCAATATAACCGACCTCAAGCTCGTCGAGCTGTTCGAGCTGGCCGGCATGCCGCTCTCGGCGGAGGCGCTGCGCCCGCTCTTCCTCAAGGAGGACGAGGAGGGCTCCCGCGAATGCGACGGCCCGACGCTGGGCGCCTTCCTTGAGGGCCTGGTCGTCAGCAGGCGCGGCAGGAAGGAAGGCGCCCCCTCGGCCAAGCCCGCGTGGGTCACCCAGCCTTCGAACAACGACGTGCTCAAGGCCGTCCGCATCGCGCTCCAGCTGCGCGAGGAGGACATCGTCGCGATCCTGCGCTCCGTCGACGTCGACGCCTCGAAATCCGAGATCAACGCCCTTTTCCGCCGCAAGGATCAGGACAATTTCCGCCTCTGCGGCGACCAGTTCCTGCGGAACTTCCTGGCGGGGGTCACGAAGAAATACCGGGTTTGAGAAATTCGATATTCCGAGGGGGAGGGCCCGCATGAAGTTGCGCGAGTACGAGTACATCCAGACCATCGCCAGGGAGCAGAACATCACGCGGGCGTCGGAGCGCCTCTTCATCTCGCAGCCCGCGCTGAGCCGCTTCCTCAAGAATGTGGAGGACGATCTCGGCACCCTGCTCTTCGAGCGGATCGGCAAGAAAATGGTGCTGACGCCCGCGGGGAAAATTTACGTGGAGCGGGCGCGCGAGATCATCGACCTGGATTTCCTGATGCGCAACACCATCCAGGAGATGGACAAGCGCGTCGACAAGCTGAATATCTGCTATCCGCTGATACGCTCTCGGCTGATGGCGAAATCGGTGTTCCCGGTCTTCCACGCCAGCTACAAGAACACGCAGATCGCGGTTTCGGTGGCCAGCCAGAGCATGATACAGGATTTCCTGCAGAACGGGAAATCGGAGCTGGCGCTCGGCGTCGTCTCCGCCGAATACGAGAAGCTTTTCTGCAGCCACAGGATCGCCGAGGAGGAAATGGTCCTCGTCGTTCCCAAGGGGCATCCCGTGATCGAGAAGGCGGAGGCGAGGGACGACTGCAATTTTCCGTTCATCGACGCCCGGCATATCGCGAAGGAATCTTTCGTGCTGCCATCTCCGGTGCTATACAGTGGCCGCTTCGCCGAGAAGTATTTCATCGACCACGGGATCACGCCCACAGTCTCGATGCGGATGAACCTGACGGGCGACGTGTATCAGCACATCATCGAAGGCAATGGCATCGCGATGCTGCCTTCGGTCCCCCTGCAGGCCATGGATCTTGAGGATGACCTTGCGTACCTGTCGCTGGAGGACAGGACGCGCATGCACACCGTCGCGCTCCTCTGCAAGAAAAGCCACGTCCTGAACCCGATCGAGCGCTCGCTGCTCGAGATAATACGGCATTGCTACCATTGACGATTTCCCGCGAACCATAATCAAAAGGGTATCGTTACCATGATTTTATAATATTGGTGCGCTGAAAATACCCATGGTACCTTTTCACGCAAGAGAATTGGCTTAAATAAATTCTCTGCAAAAGGGGAGGTACCTTGATGAAGAAGCTGACAATCGCGCTTCTCGCGCTGTTCATGGCGTTCGTGTGCGCGGGATTTTCCTTCGCCGGCGACGGGAAGACATCGACCGTCGTGAACCGCGCGGCCATGGGAACGAAGGACTGGAATGATCCCGCGCTTAAACTCAAGCTGCGCTGGAGCGGGGTGAACTTCTACGAGTTCGTCCTGCCGAACGGAAAAACGATCGTGATGGATCCGTATTTCGACACGGAACCGGCGGGCGGCCACAATGAATTCAACTATACGCCGACGAAACTCGCCGCGGGCGACTGGGTGAACGGAGCGGATTACATCGTTTTGACGCATGGCCATTTCGATCACGTGAACGACCTCGGTTCGGTGCTCGCGAAATACCCCAAGGCGCACGTGATCGCGCCCGAGCACGTATGGCCGGCCATCATGTGGCAGCTGAAGCTCGAATACCCCACGCATTATTTCCACGAAGCCGCGGCCCTCGACGAGCTCGAGTTCAAGGATTTCACCTTGGAAACCTGCCGCTCGAACCACAATGTCGCCAGCCCGCCCAAAACCGACACGATGAAGACCAAGGCCTACTCCGACGCCAGCGGGAACATCAATTTCTACGAGCTCTATCGGACGATCTACGAGCGCGAGATCATGAACGGCAGGATCACCACCGAGGACGGCTTCTCCATCCTGATCTGGAATTCCGAAATGCAGGCCGACGGTTACGGCTATGAGGATCGCGCCTGGTTCTACCGCAACACGAGCCCCGATCTCTTCATGTACCAGGTCGCCGGCGCCAGCTTCGACTATGATCGCCGGAAGCCGAACTACAAGCACATGGCGGAGTGGATCGCCTCGATCGGCGCGACCTCGGCCCTGCCCGAGCATCAGCAGCACTATTCATACGATGAGCTCGACGCCATGGCCGGCGTGTTCAGCGCGCTCTGCAACACCAAGCAGGTCCCGACCGAATTCCTCACGCCCGAAACCGGCGTCTGGTACGGCTATACTAAAGACACCACCGGCAAGGTCAATGTCTACAAGCTCGTCAACACTCCGAAAAAATAACGCCCAATCTGTAGGCGATTAATTCGGAAATTGCATTTGTGATGTCCCTGGAGGCGAGCGCCTCCGGGGACAATTTCTTTCAATCATTACTCATATGAGCATCACCTTGTTTAGCATTTGCACTGCGCCGATTTCGATCTTCGAGAACGCGAACCACTTCTTGCCCAAATCTTTGAGCGAGGCGCCGATATGATAAATTTCCTTGTCGTCGATAATGATGAATCGATCGTGGGAGTTCTGGAATTCCTTGACATGTAAAGGTTCGTATTGTGTATTGAATTTTTCGACATCGGTTTTCAGCTGAGTTGAAATTGCTTTAGTTATAAGTGTAACAGTCACTCCTTCCTTTCTCTTGGAAAAAAGCTGCAACACACTATCATCGATGTAATTATCTATCAGGATAAGAGAATTGTTAGCCGATCGAATAAGGTCCGATACAAACTTCCAAGCTTCAAAGACCTGACCATCGAAGAATATGCCTTGTTGAGGTTTTATCGATGAATACTCTAAGGCATTCAGAACTCTTTCAACTTTCTTTTCAGTCTCCAACTGCTTGAGCTCGAGAGAATCAAGGCGGTAGAAAACTTGAATGTTATCTCTGAGGAAGCGACGCATAGAGACGAATGCATTCATAATCTGGATACTGACTTTAATGGCAGTATCGCTGCGAAGGACTGTTGAAAGCATGGCAACGCCCTGCTCAGTAAAGGCATAAGGTAAAGTTCTGCGGCCACCCCAACTTGAGGTCGCAAATTGCGACTTCAAGATATCCAGATCAGCCTCAGACAGTTGAAACATGAATTCGGCTGGAAATCGATTGATATTTCTTTTCACCTGTTCATTGAGCCGTTTGGTATCAACTCCATATAAACGCGCAAGTTCTTCATCGATCATGACTTGAAGGCTGTGAATAGTGTAGATTCGGTCTTGAATGTCGGCAGTTGCGATTTCGCTATTTTCACTCATACCTTACCTTCCTATCATAGATGAAACAGCTTTAAGGTCGCAATTTGCGACCTTAAACCATTCAATCTTGAGGTCACGGATTGTGACCTCAAGACACCTATTTAGGAACTGAGTGAATTCTGCCTTGTGCTTCACCGATATGGAAATGTCGATTAATCACCCATCCGCGCATGCGCAAGCGACATGATCCTCATGCTGTCGGAGATGTTCATGCCGGCCTGCTTTTCGGGCGGGAAATGTTTCTTGTAGTCGGTGAACATGGGCTGGTCCTTTAGGACGCGGATGCCGAGGCCCCAGCCCTCGAGCTCGGACACGCTCTCTATGCTCCAGTGGAGGTAGGCGCTCTTGTCCATACCGCCGGCGTCGATCACTTTTTTGTTGGTGACGTCCTTGCCCATCTTCGAGCAGTAATCAAAGACGAGGTCGATGCCGCCGAAGCTCTCCCTGAAATCGGCGAACAGGCGCCTGACGCGCTCCTCCTCGAAATAGTACAGCACGCCCGCGAAGAGGGCGATCGCGTCCTTCTTGTTTTTAATCACGTCGAGCCAGCCCTTGTCGAAGACCGACGCGGCGATGAAGGTCCTGTCGGCGTCCTCGGGGATGTAGCGCTTGCGGAGGGCGATGACGTCCGGCAGGTCGAGCTCGTACCACGCGCTCGCGCCGTCGCGGACGCGGTCGTAGGTGGTGTCGAGCCCGCAGCCGACGTTGATGACCGAGCAGCCTGGATGCGCTTCCTGATAGGCGCGCAGCTCCGCGTCGAAGTAGAGGCTGCGCGCGATCCATGCCGCGCGCGTCAGCGGATCGATGTTCTTCTCGAAGGCGCCGAAGTCGTACTCCATGGACGCCACGATCTCACCGGCTTTCTCGTCGACCAGTAGGGGGGGCTCTTTCCGCATCTCCATAGCGCGGCCCCAGAGGGGCATGAGCATTGTGCGCTGGACACTGCCGAGATTAGTCGTTGCAGTTTTTATTATCGCCCTCCAGGTTGATGATGATTAACTACAGTATACCGAAGGTCCTAAAAGCTTCGGTGCTGCTCATGCCGCCCTCGATCGCCTTGCGGACGGCTTTCTCGCCGCGGGCTTTCTCGAGCGCCTTCTCGATCACCTCATGCATAATTTTCTGGGGAACCACAACCACTCCATCGACATCGCCGAAGATCAAGTCGCCCGGATTTACGAGGACCCCATCCACTTCGATGGGGCAGCGGAAATCCGCCACCTGGGTGCGCACGCTCGAATCCTGCGCGAACCGGCCGCGGGAGAAGACCGGGAACCCTTGCTCGAGCATCTGCGGAGTGTCTCGATGATAGCCGTTGATGACGGCCCCGGCCGCCTTGCGCATGCGCGATGTGGCGGTCAGCAGCTCTCCCCAATAGGCGCATCGCATCATTCCCCCGCTGGCGAGGTATATCTCGTTCTCCTCGAGCTGATCGAGCGCCTCCGTAAGCAGTCCGAAAGGCTTCTTTTGCGGACCGTAGACATCGATCATCAAGACCGGCATGGCGAATCCCGCCAGCTTCATGCCCGGGGAGGCGGGCTGAATGGGCTGGGGAAGAAATTGATGATAGAGACCATAGGTATCGAGGATGTCCCCCACGACCGGGGTATAGAGAGAGGTCGTTATCTTATCGAGAATATTGCTGTTCATCATCGCGCTTCCTCCCTGCTGGAGCCGGATGAGGGCTCCTTAAGAAATGTGCGAAAGATTGTTGACGCTACCGACGCTACCAAAAGGTTGTTGACGCTACCACTCTTATCCACCTAATTCAGCAGAAAGCATGTAAACTATATAGTAAAAGCAGAGCCATATTAATGTGACTGTTTGCATGCTTATAATATTTTTTTTCTATCAATACTAAAGAAGTCGAGCAAAAGCGCTATTATGCTTTGACTTTCAACGGGCAATTTCCCCACTTCTGGCAAATCAATTATATATGCATATGACTCGAAATATTTACTGATATCAAATAATTTTGACGCGATAGTCGCTTTACTAAAGTATTCTGCCAGAATCTCGGCCTTAATATTAGATATGTCAGATTCAACGGCTTCCTTAATTGTATCTCTATGTATTGTTGAGCCATTAGGAATTGATGAAAGAAAACTCTGAATATATCCAATAATTTCTTTTGTACGCTGATATCCTGTTTGGCCATACCTAAAAAACATATCTAGAGATTGCTTTCTTTGTTCTTCTTCAATAAACGATAGATCTTTCATTGAATAATCTAATACAATAAGAAAATATGAAATATAAAGATACAACAATCGTCTAGATAGTTCGTTTTTATTAGATGTAATACAATATTCTAGTATTTCTTTTATGCTCTTTAAGATACGATTACATGTATTAAAATTGATATCCTTTATAAGAAGTGTTTTTATTTCATCAGTCTTTTCTTTCCAATTTCCATATAAATCGCCGATTGATTCCTTTTTCATCAACTCGATGAAATCCTCTTCTGTAATTCTTGTCCTGGTAATTCTCTTAAATCTTTCTTCTATTCTAATTATTAAGTTTCCATCAAGAACATTGATTTTGTTTCTTTTCCCAAATTCTGATACATCAGGCCTATTGTCAGTAGTTGCAACAATCGCTTTATCCATTCCTAAAGCTTCTTGAAGACCTTTAGTCCAAAATATTCGTTCTATCGCCTGTGGAGTTTTCTTTTTCTTGATATCGACAATTGTTTTTTCTCTAGAAAAAGGCGATGACTTGCTATAAAGAAATAGATCAACATCTGTTACATCAAATTCTTTAAATGTGAATTTCACTGAACGAATAACGTAATATCCTAATTCAAGAAAGTAATCCCGAAGGAGTTCTTCAGTTCTTTCTCCCTTTGCCAGGTATTCAATCATCAAAGATCTCCTGTTCTAATACTTTCAAGTATTTCACTAACACTTCTTTTGATTGGAGTAGTAAGCTGTTTTCTAGTAATACTTCTGTTTTGTTCAGGAGGAACAAATCCTGATATTGAAGCAGAAGGTAGCACAGAAAGCATACTCGATACTGTTGAACCTTCAAGAATAACTGCTAAAGCCAACTTCCCGACATCTGCTTTTAGTAATTTCATAGAATACATGCCATTAGCTTCCTGCTTAACTTTTACAACGCCTTTCATCTCCAAGACTTTATAATCTTGCCCGATTGCAGTTGCTGGGCCAACCCATAAGCCATTGATTAAATTTTTCATAAGTGACTCAATCATTCTTATTCGCCCATAGCTACTACTTCTTTTTGTCATCCCATAAGTTAGTGATGCGACAAAAGCCTTAGCTAAATCGAAGGCGTCATCTATTTGAGAAGAACTAAACTTACAAAATGATGAAGGCTTAGTAACAAATAAACACTCACCAATTTCATTTACTATTGAGCTGACGTCGTATATCCCTATAGATTGTAGCTTATTAAAAAGATCAGTGCCCATCAATTTTACAATGTTCTCTAAGGGTTCACACCCCGATACATTTATTAGTTCGTTGGCCTCTTTCATCTTTTGAGCTTCACTTGGAGATAATGCTGCTAAAACATTAGATATCTTTGTAATATCTTGATTTCTGAAGAGATTCCCATTAAAAAGCAATTCCTTAAAGTCACGAGTTGTTTCATAATCAAAAAAGCCAATGCTTTTAGATCGGTTGATGACATCTGACGAAGTTGAATAATCTAGTCCATATAGGTCACTTACATATTCAATTGCCTTTCCTGAGAGAATAGGTGATTCTGATGCTTTTTCTGACAAATCTATTACAGCGTCTTCAACTTTATTAGGTTCATTCTCTTCAAATATTCTTGTTGTGTATTCAAGAATGCTTGCAGATGTCAATGCTAAAACTTCGATACCATCTGATCCTTTATTAATTAAACGTTGTTTGCTTAATATTTCAATAATATTTGGAAGTTCTAGTTTTCTGTTTATGCCAGCAACAGCAGCCAATGCTGCTACCCTTCTGTTTGATAGTGTTAACTGTTCCGTGCTAGATATTGAACTTAGTAAAGCAGAACATTTTCCTGCCAATATTATTTCTTCAAATTCAGACTGAACACCTGTCACATTATCTATCTTGTTTTTATGGTGCAATATCCATGCACCTTTTGTTTTATTATCCATTTTTTCCCCTTTAGGATTTTATTTAGATTTATACTATTCTTTAAATTATTCTGGTCTCCTAATTACTGCCAACGCCTTATCCAGCCCATCCGCAAACTGCTTTGTCTCTTTAGCCGTCCTGTGGGAGCCCTTGGGCTGGGGCGGCATGATTCCTAACAAGCGCATTTCGGCGGTGGCGTCGCGCAGGGAGCGGCGCTCGGAGGCGTTCTCCTTGGTGTAGAGGACGCCGCGGTCGCTCAAGGTGGCTATGCCGAGGTTGGCGAGGCGCTCGGCGAAGGGGATGTCGCGGGTGACGACGAGATCCTCCGCCGTCGCGTTCTCCTCGATGTAGTGGTCGGCGGAGTCGGCGCCGGCGGGGACGAGGACGGTGAGCGCGGCGGGGACGTCGGGGAGCTTGCGGACGGAGACGAAGCGGACGGGGATGGCGGCGCTCCGCCGCACCAGGATGGGGCGGATGTCCCGCGGGGCGGAGTCACCGTCCACCCAGATCGTCACGATAGAGCCTCGCCCGAGCCGACGCGCGCGCGGTAGACCACGCAGGGGCCGCGCAGGGAATATCGCTTGCAGGCGGCGCCGATGAAGAGCGATTCGCCGCGCTTGAGGGTTACGCCGGCGGCGCCGCCGCGGCGGGATGCCTCGCCGCTCGCGGCGAGGGCGCCGGAGGCGCAGTCGATCGTCGCCTGGCCCTCCGTGCAGAGGAGTATCTCCGGCCCTTCCGAATCGGCCAACGCGGGCTTCCGGTCGGCGAGCGCGAAACGCGAGAGCTCGAACTCGCGCGCGGGCGTGTGCCAGATCGCCTCGCGGGGATCGCCCGACGACGCGCGCGGCTCCACGAATCTCGTAGAGGCCGAGAAGTCGAGATTGCCCAATAGCTCCGTAACGTCGATGTGCTTGTGCGTCAGCCCGCCGCGGATCACGTTGTCCGACGGCGCCATGATCTCCAGGAGCGTCCCTTTCAGGTAGGCGTGCATCACGCCCGCGGGCACATAGATGCCCTGGCCCGCCTTGAGGCGGTGCACCCCCATGAAGAGCGGCGAGATCGCGCCCGGATCGTGAGGATAGTGCTGATAGCACATGATCGTCGTCTCGCCCGCGGCGCGGGCGGCCTCGTCGCCGGAGGCGATGAGTTCCTTGGCGCGGGACGTGGCCATGGCCTCCAGGTGGGCCTTCTCCTTGTCGCGCAGCGTGAGCGCCTTGGAGAGGAGCGAGCGGAAGGAAGCCTCGCCCGCGTCGGGGGAAAAGCCGAAATATTCGCGTAAGGAAGGGCCCAGAAGCTCGGCGGCCTCGGCCGCGGACCTGAAGCCGCACAACGCGGAGAAATCCGAGAGCGCCACCGCAAGCTCCGGCTTGGGGTTGCGGTCCTTGTAGTTGCGCTCGGGCGCGTCGCGCGCGACGCCGAGGGCGTCCTCGCGGTCGAAACCTTCCCGCGCGTGCGCCTTGTCTGGATGCACCTGGATCGAAAGCGGCATCGAGGCGGAGAGCACCTTGAAAAGGAAGGGCAGGTCGCCGAACTCGGCGAAGACCTCCTCGCCGAGGCTCTTTATCGGATACTCGCGGATGTACTTGGGAAGGGGGAGGGCCGAGCCGTCGGGCAGCACGATGGACGAGGGATCGTCCGGGTGGGCGCCCATCCAGAATTCGGCGGAGGGCTTGGCGCCGTCCGTCTTGATGCCCGCCCAATCCTTGAGCCCGTCGTAGCTGCCCCATGCGTAATTGCGGATCGCGTTCTTGAGCGCGAAAAGGGGAATCGCGTCGTCGTAGGTGGTCTTCATCGACCTTGCATTGTACCAGCCCTCGCCTGATCGGGCAATCGAAAACGTGAAACTGCGCGTAGAAACTCGGCGCCGCGTTTTCGCGAGCGCGTTCGCGCGCGCCTAGGCGTCGAGGAAGCGCGCCACTTCCTGCTCGATCCTGTCGATCTTGTCGGGGATCAGCCTGCATCGCGGCAGGCTCTCCACGAAAAGCTGCCCGTAACTGGACGCGGCCAGGCGCGAGTCCAGGACCACCGCCACGCCGCGGTCGTCCGAATGGCGGATCAGCCTGCCGAAGCCCTGCTTGAACTTGATGATCGCCTCGGGCACCGAAATCTCCATGAAGGAGCTGCCGCCGCGCTTCTCCACCGCCTCGGCGCGCGCCTGCTGGATGGGATCGCTGGGCACGCGGAAGGGCAGCTTGGTGATCACCACCATCGAGAGCGTCTCGCCGGGCGCGTCCACGCCCTCCCAGAAGGAGTCCGTGGCGAAGAGCACCGACGAGATGTCGTTGCGGAACATCGAAAGCAGGCGCGAGCGGTCGTCCATGCCCTGGCGGAGGCAGGCGATGCCCGCCTTCTCCATGATGGGCCGGGCCTTCTCGTAGGTGGCCGAGAGGATGTCGTAGCTCGTGAAGAGGACTAAGGCGCGCCCCCGCGAGGCGACGAGGAGCCTCACGACGGCGTCGCCCACGTAGGCCTTGTAGGCTTCCTTGGCCCGCTGGGGATTGGGCGCGCCCGTGTCCACCGCGAGGAGGGCGTTCGTCGAGAAGGGGAAGGGCGAGGGATAGTGCTTCGTCTCGACGTCGGAGCGCTGGCGGTTGATCCCGACGCGCTTCATCCAGAAATCGAAGGTGCCGCCCACCGAGAGCGTGGCCGAGGTGCAGATCACGGTGCGGATCTTCTCGAACACGGAGCGTTCGAGGATGGCCGCCACCTCCAGGGGCGTCGCGTTGAACGATATGAAGATGTCCTTCTGCGAGGTGCGCGACTTCTCCAGCCAGATGATCGAGTCGGGGTTGGCGTCGAAGTCCTTGATCCGCGCGGCGAGGTCCGAAAGTTCGTTGAAGCCCCGCGCTATCAGCTTGATCTCGAAGGCGGCCGGGTCCTGCGCCCGCGACTCGGGCAAGGCGTCCAGGAGTTCGGTGATCGCCTTGGTCAGGGCCAGGATCGCGCGCTGGAGCCTGCCCGCGGGTTCGCAGATCGCCTGGACGATCTCGGGGCTCTTGTCGCGCAGCCGGATCGTCGTCTCGGTGCCGAAAAGACGAAGGGCCGAGGCTTCGAGATCGCCCATCGCGGCCTGGATCTCCTTCATGGCCGGATCGAAGGCTTTCAGGTCCTTGGCGGCCACGCAGGGCATGGCGGAGAGCTTGGCCAGGACGCCGAACTGGCTCGTCCGGTGCTTGCGCCAGAGCCGCGCCAGCTTTTTCAGCACCGAGAAGCGCGTCAGGCTCTCCGTGAAGAGGCTCGTCGCGCTCCACTCGATGGAATGGGCCTCGTCCAGCACGAGCGAGGTGTAGGCGGGGAGGATGGAGGTCTGCTCCAGCCCCGAGCCGCGCTGGCGCGCCGAGATGTCGGCGAAGAGGAGGTGGTGGTTCACGACGATCACCTGGGCGTCCGCGGCGCTCTTGCGCACGGCGAGGACGTGGCAGTGCTCGCGCGAGGGGCAGCGGATGGACAGGCAGGCGTCGGCCTCGGAGCAGACTTTGCCCCAGACCTGGTCGTCCACGCGGAAGGGCAGGTCGGCGCGGTCGCCGGAGCAGCCGGCCTCGTTCCAAGCCTGGATGCGCTTCAAGGGGCCGTCCGCGTCCAAGAGGATGCCTTCCTCCTCGATCGCCTCGGCCAGGCGGCGCTTGCACAGGTAGTTGCCGCGGCCCTTGATCAGGACGGCCTTGGGCTTCTTCTTGAAGATCGAGGACACGAGGGGGATGTCCTTGGCGAAGAGCTGGTCCTGCAGGGTGATGGTGGCGGTGGAGATGACGACGCGCTCCTCGTTGCCGAGGGCCCAGGCGATGGCGGGCACCAGATAGGCGAAGGACTTGCCGACGCCCGTTCCCGCCTCGGCCGCCAGGATGCCGCCGTTGTTGAAAACCGAGGCCACGTCGGAGGTCATCGAGATCTGGGACTCGCGCGGCTCGAAGGCGGGCATCTTCTGCGAGAGCTTGCCGCCGCGGTCCAGGGCGCCGGCGAGGCCCTCCTCGTCGAGAACGCGGTAGGTCTTGCGGCGGACGGGCTCGGCCACCACGAAGACTTCGGCGACCTCGTTGTCGACGATGTAGCTGCCCACGCCGTAGGAGCCCGCCTCCGCCGCGATGCCGACGTCGGCGTCCGAGGGCTGCAGGAGGCCCGAGGGGTGGTTGTGGATGAGGACGGAGCCCTTTTCGAAGTAGGGCCCTAGGGCGGGGACGGCGTCGGCGGTGCCGCGGGCGACGACTTCGATCGAGAAGATGAGGCCGGCTTCGTCCAGGTTGCCGATCGCGAAGATTTCGTTGCCGCCCGCCGAGGCGATGGCGTCGCGCAGCTCGGCGCAAACCGCGGGCGTGAGGCGCTGGCCGGCCTCGACGTGGGCGCTGTGTGCCTGGGGCATTAGAGCGAGGCTCCGAAGCCGTAGCTCAAGGACAGGGCGGCGCCGCCGGCCAGCGCTTCGTCGAAGGCCCAGGCCGCCTCGAAATAGGCGCTGAGCGTGGTTTCGGCCCCGAGCCCCGCGAGGAGGGCGAGCTGGGCTTCGGCGCGCGCGAAGGCGGAGGTCGGGGCGGCGAGGCCGCCCTCGTGTTCGAGGAGGGCGCCGCGCAGGCCGCCGAAGAGGGAAAGCCGGCGAATCGCCCAGCCAGGCAGGAGGGGCATGGCGATTGGGCCGGGCTTTTTCCACAGGTCGACGGAGGCCAGCCGCGCGCTCGCCTCTGCGTAGGCGTACCAGGGGGAGCCGCCGCCCAGGCCTGAGTACTCGCCGTAGGCGGGGTAGGGGATGGAGAGCGCCGAGAGGTAGCCCGCGCCGCCCGAGGCTACGGAGCGGCCCGTGGGCGAGAAGAGGGCGCTTTCGTCGGGCGACCAGGCGCCGTAGAGGGAGAGGCGGAGGCCCGGACGGGCTGTGGCCAGGGTGAGCGCTCCTTTCAGCGCGACCGCCCGGCCGATGCCGGGGAGGATCTCGCCGTCGGCGCCCGCCTGGAGGGAGACGCCGCGCTCGTCGAAGGGGGCGAAGGGCTCCTCGCCCAGGGTGGTGAAGCCCGCGGAGACGCTTCCCGCGAAGGAGGTGTAGCCGTAGGCGGGCGCGAAGAAATCGCCGATGGCGTAGCCGGACTGGAGGCCCGCGAACTGGGCGGAGGCATTGGTCCAGAGGGTGTTCTGCAGGGGCACGAGGCTGTGCCAGAAGGCGTGCGCAAGCCGCAGCGCGGTGACGCGCGTGGGCGAGGCCTGGGCGCCGGCCGCCCGGTCCGAAACCGCGAGGGTCAGGCGCTGGCCGCCCGCGAGGAGGGTTATGTCGAGGGCTTCCTCGGGCAGTGCGGCGTCCCAGCGGAAACCGCCTTGCGCCTGCCAGGAGAGGCGTTCGGTAAGGTCCTGGCCGACGGCGACGAGGCCGCCCGAGTTTTGGCTCAGGTAGGGGTAGCGCGTGGTCGAGGCCAGGCGCGGAAAGAGCGTGGGCTTGATGGGCGCGGGGGCCGCGGCCGGCTGCGCCGGGGCGGGGGCGGCCTGAGGCGCGGCGGCCGATTGAGCCTGGGCGGGAGCTGCAGGCGCGGCGGCCAGGGCCGCGCGGAACTCCTCCAGCGGCACCCAGGCGGCATCGAGCCTGTCGTAGCCCGCGGCGAGGGCGGCTCGGTCGGCGGAGACGATGCGCAGCTCGCGCAGGCCGTCGCCCATCTCGGCGCGGTAGACGATCGAGGTTCGGCCCGAGGGCGCGGGCTGGCCGGCCCCGCCGAAGGGCGCGGCTTTCTGCAGGAGGAGGAGGGGCTTGCCGCTGCCGGCCGCGTCCGCGCTCGCCCCTGAGCCGCTGTCGAGG
>MTLD01002320.1_pt3 | contig 21274 bp, 14 predicted proteins | sample 1982471 | NCBI WGS metagenome assembly MTLD01 (sample SAMN05712604, study PRJNA340218) | biofilm metagenome | isolation source: sample SPM anode biofilm adapted to -50 mV | place: USA | collected 2012-02-03 | reverse complement strand
CGGTGGCTGAATTCAACTCTGTTTCAAATGACTCCTCAATGTAGCGGAGTGCATCTTTTGTGGCACCATGAACTTGAGGAACGCATCTGAATGAATATGGGTCTTGAACGTCGGCCTTTTCTCTGTTAAGCAACTCACTACCATCCAAAATTTTGCGAATCCGATCTGCTGTTTCGATTTGACCTTTATGTGGTCTTATCTTATGTACTCCTTCGGTGAAAGGCTCTTTTCTTCCATTGAATGCATCGAGCGATGTTGCAGCAATTATATCTGCAAGTGCCGACAATTTCTTTGCTTTAAGCAGATTATTTATGCTGTATGCCAGCATAAACTGGGTTCCGTTCAACAGCGCCAAACCCTCTTTAGAAGCGAGAGTAAGCGGTTCCCAACCCAATTTAGGCCAAAGCTCTTCGGTCTTAATCTTTACACCCTCAAACCAAACCTCACCAAGACCAATCAACGGCAATGTCATATGAGCCAACGGAGCCAGGTCGCCCGAAGCACCCAACGACCCTTGCTGATATACCACAGGAATTACATTGTTGTTAAACATATCTGCAAGCCTCTGTACAGTCTCAATTTTTACACCGGAATAACCGTATGAAAGCGAGATAACTTTGAGCAAAATCATCAATTTTACAATCTCTTTCGGAACCTCTTCGCCTGTACCGCAAGCATGAGACATCACAAGGTTCTTTTGCAACTGCGACAGCTTCTGCTTATCAATTTTTACGTTACATAACGAACCGAAACCGGTAGTAATTCCATAAATCGGCTCCTTTTGCTCATCCAATTTTCTATCGAGATACTCTCTACACTTCTTAATCCTCTCCTTATCTCTAATGCTCAACACAATTTGAGCCTCCCCATCCAAAAACATCACTAAATCTTCAATCTTCATTTTGCTTATGTTTTGTTACAAAATTCTTTCTATTTCTTACAAATATACATAATTTACCAATATTATATTTAAACTTTTATAACTAACAGAACCAAAAATTTTACTTTCCATTATCACTTTTCTCGAAAATGTCTTTATAAAAATAAAAGAGGCCCACCAGTTTTTAGGTGAGCCTCTCGTTTAATATTTAAACAGTAATCCTAATATTGTGGATTTTGTTGAGGAATCAATGCCGGATTTGCATCCAGTTCTGCTTTTGGAATAGGCAGGATCGTCTTATAGAATGTTCTGTCTATAGTTGTTGAACGGTGAGTAATTGTTACCGAAGGATAGATAAAATCGTCATTAAATTGAACGGTTTTATTTAATCTCATCATATCAAAAAATCTTTGACCCTCTCCGAATAACTCCTTACTTTTCTCATCAAGAATCATATCAAGAGTAACAGTTGTAGAAGTTGCAGGAGCCAGACCAGGTGCACGTTTACGAATCTGATTCAGATAAATTGCAGCTTGACCCAGGTTAGTAGGGAGTACTGCTTCGGCAGCTATCAGATACACCTCCGATAATCTCATTACTTTAATGTTTACTGCTGAGGCAGATGATCCCTTATCTCCTTTAAGAGCAGAACCACCACAATACTTCAAACAGCTACCGTAACGATAAATTCCTGTTTCGGCATAAGACTCATCATAATCCATAATACCCTTTCTCACATCGGTAGGGTCTTGATTTAATCTTGCTAGGAAATAGTCACTTGCCATAAAATAACCTAAAGAGCCAGAAAGTTGAGATTTTCTAAGTAAATAATAACCTAAAGAAGACGTTCCCAGATCAGCTTCACTTGGATAAACTCCAATTTCAAAAATTGACTCGCTACCAAATTCGGAAGACCATGAGCTTACCCAATTTGCATTTGAGTAAAGAGTATACTTAAGGCTGTTAATAACGATTTCTGCTGCAGTTAAAGCACTGCCTGTATTTCCCATAAAGAGATTTACTTTTGCCTGAAGAGTCATATTTCCGTAATAGTTTATATAACCATTTGTTTTGTTTTTGGAAATAATAGGCTCAGCAGCTTTTAAATCTATCATAATTTGAGCATAAACCTCTTCCACTGTAGCTCTTGTAGGTTGAGCTGCAGCATCCAGAGGAGTAAGAATAAGTGGAACACCGTATGAAGTCTTATCCATTGTATATGGCTTACCATACAACCTCACTAAGTCAAAGTAAAACAATGCTCTTAATGTAAGAGCCTGACCTTTATAGTCACTTAGTGTTGTTGAACCTAATCCGGCAGCTTCAATTTTGCTAATATTTTCTAAAAGATTATTAACTTGAAGTATACAGTGATAAATTTGCGACCAATAACCTGAGTATGAGTTAGATGATGCAGAATGATTAAAAACATACAATGCATCCAGTCCGCGACCTTGAGAGCGAATTGCAAAATCGCCACCTTTGGCATCGCCATACATAATAAAGTTTCTTCCATAATAATCCGAAGAAGCCATCTTTCGCATAATGCCGCTCAGGGCAATTTTTGCGTCGGCTGCTGTGAGGATTGAAGTAGCTGCGTCACCCTGGTTGCTAGGTTTAACATCGAGGAAACCCTCACACGATGTTAAAAGCACAACACTTAAAATCGTAAATAATAAATATATCTTTTTCATTGTTTCTTCAATTTATAATTAGAATGTTAATTCAATACCGAAAGTATAAGTCTTGCCAATAGGCATTTCCCAACCTCTGGTACCATATTCTGATACCTCAGGATCATATACTTTGTAAGCAGCTAATGTCCAAAGATTCAAACCATTGAAGTAAACTCTTGCTCTTGAAACATTTATTTTTTCAAGTATGTTCTTTGGAATATTATAACCAATAGAGATATTTTTAAGTCTCAAATAATCTGCTTTATGCATATGTCTGCTACTTTTTTGGTTAACATCTTCCTGGTCAATTGCTATACGCATAGGATATTCAGAGTTTGTATGTGTCGGAGTCCATCTGTTTTTATATGCATCTTCGTCCATAATCCTTTCCCAATAGTAACCATCATCGTTAACATCTTTACCGGCTCCGTCGTAAGTATAACCTCCGATTTTATAATTGAAATTCATCCCAAGAGAGATTCCTTTCCAGCTAAGATCGGTATTGATACCTCCGAATAATTTTGGATGAACGTTGCCAATAATAACTTCGCTTGCATCGGAATATTTAAAAGTAGCTGGACGACCATTTACAGTTGTAGTAGGAGTTTTATCGTTGTTAAGATACCAAACGTTTTTACCAGTTGCATCATCAACACCTGCCCACTCGAGCCCATACAGAGCTAAAGTAGATTTACCTTCTCTGTAAATAAATTTTGCTCTTGCATCTCCTCCGGTTGGATCGTACCATATAATATCTTGTCCACCGTAAAGCTTAGTGACTTTTGAATTAATTGTTGAAGCAGTAAATCCGGCACTCCAATTAAGATCTTTTCCTTTTATAATATCACCGTTAACTTCAATCTCTAAACCTTTATTATTTATTTCGCCAACATTTTTAAGAGTTGTGAAAAATCCTGTAACCATAGATACAGGAACGTCTTGAAGCAGATTTTTAGAATCTCTGTTAAAGAATTCAATCGAACCTGTAATTCTTTGTTTTAAGAATCCGAATTCTACGGCAATATTTGAAGTGTAACTTGTTTCCCATGTAAGGTTTTCATCTGCAATTGTACTAACGCCACCTCCGGGGAGTGTCATATATTTGCTTGAATATGAAGTAAGAGAGCGCCAACCGTAGTTATCACTTGGTAGTGTACCATTTACACCATATGATGCTCTTAGTCTTAGAGAACTAACGTAATCTATACTCTTCATAAATTCTTCTTTGTCAAGTCTCCATGATCCGGCAACTGACCAGAAATCGCCCCAACGTGTTTTTGGACCTAACCTCGAAGAGCCGTCACGACGATAAGATACCGAACCGTAATATTTATTATCGTAGTTATATTCGGCACGTGATAATAACGAGAGCATATTATTGCCTGAAAAATATGCGCTTGCGTCTAATACTCCGGCTGTGGAAACTGTATGAAGAGCACTTGATGGTAAATTTGTACCCTTAGCTCTCTGGAAATTCATTTTGTTTGATTCTGCTTCCCAACCAGCTAAAACTCCAATTGTATGTTTTTTGGCAAATGTTTTACCAAAATTCAATGTACTTGAAGATACTAACTTTTCATTAGTTGTGCTCATTTCTGTTACAGATCCTTTATCATTTGAGCCGCTGAAGTGATTAGCACTATAATACAAATGGTCAAAGTTCTGAGTATTATCATATGATAAAATTGATTTGAAAACCAATTCAGGAAGAATTTTTACAGTGAGTGATTCATTTGCAGATAGTTTCAGCATTTTTGAAGAGTTTTCCCACTCTTTATTATAATATACAGGGTTATATGCCAAACTACCATATCTTAATGTCCATGGTGCGCCTGTAACATAATCTGTTGGCCAGTATAAAGGCCACAATAGATTGCGTTGTTGGAAGAAATAGTTTGCACCGGTAGAACGTGTATCGTTAAATCCGGTTTTATTACTTTTGGCTATGTTAATGTTTGTTCCAAACTCTACATATTTTCCAACCTTTTGATTAAGGTTTACACGCCCTGTAATTCTTTCAAAATCGTTTATAACACTGCGACCTTGATCTTTTGTATATGAGAGAGAAGTATAATAATTTGAAGTTTCTGAAGCTCCGCTTACCGATAAATCATATGTTTGGAATACAGCTGTTCTGAATAATACATCTGCCCAGTCGAAATATTTACCTGCCCTGTCACCAGTTATTGTAAGAGAGTTGACAGTATTATCCGGAGCAGAAAATATATATCCGTGCTTATTAAATCTGTTATTCAACTGTTTAAGAGCAGCTATACTTGCGTCTTGTTGAGTTTTCCCCTGACTGTAAACTCCTGCATTCCAGAAGTTTTCATAATACATCTCAATTTGTTGTTCAGGAGTTGCAACTTCAAAGTTGTCTGTTGCGAAAGAAGGAGTAATACCTACAGAACTTTTAAAACTTACCGAAGTTTTACCCAATTTACCTTTTTTGGTTGTAATCATAAGAACCCCATTTGCTGCACGAGAACCGTATAAAGCAGAGGCAGCAGCATCTTTCAACACGGTAATTGACTCAATATCATTTGGATTAAGAGTGCTCATTACGTTGTTTGAAGTGTAAAGGTAACTGCTCATATTACCTGAGTTACCGGAAACAACAGGAACTCCGTCAATTACATAGAGAGGTTCATTTGAAGCATTCATAGATCCGATACCACGAACCCTGATTGCTGATGTAGAACCAGCTTGTCCGGAAATAGTTGAAATTTGCACACCGGCAATTTTACCAGTCAATGCGTTTTCGAATGATACAGTAGGAACATCTTTTATTGCATCACTCTTTACAACGCTGGCGGCTCCGGTGAATGTTCCCTTTGTGGCCGTACCGTAAGCAACAACCATTACTTCGTCAAGATTAACAGCATCCGGACTGAGCACCACATCTACTGTAGCTCTTCCGTTTACTGCCACTTCCTGAGTTGTAAATCCAATGAAAGAAAAAATAAGGACAGCATTTGAAGGAACTTTTTCCATTACAAATCGTCCTTCGTTATTAGTCATTGCACCCATCCCTTGCTGACCTTTAACCTGAATGTTGACATAAGGCATCGGAGCTCCTTCGTCCGACGAGGTTACCCGTCCCGTAACCTTAGTTTGTGCCGAAACTACACCTACAAGAAGTATAGAAGCGACAAATAAAAGAATTTTCTTCATAGATTAAATTAAATTAGTTTGATAAATAGGTATCTAGGCTCTAAAATTAACAAAAAAAAACAATATAAGTACCCTTAAATTTTGGAATTACTAAAAATAATTGGTTTTAAGCAGATATTTACTCCTTGAATACAAACATTTTCTTCAATTTTAACTACACTAATCTTTATGAAATCATATACATATCAATCAACTAATTAGAAAAAAAGGACGATGCCAATGTGCATCGTCCTTAAATTTAAATCTATAATTAATTGTTCTACAAAGAATTAATTCCTTGAACCATTTCTTGGAGGGAATTTACCGCCACGTCTGTCATTATCTCTTCCATGACCACCGCGATCTCCTTCCGGTCTTGGTCTGCGAACAGGCTCAACGTAACCTTCAGGTTTCTCAATTAATGCTTTTCTTGAAAGTCTCAATTTCCCTGTCTTTGCATCAACCTCTAGAAGTTTAACTTCTACCTCGTCTCCTACTTTAACAACGTCTTCAACCTTCTCTACCTTTTTCCAATCAAGTTCGGATATATGTAACAGACCCTCTTTCCCCGGAAGTATCTGCACAAATGCACCAAAATCTAGGATAGATACTACTTTACCTTTATATATCTGCCCCTCTTCCGGAACAGTTGTAATTCCTTTAATCCAGTTAAGTGCCGACTCCATTCCGTCTTTGTCTTCTCCGAAGATATCGACTATGCCGGTTCCATCCTGTTCTGTAATAGTAATCGTCGTTCCGGTAACCTTTTGGATTTCCTGAATAACTTTTCCTCCCGTACCAATTACTGCACCAATAAACTCACCCGGAATTGTTATTTGAACTATGCGAGGAACATGAGGTTTAAGTTCTGCACGTGGTTCAGAAATTACTTTCATCATCTCTCCCATAATGTGCAGACGGCCTTGACGTGCCTGTTCGAGAGCTTGCTCGAGAACCTCATATGATAATCCGTCTACCTTAATGTCCATTTGAGTTGCTGTGATACCATCTTTGGTGCCTGTAACTTTAAAGTCCATATCGCCGAGGTGATCTTCGTCGCCCAAGATATCGGATAATACTGCGAATTTTTTTGTTTTTGAGTCGGTAATTAGACCCATTGCAATTCCGGACACAGGTTTCTTAATTTGAATTCCTGCATCCATAAGTGCCAGTGTCCCGGCGCAAACTGTCGCCATAGATGAAGAGCCGTTAGACTCCAGAATGTCAGAAACAACCCTTACTGCATAAGGATTATCTTCACCCTTTGGAACAACATATTTCAATGCTCTGAGAGCAAGATTTCCGTGTCCGATTTCCCTGCGACCTGTTCCTCTGTATGGTTTAGCTTCGCCGGTTGAGAATGGAGGAAAGTTATAGTGTAAAACAAATTGCTCCTGACCCTCTACAAGTACTTCGTCTATAGCCTTCATATCCAGCTTAGTTCCCAATGTGACTGTTGTGAGTGATTGAGTTTCGCCACGAGTAAATATTGCAGAACCGTGAGTTGCCGGCAGATAATCTACCTCACACCAAATTGGTCTGATTTGTTTTGTATTACGACCGTCCAAACGAACACCATCGTTTAGAATCATATTACGCATAGCCTCTTTTTCTACAGCGTGATAGTATCTGTCTACTAAAGATTTCTTTGAGGCTCTTTCCTCTTCGGGAAGAGTAGCAATAAATTCATCTTTGAGTGCTTCGAATGATTCTGTTCTTTCGTGTTTTGCTGTACCACCTTTGGCAATGGCATAACATTTATCATAGCAATAACTTTGAACGGCAGCTCTTAGCTCCTCGTCTTGAGTTTCGTGACAATATGCTCTTTTTTGAGTTTTGCCAACCTCTTCTTGTAGTTCAAGAAGTGCTTTACAGTGAATTTTTATCTCTTCGTGAGCAAATTTTATTGCTTCAAGCATATCTGCCTCACTAACCTCTTTCATCTCTCCCTCAACCATCATAATATTGTCAATGGTAGCACCAACCATAATGTCGATATCTGCCAATTTCAATTCTTCAAACGAAGGATTAATTACAAACTTGCCATCTATACGGGCCACTCTTACTTCCGAGATAGGTCCGTTAAAAGGAATATCACTTACTGCCAGAGCCGCCGATGCTGCAAGTCCTGCAAGTGCATCAGGCATAATCTCCTTTTCGGCAGATATTAGATTTACTGTAACAAATACCTCAGCGTGAAAATCTTCGGGAAATAATGGTCTCAAAGCCCTGTCAATAAGCCTCGATACTAGAATTTCCGAATCATTCGCTCTCCCCTCTCTCTTCATAAAACCACCTGGATATCTGCCGGCAGATGCGTACTTCTCTTTGTACTCTACCGAAAGTGGCATAAAGTCCACATCTTCTTTTGCATCCTTTGCACAGGTAACAGTTGCAAGAAGCATAGTGTTTCCCATTTTAAGGACAACAGAACCGTCGGCTTGTTTTGCCAATTTACCGGTTTCAATTTCAATAATCCTGCCGTCATTAAGGCGGATCTCTTTTTTTACAATATTCATTTTTAATTCAATACATCCCGGCTCTCCCTTTGAGAGTAATTATTATTTCCGCAATGATCAAAGCCCCGGGTTGCTCTACTGTCTCTTTGACCAAATCTATTTTTACCGACAGTCTCAAAAAAAGAGAACTGTCTGAGTGGATATCAAAAAAAAAGGGTGCCTCGTGACACCCCTTCTGCCTCTATTTACGAAGGTTCAGGGCCTTCACGATATTCCTGTACCTCTCAATGTCGGTTGACTTCAAATAATCAAGTAAACGACGTCTCTTACCAACCAACTTCAACAATGACCTCTGTGTATTGAAATCTTTTTTGTTGTTTTTGAGGTGATTTGTAAGGTGAGCGATACGGTAGGAAAATAGAGCTACCTGGCTCTCAGGAGAACCGGTATCTGCATTAGACTTTCCGTATTGTCCGAAAATCTCTTGCTTTTTTTCTGCTTTTAAGTAAATAGCCATATGCTAAGCAATTGATTATTAGTTTTAGCCCAAAATCGGGCTCGCAAATTTAACTATAATTTTTTACTGCACAACAAAATTCTGCTAATTTTGCCAGAGTAATGCAGAAAATAATCTCCCATTCAGAATTCGGTACAATAACCATCAGTAAAAAAGCCGGAGCAATAGCAATTCGCCTCTCGGTTCATCCGTTACGAGGGATTAGTATGTCTATACCTTTTTTTACCTCATTTTCCGTTGCGGAACGGTTTATTACTGAAAAAGCCGATTGGATTCGTACTACTCTCGAAAAACAAAAACGAAAGGAGGAATCCCGCAAAGTCATATACAAAGAAGGACTTGAAATCAAAACATTACGTCGAATAATAAGATTCCGTGCCGATTACTCTCCTTTTGCCAATTTACAAACTTCCGACAAATTAAATTCATCTGCAAATAAAAACACCAAACTTAAAGTAAGGGTTTCCGACACTCATGCGACAGTAATTTACCCTATATTTGGCGACCCGCTTAAGTTTCAACAACAACTCAAAGAGGCTGTTGTTAAGTATTTAAGGTACGAAGCCAAAGAGATACTTCCGGAACGGGCGGCGCAGCTGGCAGCAACCTTTGGTTTTAAATACAACAAAATCTTCCTTAAAAACAACACCTCAAACTGGGGCAGCTGCTCCAAACTCAACAACATCAACCTTAACATCCACCTGGTCCGACTCACTCCCGACCTTTGCGACTACATCATCCTGCACGAACTCTGCCATCTGCGCCATCGCAACCACGGTCCAGCCTTCCACACCCTCCTGAACTCCATCTGCCTGAGCCATTGCGGCAAACAGGAGAAACAGCTAACCAAAGAGCTTCGCCTCTACTCCACCCGACTGTAACTATTTTTTTATATCGTCCGAATAGGTACTGCCCACACCTTTTACTCTCTCCTTAAAATTTCCGATAATAAATCTGAGAGAAAAAGTAAATCTCCGGCCTATTTGATTATACTCATCTTTTAAATAAAATGTGTCTGTTCTCATTTCACTAATATAGTTTTGATTTTTTTTAAATGGATTCGAAACAGAAACACTTCCATAAAACTTGTCCTTAATAATATAAAACCTAATATTGAGTAACTTATTTTTTTACAACCATCATTTATTAGACTTCCAGACATTTTGTTAAGATAGTTTAACATATAAACATAATTACACAGCATAATACGCCAATAAAGGGATCTTCAGCCGGAAGATGCGAAATGAAATGAAGCATCTGAGGATGGAGGGATACCTGATTGGTGTATTATGATGATAAAATGATTTAGTAATTATTTTATTTAATTGGCTAGAAACAAAAAAGAGGGCCAAAAATTACTTTTTGGGCACCCTCCTCATTTAATATTGTAAAGAAATTATTGCGCTAAGGCACTAATCTTAAGAAATAAAGAATCTACACCTTTTAGTAGTTCCTCATTTACCGATTTGTAATAACTTTTAATGTTTTCCTTATCCGGATGGTTAATCTTGCTGTAAAGTTCATTTCTGAATTCAACAGCCTCGCTGATAACCTCAACTGCCTCCTCGTATTTCTTTCCGGGGTTCAGATAAACAAACATCCAGCAGTCAGAAACCACCTCCGAAATGAGGAAATCAACATCTTTTTTAACTAATCTTAAGCTTGCCATTTTAATATAAATTTTCCCAAAGGTATTATTTTTTTACAACTTTGAAACACCTATCCCCGGAAGTTCACTTAAAGTAACCTTACCGTCAACAATCTGCATACCTTTGAAACAATCATTCGCAATAAGCAGATTGCCGTCAAGATCGGCCCACTCCATTTCAGGAGCAAGTTGTGCTGCGGCAGATATTGCGCAAGATGTTTCGGTCATGCAACCAATCATAAGCCTCATATGAAGCGCTTTAGCTAAAGTGACCATCTCTCTTGCTTCGCGAAGCCCTGTACTCTTCATAAGTTTTATATTAATTCCGGAATAAACTCCTTTAAGTTTAGGTATATCGGTGAGACGTTGGCAGGCTTCATCTGCAATAATAGGAAGTGGACTGTTTTCGGTGAGCCATGCATGCTCGTCTATCAGATATTTAGACATAGGTTGCTCAATCATTGTAACATTACGCTCGTTAAGCCAGTTAATCATCTCAAGAGCATAATGCTTATCTTTCCATCCCTGATTTGCATCCACACAAATTGGAGTTTGAGTTACCGATCGAATCGTCTCAATCATCATTTTGTCGTTTTTCTCGTCTCTGCCCAACTTAACTTTTATTACTTTATATGGAGAGGCTTCGCGTGTTTTTTCACGAACAACCTCTTCTGTATCTAATCCTACGGTAAATGAAGTATTTGGAGTTGTTGAAGCATTGAATCCCCATATCTTCCACCATGGTTGTCCCATTATTTTTCCTACCAAGTCATGAAGTGCAATATCTACAGATGCTTTAGCAGCAGTGTTATTAATAGATAACGTCTCCAAGTAGGCCATAATATCTTGTATTTCGAAAGGAGAGTTAAATCTGGAAAGGTCTACTTTCTTTAAAAACTCCATTACAGATGCCTGATTTTCACCAAGATATGGAGGCATAGCAGCCTCGCCATAACCCACATATCCGTCATATGCTATTTCGGTAAGAACCAATTGAGTGGTAGTTCTTGAAGAGTTAGCAATGGTAAAAACGTGTCTCATTTGAGCATCGTAAGGGCGAAATGTCAATACCATTTTTTTGCTGCCGGGTGTTCTCCCGCCAGATTTACTTGTACGAGCAAAAATCTCGAAAGGATTTAAAATTGCTGCGGCTGCGGTAACAATACCGGCAGTCCTCAGGAAATCTCTTCTGGTTGTCATTTTTCTGATTTTAAAATTTATATATTATTCTAAAAATACCAAGGATGGTTTTTAATTGAAACAATTCCTTCGTCGGAATCAATTTTAGTAAGTATCCTTTGAGATCTTACCAATCTTTTTTCAACATCATTATAATTTGGTGCCGTAGTTATAAGCGAATTAATTCTCACTGTTCCCGAAGAGTGAATAAATTCACCATTCCCAATATACATACCAACATGCGAAATTCTCTCTTTACGACCTTCGGAAGCCTTCGATCCAAAGAACAGCAAATCACCTGTTTTAAGATTGTTATAACCTTTGCTTATATCTACACTTTCGCCTGTAAGTGCCTGTTGAGAAGCATCTCTTTCCAAGATTACCCCGTTTAGATAATGCACGGTTTTCATAAAACCGGAACAGTCAACGGCTTTAACCGATGTTCCTCCCCACATGTACGGGAATCCTAAAAATTGTTTTGCAGTTGCCACAAGGTTTTCGGGCGAAATATTGCGAGTGTCGAGCCATTTTTTAAAATCCATAGCATAAACCTTTGGAATATAGGCCATTTTACCGTTAGGCAGATTAACTTTGTACCAATCTCCCACCTCTCCGGCTTTACAAACGATATTTCCCCAAACTCCATCCATAACAACACCCGATTTTTCCGAAGGTTCCTCTCTAAACAACAGATAGTGAGTTGTAATAACAAGTCTTTCGGCCTTTTTCCAGTTGTTATATTCAGTCTCATTCATAGGTTGAATGCTTGGAGCAGATACCCAGGCAATATAACCTTCAGGTGTGATTGCTCTAATCCAGCCACCACTTTTTTCCAGAATTCTCAGGGGTGTACCGAGAAGCGTTTGAGTGGCACTCTCTTCGGCATAATCCGGTCCATAACGGAAATTAATCACCGACTGGCAAGTAAGTCCATAGATTTTATCACCCAATGCAGGATCGGGTAGAAGAACCATTTTATCGGTAACTGTAATTTTATTATCGGCTAATTGTTTTAAAAGTGCCTCTTTAGCAGCTTTTTCTGTTGTTGAACCCTTTAATACCAAAGTAGAGTCTGCCCCAACTTCGAGCCTGGCTTCAAAGGTTTTAACTCTGCGATCGGGAGCAAATTCATTTTTTACGTTCTTAGAGATGCTCTCAAATTTTTTAAGATCGGCCTTAACTTGTCCAAAAGCCATTCCGGCGGTGAAAACAAGTAATGTGGCAATTGAAATAATTTTTTTCATTTTATTATTTACTAAGTGTATCTTTTTTATGAGCAGATTCAAATCTGCAATTTTTATTTAAATTTTACAGGAGTACTTTCGTTAAAAAGGCGATCCAGCGATGATATATAATAGCTGTATCCTTCCGTATTTGTTACCGACCAATAATTGAGCCCGGTAATTTGAACAATTGCATCACTTTTAGAAAAATCAGGTTTTACCCCCTTTTTAAACTTGTATATTACATAATAATAGGTTTTTGGCTTTCCTTCCGGAGAATTTTCCACCCATTTAAAATTAAGTTTACCATCTTTTTTATGCATCTGAGCATGCATTGGAGACATAGGAGCCTCAGTGCTGAATCCCCTTAGTGCAGGAGATAATGCAGGATGATTATATTTCTTTAAAAGCAGATCATCAATTCCCAGTCTGTTATCTTTAAAATCTTTAGCATTGAAATAGCATACTCCAGAATAACCTTTCATTGACCGTATCCTGTCTATCTGCTTATCAATTTCTTCAACACTACGCCACGCTTCATTCTTTGCCTTTGCATCGAGTTTGTAGGTTGCCAAACCGGCATACAACGGAGTTCCGTACGAGTTGTCCTGCCACCATTTGGTAATAATATCAAAATCGACAGCGGGGTAGCCAATGTTAAAATAAAATTGAGGTAATATATAGTCAACCCATCCGTTTTCCATCCACTTAAGAATGTCTGCGTGCAGATGGTCATAGTTTGTATAAGAAAAACTCTTTGTAGCAGATCCTCTAGGATCAAGGTCATTATTGCGCCAAATAGCATAGGGGCTGATACCAAATTTAACGTATGGTTTTATCGCCTTAATGGAATCGTGGAGCATCTTTACAACTAAATCCACATTCTCTCTCCTCCACGCCATTTTATCTTCCGGTTTGTAACCTCTTGAATATATTGAGAAAGAGTAATCGTCATTAAAATCGTTATTCGGATAAAAATAATCGTCAAAATGAATTCCATCCACATCGTAACGAGTTACAATATCTTTAATAACCTTGCAAAGAAACTCTCTTGTTTGTGGAAAAGCAGGGTCAAAGTAATATCTCTTTGTATGTTTAACAAACATCTCCGGGTGTTGCCTTGCAATATGATTTTGTGCCATATCCTTTAGATTAGCAGTATCTTGCGACACCCTGTATGGATTTAACCACGCATGTAATTCCATTCCTCTTTTATGTGCCTCTTTTATTGCAAATGCGAGAGGGTCATAAAATGGCACAGGAGGCTTTGATTGATCACCGGTAAGATAGATAGACCAAGGCTCCAGATCCGATTTGTAAAAAGCATCTGCAGTAGGTCTAATCTGGAGTATTATAGCATTAATATTGAGCTTTTTAAATAAATCAAAATATTCAATTAGCTCTTTTTGTTGCTGCTCAGAACTTAGACCGGGTTTAGAAGGCCAGTCTATATTGTTTACCGTAGCTATCCAAACGGCTCTCCACTCTCTTTTTCCGGTATATTGCGCCGATAAATTTACGACTGCAGTAAAAATTATCAATGCCGTCAATAGTAATTTTGTGCAGATTTTGTGCATTTTAGCCTTTATTATGTATGAAAATTTAACCCTATCCTCACAAAGATAGTATATTTGCACAAAATAAAAATGAAATGATTATTGATTCTATTAAAGGATTTGAAAGATATACAAAGCTTCATCCGTTATTTGAAAAAGTGTGGACCTATATGCGAAAAACCGATTTTAATACGCTAAGTCCCGGTAAATATTACATAGAAGATAATGACTTATACTGTACTCTGTGGGAAGGTGAAGGAAAAGGTTTGGAAATCCCTAAACTTGAAGTTCACGACTCATATATTGATATTCATCTGCTCCTGGAGGGAGAGGAGACAATCGGCCACAGAGACCGCGGTAACTGTCTTGGAGAAAACATCACCTACGATGAAGCAAAAGATATTGCCTTTCTTGAAGAGGCTCCGGAAACATTCGTAAGTCTTACTCCGGGCTATTTTGCATTAATATACCCCTACGATGCTCATGCTCCATTAATTGGAACCGGAAAAATCAAAAAGTGTATTTTCAAGATAAAAATACCTAAACTAACTGAATCTCAGGAATAACATTGGAAAAAAGATACAATTCGTACGTCGATTTTTTTAAGGAGCATTATGGTCACAGAATTCAAAAAATTGTGGTCGATGCAGGTTTTACTTGCCCTAACAGAGATGGTTCTATTGCAATAGGAGGCTGCACATATTGTAATAATGACGCTTTTCACCCCTCTTACAGTATCTCTTCAAAAAGTATAGAACAACAAATTAACGAAGGAATTGAGTTCCATCTAAAAAGATACCGTACTACCGAAAATTATCTGGCCTATTTTCAGCCATATTCGAACACTTACGCTTCGCTGGAAAAACTAAAAGCTCTATATTCTCAAGCTTTGTCGCATCCTAAAATTTCCGGTCTGGTTATAGGAACTCGTCCCGATTGTATCGATTCAGAAAAACTCGATTACCTCAAGGAAGTTTCTAAAGAGCATATCGTAATTATTGAATATGGTATCGAATCCTGCTACGACAAAACTCTTGAGCGAATAAACCGCGGACATACCTTTGAACAAGCTGTTAATGCGGTAAATGAGACTGCTCAGCGAGGTATTCATCAGGGGGCCCATTTTATCTTTGGATTGCCGGGCGAGAGTCGTGCAGATATGTTATCGATGGCCGGCAAAATTAATAATCTGCCTTTAAACTCCGTTAAATTCCATCAATTACAAATAATCAAAGGAACTCCGATGGAGCTCGAATATGCACTCAATCCGGGAGATTTTTTCACATTTTCTCTTGAAGAGTACATCGATTTTTTTGTGGATTTTCTGGAATTATTACGTCCCACTCTCTACATAGAACGATTTGCCGGAGAGGTCCCTCCACGATTTGTGAATAACCTCCCTTGGGGCAAAATTCGTAATGTTGAGCTGTTGCGCATGTTGGACAAACGTTTAGAGGAGCGCAATACATATCAGGGACGCCTTTTTATCCCCTAACAGCCACTATTCCATCATAGCTTTAACCGAAAGTTTTTCTCCGGTTGCTTTAAGCATCCATTGTTGAGGAGTTATGTTGCCGGTTGAATAAATTCTCTCCATCTCCTTTGCAAGTTCTTTTCCCTGGTAATATTTTTCCAGTTGATATTCAATTATATGACCTAATGGATAGTTAGCAAGGTATAAAGGATAATTTATCATATGAGAGTAAATTGCGAGAATCGGAGAATCTGAGACACCCATTACAGGAGCAAAATACTCGTTCCATACATCTTTTGCAATCTTAATAACAGCTTCCTGAAGTTGTGCAGATGTCGCATTCGGATTTGCATACATCCATCTCCAAACATTTATGTCTACAAGTGACACTCCCATTATTTCGAATGCACCCCATTGAATATCCATTTCAGTCTTTTTTTGCTGATCGGAATCAATTTCCGGGAATCCGAGAATTTTGAGATCTCTTTTTTGGAAAACAAATGCATTGGCTTCGGTAAAAGCTGTATTTGGCACTCCATTAAGCACATAATAATCTACCTCTCTCATACTTATCGTTTGTTCAACATTATGACCAAGTTCATGGATAGCAATATTGAACCCCTTATAATCCATACCCTTAGGCGATAATCTGGTTCTAAGGCGAGCCAAATCGTTGCTGCTCATTGCGCCCATAGCGTGTCCGGAACCTCTTGCTGCTTCTACAACAATTGCACTTCCAAACCACTCTGCCTTTTCACGAGAAAAACCAAGTTTCATAAGAATATTAGGAATGTCTGCATCGAATGCCTCAGCCGTAGGATAGCGTTTTGTAGTAATGGCATCTAGGCTCTCTTGCGAAATTGTGCTACGAGCTTTAAATCCATCGTACCAAATATCATAAGCTTCCAGCGGACGACCAAGTCTCCCCTTAATAATTTCTGCCAACTCCTTTATCTTTGGAGAACTCATAAACTCCTTAAACATCTGCTCAATCTCGTCAACCGAAATTTGCATCTGACCGTCAAAGGCACGCTTAATAGCAGTTGGGTATGCAGATACATATTTGTCGAGTTCCTTTTGAGCCTTAAATTGTTCAAGAAGCATACTGTACCTTTGGCCTCCCTCCGGTTCGGCTGCCACCTCCTTACCATCTTTCTTTATTGTATTTTTATATGGGTCCCACTCATATTCCGGATTATTAATTACTTGTTTTGGAATAGATTGGTCGATTATCCTCATCATAACTTCATAAATCATTTTCTGTTTTTCGATGTTTTGCGGTCCGGCAGCATAATTAGATTTGATTTCATCGCGCAGATTCCAGTGTGTCAAAAGTTTCATTCCGGCAGGAAATATCTTTTCGCCTTTTTCATTTACCATTGAACCGGCCATAATGTTGTATTCCGAAATATAACTCTCGGCTTTAAGTGAAGCATCGGCAACTAGCTGGTTTACACTTGCAGGCGGTTGAGGAGTATATTGGTCGCCAATTCTGGCATAAGCCCATTCGAGTCTGCTCCAACGACTTCCCAATTTATCCTTTTCGGCAAGATCAAAGAAAGGAAAGTTAAGAATTGAGATATAGGCAATTTTATTGTTGTACATATCGTCCTTAAAGTGTGCAGATGGTTCATAACCCCCAAATATATAGTCAACCTGAGAGAGTGTTCCAATATCAAGATGTAGAGGCTTTTTGAGACCTACCGACATTTCGTTAAAATGACCGTTTATAATTTCACTTGCAGTAGAAAGTTTTTTAAAAAGCACCTCCTTTGCTTCGGGAGTACTCATAAAATTCTCATAACAAAATGTTTCGAATTCTTTGGAATTACCATCGCTCTCCCTCCATTGAGCCGCTGCTTGAGTTACCCCTTTTTCGATAAGCATTTTGTCAATTCCAACACTCTTTTTCGCCAAAGAGTCTATAATTTGCGTAATTACCATTTTACCTATTCCCTCTTTTTTTGCGTTTGTGCAGGCAGATGCCAGCAAAAGTACCGCTGTTACAAGTATTATTGATTTTTTCATAGCATTAGATTTGACCACTAAAATAACTAAAATTTGCTTACCTTTGCAGATTATAAAAAATAAAAACCATGCAATCTCTCACTAACCAAATCATTCCCGAAGGTCTCACCTTCGACGATGTGCTGCTTATTCCGGCAAGTTCGGAAGTGTTGCCAAGAGAAGTTGATATTTCTAGTAAATTTTCGAGAAACATTAAACTTAGTGCGCCAATAGTTTCGGCGGCAATGGATACTGTAACTGAGGCTGAACTTGCAATTGCAATTGCCCGTGAAGGTGGAATAGGTGTAATTCACAAAAATATGCCTATTGAAATGCAAATGGAGCATATTAGAAAAGTTAAGAGATCGGAGAACGGCATGATTTACGATCCGGTTGTAATTGGCCCCGATGCAAATGTTGAAGATGCTCTTAAATTAATGAGGGAGAACGGCATAGGTGGTATTCCGGTTGTTAATCAAAGCTATAAGCTCATTGGAATCGTTACAAACAGGGATCTTCGTTTTGTTGAAAATATGAAAACTCCCATATCGGAGGTAATGACTTCGGAAAACCTTATAACAACTCCAAAAGGAACCGATCTGGCCTCGGCAACAGCTCTTCTTAAAAGGTACAAAATTGAAAAACTACCTGTGGTTTCGGACGATGGAACTCTTTTTGGTTTAATTACTTATAAAGACATTACAAAAATTAAAGATAATCCTAAAGCAAGTAAAGACAGTAAGGGCAGATTATTAGTTGCTGCTGCAGTAGGTGTAAGTTCCGACTCTATGCTTAAAGTTGAAAAACTTGTATCTGCCGGAAGTGATGCTGTTGTAATTGATACTGCTCACGGTCATTCGCTGTTTGTTCTTAAAACTGTTAAAGAGATAAAGAAAAGCTTTCCTAATATTGAGATTATCGCCGGTAATATTGCAACTGCCGAAGGAGCAAAAGCTCTCGCCGAATGCGGAGTAGATGGGATTAAAGTGGGTATAGGCCCGGGATCGATCTGCACAACCAGGGTTGTTGCTGGTGTTGGTGTCCCTCAGCTTTTTGCAATAATGCAGGCTGCCGAAGCACTTAAGGGAACCGGTATTCCAATTATAGCTGATGGAGGTATCCGTTATTCCGGGGATATAGTAAAAGCATTGGCTGGCGGTGCTTCTAGCATTATGGCCGGATCTTTGTTTGCAGGTGTAGAGGAATCACCCGGAGAAACTATTATTCTTAATGGGCGTAAATTCAAATCTTACAGAGGTATGGGCTCATTAGAAGCTATGCAACAGGGTTCGAAAGACCGCTATTTTCAAGATATGGAAGAGGATATTAAAAAGCTGGTACCTGAAGGAATTGTAGCTCAAGTTCCGTACAGAGGCACTCTCGGTGAGGTTGTGTATCAACTGACCGGCGGTTTGAGAGCCGGTATGGGATATTGTGGTGCCAGGAATCTTGAAGAGTTGCAAAAGGCAAAATTTATAAGAGTAACTGCAGCAGGCGTAGTCGAAAGCCATCCTCATGATGTTACAATCACAAGAGAGTCTCCAAATTATAGTCGTTAATATTTAAGATGATGAAAAAGCCACTCGGGACAGTAATTATAATTGCACTTGCTTTACTGTTAAGTTCCTGCAAATATTTCGGATTTATTTCGGACAAAGAGAGAGTTGCTCAACTTTATGGAAAATCTATTTACAAATCGGATATCGCAGCTCTTATTCCTCCCGGAACAGAGGCATCGGACTCACTGGCAATGATAAAACAGTATGTCTCTTCTTGGGCAATCAAAAATCTGCTTGCTCATAAAGCAGAAAAAGAGCTTTCAAAAGAGGACAAGGATGTTAGGCAAGAGCTCGAAGATTATAGAAATTCATTACTCGTATTCCGATTTGAGCAAAAATATATTGAGGCGAGGCTCGACACAAATATTAATGATGATGAGTGCAGGGAGTATTACAATAATAATTCTGCAAACTTTACACGTACCTCTTCGGTAGTTAAAGCACGGATTATAAAAATATCAAAAACATCTCCCAATAACGAGATAATCAAGAAAATATACAACTCTCCATATACCGAAGATATTGAAGAACTTGAGAGGCTAAGTTTTAATTCTGCCGACAGATACAACAATTTCAATAACGAATGGACCGATATTTCGAACGTAGCAAGAGAGGTTCCTCTCGATGTTCCATCTTGCGAAAAAGCGGCTTGGTCCAAATCTTGCATTGAGACAAGTGACAGCTTGTTTAATTACTATGTTTATTTCGCTCAAAAGATAGCACCTGACGCTCTTGCACCTTTTGAATACTATAAACCTAAGATAAAAGAGATAATTCTTTCAAAAAGAAAACAAGCTCTCCTCTCTGATCTGGAAACGAATCTTATCAAAGAGGCTTTGGAAAAAAACGATTTAAAAACTAATTTTAAATTTTCACAAAATGAAAAGTAGGTTATACCCGATTCTTTTGACACTAACTGCAATGATTTGCACAATTCCGTCGTTCGGACAAAAATATCAGTCCGGGCTGATTGACAAAACAGTTGCTCTCATTGGCAGTGATATGATTCAGCTCTCGGCCATCGAAAATGAAGTACAAATGATGATGGTACAGGGTGTAACATCGGATAAATTCATTCGTTGTGAAGTATTGGAAAATATGCTTATTCAAAAACTCTTCCTAAACCAGGCAAAATTAGACAGTTTAAAGGTAAATAACGAGTCTGTAGAAGCCGAGCTTAGTAACAGAGTTCAACAGATAATGTCACAACTTGGAGGAGAAAAGGAGATGGAGGAGTATTTCAAAAAACCTCTTTTCAAAATCAAGGAAGAGTGGAGAGATGCCTTGTCGGAACAATCTCTTACTCAACAAATGCAATCTAAAATTGTAGAAAAAGCTCCCGATCTTACACCTTCGGATGTAGAAAAATTCTACAAAAACAGTTCGAAAGATTCCCTTCCAATTATTCCGATTCAATATGAAATTAGGCAGATCGTTCTTTACCCAAGTAAAGAGGAAGCAGTTATGGCTATAAAGGAGAAATTACTGGAGCTTCGAGACAGAGTTATTAAAGGAGAAAAATTTTCTAGTTTAGCTACAATTTATTCTCAGGACCCAAATTCTGCAATAAGAGGTGGAGAACTCGGAATGACGGCAAGGCAACTTTTTTGGCCTGCTTTTTCCGATGCAGCAATGTCTCTTAAGCCGGGGCAAGTATCTCAAATTGTTGAAACTCCCGACGGATTTCATATTATTCAACTTATTTCTCGCGATGCCGAGATGTTCAACGCAAGACATATTTTGCTTAAACCTACATATACAGGAGTAGACAGATCGAAAGCATTTGCAAAACTTGACTCTTTGAGGTCACTGATTCTTGCCGATAGTTTAAAATTTGAAATTGCAGCTCGTCAATTTTCTCAGGACCCCAAGTCTTTCCTGAATGGTGGTATAATGTCCGATGAAAACACAGGCTCTGTCCTTTTTGAGAAGGATCAGCTTAA